>ENA-UONZ01000092-UONZ01000092.1-human-gut-metagenome-genome-assembly--contig:-C93old-NODE-92-length-156374-cov-12.376423_pt1 | contig 156374 bp, 139 predicted proteins | sample MGYA00242468_ERZ724015 | MGnify/ENA metagenome assembly ERZ724015
CAGTGCGATCCCCGCGGAGCGTTTTTATATAGCAGGGAACAAAGTTTCCTGCTATATAAAAAAACCAGGAAGCTATTTTCCCTGATTCTCAGAGTAAAAATACCTTCCTGGTACTGCTTTGTCCTTTTGATATGAAATGACCGCCGTCTGCCGTAAGGCGATCTGTTGTCCCATACGGGATTTATCCAGCTGAGCTGGCCTGATTTTTCGTTCTGCCGGTCTGTTAAGCGGTTTGTCCGCTGTCCTTCTGCTTGTGCAGAAAATGATTGCAGGATAGAGCCAGACTGGCAGGATGCCATGTTGATTTCTTTTTTTCCTAAAATAGTATATAGGAAAGTCGGCGTTTCGTCAACAAATGAATTTGTATTTTCTGAGAGAACGCCTTCTGGAGAAAACGGTACAGCACAGCTGACAGCAGGATGGTCAGATATCCCCTCTTCTCTTGCATCCGCTCTTTTCCTGCTATATAATAAGACCAGCCTGACCATCTTTGACGGCTGGTCTTCGGAAAGACGTCTGGGATGTTATTTTCCGGATAAAATCCGTCATTTCGGCAGAGCTCTGCCAAATTACAGGAGGTATTCATGTCAGAAACTCATTTCAGTTCAGTGAAAAGAAAGATTCTTCGTGATGTGAGGCAGAACCCTCTCACGTTTCCCCCTTCCTTTCCGTTTACAGTATCTGTCCTCACCCTCAGCGATCTGCCCTCTGTGTATTCTCTCTGCCTTGGCAATCCGCTGTATTATAAGCACCTGAACTGCCCCCTCACGCCAGACCTGGTGCAGTCTGATTTCACCGCCCTTCCTCCGGGTAAAAACTGTGAGGACAAATATTTTCTGGGTTTTTGCAAAAATGGCTCTTTAGCCGCTGTCATGGATCTGGTCTTCGGCTATCCAGATGAAAAAACTGTTTACATCGGTTTTTTTATGGTAGACCGACAGCTTCAGGGAAAAGGTACCGGCAGCCTGATCATCAGCCATACAGCAGATATTCTGCAGCGTCAGAGCTATCGCTTCATGAAGCTTGCCTGGGTGGAGGGAAACCGGCAAAGTGAGCACTTCTGGCGCAAAAACGGATTTGAACCAAACGGCAGAAGCAGCCACCTTGAGGCCTGCACGGTGGCGGAGGCCGTGCGTCCGCTCCAGACGGAATAAAGCCGTCCTATTTTTGTTTTATTTATCTGTTTTTTTATTTTTTATGCAACTTTTTTATTTTTTCTATCAACTTGAAATTTTGTTTCATTTCTGTTAAAATTTGTCTTCATTTCTTGCCTTTTCCATAGCAGACCGTGTATAGTGTATATACGTATGGCCTGTCCTTTCTGACCAGCATGCCGAAACGGCATCTGTGCAGCAAGAGCAGGCCAAAAAAAGAAAGGGAAAGGATGTATACAATGAATTTTGATCCAGCTACCTCAACCCTTACTCTGGATCTTCTGGCCACAACCGGTTTTGGCTGTGTTATGGTTTATCTGGGTAAGGGCATTGTACGCCGTGTGAAGGTATTCCAGGACTGGAGCCTTCCGGCTCCGGTTATCGGCGGCCTGATTGTGGCCGTCATCCTCAGCATTTTAAAGAGCAACGGCATTTTCTCCGTGCAGTGGACCTCCACGCTCGGAAATCACCTGATGAATATCTTCTTTACCTGTGTCGGCTTCGGCTTCAGCCGGAAGCTGTTAGACCGCGGCAAAAAATTCTGTGCCGGAATTGCGCTGTCTGTCCTGCTTCTGGTACTTCTTCAGGGTATTCTCGGTATCATAGTCGCCTCCTCTCTGGGCATGCACCCGCTGATGGGCATCCAGATCGGAACAGGGGCTCTGGCAGGCGGTGTGGGAACCACCTCTGCCTTCGGACCGGTCTATGAGAGCATGGGAGCCGTCGGCGCAACCGAGATCGGTGTGTCTGCTGCCACTCTGGGCATGATCGCCGGAAGCCTCACCGGAGGACCTCTGGCTGTGCTTCTGATTAAAAAGCACAAGCTCACCTCCAACCCGGCAGAGACAGAGTTTGAGGACGACGGTGAGAAAACGCTTCCTCTCGATGCAAAGAATCTTCTGTCCTCTGTCTGCATGATGACTATCATCGCAGCCTGCGGCATCCCGATCTATCTCCTTCTGAGCCAGATCCCTCTGATTGAGATGCCATACTTTATCGGCTGTCTGTTTGCAGGAGCCATAGCCAGAAATATCCTGGAAGGGATTCACGTGGAAATCCGCCCTCAGGAGGTGGAAGCCATCGAGCATATTTCCCTGGACATTTTCCTGGCTATCACGATTATGACCATGGATCTGACAAAGATTGCCGGCTCCGCTGTTCCAATGCTGATCACACTCTTTGCCGTGACAGTGGCCACTCTTTTATTTACCTATTTCATCGGCTTTCGCATGTATAAGAGCGACTACAATGCAGCCTGCATGTGCGCCGGTCTGATTGGAATGGGCATGGGCTCCGGCTCCAACGCAGTTGCCAACGAGCGCGCTGTTATGGAAAAGTACGGCTACTCCCACATTGCCTGGGTTCTCTACCCGGCCTTCTCCGTACTCTGCGTGGACATTTTCAACCCTCTGTTTATGTCCTTCGCACCTGGAATCATGGGATTTGCCGGATAAAACAGCCGTCGCTGTAAAGAAGCAGCCCGCCGTACAGACTCCTGCAGGATTGTCTGTGCGGCGGGCTGCTTTTTGCCCTTTTTTATTTCATCTCTTTTATAATTTCTTTTTATCTCTGCATCTTCGCGTTCGTCTTATCAGCGGCTTTTCCCGTCTTTACATCACATCAGAGAAATGCGGCCTCAGCTTTCTGAAAATCCGAAGCCCCAGGAACATCAGCACAAGCGTCACTGCCCAGAAATAAAGCGTAAGCGTGGGCCTCTCAAAAAACCAGTTTCCCTGCAGCATACTGTCCCTGAACCCTGTGGAAATATAGTAAAACGGGTTCAGCTTAAAAATCGGCAGAAGCCACGGGTGGGCATCGGTAAACATGGATTCATGGTACATAATCGGCGTCAGCCACATGCCAAACTGCAGGCAGATTCCCACAATCTGAGCCATATCTTTAAAAAATACCTGGATAGAGCTCGTAATATAGGTAACTGCCAGGGCCAGCATGGACACTGCAAAGGAGTAGTACAGTACCTGAATCCAGGTCGCGATGGGGAAATAGCCTCCCACCAGGTAAAAGCCCACCATAATTGCCAGAAAGCAGGCGTGTACCATAAAGCAGGAAATCAGCTTGATAATCGGAAGCATTTCCACCTGAAACACTACCTTTTTCACCAGGTAGTGGTACTCCTGAAGGCAGTTTGTGCCGGAATTCAGGGCTTCGCTGAAGTAGAACCAGGGCACAATTCCCGGAACCATCCAGATGACATAGGAAGCCCCAGGCACAGGAGGCGGGCTCTTAAAGCCGTACTCGCCGAACAGGAAGGCGTAAATCAGAATGGTTACAAGGGGCTGGACAAACATCCAGACAACTCCAAAATAGGAGCCCACAAACCGCTTCTTGAAATCTGCCTTGGCCAGATCCCAGATCAGCTTTCTCTTCTCAATGATCCCTTTAAACAGGGAAGTATAGTAATTCATTCATTTCCTCCGGTCTTTGCTTTTTGTGGGGAATGGGATTTTTGTTCCGGCTTTAGAAGCGGAAGGTATCCTTAAAGCCGCCCCACTTCTGATCCTTCTCGGAAATAATCAGCTTCATTCCCTCCTCGATAGGCCACTCTACGCCGATTTCAGGGTCATTCCAGGCCAGACCGCCCTCGTCTCCGGGGTGGTAGAAATCCGTACATTTATAGGCGAACTCTGCCTCGTCAGACAGAACCAGGAAACCGTGGGCGAAGCCCTCCGGAATGTAAAACTGCTTCTTATTCTCTGCAGAGAGAACCACTCCGAACCATTTTCCATAGGTTTCAGAGTCTGCCCTCAGATCCACAGCCACGTCGAACACGGTTCCGCGGATAGCGCGCACCAGCTTGCCCTGGGGATACTGCTTCTGGTAGTGAAGTCCCCGAAGCACGCCCTTCACAGACATGGACTGATTGTCCTGGACAAATACCATGTCAAGGCCGGCCTCTTTGAAGTCGTTCTGATTGTAGGTTTCCACAAAGTATCCTCTCTCATCCTTAAACACGGTCGGCTCAATCACGTAAAGCCCTTTGATATCACATGGCGTTACTTTAATTTTTCCCATTTTCTGCACTCCTTTTCTATTGAAATTCTCTCTAACACTCTTTTTATGCCGTCCGGCAGGCAGACCTGTCTCCTGCCGACTTACCTACTATACCACCAGAACCGGCACCTGACAAGGCAAATGAATACCGGAAAGTCTCAGCCCTTTTTTCCGATCTCTTTTTCCCCACAGCTGTCTCTGCCTTCCCTGTCCGTCTGTTCCCTGCAGTCAACCTTTCCGGCCTGTCTGTCCCGCTGTTCCTTGTCCTCGATGGCTATTTTCTGAACCAGCTCTTTGAGCCTTGTCTCCATCTGAGACTGTTTGATGGACATGTGAAACAGCTTGACGATCAAAAGAAAGATCACAAACAGGAAGATAAAATTCGATGTGGAGTACGTCCCCGCAAGCTCCGACAGGACAGTCGGCACCACAGGGAATACGCTGAACAGGATCAGCATAAAGGAAAAACCGATCCAGAAGAGGGAATCCTCTATCTGCAGCTTTGACTGGCGTATTTTCCTCAAAATCAGAACCGTTGTGAGAATGGACACCACAATGAGAACGGCCCTAAGAAGCATGGTCATACCTCTTCCCCCTTCCTTTCACGTTTTCTGAAGCTCTGAATCAGCAGAATAGACGACAGAATTTTCGCCATATAAAATATGGATTTTACGGGTGTCAGATAGCTGACTCCCGAAAGCCGCTCATCCATGATAACCGGGATCTCCGCCACCTTCGCTCCCCCCTTGATCAGATAGGATACCGTATCCGGCTCAGGTCCGTAATTCAGGCCGCCTGCAAATTCTTTTATCATTCTGTGGTTGAACATACGCAGGCCGGAGGTAGGATCCTTGATTGTCACCCCTGTGGTCAGGCGAATCGCCCACTCAATCAGGCGGCTTCCTATCATCCGCATGGACAGAGGCTTTTTGGCTCCCACAAACCGGGAGCCGATGACAATGTCATACCCCTCCTCCATCTTTTCTATCATGGCCTCCAGATATTCCGGCCGGTGCTGGCCGTCCCCGTCCAGCTGCACCGCGTATCGGTACCCCTTTTTCGCCGCATATTTTAGCCCCGCCTGAAATCCCCCGGCAAGTCCCAGGTTTACCGGCAGATCCAGAAATTCATAGCCCCGCTCCCTGCATATCTCCCCCGTCCTGTCTTTGGAGCCGTCGTTGATTACAAGGTAATCGTACTGGGGAAAATCACGTATCAGGCGGTCCACCACACGCTCAATATTTTTTTCTTCATTGTAGGCTGGTATTACGATCAGTAAATCTGACATCATGTCCTCCATTGCTGCTCTTCCTGTATTTTGACTGCCGGCAGCGGCATCTTTTTCTTGTCCTCTTCATTCCGGCATTTTAAACCGTCTTCAGTTCCAGTAATTTTTATTCATGGTCAGCCAGAGCACCAGGCTTCTGGGCAGCCTTTTATACTGTTTCCCAAGCAGGTATCCGGCATACTTGAAGCCGCTGTGAACAGCCAGCTTCGGTAGGAACATCCACTTTCCCTGTCTGACGAGAAAGGCCGCGGTGCGCCTGACCAGCCGGATTCCCTCTCCCTCTGACCGGATCCCGGAAAAGACCTCCGGATGGTCGGCCTGGGAGACTGCCAGATCGAAATTCCGGTGGAACTGCTCCACTGCCGTGTAGTTGTGAGAGTGAAACACTCTTGCGTCCGCCGCATAGGCAATCCGATAGCCGTTTTCGACAGCCTTTGCCGCATAGATCATGTCCTCATTGAAGATCGTCTTTTTAATAAAGCCTCCGAGACTCCTGTATATGGCTGTATCGTAGGCCGCGCAGACGTTGGAGCAGAAGAAGGTTTTGATGCCAAGCTCCTTTAGATCCGCTGCCGACTTGATCCGGCTCTCTGCCGGATAGTTGAAGGCTCTCGTATATTTTTCCATCAGGGAGCAGTCCTCAAAGGGCAGCTGCCTGGCGTAGGCTGCCGCAATGTCCGGCCCGCTCTCGAGAGCTTTTATGAGATTTCCCACCAGCTTCCTGTCTGCCGGAACTGCGTCGTGGGTCATCAGAATACACACATCCGCGTCAGACAGGCGGATGCCCCGGTCCCTCGTCCCGCCGTGATCAAACTCCTCCCTGGACAGGTGATGCACCTCCATCTCTGTTTCCTGAGTCCCTTTTTTCTCAAAGATCTCCTCATATTCCGGCTTCCAGAACTGTTCCTCTGTATTCATGATGATGATCCGGCGGATGGGATAATCCTGCTCCCGTATCCGTTTCAGAAGCTCCTTAAAACTCTTTCCCGGCCGGTAAACAGGAATGATTAAATCCACTGACTTTTTCCGGCCCTCTGCCGGTTCGCAGACCGGCTGCCCGCTGCCTGCCCTATCTGCTGCCCCTGCTCTTCCTTCTGCTTCTGTTCTTTCTCCCGCTTCTGCTCTTTCTTCTGCTTTTTTCAGTTCCATATCTGTCTCTGCTTTCCTCCAGGCAATATTTTCCATATCTTCGTTCTAATCCTGTTTTCCGTAAGCGCCATACGCCTTTCTGTAGAAATGCATCAGAAGCCTCACTGCCGGCTCCGGCCACATCTTCCTGAACATGGCCGTCTCGTCCTCTTTTCTCCGGTTGTCCTCGATGCACTGCTTCGTGGTTGCCCCCGGATGCACCCTGTAGTAGATGAGCGGCCGTTCTGAGCAGACAAACCTGCCTTTTCGCCCCGCCAGCTCATAGAGATTGTCCCAGTCCAGGGCAAACTCAAAGGAGGATTCAAAGAGGCGGTTTCCAAGCTCCTCCTTATTGTAGGCGCAGGACGGACAGCAGATGGAATTTCCAAACAAAAGGGCAGCCCGCTTCACGCCGGTCCTGTCTGCCAGGAAACGCAGGCGCAGAGGGAGCCTGAGAAACTTTTTCACCAGCCACACCCGATTCACCGTCTGAAGCCTTGCCCGAAGGCTTCCATCCGGCTTAGGCTCCATCATAACAGCGGCGTAGTCGCTGCAGAATACTGTCATATCCGGGTATTTTCTGTACATAGCCAGAAGGGTTTCCGTGTAATTTTTCCTGTACCTGTCGTCCTGGTGGGCGATTGTCACGAACTTTCCGCCTGCCTTCTCATAGGCGAACAGCCAGTCCTCCCGAATGCCGCTTTTCCCCTCCCGCACATACAGGGGAATGCCGTATTTTTCAGCCAGACGGCTGATATAGGGGCTGGGCGTTGAGGTACAGCAGATGACCTCTGAGCTGCAGCTCTGGCGTTTTACTGAGGCCATGCACTCCTCCAGATAGGGCGAATCCTTATAGGCGCAGATGGCAAAGGTATGAAACCCCAGCTGTTCCTTTTTTTCTTCCATGGCTTCCTTCCTCTCCTTCCATCACTCTTCCCCCATGCTACAGACAGTGGGGGATCAGAACATCCGCTGCGTACACGGCATACAGAATCACTCCCGCCAGGCCCAGAAGCGCCGGATAGTACACCTCATTTTTCAGGTGAACCGTCACGGCGGACGGGCTTGGCACCAGCCACAGCAGGAATAAAAACGGCAGATAATATCTTCCCTGCACGCCCTCTATATAGGTATTCCCCGGCGGCGTAAACGCAATATACATGGAAGTCCAGACAAGCACCGCGCAGGCGCCTGCCAGCACAAATATCCACAGTCTCTGCCATCCGGTCAGACGTTTTCCACAGGACGACCTGGTGTCCGTGAGGATAACTGCCGTACTCCCCGCATACAAAAGCCAGGGGAAGGAAATCGTCCCCAGATGCCCCAGCACGCCGAAGGCCCCCTCTCCCAGCACATAGGAGGGGAAATTCAGAAAAATATTTTCAAACAGAATCCTTGCGTAGGCGAAGGGCTGTCCCAGGACATAGGCCATCTGGCCTGCCTCGCTGGTGGCTCCGCCTCTCAGATCGCCGGTTTCGCTGGGCGAAATTAAAACAGGAAGCACAAAGGAGGCCATCAGGATGACAAACAGCGCCACAAAGCCGGCCCGCATCCACCGCATCTGTTTTCTGCTGCCGTATCTGGACGCCGGGATCAGAAGACCTGTCAGGATCAGCGGCGCGTAAACTGCCTTGATCCTGCAGCCCCAGAAGAAGGCAGCCAGAATGAGCACGTATTCCTTCACCGAGAGCCTTCCCTCCGGCTCCAGCACAGCCTTCAGGATGCAGGCGCAGGAGAGATAAAGGAAGGCTGTCACCGCAGGATCGTAGGAGTACACACCGGCCAGCATAAGCGGCGCCGGCATTAAGCCGATAAAAGCCATAATCCCCTTTCCCACGGGAGTTTTCCGGATGGCCAGGGCCATAACCAGGCAGTAGACAAAGAGATTGCCCAGGCGCCCCAGCTTAAATAAGAGGGAAAAGGGCAGATTCAGGATCTGGCAGGCCTTTAAGACAGCCGCCTGTCCCAGATAGCCGGTGAAGGTGGTCTTATTCAGATCCGCGCTCCAGAGCATGCTCCCGTTTCTGTAATCTCCTGTTTCATTCAGATAATGGTTTAACTCCCTCTGTTCCTCAAGCCCTCCCGGCTGGTTCAGAGGCCAGGTGTCAATCCCCGCTGAAAATTCCTGGAAAATCGTGGGCGACAGATGGACCGGACTCCTGTAGTTGGCAATCCAGAAGCTCTGCTCAAAGTGGATCTCCTCGTCGAACCCCACCTTGTCAGCGGGAAGAGACAGGGAGAACAGGGTTCCCCCCACAAGGGCCACAATAAGAAAGCCCATCTCTATATGGCGCCCAATCTGTCTTCTGGCCATGATAAGAAACAGAGCCGTTCCGCAGGCAGCCCAGAAGAAACACAGCCTGTAGGGATTTACAGCAGGCTTCGTCACTGCAGAAAATCCTGTGACAGCCAGGGGCATGGAGGAAAAGTCGATGTAGGAGAGTCCCGGCTCGAAGAGCCCCTCCCGGCTCACGGTCAAATCCACCGACTCTGTCTCCCTCCTGATATTCAGCCAGGTGGTCTTATTTGTCTTCGGGTTCCTGTCCTGGATTTTAATGGAATCCCTCTCTCTCACTTCCCCGTACTCATTTTCCACATGGGCCTCAGCCGTCAGATTCAGGAGGCCTTCATACTCATAGCTGCAGGCCAGCTTTCCGATAAATTCCCCCACCGGTATGTGGATCCTCCCGACTTCTTCAGTCAGGACAAGAGCCTGGCTGCCGTTTTCAGCCGTTCTCAGCTCAAATCCCTCGTACTCTGTCTGCGAGAGGGGAATCTCAAAATTCCCCTCCCCTTTGTTCTGAATGAGAGGAAGGTTGCAGAAAAGCTCAAACAGAATGCCGAGAGCAAACACGACAGCCGCACAGGCAGCCGCCTTTATGAGCAGCCTTCTGTCTGCCTTCCAGCTCCCTGTCCCAGCTTTCTTTTTTTCCGGCCGTTTTTTTTCTGCCTGATTTTTTCCCAGCCGCTTTTTCTCCGGCTGCTGCTTATCCGGCTTTTGCCCTTCTGGCTTCTGGCTTCCTTTCTCCTGCTTATCTGGCTTCTGTCCTTCCGGCTTCGACCTTTCTGGCTCCTGCTTATCCGGCTCCTGCCCCTCTAGCGGTTTCCTCCAAAACTGCATGGCTCTAACCTCTCAATTCCTCTGTGTTCCAGTATCCTCTCATAGTCCTCGATATAGTCCACCTCGGCCCAGAACTTTCCCTGGATGTCCTTTACATAGATCTCCCGCTCGTTTGCCATGCCGTAGAGGACATTTTCCCACCAGACCGAGTGTTCCTGGACTGCGATCATCTCATCCATCCTCTTAAGGAAAATGGGGATGAAGCGGCTGTCGAAGCGGCCGATCCCGATGTATTCTCCGGTTATGTCCCCGCCTGTCAGCTCTTTTCCGTATTTTTTCAGGACACCGTTTTCGTAGTAAAATTTATAGTCCGCCGTTTCCTTCCGGCTCTCATCCGCAAACATGACAGGGCTCAGCTTTTCCGATAGGATCTGGTCAAGGAGGCCATCCTCCATATAGACATCCCCGTTCATAATCATCAGATCCTCCCCGTCAGACGCGGCCTCCTCGAGAAAGGCCCTGGCAAACCAGGCAGAGGCAATGCTGTTTGTCACATCGTAGAAGGGATTGACAAAAAACTCCGCGCCGCTGCCTTCAAGCACCTCTCGTATCACCTGGGACTGATAGCCCAGCACGATGCCGATCCGGTCAATGCCGCAGCTTTTTAAAAGCTCTACCGTATACTGTATCAGGCACAGCCCGTTTCCAATGTCCACCGTACACTTCGGTTTCCCTGACAGGTAGCGGGAGATCCTGGTCCCCCGCCCTGCCGCAAGTATCAGAACTCTCACAGAAGCCCCCTGTTCTGCATATCTTTCAATGCCGCAATCAGTCTGTCGTTGTCCTCAAAGGTCAGATTTCCCATATGCCCCACACGGAAGATCCGGTCAGCCAGCTCACCGCCGTTGGGGCACACAAAGATCTCGTACTCATCCTTCAGAATCTCGAATATCCTGTGGGCCGAGACGGCAGTTCCGTCTGCAGCCCTTCCTGTGGGATGCAGAGGCGTTTCCCCGCTGGAGAGGGATTCTGAGACAATCTCAAAGGGCAGCTCTTTTATCTTCTCCCTGAAATCCTCTGCCTGAGCCCGTATCCGTTCCTGCTCTTTCGAGAGCCCCGCCCTGTCAATCTTTCGAAGCCTCAGATTCAGCTGCAGAAGGATGCTGACTGCCGGCGTGTAGGGTGTCTGTCCCCTCTCCCCGTCCTTCAGGTACTCTTTTAAGTCAAAATAGATGGATTTCACCTGATTGTTTCTGATGCGCTCTGCAGCCTTTCCATTCAGCACCAGGACAGAGAGCCCCGGAGGGAGAGCGAGCGCCTTCTGAGAGCCGGTGAGAACCAGATCGACTCCCCATTTTTCCATCTCAAAGTCGTCGGCCAGGAAGGAGCTGATGGCATCCACCACAAGAAACAGCCTGTTTCTTCTGCAGAACTCCCCGATCAGTTCCATGTCATAGTGAACGCCCGTGGAGGTTTCATGGACATTGACCAGAAAACCGGTAAAGCCCCTGTCCTCAAAGGGCAGGAGGTGCTCACGTTTCAGGGCCTTCCCCGCCTCAAGGCAGATCACCTCGTGAGGGATTCCCAGAACCTGGCAGATTTTTACAAACCTCGCCCCAAAGCTGCCTCCGTTTACGATGAGAACCCGGTCCTCCCCCGTAAACACATTTAAGACCGCAGCCTCCATGGCGGCCGTTCCGGAGCCTGTCAGAAAGACAGCCCTGGAATCCTCCCCTGCCTTCATAAACTTTTTCATCAGGGCCTCGTTTTCCTTCATAATACCGGAAAATTCCGGCGTCCTGAAATAGGGGATTTCCTCTGCGCCCAGAGCTCTTATGTCCTCCTCCATCTGAACCGGGCCCACTGCAAAATTAATCATTCTGGCCCCTCCTTTCCTTTTTCTTTTCTCCCAGGTAAAATACTGCCGAGGTGACGGCAAAGCAGCCCGCCAGTGTCACCATGAGAATCAGATAGGACATTGCCCCTCCCAGGATTCCCGCTGCGCGCACAAACGGGGTGGAAATGCTGACAGCCATTACCCCCACAACCGCATAGCCGATGAAAATAAAGGGCTGCTTCTGCATGATGATCAGGGAATAATAAAACAGGTTTACATAAGCATTTCCGGCGCCTCCCAGAATAATCAGGATCAGTGCCGTGCGGCAGTCCTTTAAGGCATAGCTGATTTTCGGGTACAGCATGCTGAGTACAGGGATTCCCAGAAACCATGCACAGCCGATGGCAAACACTGTAAGTCCCGCGATAATGGCCGCAAGCTGCCTGATCACTCCCATAAAGCTCCTGAAATCCCGCCCCTCCCAGGAGCCGGAGAGCTTTGTCAGATAGGGCCTGATGACAAAGCCTGCCACCAGATTGATAAAGCTGGTGGGCATGAAAATCGCTCCGAACACAGACATGTCACGGCTGGCCATATTGGCGTCCACTGCGTACTTGGAGGCGGAAAATACATAGAAATCGATGATAACCGACAAAAACAGAAGGATATTGTCCCTGAAAAGCCACCAGGTCTTATGTTTTCTCACCTTCCAGTCCACGCCGGAAATATGGCCGATGACCGAAAAGTCAAACAGCAGCACGCCGGCCGCCTGGGCGGCCACCGCCACGACGCAGGAGAATACCAGATCCTTCGTCGTCACCAGGCTTCCCATGAAGCAGAAAACAGAGAGAAGGGTGCGGAAGGTATTTGATTTTCCTGTCAGGTACAGCCGCCCGTCCCTCTGAAACTCTGCCTCGTAGGCGTCTGCAAATCCGTCGATCACCTTGTAGCAGACCATCAGAAATACGGTCATTGCCTTCTCACGGGTGTAGGTTCCCCCGTGGGCGGCCACATAGAGAAGTCCGAAGAGCAGCGCAGCGCCGCAGGTAATGAAGCGAAGGCGCAGATATTCTCCGAAGGTATACTTCTGTCTCGTGTCAGTGATATGGAACGGACGGATTCCAAAGTAGGCCACCATAAACATATGCTGTCCGAAGGTGGTAAAGGCGAAGGTGAAATCTCCTCCCTGATCCTCCCCCACCACCTGAATGACCGCGATGGTGAGCACCATGGACGCAAAGGCGTACAGGAAGCTCCCCAGCATGTTCCAGATCATATTTCTCTGTTCAATATTCTCATCAGAGCCGATGAGAAGGGTTCTCAGCAGTTTCATCTGTTCTCCTCAGAAAATTCCAGCCGGTAGGGGTAATGGGTCTTTCTCTTTTCCACCGGCGGAAGCTCCATATAATCCCCGTACATGTTCCGGAGCATCTCGTCAATATTGGCAGGGAAGTTCAACATCCTGCCCTCAAATTCCAGCTTCTTTAAAGGGTAGCACTTCGTTCTGTCCACCACATTCCAGTAGGGGCTGGTATCCGGCAGAAAAGCCATCCTTCTGGTATCTTGCTTCCTGTAGCGGCGGCAGGCCTTCTCACAGCGCCAGCGAATGCCGTCCGGCGAGATCCGAAGGAGCTTCATCCCCTGGTACGCCAGCCTGCACACAGCCCAGATAAGCTCCGCCTTCACGCCCTTCTGGGCGAGGGTCGGCCGTGGAATGCTTCTCAGGATCAGGAGCTTGCTGTAAAACCAGGCCTCCCAGGACTGAATCTGGTAGAGGAGAGGATTGTCCGACACATTGTCAAGCACATAGAGATCCAGAAAGATCCCGAAGGGGCAGTCCACATCCTTCATCACCTTTTCCACAAAGACTGTCCCCCTCTTTACCAGGCGGGTTGTCATGAGAGGATAGTTTGGGTAATTTTTCCCGTTTAAAACCAGGTACTTGTCCCCCATGGTCCTCTCCACAATTTTTATCAGCCGCTCAAAATCCTTCCTCGGCATGGCAATGTCAATGTCATCGTCCCAGGGAATGAAGCCCCTGTGGCGGATGGCGCCGATCCCTGTGCCGGCAATGCCGAAATATTCCAGGTGGTATCTGTCGCAGATTGCCGTAAAATCGTCCAGGATGGAGAGAATCTCCCCCTGAAGCCGCTTTAAGGTTTCCGGCTCGTAAAATTCCGGGTGTCCCATTTCGTATTCCTCCTGATTTTTTGTTCCTGTCATTCAGGCGGCCGCTTTCTGCGGCGCTTTTCTCTTCTATTCCCCGAATTCTTCCTTCGCCCGGTCAAGGGCAGAGCGGATCACCTTGTCCATGTCGTAATATTTGTACTCTGCCAGACGGCCGCCGAAGATCACGTTCTCCTCCTTTTCGGCAAGCACTCTGTACCTTTCATAGAGGGCCTGGTTTTTCTCATCGTTGACCGGATAGTAGGGTTCCATTCCCGGTTTCCAGTCTGCCGGATATTCCCTGGTAATCACTGTCTTTTCCTGTGTCCCGAATTCAAAGTGCTTATGTTCAATGATCCTGGTAAACGGAGTTTCCCGATCTGTGTAGTTCACCACCGCCACGCCCTGAAAATTGTCTGTGTCCAGTGTCTCTGTCTCAAATTTCAGGCTTCTGTATTCCAGATTTCCGTACCGGAAGCCGAAATAGCCGTCAATGGTCCCCGTGTATACCACACGTTCTGCCGCATCCCTGTACTCGTCTCTGCACTGCAGGTAGTCCACCCCTGTGCGGATCTCGCAGCCCTCAAACAGCTTTTCAATCAGGGCATTGTAGCCCTCCACCGGGATCCCCTGGAAGGTATCGTTGAAATAATTGTTGTCGTAGGTATAGCGCACCGGCAGGCGGCGGATGATAAAGCCGGGAAGCTCTCTGCAGTCCCGGCCCCACTGTTTTTCCGTATAGCCCTTGACCAGCTTCTCGTAAATATCCGTTCCCACCAGGCTGATGGCCTGCTCCTCCAGGTTTTTCGGCTCTCCCGCGATCACAGCTCTCTGTTCCTCTATGATTGCCCTGGCCTGGGCCGGAGTGGAGATATTCCACATTTTGCTGAAGGTGTTCATATTAAAGGGCATGTTGTACATCTCACCCTTGTAGTTTGCCACCGGGCTGTTGGTATAGCGGTTGAATTCTGTAAACTGGTTGACAAACTCCCATACCTCCCGGTCTGAGGTGTGGAAAATATGGGCGCCGTATTTGTGAACCCGGATTCCCTCCATCTCTTCACAGTAAATATTTCCGCCGATATGATTCCTCTTTTCAAGCACCAGGCAGCTCTTGTTGTGCCGTCTTGCCATACAGGCGAACACTGCGCTGAAAAGTCCGCTTCCTACCAGCAGATAATCGTATTTCTTCCTTGTCATTGTCTGTGACTCCTTTTCTCAGTTCTGCCCGTATCTTTTGCCCCCATCCTCCGGGGCTTTGGCAGGGCCAGCCAACATCCATTCTATTACACGATTTCTTTATTTTACTATAGTTGAGGGGGAAAGTAAAGGCGGCAGTGATTCCTGTTTCACGGCCTTTTGGTTTCTCATCTCCAAAAATACAGGTTCCAGGCAGAAAAAGACCAGGCCGCCCCAAAAAGGGCGGCCTGGTCTTTTTCTGCCTGTTAAACATCTATCATCTTTATAAGCAGTCCTGTTCATCAATAGAACAGCCTGTTCACCGCGCTGAAAATGCCGCGGATGGAGGATCGTGTAATGTTGGAGCTGATGCCGACGCCGTAGGTGGTCTCCCCTGTCTTTACATTCAGCAGGTGGATGTAGGAAGCTGCCTGTGCGCCGGAACCGGAGTGCAGTGCGTGCTCCGAGTAGTCGAGAACGCGGATCTCGATGCCCAGCGCGTCCTCCAGTCCTCTCTGGATCGCGTCGATAGGACCGTTTCCGACTCCCTCAAACTGCTTCTCCTGGCCGTGATCGGTATAGATCACATTTGCCACTGTAGCAAACTCGCCCTCGTCCAGCTCCCTGTCTGTGATCTGGCATTTTCTGAAATGGATCGGCTCCTTGCGGTCCATATAATTTTTCTTGAACTCGTCGAAGATTTCCTCCGGGGCGACCTCTCCCTGCCTCTCCGCAATCTCCTGGATAATGTCCGCGAACTCCTTGTGCATTCCCTTAGGCAGCTTGAAGCCATAGAAGGTATCCATCACGAAGGCTACGCCGCCCTTGCCGGACTGACTGTTGATGCGGACAACCGGCTCGTACTCGCGGCCGATGTCGCTGGGATCGATGGGAAGGTAGGGAACCTCCCAGATACCGTCCGTCCGTTTGGAGAGCGCCTGCATTCCCTTGCTGATCGCATCCTGGTGAGAGCCGGAAAATGCTGTGAATACCAGCTTTCCTGCATATGGATGGCGGGGATCCACGGGCATCTTCGTGCAGCGCTCGCAGACTTCCACGATCTCCTTGATATTCTCAATCTCCAGTTCGGGATTAATTCCCTGGGAGAACATATTGTAGGCGATATTTAAAATATCCACATTTCCGGTGCGCTCGCCGTTTCCGAGAAGGGTTCCCTCCACCCGCTCGGCGCCGGCAAGCAGTGCAAGCTCCGTGGCTGCAATTCCCGTTCCCCTGTCGTTGTGCGGGTGAACGCTCAGGATAATGGTGTCGCGGTTCTTGAAATGCCTGTTCATCCACTCGATCTGATCCGCATACACGTTCGGTGTGGTCATCTCCACAGTAGCCGGGAGATTAATAATCATCTTGTGCTCCGGTGTGGGCTTCCACTCCTCCTGGACAGCTGTGCAGATGTCCAGAGCAAAATCAAGCTCCGTGCCCGTAAAGCTCTCCGGCGAGTACTCCAGGATAACCTCCCCGTCGTGATCAGCCATATACTTCTTTACCAGCTTTGTCCCCTCGACGGCGATCTCCTTAATCTCCTCCCTGTCCTTGTGGAATACCACCTCTCTCTGAAGAGTGGAGGTAGAATTATAAATGTGGACAATGGCCTTCTTTACGCCACGGATGGACTCAAAGGTTCTCCGGATCAGATGCTCTCTGCACTGAGTAAGCACCTGAATGGTCACATCGTCCGGGATCAGCTTTCTCTCCACAAGCTGCCTTAAAAAGTCATACTCAATCTGGGATGCGGCCGGGAAGCCGATCTCAATCTCCTTAAATCCGAGACGAAGGAGGAGGTTAAACATCTCTATCTTCTCCTCCACCACCATGGGCTCCACCAGCGCCTGGTTTCCGTCCCTCAGATCCACGCTGCACCAGACAGGCGCTTTCTCAATCTCCTTATTCGGCCACTGGCGCTCCGGGTAATCAACAACAGGAACTCTCTTATATTTTTTATAGTTCAGCATCTTCTTTTCCTCCAATTCTCAAGCTTTTTTCTGACGGTCCCTCTGCCTAACTCAAGCCCTGGAGTCGGTAAATCACGCCGTATTTCTTGACTATGAAAATCGTTACTCTCTCAGGTCTAACCCCATATACATCATTTCCTTTCACTGTCCGGCCTCTTTTGGCGGCGCGGTGTGCGCCGGGGCACACATCTCATTTTTCGTTCAGTTAAGTATAGATTATATCATGCTTCTCCACCGGGCTGCAAGGCTTAAGCCCTATCTCTGAAATACCAATTTCACATAGCTTTCATAATCTGAAGTTATGAAAACCCCAGAAAGTATGCCTGTGGGTGTTTTAACTGCAGAGAAGCCGCAGGTTCACAGGCCCCTGCGGCTTCTCCTCTCTTAAATGCTTCATTTGTGCTTCATTTTTTTGCCTGGTCCATGTCCGGATATTGCTCACCCGTTTTCCCTACTTGCAGCTCTCGGAAAGCTCCTGGTGCTTCTCGAGAAGCTCGATCGTCAGAGGCTCCGGGAAGGTCTTTGGATGTTTGGAGCTGTTCTCAGAGCTGGTTGTCTCACCTTCATAGACGGCGTTCGGATAGTATTTCTGAAGCTCTGAGCGTCCCTTTGTGATAATGCACTCTGCCATCTCCTGGGCTAAGGGATTTGTCCCCTCTCCCTTGTCCACCACAGCCACTGACTCTGTCAGAGAGAAATTGCCCTCTGTGGGATCCACATAGTCGATGGGAAGGCCCTCTGCCTTATCTGCCACAGCCTGCTGGCGAAGTCCAAAGCCGACTGCCACCTCTCCTGCCCTGACCTTTTTAAGGGGAGCAGAGCCGGAGGTCTCGATGTGCGGGCCTGCATTCTCATAAATTCCTGTGAGAACCTCCTTGGCGCCATCCTCGCCATAAGCATCCACCAGACCCTGGATCAGCAGCCAGGCAGTGGAGGAGCTCTTGATGTCTGTTACAGAAATCAGATCCTTGTACTCCGGCTTTGTCAGATCCTTCAGGCTCTCCGGCATATCCAGATTCTTTTCTGCCATCAGCTCTGTATTTACAATAATCGTTCCCTCCTGAGAGGTGATCGGAGCACAGTAATCTCTCTTCTCATCTGCATTTAACAGCTCATAGTCAAAGTTCAGCTTCTGGAACATATTCTGCTGCTCCTGAGCGCTGTCAAGATAGAAGGTGCTGAGTGTGAGCAGATCCGCTTCAATATCTGTCCCCTCTGCCATAACCTTGCCGCCAAGCTCGGAGGTTCCGAAGGTCTGGAACAGATATTTTCCCTCATATCCATTGGCGTCCAGCGTCTTTTTCATGGCCTCCACGGCCTCATCGTCAGCGTTGGAGTAGATGACAACCTCCTCTTCCTTGCCGGAACCGGAACAGCCTGTAAGAGCTGTACAGGCGAGGGCTGCTGCTGCAAACATCAGTGCGAGTGTTTTCTTTTTCATGCTTTGTTTCTCCTCTTGTTATTAAATTTCGATTGTCTTTCAATCGAGCTGTTGATTTATAAATTTTTAAATTAAAAATTATTTAAGTTATTATAATAGTTTCGTTATTTTTCATTATTCCCTTTTTTCTTGTTCTGCTTCAGGCCCGGGCCTGCTGTCTGCCAATTTTTCCGCTGCGCATCAGAACTGCCAGAATCCCTTTTACCGCCAGGTTGGTTGCCAGAATCAGCAGTGACAGCACAAATACCTCGTTGAACTTGGTATAATACTGAAGTTCCTTCATCTTGGTCGTGATAACCATAGTGCGGGCTCCTGCAATGAAAATTACGGCGCTGACTGTCACCATGGCGTTTACAAAGTAATAGCCGAACACCTCAAGAAGGGTGGAAACCATGTTGGGTGTGATAATTCTTACAATCGTTTTGATCCAGCTGTCCCCCATCAGGGCTGCTGTGGCCTCCCAGGAGCTGTTGAGCTTTGAGAGGGAATTTTTCATCATCAGGTAGGGGGTGGAGAAAAAATGCACCACATTGCAGATGATGATTAAGAGGAAGGTATTCTGGAGAGGCGTTCCTGAGAAGATGAACATGAACGCAATACCGATGACCATTCCCGGAATCGTGTTTGTCACCAGAGCAATGCTGTCAATCACTGCCTTGAGCCTTCCCTTAAGCCCGCTTCTAGCTGTGGCCAGGGCTGCCCCGTAGGTGATAAGCAGTCCTGCAGCGGCTGTGCAGACTGCCACAAACAGAGAGTTCTGATAGACGCCGAACAGACTGCTGTCAGTCAGTGTATCTATGACATGCTCCATGGTAAAGCTTGTCTGATAAGGCCACTCTCTCACCAGAGGAACCACAAAGATCACGGCGAACACCGAGATCAGCATCAGCAGAATCATTGCAGAGCCCGCCATGAAAATTCCGTCCCTGACTCTGTTTTTCCTCAAATCTACTGCTGAAATCTTTGTGTAGCGGATGTTGTAGCGCTCCAGATAGTGGAGCAGCGCAATGCTGATGACAGACGGTATCAGCATCATCATGGCTACCACAGCGCCCCTGTTAAAATTGGGCACGCTTCCCAGCATTTCATTGTAGAGAACTGTTGCCACCACATCGTACTCACCGCCCACAGATGCCGGAATTCCGTAATCCGTAAAGCAGAGGAAAAAGCACTGTACCATGGAAGCTGCCAGGGTTCCCAAAAGCGGTCTCACCACAGTCTGAAGGAAATTTTTAAAAGGGCTGTCCCCCATGATCCTGGACACGACAGAGAATTTTTTGTCAATGTACCCCATGGTATTGAGAATGAGCAGGAAGGACACCGGAAGCGTATAAATCACGTATCCGAACAGAAGTCCTCCAAAGCCGTAAATCTCAAAAAACTGTCTTCCGAACAGCTTTGTCAGAAGTCCCTGCTTTCCGAAAGAATAGATGATGGCAAAGCCGTAGGTCAGCGTCGGGAGCAGCATGGGCAGAACAGCCACCAGCCGAATCAGACTCTTAAATTTTCCCGGCACTCTTGTATACTGAATTGTGTATGCAAGGAAAAAGGCGAGGGCTGTGGCGATCAGGGCGCTGGATACAGAAACCTTGACGCTGTTTGCCAGAGCCGCGGCAAAGCCCCTCTCTGTCAGCACCTGCGCGTAATTTCTGACACTCAGGCCGGCCTCCGCCATAAAGGATTCCATCAGAAGGCGGATGACGGGAACTGCGAGAAATACTGCAAAAATTGCCACTACTGCCGCGTAAATTCCTTTTATCTCGTATTCTTTTCTTCCAGTCATGATGCTACACCGCCTGTTCCCTGAGCTTTACATCCGCTGAAAGGCTTACTGCCTCGCGGTTCTGTGTATCAACCGTCTTGTTAAAGAGGCGGAAGATATTTTTCCTCTTGATCTCCAGCTGATTTAAAATAAATTCCTCTACGAAACGGTTGCCCGGATGGAACACAATCTCCTCCGGCGTTCCATACTGCGAAATCTCTCCCTGATTGACAATCAGCACCTTGTCTGAAAGGGTGAGGGCCTCCTCCGGGTCATGGGTGACGATAATCGTCGTTAAATGGTAATCTCTGGCGATCTGGCGGATTTTCTCTTTGATAGACTCCTTGATCACTCCGTCCAGGGCGCTGAGAGGCTCATCGAGAAGCAGGATCTTCGGCTTCATGACCATGGTCCTGGCAAGAGCCGCCCTCTGCTTCTGCCCGCCGGAAAGCTGCTCAATCTTCTTTGTGAGATGCTCTCTCAGGCCTAAGAGGTCAATCAGCTCCTCCACCTCCTGCCTAGTGGAGATACCGGGCCTGTTTTTCAGGCCGTATGTAATATTTTTATATACATTTAAGTTTGGAAACAGGGCGTAATCCTGGAATACAATGTTGAACCCTCTTTTTTCCATAGGCACCCCTGCCATTTCCTGTCCGTTGAATAAAATCTGTCCCTCATCCGAATCCGTAAGCCCCAGAATCAGGTTTAAAAGTGTTGTCTTGCCGCAGCCGGACGGCCCCAGAATAGAAACGATCTCTCCATCTTCGATTTCCAGGTTAATATCGTGAAGAATCGTGACTCCGTCATAAGATTTTTTTATGTTTTTCAGTATAAGCATTGTGATTCCTCTTTTCCTCTTGATTGCGGTTGCCGTTGTTTATTTTTGTTCACGCCCCATGCGGCTGCGGAATCCCGCTTCCGTCCTGGCATCTTTCGTAAACTGTTCCAAACGTTTCTTTATTATAGCTTCGCGCCGGGGCAGCTTCTATTAAAGTTACGAAAAGTTTTGTAAAATATAAACAAAGAAAAGGGGGAATCTGTAAAGTTTTTAAGAACATGGAAAAAAGCAGAAAAGCTGCCGGGAAAGCTCTCCTTAAGCTTTCCCGGCAGCTCTGACATCCGGCATCTGATTTTTATGCCGGCTGGCACATTTATTCTTCTGAAAGTTTATATTGGTCAATAATCTCTCTCATATGGTCTGCATCGTCCACCAGAATGACCTCACCGTCTATCATCAGGCAGGGGATTCCGGCTCTGTGTGACGTTTCCCTGGCCTCCCGATGGGCCTCTGAGGTATCTCTCACCTTTAAAAAGGTCTTGAGCTTCCCCACGCTCTCGCAGACATCCACATAGAGATACTTGATATTGTTTTCGGAAAGAACCTCTTTCACCGGCGGGCAGCCGCTTCAGGAGGAGGTTCCGAATAAGATTACTTTTTTCATCTGCTTTCTCCTGTCTTTGATTTTCCTGAGGGCAAAACCCCTCTTTTACTCCACATGGAGCGCCGAAGCCGTAAGCTTCCCGTCCTGCAGATCAATCTGAATCACGTCCCCGGCCCTCACGCCGTCAGCGAGGATCAGCCTTGCCGCAAGAGTCTCCACATGCTTCTGCAGATACCTCTTAAGAGGCCTTGCGCCGTACACCGGATCGTAGCCGTTCTCCACGATAAACTGCCTTGCGCTGTCTGTCAGGGAGATGGAAAGCTCCCGGTCTGCAAGCCTCTTGTTCACATCCTCCACCAGAAGCTCGATGATGCCTCCGATGTTGTCCTTTGTCAGAGGCTTAAACATGATAATCTCATCCAGCCTGTTTAAGAACTCCGGCCTGAAGTGGGCCCGCAGATCGTTCATGGCCATATTGTCGGCGGCCTCTGTGATATTTCCGTTCTCGTCAATTCCCTCTAACAGGTACTGAGAGCCGATATTGGATGTCATAATGAGGATCGTGTTCTTAAAGTCAACGGTCTTTCCCGTAGAATCCGTAATCCTGCCGTCATCCAGCACCTGTAAAAGTACATTGAATACATCCGGGTGGGCCTTCTCCACCTCGTCAAACAGCACTACCGAGTAGGGTTTCCTTCTGACTGCCTCTGTCAGCTGGCCGCCCTCGTCGTAGCCCACATATCCTGGCGGCGCTCCGATGAGCCTTGATACAGAGTGCTTCTCCATGTATTCACTCATATCGATACGCACCATATTGTTCTCATCGTCGAACAGGCTCTCCGCAAGAGCCTTTGCAAGCTCCGTCTTTCCGACTCCGGTAGGTCCCAAGAACAGGAAGGAGCCGATGGGCTTTGTGGGATCCTTGATTCCTGCCTTGGAGCGGATGATGGCCTCTGTCACCTTGGTGACAGCCTCGTCCTGACCGATTACCCTCTTGTGAAGGATGTCGTCCATATGAAGGGTCTTGCTCCTCTCGCTCTCTGTCAGCTTTGCCACAGGGATTCCCGTCCACTTGGAGATAATTCTCGCAATCTCCTCCTCTGTCACACTCTCATGGACGAGGCTCAGATCCGCATTCTTGACCTTTTCCTCCTCCTCGGCAAGCTGCTTTTTAAGCTCCGGCAGCTTTCCGTACTGAAGCTCCGCCGCCCTGTTTAAATCATATTTCTGCTGGGCAGCCTGGATCTCACTGTTCAGATGCTCAATCTCCTCCCTCAGCTTGGAGAGCCGGTCTACGGAAGCCTTTTCGTTCTCCCACTGAGCCTTCTGAGCTGCGAACTCGTCCCGAAGCTCTGCCAGCTCCTTCTGCAGATCCTCCAGGCGATCCTGGCTTAGCCGGTCTGTCTCCTTTTTCAGAGCCGCCTCCTCGATCTCCAGCTGCATGATACGCCTGGATTTTTCGTCCAGCTCTGTGGGCAGGGAGTCAAGCTCTGTCTTGATCATGGCGCAGGCCTCGTCAACCAGGTCAATAGCTTTATCCGGCAGGAACCGATCCGAGATATAACGGTCGGACAGCACAGCCGCAGATACCAGAGCCGAGTCTGTAATCTTAACCCCGTGGTAAACCTCGTAGCGATCCTTCAGCCCTCTCAGAATGGAGATCGTATCCTCCACGGTCGGCTCGTCCACATGAACCGGCTGGAACCGTCTCTCAAGAGCCGGATCCTTTTCGATGTACTTCCTGTACTCGTCGAGGGTGGTGGCTCCGATACAGTGGAGCTCTCCTCTTGCAAGCATAGGCTTTAACATATTTCCCGCATCCATGGAGCCCTCTGTCTTTCCGGCTCCCACGATGGTATGAAGCTCGTCGATGAACAGGATAATCTGTCCCTCGCTCTTTTTGACCTCCTCGAGGACAGCTTTCAGCCTCTCCTCAAACTCTCCTCTGTACTTGGCTCCGGCCACAAGGGCGCCCATATCCAGGGCAAACAGCTTCTTGTCCTTCAGTCCCTCCGGCACATCGCCGCGGACGATCCTCTGGGCCAGTCCTTCCACCACGGCCGTCTTTCCGACGCCGGGCTCACCGATCAGCACCGGATTGTTCTTCGTCTTTCTCGACAGGATGCGGATTACATTCCGGATCTCGCTGTCCCGGCCGATCACCGGGTCTAACTTCTGATCCCTTGCCCGCTCCACCAGATCATACCCGTATTTGTTCAGCGTATCGTAGGTGGCCTCCGGGTTGTCGCTTACCACCCTCTGGTTGCCCCTGACGGTGGAAAGTGCCTGGAGGAAGCCCTCTCTGGTAATATTGTAAAGCCTGAAGAGTTCCTTCATGGCTCTGTTTGGCTGCTTCAGCATGGAGAGGAACAGGTGCTCCACGGAAACGTACTCATCTCCCATGGCCTTGGCCTCATCCTCTGCATTTACCAGCACCTTGTTGGCATCCTGGCTGAAATACACCTGTCCGCCGGACACCTTCGGCAGCTTCTCAATGGCAAGCTGCACCTCGTTTAAAAACTGGTTCTCCTGGATCCCCATCTTGGTGATCAGCTTTAAAATCAGGCTGTCGTCAATGGTGAGCAGGCTGTAGAGAAGGTGCTCCTGATCAATCTGCTGGTTCCCATATTCATAGGCCAGCTTCTCTGTTCTCTGAACCGCTTCCAGCGATTTCTGCGTAAATTTATTAATGTTCATAAATCGTTGTCCTCCTTCCGAACAATGATTAAGTGAAGTCTTTTTTGTTCTAGTCGTAATATAACACGTATTATTAGCACTGTCAAGATGTGAGTGCTAATTTTTTTATTTTTTGTTCTCCGCTAATCTTTCATGTTCTGGAATCACATAATCATTGGGAATTTTAAAAACAGGGGCCTTTTCAGGGCCCTGTCAGACACCCGTATTCTTACGCTGGCTTTATGCTCACTGTTAAACCCTTACACCGGGCTTTTTATCATCTCCCTCAGCTCCTGCATTCTCAGATCCGTGCGGGCTATGGTATCCGCGCACTCTTTCAGTCCCTCAGAGATTTTCTGACCTTCCTCAAGCCCCTTCTTGTAGCGGATCTGATGCTCCAGACTTGCCCAGAAATCCATGGCAACCGTCCGGATCTGGATTTCCACCCTCATATTTTCTTTTCCCTTTGAGAGGAAAATGGGTATTTCAACAATCAGATGAAGGCTTCTGTAGCCATTGTCCTTCGGCTTCTCTATATAGTCCTTTTTCTCGATAAGAAGTACGTCCTCCTGGCTCAGCAGCATATCCGCCACATCGTAAATGTCGCTGATAAAGGGACAGATAACCCTGATTCCTGCTACGTCGTTCAGATTCTTCTGAAATGGATTCCACCGCTACAGGCAGTCCTCTGGCCTTCAGCTTTTTGGCAATGCTGTAAGGCCTTTTTATCCGGGACTGAATGCCCTCGATGGGGTTTCTCTCCGCGAAAGACGACAGTTCGTCGTTTAATACCTCCAGCTTGGTCGTCACCTCCCTGACGGCCGCCCTGTATTTAATCATAAGACTTTCAAACTGATCCAGCAGTTCCAGCTTTTCCACGGATGTAGCCTCTTTGTCGTCTCCGCCGAAGAAATCCTTCAGGGCCTCTGCCCTGTCTGCCAGCTTTGCCTCATATGATATTTCCATATTTTTCTGTACCATCCTTTTTTGTTGCGTCAGTTCTTCTTAAAGAATTCATAACTGGCGGAGCTTATTCTCCCTCAATCTGCCTGAGAGCCTTCTTAAACTCAAAGCTGAACAGCACAGCCGTAAAGGTTACTGCCAGAAAATCTGCCACCGGCTCGGCCATGTAAACAGCGCGGCTCTGATCTGCCTGGAAAATCATCGGCATAATGTAGATCAGGGGAATCAGGAGTATAAACTTTCTCATGACAGCCACAATAATGGAATCCTTGGCCTTTCCCAGAGAGGTGAAGGTCATCTGGCAGGCTACCTGAATTCCAAACAGGAACAGACAGGTCATATAAATCCGAAGCGCTGTGCCTGTAAATTCCAGAAGCTCTGCGTCCGTTGTGAACATAGCCGCAAAGGCCCTCGGAAACAGCATTACGAGAATCCACAGCGCGGTGGAATAGACGAGACTGCTCTTTAAAAGGAGCTTAAAGGCATCCTTCACCCGTTTTCCATTGCCGGCTCCGTAGTTATAGCTGATAATAGGCTGTGCGCCCTGACCCAGCCCCTGAAGCGGCAGCATGGCAAACTGCATAACGCTCGTAAGAATGGTCATAGCTCCAACTGCAATATCTCCGCCGTATTTTAAGAGGGAGGAGTTAAAGCAGATGGAGATAATGCTCTCGCTGGACTGCATAATAAAACTGGACAGTCCCAGAGCCAGGCTGGGAAGGATGATTTTCTTCTCCAGGCGCATATACTTCCTTCTGATTTTGAGATGGGTCTTCTTTCCCATCAGGAAGGCCAGCACCCATATGCAGGACAGAGCCTGGGAGAGAACCGTCGCCAGAGCCGCACCCCGCACTCCCATTCCAAACGTAAAAATAAAGATCGGATCCAGGATAATATTGGTAACCGCGCCTATCAGCACTGAGAGCATACCCGTCCTTGCAAAGCCCTGGGCCGTGATAAAGGAGTTCATTCCCAGGGTCATCTGGACGAAAATCGTTCCAAGCGCATAGATGTTCATGTAGCTGACGCCATACTCCACCGTATTTTCACTGGCTCCGAATGCCAGCAGGAAATCCCGGTTCCAGAGAAGCAGCGCTGCCGTCAGAACTACGGAAATAATAATCTGTGTGCAGAAGCAGTTCCCAAGGGTCTTCTCTGCTGACACCTTGTCTCCCTTTCCCATAAAAATGGAAGTCCTGGGAGCTCCTCCAAATCCTACAAAGGCCGCAAAGGCCGACACGATCATAATCAGAGGCATGCACACGCCCACACCCGTAAGCGCCATGGCCCCCTCTCCCGGAATATGGCCGATGTAAATCCTGTCTACAATATTATAGAGCATATTAATAATCTGTGCAGCCACAGTGGGCAGCGCCAGCTTTAAAAGAAGCCTGCCAATAGGCTCTTTCCCAAGAAAATCTCTGTCGTCCTTCATTGCTGTTCCCTCCTCTTCTCCGCTTTGCTGATATTGCTGCCAATCTGCTCGTTGACTCTGTGGAAGGTTTCAATATCCTCCTCTGACAGTCCCCTGAAAATCTCTCTGTGAAATGCTTCCCTGATCTCGTCCAGCTCCCTGACGATATCCCCTGCCTTTTCTGTCAGAGACAGGTGGATTCGTCTTCTGTCCTTCCTGTCCTGGGTTCTGGAGATAAATCCTCTCTGGGCCAGGGATTCCACTGCCTGAGAGACATTGCTCTTCTGGAGCATCCTCAGCTCCACAATATCAGCCGCCGTATCCTTCCCCGGATTATTATTCAGAAAGCTGATTACCGTTGCCTCCATCAGATTCATCTGATACTTTCCGCAAATCTCCTTAAGCATACTCTCATGGAGCCTGATAATCCTCCTGATATTTATCAGAAATTCCGTGCTGTGACTCAATTCTGCGCCTCCCGTCTGTATAGTTATTAAAAATAACCGTTTCAACAGGAACTATTATACTGCTGATTTCCAATCTGTCAAGCACGGAATATCACCATCTGCAGATTCAGGCGGCACAGCCAAGTCTTACCGCAGCCTCTCTGTCAGGACAGCTCTACCTTTTTCGCGGCAATCTTTTCCGCAAAAGCCTCATCATGCTCCACCAGCACCATGGCAGCTTTGCTCTCAGAGAGCAGCTGTTCCAGCTGCATCCTCGTAAACACATCGATGAAATTCAAAGGTTCATCCCACACATAGAGATGGGCACTGGTACAAAGGCCCGCAGCCAGAAGCACCTTCTTTTTCTGCCCCTCGCTGTAGGTTTCCATAGGCTTTGAAAACAGCTCCCTGGAAAATCCCAGCTTTCGAAGGACCGCCAGAAACAGCGTTCTGTCAAGCCCCCTCTGCTCCTGAAAATCTGACAGAAGGCCCCAAAGGCCGGAGGCATCCTGGGGGACATAAGAGATCACAAGACCAGGCGCCGTTCTGACAGTTCCGGCCAGCAGACAGGGCTGAGCCGGCTGCTGCCTCTGCTTCGCCCCCTTCATCGGTTCCCCGTCATCTGCCGCGGGCTTCTCCCCGCCGGCTTCACCCCTTCTGACATCGTACCCGCAGGCCTGAAGAATCGCTTTTAAGACGGTTGACTTCCCGCTGCCGTTTTTTCCCGTCAGGATGACCCGCTCTCCCTGCCGGACAGAGAAATTCAGCTCTCTAAAGATAGCTTCTTTCGTACTCTGCGGATCATATCCCAGCTTCACGTGTTCAAAGGAGACAAGCTCCTCCCGGAAGTGGGAAAGGGGCATCAGCTTTAAGATCTCTGCCTCCTCCCTGTCCTCCAAAAGCCCCTCCTTCTCCTGAATGGCCTTCTCTCTTCTCTGCTCCATACTTTTTCTTCTCTGCTGCATTTTTCTGGATTTTTCTCCCAGATAGCTTCTGCTTCCGATAAATTTTCCATTTACGTAAGATCCGGTTCCGATTTTCAGATTTTCTGAATGATCGGCCCAGGAAGATGCCCTGGCCGCCGACTCTTTCAGTCTTCCGATTTCCTTTTTCAGCTTTTCATTTTTCTGCAGCTCGAAGGCCTCTCTTTTCTCCCTGTTTTCCCACCAGGAAGAAAAGTTTCCCTGAACCACCTCAATATTTTTCCGGTTCAGCGCCAGCACATGATCAATACAGCCGTCCAGAAAACGTCTGTCGTGGGACACCAGAATAAAGCCCTTTTTCCGGCTCAGATACTGGCTCACCTGCTTTCTCCCCTCCGAATCCAGATGGTTTGTGGGCTCGTCAATCAGCAGAAAGCGGTTTTCGCTGCTGAACAGGAGCGCCAGAAGCACCTTCGTCTGCTCTCCCTTGCTGAGAGTCCGAAAGGGCCTGAAAAGCACCTCCTCCTTCACGGAAAGAAGGTTCATCTCCCGGCACAGCTTCCAGAACTCATAGTCCGGCTTCACCTCCTCCACCACGTCTATGGTATTTTTTTCCATGTCCTTGACCGGATACGGAAAGTATTCAAAGGCTTCCGGGGACGCTATCGTTCCCCGATACTCATACTGGCCCATCAGAAGCTTCAGAAAGGTAGTCTTTCCCCTTCCGTTCCTTCCTATGAATCCCAGCTTCCAGTCTGTGTCTATGGTAAAGGATACATTCGCAAAAATATCCTCCCCGCTTCCGTCGTAATAAAATGTAAGGTTCTTTACCTGAATCTGTGACATATCCATTCCCTCCTTCTGTCTCCCGTGCAGGAGGCCGGTCCCGCTGCCGGACAGCTGTCAGCACAGTCTGGCCGGATTTTCCTTTCTGCCGCAGTGCGATCCCCGCGGAGCGTTTTCATATAACAGGGAACGAGGTTTCCTGTTACATGAAAAAATGGGATGCAGGAAAATCCTGCATCCCATTCACCAGTGATATAGAGGTCTGTGTCCGCCGTCAGGGTATATTCTCAGGCTGCCCGGCTTTGCATCTGCACGCTCAGGCCCTCAGCTTTCCCCCATCTCTCCGGCTCTAGCCCCGTCTGCAATCTCAAAACAGACACCGGAGGCGGCGGTTTCCAAGTTTATCTCAATGAAAAGAATCACGTATTCCTGCATCACACGAACAGCGGGCTGTCTGCCCTGCTCTCCATGCACCTCATTCAGTTGAATTATCTGCAGAAATACAGCTTCATCCTTTCATCTCCAATCTGTCCTTCATGAACGGTGCAGAGTCTTCTGTCTGCATCCGTACTGGATCACTATATCAGCATTGGAGGAAATTGTCAATAGGGGTTTTCTGCCGTTCACCCTATCCCGGCAGACAGAGCCTATGACACGATCTCTGCCCCGAAGGGCATCAGAGCCAGCTTTGCAATTTTAAAATGCTGGAGTCCGAAGGGTATGCCGATGATTGTGACACAGCAGAGAATCCCCATCACGGCCGACCCTGCCGCCATGGGGAGCCCCGTTGCAATAAGCCAGATGATGTTCAGCAGAAGGGAATCGGCCCCGCCGCCGTACTGCACTTCCTTTCCGAAGGGGAAAAAGCTGAGAGACGCAAACTTGAAGCACTGAAGTCCTACCGGAATCCCTATGATGGTAATGCACCAGAGGCAGCCGGACAGAACCCAGCCAAGGCCGCTGATAAGCCCGCCCATAAGGAACCAGAGGATGTTGCCTAAAAGACTCATTATCTGATGACAGCTCCTTTCTATATAAATAGCTATAAATAGCTCATCCTTTTGCTCTCCATCTATTATAACGAGTCTGTCAGGCAAAACACTTCAAAATTTAAAACCTTATGTCCTTAAATTTCTCGATATGCTGCTTGATGGCTGTCTCCACCGGCATCCTCTCTGCGCTGGATGCTCCGTAGAAGCCGTGCACCCCCTTCGTATGCTGCAGTACGTAGGCTGCATCCTCCGGGCTGGAAATAGGACCTCCATGGCAGAGTACGATCACATCGCTGCGCTCTGCCACAGCGGCATCGTGGATTTCCTGAACCACCTTTACTGCCGCATCCAGCTCCATGATGGTCTCTGCTCCGATAGAGCCTCCCACGGTGCAGCCGCAGTGGGCCACAACCACATCCGCCCCTGCCTTTGTCATTTTCACAGCCTCCTCCGGGTTAAACGCATACGGGGAGGAGAACAGGTCCATCTCATGGGCGATATGTACCATCTCTACTTCCAGGTTATAGCTCATTCCCGTCTCTTCAAAGGTCTGCCTCATCCTTCCCTCAAACAGACCGACGGTGGGGAAATTCTGAACGCCTGAATAGCCGATCTCCTTTACCTTCTTCAAAAACAGATTCATATCCTTAAAGGGATCTGTTCCGTTTACTCCCGCCAGAACCGGCGTATGCTTCACCACCGGCAGGATCTCTCCGGCCATGTCCATAACTATCTGGTTGGCATCTCCATAGGCCAGCAGACCGGCACTGGAGCCTCTGCCCGCCATCCTGTATCTTCCTGAGTTGTAGACAATAATCAGATCCGTTCCGCCGGCCTCCTCAAATTTAGCGCTGATGCCTGTGCCTGCTCCCGTTCCGATAATCGGGCGTCCCTCCTCAATATTTTTTCTAAGCCTTCTTAAAATTTCTTTTCTCTCTACAGCCATTTTCTGCTTCCTTTCCCACTGGCTCAGCCAGTGTCTGTTTTTTCTATTCCATGATGCTTTTCAGCACCTCTACGCACCGTTTGGAAAATTCCGGATCATTGATATTGGCATCCACCCGATAAACGGGTATTTCTTTTTTTAGATTTCTCTCAATGGCCTGAAACAGGACTTCGTCTGTCTCCCAGTCACAGAATACCTCTCCCCTGCCGTCCAGGATGGACAGCCCCTTAAGGGGGAACAGGAAGGCTGTCGGGGCCTTCGAGGCATTCGCCTTCTGAGCCAGAATCTCCCCCAGCTTTTCATTCTCCTGCCTGTTTGTCCTCATCAGAGTCACCATGGGATTCCACTCATAGAACAGCCTTCCTGCCTTCCTGTATTTTTCCGGCACTGTCTGGCTGCTTCCGAAATTGACCATGTCAAGGCATCCCGGCACAATCACATGGGGGATCCCGGCTGCTGCCGGGCCGTCAAGGCGCTCCGGGCCTGCTGACAAAATCCCTCCGCAGAGCTCATCTGCCCATTCTGTGGTAGTAATATCCAGGCAGGCGTTGCAGTAGCCCTCCCGGATCAGCTCCTCCATGGTCCTTCCTCCGCCTCCGGTGGCGTGAAACACAAGGGGCGAATAATCCTTTTCCAGCAGCTTCACACACTGCTCCACACAGGGCGTTGAATTTCCGAACATGGACAGAAACACCACCGGCTTTTCTTCTCTTTCTTCCTGGGGATCCATCTGGGCCATCCCGCAGACAGCCCCCGCCGCTCTTGAAATAATCTGTCTTGAGAACCGGTTAATGCCGCACAGATCCACGATGGAAGGGTACAGCACAATATCCTTTGTCCCCACATATTCCCTGGTATCCCCGGACGCCAGAGTGGTAACGCATACCTTGGGAAATCCGATCGGAAGGGCCTGCATGGCTGAGGCGGCAATGGAAGTTCCGCCGCCTCCTCCCATACTGATCACACCGTTAATCTTGTTTTCTCTGTACAGCTGCCGGCAGATGCTTTTTGCTCCCTGGCACATAATTCTCATGGCATAGCCTCTGTCCTGCTTTTCCCTTAAATGGCAGATCCGCTCTCCGGCCGCCCCGGCCACCTCGTCGGATGTGACTGAAATCTCAAACTGGACCTCCGGCTCAAAAATCCCTGTATCCATCGTCAAGATTTTGACCTCTCTCCTCAAAAGCTCCCGGTAAAGATATTCAAATTCTTTTCCCTTTGAGTCAAAGGTTCCCATCATCAAAATACATTTCATCTGCAACGCCTTTCTGCCGCCTGTCAGAATCTTTTAGTAATTTCCTTCGTGGCTGGCTCTGTACTCTTCCAGATTCTCTGCTGTTACAAGCAGCGGCTCAACGTAGATTTCCTTTTCCTCCAGAGTCTCACCTGCAACCAGCTTCTGCATTGCCTCAAGGGCAGCATCACACTGTGCCTGGGCATTCATGTCAAAGGAACCGCTCTGCTCGCCTGCCGCGATTGCATCCAGCGTATTCTCCTCGCAGTCGTTTGAATAGATCGGGATCGTGCCTAACACACCGTTGTCTCTCATTACCTGGCGCACGCCGGTTGCCATTCCGTCATTCATACATACGATACCGTCAATCTCCTCGCCGGATGAGAACCAGGTTTCTGTCAGTGCCATTGCCTCCTCTGCATTCCAGTTGCCGGCGCCGTCGAACACTACATTGATCTCCGGGAACTCTTCAAGAGCCTTATCGTAGCCCTCGCGGATTGCCACAGTGGCTCCATGGCCCTCTGAACCATTGACAATCGCAAGATTAAATGCCTCTCCCAGTTCCTCCACCTCAAGTCGGATTGCCTCATAGCCTGTCTCTGCAAGGCTGCAGGCCACTACACAGTCCACATTTGAGTTATCCTTGACTCCCTCGTGCAGCGTGATGACAAACATACCTGCTTCCTTTGCCTCCTTGAAGCCCTGTGTCACGCCCTCTCCTGTACAGTCGCACACAATTCCCACATACTGTCCGCTTGCGATTCCCTGCTCGATCTGGGACAGCTGTGTGGCCTCGTCTGAATCTGCAGTCAGATGATCCACCTCAAATCCGTAGTCCTTGGCCGTGTCCACAAACACCTCTCCCATATAGGACATAAAGGAATTGTTGTTGTGAGTCTGAAGAAACAGCAGCTTTCCGAGATTTTCGCTTTCTGCCTGCTGGGCCGCCGTCTCCTCTGTGCCTGCGGCCGCTCCTGTGGTCTCTGTTTTTTCTGCTGCCGCTTCAGTGGCTCCTGAGGAGGAATCAGACGGACTGCATCCCGCCATTCCAAGTACAAGACCTCCCGCTAAAAGAATCGACATCATCCTCTTCATTTTTTTCATAATCTCTGCCTTCCTTTCTTCTTTTATATTTTTATATTTGTTTTTGCATTTTTGGTATTTTCCGATTTGCAGAATTTATCTCTGCGCTCTCTTATTTCTTCTTTCGGTTTACGTGAACATCAATATAGACTGCCGTAAAAATAATGGCTGCCTGCAAAATCTGCTGGAAGTATGTATTAATTCCCAGTATATCCATTCCGTTGCTGATAACTCCCACAATCAGGACGCCTATCATGGTCCCGTACATGGTTCCCACTCCCCCTGAGAGGGAGACTCCGCCTATGACGGCTGCCGATATTACCGTCATCTCATATCCGTCTGCCGAGTTGGCATTTCCGGATGAGATTCTGGACGCCATCAAAAAACCGCAGATGCCGGCACAGAGCCCGCTGAGCACATAGACCGAAAACTCAATCAGCTTTGTATTGATACCTGAATACCTGGCTGCCTCCTTATTTCCTCCCAGTGCATAAACCTTCCTCCCATATGTGGTAAAATGGAGAAGAATGACTCCGATGATCATGGCTGCTATAAAGTAAAACACCATGTAGGGAATCCCGTAATTCACAACCTTTCCGCTCTCATCGAAGGTTCTCCCCAGAAAGCCGTTTGAAATGTTGACAAACTCCTGATTCAGGTTGAAAATTGCCTTTGCATTGGTGTATACATAGGCTGCGCCTCTCGCCGCAAGCATCATGCACATGGTCATGATAAACGGCGGGATCCGGCAAAATGCGATTCCAAAACCATTGACTGCACCGCATAAAATACCGATTGCAACGGATATCAGAATCGGGACGCTCCACGAAGGCGCAAAAAAACTCATAGAAAAGAATGAGGTGGAGATGGATATCTATCCGGACGACAATTTAAGCGGTGCAAAAAACGGAGTCAATGTGCCTATTCACATCGAAGGGCGCACCATCGGTGTGATAGGCGTGACCGGAAATCCCCAGGAACTGCAGGATATTGCCATGGTGATCGGGGAGATGGCCAACATTATGTTTATGAACACCCAGCAGAGCATGAAGGACGCAAGCCTCGCCCGGCGCAGAAGACTTTTCTGCGAGGAGCTTCTTCTGAACTCCAGGCTGGTCATCAATTCAGAAACCCTGAAAAGAGCCGAAGAGCTCTCCCTTCCGATTCAGCGTGTGCAGTCCATAGGGGTATTTCATATACCGGAATTTATCTCAGAAACAGAGCGCCTCGCCATTGATGATAAATTGACCTCCCTGCTGAGGACCTTCCTGGGAGATTCCGTCTACATCCACCATCACCATATCGGGCAAAATCTCGCCGTGTTCTTTCACTTCAGGGCCAAAAGCTCCGCTGTAGCCCATATTAACGCCATAATCAGAGAGCTTTCCATGCAGAAACAGATCCACATATTCTGCGGTTTAAGCTGCTGTGTAAAAGATCCCTCTCAGATCCACACTGCCTACCTGTATGCAGAAAAAGCCATGGAGATCGCTTCCCATGCCGGGATCAGCCAGTGTCTGATCTATGAAAACCTGGCCCTGGAAATTATCATCAGCCAGCTTTCTCCCGACAGTATTCACGCATTTTTAGATAATGTGTGGAAAGATGCGGAACCAGGCCAGAGGAATCAGGCCGCAGATTTCCTGGCCGTCTACTTTGACTCCAACGGTTCGCTGGACCAGATCGCCCAGAAACTATACATACACAAAAATACGGTACAGTATAAAATCAAAAAAATCATCGATCTGACCGGCTACGATCCACGGCTTCCAAAAGATGCGGCTGTTTTGTTTTTAGCGTACAAGCTTTTAAACTTATAGCCGGAAACCCCTGAAGCTGATTTTCCAGTCCCAGGGAGAGACGGCGCGGCAGAAAGAGAGCCGTCTGCAGGATAATCCGCGCTGACGGCTTGACATGGAGCCGGCTCAAAGTGGTACACTTAGTTTATCATTCATTCAAAAAATCGTATGAGAGGAGACGGTTATTACTATGACAATCGCAGAAGTGAGCAAAAAATACGATATAAGCGCAGACACACTCCGGTACTATGAAAGAATCGGGCTGATCCCTCCCGTTCCCAGAAACAAGAGCGGGATCCGCGATTACGGCGAGGATTCCTGCCGATGGATTGAGCTGATGAAATGTATGAGAAAGGCCGGTGTGCAGATCGAGGCGTTAATCGAGTATGTAGCCCTGTTTCAGCAGGGAGATGACACCGCAGAGGCCAGGAAGGCAATCCTGGTGGAGCAGCGTGAACGGCTGATGGAGCGAATGGCCGACATGCAGGCGTCCCTTGAACGCCTGAACCAGAAAATCGAGCGGTATGAGCAGGTTATCATTCCGGCTGAGAAAGAGCTGAAACGCTTTTAAGAACAGGGAGGAAGCCGTTTACTGCTTCCTCCCTCTGCTCTCCTGCAGTAAGCCTATTCCAGGGCATTTTCCACCGAAAAGTCATCCGGTAGCGCTGTCACATAAGGCTGTCCTTCTGTTTCCCGGTCAAATTCCTCCTTCGCCTTTTCCAGAATCTTTGGATTTTCCATCAGCTTCAGTCCCGCTATGGCCAGGATCTTTGCAGCAAACAGCATTCCCTTCATTCCGATGGAGCTTCCCGCACAGGCGGCTGCCTGCCAGGTGTGGCCGTTTGTTCCCATAGCGTAGCAGCATACCTTGAAAAAGATCGCAGGCACGATGTGGCTCACATCCCCCACGTCTGTGCAGCCGTTTGTATCAAACTCCCGCATGGGCAGTATGCCTCTTAAAAGCTGCATATCCGTGCCGGTCATCCCTGCCTCCTTCAGCTTATTCTGGTAGGGAAGAGGCGTGGTTTCGTTTAACCGGCCTGCAAACGCGATCTCCTCCTCTGTCCATGGCTCCTGAGGCGCCTCCTCCATGGCTTCATAGGCTACCTCAGCCAGCACGCGGTTGTTTAACAGCGGACAGCATCCGCCTCTTCGCTCGTACTTTACCTCTGTCTCGGTTTCCAGCGCCGTGGCCTTCAGGATTTTTTCCAGCCTGCCGCAGACAAGCTCCATATCTTCCAGATTTTGGGCTTTGATGGAAAAATTAATTTTCGCATAGGCCGGTATCTGCCCAGGCAGGAATCCGCCGTCGGCCACGGCCCCATGGATGCTGCTTCCCGGGGGCAGCTGCTCGTGGATCATACTGGCGGCCAGCTTTGCCATCTCTGCCGCCAGCAGAGCACTCCTTCCGTTGTGGGGGGAGCTTCCCGAATGGGAACTCCTTCCGAAAAATTCTGCCCTCATTGAATGAACTCCTGCTTTTCCCCCTGTGAAAACATAGCTGAACCAGGACGGATGGTAGGCCATGGCCGCGTCGCACTCCCTGAATGCTCCGTTTTTTGCCATAAAGCCCTTTCCTGTCCCCACCTCCTCTGCAGGGCATCCATAAAAGATAACGGTTCCGGGCAGCTTCTTTTCTTCCATCTCCTTCTTCATGGCAACTGCCGCTGCCAGGTGGCCTGTTCCCAGCAGATTGTGGCCGCAGGCATGACCGTATTTCTGCCCCTCCACCGGTTCCTTCTCCGGCTTTGCCTTCTGGCTGAGCCCTGCCAGCGCATCGTATTCTCCCAGAAGCCCGATGACCGGGTGTCCGCTTCCCCATGATGCGCGGACAGCCGTCGGTATCCCGTATGCACCCAGAGTCACATCAAAGCCGAAGGATTTCAGAGTTTCGGCCGTCCACCTGGAGGCCTGATATTCCTGATAGGCGACCTCCGGATTCTCCCATATCTTTTTTGCAAGACCGATGAACACATCCCGGTTTCTGTCTATCTCCTCCACAGCAGTTTTTCCGGTCTGTCCTTCCTTCATGGTTCCGCCATAGTTTCCATATCCGGTTGTCGCCGTTTTCTCTCTGCTCTTGCCCATTTCCATTCTGTATTTCCTCCTCTTCCCTGTCCAAAGCGAATAAGCACAAAGTCCGTTTACAGGAAGGGGACGGGCAGCTGCCCATCCCCAGACTTTCATCAAGATTCCTTTTTCATCTTCGCAGATTTTGCTACTCCTGCTCCATCCACACATTTACCTCGCTGTTGCAGAGGTTCCAGTAGGTTTTCTGGCACAGCCCATGCACCTTATCTGTGGTTCCCCAGAGCAGGTTGTTGTTGGAATAGTAGAGGGCAGGCGTCAGCTCCATGGTCTTTTTCACAATTTCCTTGTAAATTTCCTTTCTCGCTGTCTGATCGGTCACTTCCAGGGACTGGCGGATCAGCTCGTCCATCTCCGGATCGTTTAAGCGGCAGCCGGCCGGAAGAGTGCCGATGTAATCAGAACCGAGGCATTTGCCGGTGAAGTTGTGAGGATCTACTGTGGAATCGATTCCTACCGCATAGATCTCATGGTTGCCTGATGTGACAGTCTGGCTGTACACTGCCCATTCCGACATATTGATCTTGAGGTCTACATTTAAGTTCTGCTTCCAGTACTGCTGAAGGATGGTGGCAAGGCTTGTGTTGGTGGAAGAGTTTGACAATGTAATGGTAATCTCAAACCCATCCGGGTAACCGGCCTCTGTGAGAAGCTGTTTCGCATGTTCCGGATCGTATTTCTGCTTATACTCATCCATGGACGGGTCATAGCCCCAGGATGCCGGAGGCATCGGCTGTCCGGCATAGACGGCCTCCTCATACTGGTAGAGGCCGGCGCACAGATCCTCCAGATCCACGGCTTCCGCAAGGGCCTGTCTTACCTTTGGATCGGCTGTGATTCCCTTTTCCGTGTTGAATCCCACGAAGTTGATGCTGGTATTCGGGGCAACTAAAAGCCTTAAGTTGGGGTCCTCATTTACCAGCTTAACCGCCTCTCCTGAAATTTTGCAGGAAAAATCAATCTCCCCTGTCTTTAACCCGTTCACATGCTGGTTGATATCGGTAATCACCTTAAACACAGCACCGTCCAGGTATGGTTCCGGCCCCCAGTAATCCTCATTTCTGACAATCGTGGCCTCCTGATCCAGCTTAAACTCCTGCAGCTTGAAGGGGCCTGTTCCAATCAGGTGCTCTCCGAACTGATCTCCCCAGCCCTCTACCTCTTCCTTGGGCACAATCACATTGGTAGGTCCGGTCAGCACGTCGAGGAATACGGCGTTTGGCTCTGTCAGAACGCACTTGGCGGTGTGCTCGTCAATGACCTCCACATGGTCCAGCATAACAAGGGTTACATTCTTCGCCTCCTTGGCTCTCTCCAGAGAATACTTCACATCCTCGGCAGTCATCAGCCTTCCGTCCTGAAATTCACCCTTGTGGAAGTGTACGTCATCTCTCAGATGGAATGTATATTCCAGTCCGTCGTCGCTGATCTCCCAGCTTTCTGCCAGAGACGGCAGGTATTCTGTCTGATCGTTATTATAGATAATAAGGGTGTCGCACACCTGGGAAATAATCCTCGACTCGTAGACGCTGGTTCTGTTCTTGGGATCCAGGTTCTTCGGGGAGCCTTCCAGACCTATTTTCAGCATTCCGCCCTTCTGGGGTACCAGATCCTCCTCTGCCACCGTTTCCTTTTCCACCAATGCAAGGCTGGTTTCTTCTGTTTCCTCTGCCTCCTGGTTTCCTCCGCTTCCCCCGCAGGCTGTCAGCGAAAAGGCTGCCGCTGCCAGAAGCATCATCTTTGCTATCCTCTTTTTCATACATCTTCTCCTTCCTTTTTTTAAAAATCTTCTTAAGAGTCTGACTGCCCTGTGCAGAACTTCCTCTTTCTCCTCTTTCTTTCCCTGTCCCCTTCTGCCCCGTCCATTTAAAGGGCTTTCAGCATCACTTCTGGTAGAGCAGACAGGCCACGCTGTGTCCCGGTTTTGCTTCCATAAGCTCCGGCGTCTTTTCCCGGCAGACAGCCATACAGTTTGGACATCTGCCGGCCAGAGGGCATCCCTTCATGTCTCCGATGGGGCTTGGTATCTCTCCCTTCAGCTCGATCTCCTCCTTTTTCTCAAAGGGGCTTTCCGGCGGTATGGCGGAGAGCAAAGCCTTTGTATAAGGGTGGAGCGGATTTTTATAGATTTCATCTGCCTCACACAGCTCCACAATCCTTCCAAGATACATAATCGCCACCCTGTCAGAGATGTGCTTGATCACACCCAGATCGTGAGAGATAAAGATGTAGGTGAGATTATATTTTTTCTGTATATCCTCTAGCAGATTCAGCACCTGGGCCTGAACGGAAACATCCAGAGCCGACACAGGCTCGTCGCAGACAATGATCCTGGGATTTAGAGCCAGGGCCCTCGCCACATTGATTCTCTGGCGCTGCCCTCCGGAAAATTCATGGGGAAAGCGGTGCACATGCTGGGCGTCAAGCCCCACCTCCTGCATCAGCTCCAGGACTGTTTTCTCTCTCTTTGCCGCATCCATCTCCGTCCGGTGGATCACCATGGGCTCAGCGATAATCTTCCCCGCCTCCTGTCTGGGGTCCAGAGATGCAAAGGGGTCCTGAAACACCATCTGCAGATCCTTTCTGGCATGCTTAAGCTCCTTTCCCCGAAGTTTCAGGAGCGATTTTCCCTCATATTCAATCTCACCGCCTGTAGGCTCATGGAGCCGCACCAGACACTTGCCGAAGGTAGATTTTCCGCAGCCTGACTCGCCGATGATTCCAAGGGTTTCTCCCTCATAAATATCGATGGATACGTTGCTCAGCGCATGAAGTATTTTTTTCTCTCCGCCGAAGGAAGCGGAACGCAGTCTGAAATCCTTGGACAGATTTCTGACTTTCAGAATAACCTTCTTAGTTTCCCCCATTCCTCTCCCCCCTTTTCAGTGCAGTTTTTCCATTCTGCCTATGGCAGGCAACAAAGTGTCCCGGCTCTGTCTCTGTCAGCTCAGGTACCTTTTCCATACAGATCGGGGAAGCATATGGACACCGGTTGTAAAAATTGCAGCAGGTTCCCGTCAGCCGCAGATCCGGCGGCATCCCGTCTATGGCCACCAGCCGTTTATTTGTATCATCCGACAGCTTCGGCATGGAATCAAGAAGCCCCCATGTATAGGGATGAAGGGGATTTCTGTAGAGCTCCTTAGCGCTCGTATATTCCACCGTCTTTCCCGCATACATGACCATTACACTGTCGCACATCTCCCACACAATTCCCAGGTTGTGAGTGATCATCAGAATGGCCACTCCCTTCTCCTTCTGAAGTCCCCGAAGGAGCTTCAGCACCTGGGACTGGACGGTCACATCGAGAGCTGTCGTCGGCTCGTCCGCTATCATCATTTTCGGCTCGCAGCAGATAGCCATGGCGATGATCACCCTCTGGCACATTCCGCCGGAGAGCTCATAGGGGTAGGAATTGATCCGGCTTTCCGGATTGGGAATTCCCACCTTTCTCAGGGCCTCAATGCTGATCTTCAGGGCTTCCTCCCTGCTGATCTCGCTGTGATGGGTCCGGATCATCTCCACCATCTGGCTTCCTATCTTAAACACCGGATCCAATGATGTCATGGGGTTCTGGAAAATCATGCTGATGTCCCGTCCCCGGAACTTCAGCAGCTCTTTCCCTGAGAGCGCTCTCACATCCCTGCCCTCAAAATTGATTTCCCCGTCCACAATGTTTCCGATTTTCGGCGGAAGGAGCCTGATAATAGAGGAGGCCGTCACACTTTTTCCGCAGCCGGACTCGCCCACAATGCCGAGTATTTCTCCCTTGTCCAGGGTAAAGCTGACTCCGTCTACCGCCTTCACAGTTCCGCTGGCCAGGGAAAAATATGTTTTCAGATTTTTTACTGTCAATAAGCGTTCTCCCATACGTCCCTCCTGCCTATTTCTTCATCTTCGGATCCAGCACATCTCTCACACCGTCGCCGAACAGGTTAAATGCCAGCACAGTCAGCATGATAAACCCGCCGGAAAGCGTGGCAATATGCGGAGCTGTGTTCAGGCAGTCCTTGCCGGCCCGGAGGATATTTCCCCAGGAAGCCGTCGGCGGCAGAATTCCCAGTCCCAAAAAGCTCAGGGATGACTCTGCCAGGATCGCAGTCGCTATATTTAAGGTGGCGTAGACGATGATTGGAGAAATGGCGTTCGGCAGAATGTGGTGGACAAGGATACGGAATCCCGATGCGCCCAGCACCTTCTCTGCATTGCAGTATTCCTCATTTTTCAGAATCACCACCTGGCCCCGGACAATACGGGCAAATTTGGGAACATCCGCAATTCCGATTGCCATAATCACATTGAAAAGGCCGGAGCCAAAAATCGTCATCAGGAAGATGGCCAGAAGAATAAACGGGAAGGCAAACATACCGTCCATAATTCTCATGATAATGCTGTCTGCCCATTTTCCATTGTATCCGGCGATCATGCCCAGAATGCTTCCCAGCACTCCGCCCATCAGTGTACCGCCCCAGGCCACTGCCATGGAGATCCTGGCGCCGTAGACAATACGGCTGAACAGATCCCTTCCCAGCTCGTCCGTGCCAAACAGGTGACCGTCTGTGCCCGGCGGCAGATATGCGTTTGCCAGGCTCAGGGCGTTGGGATCGTGGGTCGCGATCAGTGGGGAACAGACCGCAAACACTGTCATGATAAAAATAACGATAAAGCCGAAAACGGCGGTCTTGTTCCTCAAAAATTTGTGGAGCGCGTCATTGGAGCGCCGTTCCTTCCTGATCATCGCAGCATGGGATTCCTGGCTTAAGGCTCCCGCTTTCGTTACTTTGCTGTTCTCCATGCTCTACTGACCTCCTTTTGTGCTTTCTGCCGCAAACTTCGGGTTGATAATCATGTAAATAATGTCTGTGATCAGGTTGATGAACACAAAGGCAAAGGCCACGAGCACCACTGCACCCTGAATCAGAGAGTAGTCACGGTTGTCGATCGCCCCCACAATCAGGGAATCCATTCCAGGCCATGAAAAAATCGTTTCGGTCAGAATGGCGCCCGTAAACGCAGTCGCAAGCTGAAGGCCGAATACGGTCACAATGGGAGGAAGAGCATTTTTCAGAGCATGCTTCCAGAGGATCGCCTTCTCGCTCATGCCTCTCGCCCTGAGCGCCTTGATGGAATCATTGTTTATAACTTCCAGCATACTGGAACGGGTGATTCTGGTGAATGTAGCCGCCGGGGCTACCGTAAGGCAGATACAGGGCATAATCATGTGCAGCACCGTATCCCCAAAGCCTGACGTTCCCATGCCGAATGCGGGAAGAATTCCCAAGTTTACGCTGAACAGAAGCACCAGCATCAGAGCCAGCCAGAACCTGGGCATGGAAACTCCCACCAGCGCTATCACGGTTGCCAGGTAATCCCAGACAGAATACTGTTTCACTGCCGAGAGAATCCCCACGCTCAGCCCGATGACAACGGCAATGGCCATACTCGTCAGAGAAATCTGAAGTGTGTTGGGAAGCCTCTCAGCGATCAGCTCAAGAACAGGTCTTCCATAAGCGAAGGATGTACCGAAATCCCCGTGGAGAATATCCAGAATATACATCACATACTGCTCCGGTATACTTTTATCCATCCCCATCTCTGCCCGGAGCTTTTCAACCATCTCCGGCGTTGCCTGATCTCCCAGAACTGTAAGCACCGGATCTCCTGGTATCATCCTCGTAAAAATAAACGCAATCGTGAGAACGATCAGAAGAATCGGAATAATCTGGATCAGGCGCTTCAAAATCATTTTTGCCATAAAACACCACCCTTTTACATTTTTAGGCATTATCTGCAGTCTGCCTTCTACAATTTCTTGGTCAGTTTATAATACCACTGAATATCTGAAAAACACGGCGTTACATCCTCGTTTTTCGCTATTAATTCATCATTCCCCCTTCGTATACCCTCCATATAGTCCGTTTCTAAGTAAATATTCAAATTATTAGTATGATTATAAAAAAATATCAAACTATTGTCTAACAACTATTTTATTTTATCTTCACAATCTGTTAGCTGTTATTTTACAGAAATTTCCTGTTTTCACGGTTTACTCTTTTTTATTCTCCTATATTTATAACTATTCAGGATGTTTTTCGTAAGTATTGTCTTTTTACTTTATTTTTCGCAGAAATATCTGCTGTATTTTCAACACATAATTATTTGTCTGGTTATTATGTATCTTCAATTCTTTCTGACGCCCACAACCTTTAAGTTGTTGGATTTATCCGAAAATCTGTTGGACATTTTCACTATTTTATTTCTATACTTAACCACAAGAGTAATCTATTAAATAAAATCCGAAAAATACAGGGGGTAACAACTAAATGACAAAAAAAGAACGCATCAAAGCCGCCGTATCCGGCCAAAAGCCTGACTGTCTTCCCTACTCGCTCTGGACACATATGCCCGGTATTGACCTGGATCCGGTTCTTCTGGCTGAAAAGACTTATGAATTTTATAAAACCTATGACGTGGATTTCATCAAGACCATGAATAACGGTATGTATGCTATTGAGGATTTCGGCTGTGAGGTGGACTATTCAGATATTGAGAGAGGCGGTGTGGCCAGAGTCACAAAGACTCCCGTCCATGAGCCTGAGGACTGGCTCACTCTGAAAAAGTGTTCCTGCCATGAGGGCAGTCTGCACAGAGAGCTTGCCTCCTTAGAGCTCCTCCTTCAAAAGGTAAAAGGAGAGGATGTGCCTGTGGTGTTTACAGTATTCAGCCCTGCCACCACAGCCGATAAGCTGTCCGGCAAGAAAATGCTCTCCCACATCAGAAGCGGCCACGGGGAGATGGTCAAAAAGGCTCTTGAAATTATTACGGAGACTACCATGGAGGTGGCGGCAGAAGCCATCCGTCTGGGGGCTGATGGGATTTTCTTTGCCTCTCAGATGAGCTCCTATGATACCATGACGGCAGAGGAGTATATGGAATACGGGCGTCCCTATGACCTGAGAGTTCTGGAAGCCGCCGGGGACGGATGGCTTAACACCCTCCACGCCCACGGCAATAATATTATGTTTGAGGTTCTGAAGGACTATCCCGTTTCCGTCTTTAACTGGCACGCCTGGGAAACCCTGCCGGATCTGGACGAGGCTTTCTGCCTGACTGGAAAATGCCTGATGGGCGGCCTTCAGAGAATGGACATAACCAACCGGAACAAGAATGCCATTCAGCACCAGATTTTCGAGAGCTTCAAGCAGTTAAAGGGGCTCCATCAGATTCTCACACCCGGCTGCGTCATCCGCTACCCGCTGGATGATGAGATGCTAGAGTATGTAAAGCGCACTAAGGATTTTGTAGAGTCGAAAATGCAGAATCACATTTAATGGCGTTCCCGGTTCAGTGCATTCCCGTTCCGCCGGGGAATACTCCTGCAGAGCATGAGGCGGATTTTCCTGTTTTCATGATAAAAAGAACTGCGGGGGCGCGGCTTCAAGACAAGTTCCTTCCCATAGATCAAAAAAGAGGCAGAGAAACGGTTTCTCTGTCCTCTTCTCACAGCAGGCCGCTGCCGATGACCTGCTTTGCTATGGCGATAAATTCTCTGGCAGCCTTTGTCTGGTATTTATTTTTCAGATAGTTGACGGTAATCCGCTTGTGAGCCGATGGATAATCAAGGACAAACATCTTTGCCTTCTCCTGCCGGATCCTCGCATACATGGGACTGCTCTCCCCCAGGAATACCTTGGGCACTATGATAATTCCAAGGCCTGAAATACACAGGGAGATCATGGTCATGATATTGGCCGTCTCCAGGACAATATCCGGGGAAAATCCGCTGTCACGGCAGCTCCTTTCAAATACTGCGCCGATCCAGTTCTGATGCTTCATCTTGATAAATGGACAGTTTTTAAACACATCGATGGGCAGAGATTCCCGCCTTTCTATCTGAAGCCTTTCCTCTTTTGTGAAAAACTGTTCCAGGATGCAGGCAGGCACCAGAATCATGGTATGCTCCTCCTGCAGCGTTTCCGTCTGGATATTGGCCGGATCGTCCAGCTCAAAGCCTATGGTCAGATCCACCTTTCCCTTGTACAGGGCTTCGGTGATCTCGAGGGAGGTCTTTTCCATCAGATGGAGCTGAACCTGAGGAAATTCCCGGTGGAACCTCGTGATAAGAGGAGGAAGCATAACAGAGCCTCTGGCGTTTGGAATGCCCACGGTCAGCTCAGCGCTCCTGAAATCCCGTATATCCTGAAGCTCCAGCTCTGTCTGCTTTTTTACGTCCATAATCAGCTGGGCATTTTTGAGAAGCCTCTGCCCTGCCACGGTAAGCGTCAGAGGCGTATTTCTGTCAAAAAGCTGAACTCCGAAGTACTCTTCCAGCTTTGCAATGTGGTTGCTCAGTGACTGCTGGGAAATGTACAGGCGCTTTGCCGCCTTTGTAAAATTCATCTCCTCGGCTGCCACGATAAAATATTTCAGATTCAGAAAATTCATATAACACACCTCCCCGCCATCTTTATCTAACGATTATACGGCTGGGAGAGGCAAAAAGCAAGGTATATTATGTTTACCATAGCCCTTGCCCCGACAAACGATAATTTCTGTTAAGAAAGGATATTGATATGAACCAGTCAATCTGTGATCACTATACTGCAATTTTAAATACAGAGCTTATTACGGCTCTGGGCTGTACAGAGCCTATCGCCATCGCCTATGCGGGCGCAACGGTTCGGAAAGTCCTGGGAACCATGCCGGATCGCTGCGTGACAGCATGCAGCGGAAATATTATTAAAAATGTGAAGGGCGTCACGGTTCCCAATTCCGGCGGAATGAAGGGCATCGATACTGCCGCTGTTCTTGGCATTGTGGGAGGAAATCCTGAAAAGGTTCTGGCTGTTCTGGAGGATGTGACGGCCGAACAGATTGAACAGACGAAACGCCTGACCGCCTCGGGTTTCTGCCGGTGCGAGCTGGTCGAGGGGGTGGAAAACCTGTACATTGTCATCACCGCCTGCAAAGGCAGTGACTGGGCCCAGGTAGAAATCCGAAATTTTCACAGCAATATTACAAAAATCACAAAAAACGGCCGCACCCTCTTTGCATCTCCAAAGCAGGACGGCACTTCCTCCCCGGGACAGTCCCTGTTTCCGGACAAATCGCTTCTGAACGTCAGAGATATCCTGGACTATGCCGCATCGGTGGAGCTTGAAGCCATCCGCCCTGTCCTCTCCCGCCAGATCGCCTGCAACACGGCAATCTCCGAGGAAGGGCTTAAAAATCCCTGGGGAGTCCAGGTGGGCAGGACTCTCCTGAACGCTTACGGCTCCGGCAGCATAGCTGTCCGCGCCAGGGCTTCGGCGGCTGCCGGCTCTGATGCCAGAATGAGCGGCTGTCCTCTTCCGGTTGTCATCAACTCCGGCAGCGGGAATCAGGGTATGACCGTTTCTCTTCCCGTGATTGCATATGCCAGGGAATATCATATCAGCGATGAGCAGCTTCTGCGGGCTCTGGCCGTCAGCAACCTGATTGCCCTCCACCAGAAAAAATACATCGGAAGCCTCTCCGCCTACTGCGGAGCCGTCAGCGCAGCCTGCGGGGCAGGGGCAGGGATTGCCTGGATGTTCGGCGCTGGATATGAAGAGATCTCCCGGCTTATCACAAACACCATCGCCACCATCGGCGGCATGGTCTGTGACGGGGCCAAGCCCTCCTGCGCGGCGAAGATCGCTTCTGCCGTAGACTGTGCCATCACTGCCATGGAGCTTGCCCGCCAGGGCCTTTCCTTTCAGCCGGGCGAGGGGCTGGTGATGGAAAATGTAGAAAAAACCATTGAGAGTGTCGGCCGGATGGGACGCGAGGGCATGCGGTCCACAGATGTGGAAATTTTAAATATTATGCTCGGCAAATAAGAATAGCCTTCCTCCATTCCGGGTAAACTTATGCTGTAAGGACAGCCTGGCGGCTTCCTGATCCGAGTTTGCGGCAGACAGTTTCTGTCCTCTCTGTTTCTTGTCTGCGCCGGATTTTTGATGCTGCCAGGCAGGCTTCCATACGGAAAGGAATGATAGGGTATGCAGAAAACTTTAGGCGGAGCAGCTCTCACCCTCGCCATCATCGGCGCTGTCAACTGGGGGCTGATCGGCTTCTTCGGCTTCAATCTGGTTGCCTGGCTGTTCGGTACCTCGACCGTCTCCAAAATCATCTACGCGCTTGTAGGACTTTGCGGACTTTACCTGATCAGCTTTTACGGAAAACTAGGCAGCAGAGAATAGGCAAAAAACCTATAATGTACACTCTGGCAGGCAGGTGTTTTCACCTGCCTGTTCTCTCTGTCCGCTCCACAGCTGTTAAACACCAGCCAGGTAATTGTCTTTTCCATGCAACAATGATATAATGAGCACAAGCGAGCCTGCGAAAGCTTGCTCACGCGAGGCGAGCAGCGAATGGCGATCACAGGCTGTGCCGGCTTTCGGGCTAAGTTCCGCAGGATAACACCTATCAAAAATTAATTACCAGAAGGGAGAATATCATGGAAGATATGGAAATGAACCGTCTGCCTCTGATCGGCGACACTGCTCCCAGCTTTAAAGCTCTTACCACAAAGGGAACTGTCAATTTTCCTGAAGATTACAAGGGGAAATGGGTGCTGTTTTTCTCGCATCCCTCTGATTTTACCCCGGTATGCACCACAGAATTTATGACCCTTGCCTCCATGGCAGAAGAATTCAGGGCCCTGAATACAGAGCTTCTAGGGCTCTCTGTCGATTCCCTCTATTCCCATATCGCATGGGTACGCCGGATCGAGGAGCTTTCCTGGAACGGAATTGACCACGTGCATGTGGATTTTCCGGTTATCGCAGACCTGAATATGAAGGTATCTCACAAATATGGAATGCTTCAGCCAAATGTGTCCAGCACCCAGGCTGTACGGGCCGTATTTATCATCGATCCCCAGTCTGTGATCCGGGCAATCATCTATTATCCGCTGAATCTGGGAAGGAACTTTGACGAGATCAAGAGGGCTGTCCAGGCTCTTCAGAAGGCGGATGCCGAGCATTGCTCCACGCCGGCAAACTGGCGTCCGGGAGATGACGTGCTGATCCCTTCTCCGACTACCTGCGATGAGGCCAAGGAGCGGATGGAACACACGCCGGAGGGCGAATACGCTCTTGACTGGTTCCTGAATTTCAGAAAAGAGAGCTGATTTTTTATCCGCTTTCGGAAAGGAAAAGCCGTTATATCTCGATTCTACATATGCAGAAAGGCTGCTGCAAAAGGAAGGTTTCACAAACTTCCGTTTTGCGGCAGCCTTTTTCACCAGGTCTCTCTTCTCAGCCTATCCCATCAGGAAATCCAAAATATTCATAGCGCCGTCCGTCTCAGCCCGGTACAGCTCTGTGTATCCGCAGCTGCGGCAGCTGATCGTAATAAATTTCTTATTCTGAACATCAAAAATCTTTGCGAAATTTCCGCCTGTGGCCTGAAACTGATCGCTCACATACTCACCGCCCCCGCACTTGGGACATCTGTACTGCATTTTCTCCATATTCACCCTCCCTTCCAATCCGCCTGCCTGACTGTTTCATCAGCGGATCAGCTCTGCTTGTTTCTGCTCTGTGCCGCTTTCAGGGCAGGAATAAAGCACGGTCACTAAGTCGCCTTCCTGAGGCTCGCCCTCTAACTCCATAAGCTCCGAGCCTCTTTTTACGGTAACCTCTGTCTTATCATCCGCTTCTACTGTAAGCTCCTCCCCGCTCACTGCGCTCACCGTTCCGGAAACAAGGAATGCCGCCAGTCCGTCATCGCCGTCCCTGCCATCGCGCACCAGGACTACCTCCGTCTCTGTGGTATCGTCTCCCTGAATCCTCCCTGTGTAGAACAGGGTGGCATCGAGCCCCAGTGTCAGGCCGTCTGTGAAGCTGGCCGCCGAATCCTCCTTGGAAAAAATAATTCCGTCCGGATACTCCTGATTCTGAATGACAATGGAATTCATGGCAGCGTCCAGAACGGTTCCCGTCATCACGGAAACCGTCTCTGTCCCCTGTGTTTTTCCTTCTTCCTCTTGGCTCAAAGTCCCGGAGGTCTCCGAAGTATCATCCTCTGCCTCCTCCACAGCGCTCTGGGAGGCGCTCGCCGGCTTTGTCTCCTCCTGTCTTCCGCAGCCGGCTGCAAAGGTCAGCACTCCCACTGTCAGAGCCGCTGTCATGAGCCATCTGTCTCTCTTTTTCATGGCTGTCCATCTCCTTTCCCGTCAGCGCCCGTCCAAGAAAGAATCCTGCTTCGCAGGATTCTCCGCCAGCGGCGGGCCGCAAAAGCGACATTTTTCTTTCTGCCGCGCGCCGGCACAGGCCTTAAAACCTTCCGAATGTGTCTACCAGGAAGGCCAGATACCCTGTCTCCCTCTCTCCGAAGGCTCCCGGCTTCATCCTCCACTTCCAGTTTCCTCCAACCGTTCCCGGCGTATTCATTCTGGCCTCATTTCCCAGCCCGAGGACATCCTGCATCTGGAAAACTGCCACACTGGCAACCGAGCCATAGGCTGCCCGGAACACCTTGTCAGGCACCTCCTCGTGGTGTGCTGCTCCCAGATAATCCGCAATATACTGCAGCTCCCACCACTGCCTTGCCTCCGGCTTAAAGTAGCCCACCAGTGTCTCATTGTCATGAGTTCCTCCGTAAACCACGGAGTTTGGCTCATAACAGTGGGGCAGATGCTCGTTAAACCGGTCGCCGCTGAAGGCAAACTCGATGATTTTCATTCCCGGGTATCCAGTCTCCCGCAGAAGCTCCTTGACCGCCGGGCAGAAGATTCCCAGATCTTCAGCAATGATCTTTGCGTCCCCGGCCGCCTCATTGATGGCATCCGTCAGCTTCTTTCCTGGTCCCTGCTTCCACTCTCCCGTCTTTCCGTCCTCTGCCCCGTAGGGAATCGAATAATACTGCACCACACCGATGAAATGATCGATCCGCACCACATCGTAGAGTCTGGCAGAAGCCCTCATCCTGTCCTTCCACCAGGCAAAGCCGGTTTCCTCGATTTTATCCCAGTCGTAGAGCGGGTTCCCCCAGAGCTGGCCGTCATCAGAAAAGGCATCCGGCGGAACGCCCGCCACTCTGAGGGGTGTCAGCGTATCCGGATCCAGCTGGAACAGCTCCGGATGGGTCCACACATCCGCGCTGTCCAGGGCCACATAGATCGGGATGTCTCCGATTATGCTGATGCCCAGCCCGTTGACATAATTCTTCAGCTGTTCCCACTGCTCATAAAACTTAAACTGCAGAAACTTCCAGTAGCCAATCTCCTCCCTCAGAAGTTCCTCATACCTTTTTACAGCCTCCGGTTTTCTGAGCCGGATGGGCTCCTCCCATTTCATCCACTCTTTATTGCCGAAATGGCCTTTCAGAGCCATGTAGAGGGCATAATCGTCCAGCCAGTGACTGTTTTTAGCACAGAATGCCCGGTACTCCTCTGTCTCCCCGTGACGGCTTCTCTCATAGGCTTTTTTCAGCAGCGGAAAGCGGTAATAATAGACCGCGTCATATTTGACCTCCTCCTCGCTGTCCAACCAGTAGCAGGCGTCAATCTCCTCCTTCGTCAGAAGCTCTTCCTCAAGAAGCGCGTCCAGATCAATGAAGTACGGATTTCCTGCAAAGGCAGAAAAAGACTGATACGGGCTGTCCCCATAGCTGGTGGGTCCCAGGGGCAGCACCTGCCAGTAGCTCTGTCTTGCCCGTTTCAGACTGTCTGCAAATTCATAGGCGCTCTTTCCAAAGGTGCCGATTCCATATGGAGCCGGAAGGCTGGAAATGGGCATAAGGATGCCCGCGCCCCGCTTCAGCATTGTTGTCATATGTAACTCTCCTGTAGTTATAATTCAGTTTTCATTTCAGCCGCGGCTTACTTTTGCCTATCGGCTCCCGCAGACTTACGATCCGGGTAAGAAACATATTTTTTTACCTTACCCCTCTCACGGAAGGAGTATGCTTCGTATCTCCTCATAGGAGGCCGCCTGCATGGTCATCGCCGCTCCGCGGTCGTTTGCAATGCGTCCCGGGTTGTACCAGCAGGTGTCAATTCCCGCATTTTCCCCGCCTCTCATATCGGAGGTGAGGGAATCACCGATCAAAAGTACCTCCTCAGGCCTGACCGGATGTCTGTCCTTCTCCCCTGCCAGGCTGCAGCCGCTGCCCTCCCCTGCTCCCAGGGAGGCCTCCTCGATTTTTCGAAAACAGTAATCGAAAAATTCCTTCTGAGGCTTCTGGCTGCCCGCCTCCTCGGAAACAAATACACCGGAGAAAAAGGGCGTCAGTCCGCTTTTTTTAAGTCTTTTATACTGGGTTTGCGCCACCCCGTTTGTGGCTGCGTAAAGCCGGTACTCCCGGCTCAGATCCCGGCACAGTTCCAGGGCCCCCGGTATCAGAATCGCGCTTTCTCCCAGGAAGGCGCGGTAGAGAGCCTCCGCCTCTGAACTGACCTCCCCTCTGCCGTGTCCGGAAAAGAAAATTTCAAACCTTCTTATCAGAACCGTACTCTTTTCCAGCTTTCCCTCCTCAAAGAGCTCCCAGCACTGGCGGTTAATCTGGTGGTACTCCCGCACAAATTCGTCCTCCGGCTTCATTCCGAACCGGACAAGAACCTTTTTAAAGGCCTCTGACTCCGAGGCGTCGAAGTCCAGCAGAGTATTGTCAAGATCTAAGAACAGGGCCCGGTAGCGCTTTTTTCTCCTGTCTGCTTTTCCGAGCTTTCCGCTCCCCTGGCTTTCTTCTCCCATGTTTCTCTCTGTCAATCCCTGTATACCGCCTTTCCGCTGCAGATCGTCATCTTCACCTTTCCGAACAGTTCCCTTCCCGTAAACGGGGAGTTGGATGAGCGGGATACAAAAGGCCCTGCCTTAAACAGACGGGAGTCGTCAAAGATTACCAGATCTGCCGGTCCTCCCTCTGCCAGATACCCCGCATCCAGGCGGTACAGCCTTGCCGGGTTCAGGCACATTTTTTCAAAAAGCTGAACATAGTTCAGATGGCCTTTTTTCACCAGCTCTGTCACACAGAGAGGAAGGGAGGTCTCCAGGCCGATAATGCCGCTGGGAGCCTCCACAAGGGGCTTATCCTTCTCCTCTCTGCTGTGGGGCGCGTGATCCGTGGCAATCATATCGATGGTTCCGGCCTTCAGCGCCTCGATCAGTGCGAGCCTGTCCTCCTCGGTTCTGAGAGGAGGATTCATCTTGGCCAGTGTCCCGTGCTCCAGCACTGCCGTCTCGTTCAGAGTCAGGTGGTGAGGCGTCACCTCCGCCCACACATCTGCCCCGAGGGTCTTCGCCATGGCCACTGCAGCCACTGCATTCCTGGAGCTGATATGCTGGACATTGACGCAGGCCCCCGTATACAGGGCAATCATACAGTCCCTTGCCACCAGGGAATCCTCCGCCACTCTGGGCGATCCGCCGATCCCCAGCTTTTCGGAGACCTCTCCCCTGTTGATTCCGTTATTGGTGATAAACGCCGGATCCTCCTCGTGAAAGCTCAGGGGCACATTCAGCTTTTTTGCCCTCTCCATGGCTTCCATCAGGAGCTTCACATCCATAATCGGGACTCCGTCGTCCGTAAACCCGGCTGCCCCCGCTTCCCTCAGGGCTTCCATATCCGTGAGCTCCTTCCCCTTCATTCCCCGGGTAATATTGGCAGCTGAGAGCACATGGATGCCCGTATGGCTGCCCTTTTCCAGCACATACCTGAGCGTCTCCTCATTGTCAATCACAGGCTTCGTGTTTGCCATCATAACGACGGTTGTGAAGCCCCCTGCCTTGGCGCTTGCAGCTCCCGTCTCAATGTCCTCCTTATAGGTGAGTCCCGGGTCCCTGAAATGCACATGCACGTCCACAAGTCCCGGAGCCACCACCAGGCCTGAGGCGTCAACGATCTCTTCCCCCTCCTCCGGCTCCGGACAGCTCTCGCCGTCTCTGTAAATTTTTTCTATTTTCCCGTCTTTTATAACAATATCTGCGATTCCGTCAAAACCGCTTCCCGGATCAATCATCCGGCCATGTTTAATTATCATCCCATATTCCTCTGCTGATTTTCGTTTTCTGCTTTTATTTTAATTTTTATTTTCTAATTTTTGTGTCGTGATTTCATCTCGTCTTTCTCTCTTCTGACCAGACGGTTCCTCTGCTATTTCATCTTCCTCGGCACAATTTCCAGCCAGTAGTTGTCCGGATCTGCGATAAAATAGATCCCCATGGAAGGATTCTCAAAGCAGATGCAGCCCATCTCCTCATGCTTTTTATGGGCCTCCTCCATATCATCCACCTCAAAGGCCAGATGAAATTCATTGTCTCCCAGGTTGTAGCTGTCCTTTTCCCAGTCTCTGAGCCAGGTCAGTTCAAGCTGGTGCGGGGTAACACCGTCCCCCAGATACACGAGAATGAAGCTGCCGTCGGCTGCCTCCTTCCTGCGCACCTCCTTAAGTCCCAGGGCCTCCTCATAAAATTTCAGGGATTTCTCCAGATTCATGACGTTGAAATTGTTGTGTGCAAATGTAAATTTCATATCTCAAACTCCTCTCCTTCTCTCTCAATCTCCTTAATCCTGCTGCGGTACGGCTCGCTGCAGGGAAGCTCTCTGAGCTTTTTTACAACTGTATAGTCTTTCCAGAAGTGAATCGGAAATACAGTCTCTGCCTTTACCCGGCGCAGAAAATCGTCCATTCCCAGATAGAACCACTGCTCCTGCCGGGGATCCAGAGGGATAAATGCAGCATCTGCCCCTTCCGGGTGATCGGCAGCGATTTTTTCCACCTCCCGCCTGTAATTGGCGGCCATATTGTGGTTCCAGGCTTTATCCTCCCCCTCCCACCACCAGTTATTCAGATCTCCTGCATGGTAAATCTCCTGTCCGTCTGCAGTCACCCAGAAGGCCACTCCCTCATCTGTGGATTTGTAGGTCTGAACCCGCAGAGTGATTCCTCCTCTGTCTGCCGCAGACGCAAACACCTCCCCTGGCTTCACAAACCGGATTTTCCCCTCTGCCCTGGGGGGAATCCTCCGTCCCCTGATGTCTTTTGAGAGAATATAATGCACGTCCTCCCTGTCCTCAAGAAGCTCAAAAATAACCGGGCTGTAGTGATCTTCATGGAAATGGCTGGCAAACACAAACAGCGGCTTTTTTTCATCCCATGCAGGAAGCTGTCCCTTAAAATAGTCAAACAGCAGCACTGCATGTTCTGTCTCCACGGAAACGCCGCTGTGGTGGATATAGGTAATTTTCATCTTCTCTCCTCCTGATAGATCTGCCTGCACAAACCTGCGCCAAAGCCTGTACCCTGCATCTGTTTTCATTATAACGGACACCTGTAAAAAATACAACGATTCTCGAAAAACGGCGGCCGGACATCTCTTCGCCCGCCGCCGTTATCTCTGCATTTATTTCTCTGCATCCTTTTTCGCCTGTGCTTTTGCCAGGAATTTTTCATTGCCTACAATAAATCTCTCATGGGTTCCCTCACCGATTACGCCTGCAGCATCGTAGCAGGTTACATGGAACACAAGGCGTCTTCTGTCTACCTCTGTAAGCTCGCTTTCACACCACACCTTCATTCCCAGAGGTGTCGCAGAGCTGTGGGAGATCGTTAAGCTGGTTCCCACGGTTCCCTCTCCCTCATTCAGGTACGGTGCCACAGACTTCCAGGAGGTCTGCTCCATCAGTGCCACCATAGCCGGCGTCGCAAAGACCGGTAAAAGGCCGCTGCCAACTGCTGCCGCTGAATTCTCCTCTGTCACCATAACTTCTTCTCTGCCCTTAATTCCCACTTCTAACATGTTCATTTACCTCTCTTTGCTTTTCTGATTCTATTTATCTGTCCTACTGTCCCAAATGTTCAGCAGGTTCAGCTCTTGCTGTCAATCTTTCGGTTGGCGCTGTGGCACTCAAAAGGCCTGACCCCTGCTCTCATCCTGCCGGCTGGATGCCTGCAAAACAGAGTATTCTCTGCAGAATTTCCGTTTTTACCTTCTGTCAAGGGGCTCTCCGCAGTAGGGGCAGTAGGAATAATCTTCAGAGACAGAGGCTCCGCATCCGGGGCAGGTGCGCTCCTCCTCAAAATCGGAGAGTTCAAAGCTCCTTCCGCCCGCTTTTATAAGCGTCAGATCTTCCTCCCGTATATCCACGCTCTCCCCTCTCAGGATTTTCATTCCCACTTCCCGATCCAGCTCATAGACAGAACCGCAGCAGGACATTTTTACATAGAACTGGCGGTTCCATTTAAAAACAGGAATAAAAAAGAAGCTGAAATAGGTGTATGTCATGAAAACCTGGTATCTCCCGTATCCGCCGCATCTGCTGCAGATAACCGTTTTCAGGTAATTAAGCTGCTTTACAGCCGAGCTGATCCCGCCTATAAAAATCATATTTCTCCTTCCTCTTTGCCGCATTCCCAGCCCTTCTGACGTCTGAATGCCTGTCCGAAAAAATCTGATACAAGTATACAAAATCATACCGGGTTTCGCAACCGATTTTCCTCTATAATTTTATCAGAAGCCTGCGCTTTTCTTTCTTCTGCCTTTCCCCCGGTCTTTTCTCTGTCCCCTTTCTCTCCCTTTTTTCTTCCCTTTTTTCTCACTCCTTTTTTCTCTCCCCCTCTTTCTCTGCCTTTTTTTCTTTTCCTCTCTGCCAGGCTGTCCCATCTCTGTTTCCATGCCATTCCAGGTCAGCTGGTGGCTAAACTCTCAAAACCTCTTGTATTTCGCCAGAGGCGCTGTTATAACTAGATAAGGGCTGACAGCGACAGCCGATACGTGAAAGGAAGCAGACAATGGTTCATAGAATACAAAAGAAAATTTCTTATATGGATTTGAGACAGATCGCCGATTCCGGCCAGTCCTTCCGCATGGCGAAGCTGCAGGACAGGCGTTTTTCTGTTATAAGCGGGGAGCATTACCTGGAGATTGTTCAGGGACCGGGCGAGGACCATGCAGCAGAACGGTCTTTCACCTTTTGCTGTGATGAGGAAGAGCTGCACTTCTGGGAACACTACTTTGATCTGGAACACGATTATGGGGTTTACATAAATTCCGTCAGAAAGAGAGACTCCTATCTGTCGCAGGCAGCCCGGGCCGGAAGCGGCATAAGAATTCTGAATCAGGATCCCTGGGAGATGGTTATCACCTTTGTCATCTCACAGCAGAAAACCATCCCAAAGATCAGGGAGGCAGTGGAAGCTTTAAGCAGAAACTATGGGACGCGGCATGAAACAGTGGTAAACGATGACGAAGGGGAGCATACCGTCGTCTGGTACAGCTTCCCGACCCCGGCGCAGCTCTCAGCGGCATCGGAGACAGAACTGCGGGAGCTGAAGCTGGGGTACCGGGCCAAGTATATTTTTCGCCTCTGCCAGGATGCTGTGGAGGGGCGGCTGGATTTGGAACTGCTCCAGAGGCTGAGCTACGGCGAGGCCATGACCTATCTTGGCAGCTTTTACGGAATCGGAACAAAGGTTGCCAACTGTATCTGCCTGTTCGGCCTTCACCATATCGAGGCCTTTCCCGTGGACACCTGGATCGAGCAGATCCTGATGGCGGAATATTACAGGAAACGGAAGAAAAAATATGACTCCCTTCCAAAGTCCAAGCTGTATCAGGAAATGATTGCCGATCACTTTGGCATGTACAAGGGGTATGCGGGGGTTATGCAGCAGTATATATTCTATTATGAGAGGGTGAGGAGAGGGAAGGTGAGGTAGAAAATTTCTTGGCCAGAACAGGCTTCCAATCCTGAGTTGCGGTACGGGCTTATCGGCAGCGGTGTCTTGCGCTTCAGGGCCTTCCTTCTCATTTGTGAGAAAGTTTCAGGGGCAGGTGTAACTCGTATGAGTCACACCTGCCCCTGTTTGGGAACATCTATTTCCCAACTGCATTGCGGTTTGTGTAAGAAGATGAGGTAAAATTAATGGAAATAGCCATAGTCGAAATTGTTAGTCAGGTTTTCTTTCACAGAGCCATCTTTATAGGCTTTCGTGACAAGCTGAACACGATAGCTATAGCCCTTTTCAATATAGTATGTTTTTTCAAATGCTACAGAGCCCGGAGCCCCTTCATCTGATGTTTCTGTCCAGGACTTTAAGGTCTTCCAACTACCATCTTTTAACTGCTGTACACGGCAAACTACTTGAACTTTATCCACCTTATCTTCATTTGCCAATACATCAACAATCACCGACGCTTTTCCGTTGTCCTGTACTTCCATGTCACCCATAATGCTCATAAAATATGACCACCTGGGTAACTTTTTAACTCCCCCAAATGCAGTAAATGACAGCGCACAAACTGCAACAAGGAAAGCAACCAATAAAGCGACCTTTTTTCTTCTTTTCATGATAATTTCCTCCTTTTATATATAACACGAATCTACACTTTAAAATATTTCATTTTATCTTAGATACTTTCAAAAATTTTTTTGATCTCATCTAAATCTATTTTTCCTCTTATTAAAAATTGTTTAAAATTTTGATACATAATTGCTTGCATATTACCTTCTTTGAAATAAATTGTAACATCATTTTCTCCGATTTTAATTTCTTTTTTTTCTGCATTCTCTGTATCTATGCGCATTGAATGTGAGTAATCGTAACAGGCGAAATAATACCACAATCCACTGTCATTTACATAACGAATTTGGAAAAAGTTATCCTCCTCTACCACCTCCGCGACATTAAACCCCTTAGGCACATACCTCGGCTCATACTCCTGGAAGTTTTTTGTCACATACGTTTTTGTTCCCTTGTCCACAACCAGCTCACTGTACTTCTCCTTTACATCTGTGAAAAAATTCATCACTGGAATGCGGAAGGCTGATGACGAGAATACCATGCAGGTGCTGACGCAGATGCAGGCCGCAAGGCCTGCGGCGGCCCTCTTAACGATGCGGCGGCGTTTTCTCCGCTTTTCGGCCCTGGCTGCAATTTTAAAAATCTCTTTCATTCTCTGGTTATGGCGTTCAGAAAAGACATGCGGCTTTGCTCCCTGGCCTGCTGTGCCGCTTTGTCCTGTTGTCTCATCCGCACAGGCATCAAATGCTTTCAGATCCTCGTCATTTTCCATCTGTTCCAGAAGGGCCAGGGTAAGAATCATTTCATCTTTTTTATCCCTAGTTTTCATGCCCCTTCCTCCTTCAGCATCTTAAAAAGCTTTTCTCTGGCTCTCTTTAACCGGGTGTTGACTGTCAGATGGTTAATATTCAAAATTTTCCCAATCTCTTTTGACGGCAGCTCATGAACATAGTAAAGTCTCAACACATCCTGATATATTCCGTCCAGACGGCCAATCGCCTCCGCCAGATTATTTACGGAAACCTTATCAAAATAGATCTTCTCTGCACTTGGCGCAAGTCCATCCATTTCAACCTCTTCCACAGAAACCGGCTCCTTCTTCCTTTTTCTCCAAATATCAAGAGCAGTGTTCCTTGCAATGGTCAGCAGGAAACTCTTAGTCTTTATGTCGTGTATCTCCTCCATTTCCAGTCGGTTCAAATTTTTAATAATTTTCAGCGATGATATCTGAACAGCGTCCTCGGCATCGTCTGCATTCTCCAGTATATTAAACGCTGTCGTATACATGGCGCCGCTGTACAGAGAATACAGAGTTTGAAATTTTACCAGATCTCCCGGCTCGTCAATCATCGAAGCGAGAATAATCATTCGTACCTTCCTCTATCTCTCATATTTCGTTTTCTGTTATTTATTTTAACAACGGCTGCAATTTATATATGTTATCCAAAATTCGATTATATCCCAAAAAAGCAGACGGATTTGAAGTTTCTTTCCTGTACTCCAAATCCGTTAAAAAATCATCTCTGTTTTCCCTTTTATATCCTGAATCTCCGCCTTCTCATTTCCTGCATTCTGAGAGAGATAAGGAGGCTCGGCTTTTTGTGATGCAAAAGATCCCTGCCGGATCATACGGCTCCTGTTCCGTATTTCCAGCAGGGATCTTGTTCTCCTCTTTTCTCGCATCCGCGATTTTCTTCTTTTGCCGAATGCAGTATCCGGATCGGCCGCCGGTTTCCTACAGATCTCCTGTCTCCCTGAATCTTCTGTAATGGTGGTTTTTCTTCGCCTCATCGAGCTGAGTAAGCATGGACGGAATGTCCTCATTTAAGGTTCCCGCCAGCACCACATAGTTGGATGCGTGGTTTGTGCGGAATACTGTTCCCGGTGAATCCACATTTTCCAGGAAAATTTTCATTTCATCCACAATCTCGTCGGCAGTTATCCTCTCAAACCGTCCCTCCACTACATCCTCATACATGGGAGTTCCCTCATAGAGCCGCAGCGTCAGGAAAGAGGCATACTCCGGATTCATAGCCGTAATCAGCTCCGCGCAGGCAAGGGCGTGTTCCTTTACCTTCTTTCTTCCTCCCAGCCCTGAAATCAGCGTCACAGATGTCTGAATGCCGCAGCGCTTCAATTTCTGTCCCACTTCCTTCAGCTCACGGGCCGTTACTCCTTTGTTGATTTCCCTTAAGATTTCATCATCTCCAGACTCGGCTCCCACATACACAATGCCAAGCCCCGCCTCCTTCAGCTGCCTTAACTCCTCCTCAGATTTTCTGAGGATATCCTGGGCTGTGCCGTAGGACGCCACTCTCACGCAGTTGGGGAACAGCTCTCTCACTGCATCTAAAATGGCAAGGAGCTTCTCTGTCTGAAGCACCAGCGCATCGCCGTCTGCCAGAAATACCTTCTGCACATACGCTCCGTAGCCGTCATGGGCCTCTCTCAGATCCTCCATAATCTCATCCATGCTTCTGACACGGAAATCCTTTGCCTTGTACATGTTGCAGAAGGTGCACGTATTGTGGGCACATCCGATGGTCACCTGCACAATCAGGCTTCTCGCCTCGCTGGGCGGACGGTAAACAATTCCCTCGTATTTCATTTTTCTGTTCTCCTTTAATCTATTTTCCAGTTCTGTCTGACCTTGGGCTCTCAGACCTTTACTGCTTAGTCTCTCCCGCGGGACCGGAGGCGTCATCTTTCTCTGGCGCCTCAGACTGGGGTTCTGGTTCCTCAGCTGCCTGCGCACCGGATATCTCCCCCTCTTCGCCCCCAGCCAGACTGCTGTCCTTCTCTTCCCTGTACTGATACGGGAAATCTGCTCCGGCTTTCAGGCTGAGGGAATTATTGTCCCGGCCTACATCCTTTAAAATGGCCTGCATCTGATCATACCATGCGCTCGTACCCAGGTACCTCTCCCAGTAGAAATACATCTGGTTTTCCTTCACGCCTCTCCTGTTTACGGGAGTCCCCGCGCAGTAGGCGCTGTTGAGCTGGCCGTACAGCTTGGCCATATGGAACTTTCTGTCATTGGGAATCCCTGAGAGCTGGCCGTAAACCTGACTTTGGATGGTTTCCACCAGAAAGTCCTCGCTGTACTGCTTAAAATTGAGCAGGTTCTCATCCGTAATCCCGTGATCCCTGGCCCAGCTCTCCACATCGATCCGGCAGGTTCGATAGTCAAAGCTCCCGTCCTCCTGCCATCTCAGCTCCCCGTACTGGCAGGGAGGAATGGCCATAGAATCTGACACAATCTCATAGATTCCGTAAAGCGGTTCTGTCTGAGACGGGCCGCCGTTTATATTTTTTTTAATCCTCTGAAGGTGAAGATGACCGCTTATGTAAACGGGAAGCCCATAGCTCTCCAGGAGCTCTGCCGCCTGACTGGAATTTTCCAGCGTACAGTCCTCAGGGTAGAGGGTGCTTTCCTTCAGCAGATTGTGGTGGGCAATGGGAATCACCAGGACATTCTCCTCCCTGGCCTTCTCAAGCCACCCGCTCATCCAGGCCAGCGTCTCCTTCCTTATCCTGCCCCCAATCTTATTCTCCGGATCATACTGACAGGAATCCAGCATCATCAGCCAGTACCTGTCATCCGCCCGGTACATGTAGCTCAGAGAGGCCTCGTCCCGATCCATGGCCTCGTCATATCCGAATTCCCGGTAGATGGAATAAAAATCATCGGCGGTTATATTGTCAGCCTTCTTTCTCTCTGCCCCCTCAAAATAAGACGCCTCAGGGTGGTTAATGTCATGGTTTCCCGGTATCACAAGCACCGGGACCCCCTGTTCCTCCACTTTTCGCAGCTTTTCTGCCAGCTCCTCATGGTTCACAAGCTCCCCGTTCTGTGTCAGATCACCGCTTAGAATCAGAGCATCCGGCTGTTTTTCTGCCGCCTCTTCGAGAAATGCATCTGTGATTGTGTCCAGATACGGAATCACCTTTCCGTCGTCCCACCTGACAAACTGGCAGAAGGCCTCCCCGACAAAGTCTGTCATCTTCGGCGACTGGTAATGAATATCAGAAGCTACAATAAAAAACGGCGGTTCATAGGGAGGCTCGCCCGGTTCCTCCTCTGTCTGGTGGGCCGGTTTCCACTGTTCTTCCCAAAAAATCTCTTCTGTCCCGGGCTCCTGTACTTCCTCCGTCTCCTTCGGAAGCTCCCTATCCGTCTCTGCCGGCTCTGTCAGCTCTGTGAGAGGCCCTGTTTCCCCTGAAGCTTCTGTCCCGCCGTCATCTCCCCCTCCCTTTTGGCCCGGCAGAAACCGGACTGCGAGCGCTACCGCAGCAATGAGAATGGCAATCTCCCCCAGATAAATGAGCGCTCTCACAAACTGCTGCCTGTCTTTTCCTTCATTCATCGTATCATTTCCTATGTTTTTCTTACTGCAGAGGGAACTGCCTGCTCAGGCTGTCAAGCTGCTCCAGCAGGCTGTTCTCCTGGTTTTCGAACAGCAGCCGCCTGTTGTACTCGTAATATCTTTCACACTCATTTTCCTGCAGGAAGCGCACGCTGCTCTTTCCCGTAGTCAGCCCTGTGACGAAAATAACCATTTCCTGGCTGTCGCCGAATGCAGCCTCCAGAAAATCAAAGGCTCTCTCCAGCATTTTCAGCGTTTCCTGGCAGAAGGACTCATAACTGTCCCGCTCCTGCGAAAACAGCTCCCGCACACGCGAAAAGCCCTCATTTCTGCCGGTTAACTCCTCCTTCTCGAGTATGGAGCCGTAGAACCTCAGCCGGTCAGAGACAGCAAGCAGCGTGTACTCCTCCCGCCTGTCCAGAAAACCTGCCTTCTTCTTCCAGCCTGTATTTCGATCCAGTTCCTCTGAGAGAAATCCAAGCAGCTCGGATGCCCTTTTCTCTCCTCCTGCAGTCTGACTGTGGTTCTCTCTGCCTTTCTGTGTTTCCTCTTTGTCCTGCTCACTCTCCGGTACCTGGCCATCCCGGAATTTCTTCAGCTCTTCCAGGAGAACAGACAGATATGTCTCCCTGTCCTCTGCCTCCCTGAATCTTCCGTTCAGATATGCCAGAATCAGATTTACCACGCTTAACCTCTCGTCAAAGGCAGCCCTTGAAAGCTTTTCGTATACGCGCTCCGGCACCTTTCCCGACAGCAGCACGTCTATCTGATAATCCGTCCTGTACTTATAATACAGCTCCAGGTAGGCCGCAAAGTCCCTGGCAATCCCGGGATTTTCAATATACTGCACCACTGCCTCTCTGTCAACCTTCCTTCCCAGCTTCTCATAAACTTCCATCAGCCGGGCCAGATCCTCCCATCCTCTGGGAGTGGCAAACTGCTTTCCGGACACAGTTGACTCAATGCGGTAAAAGTTTTCCTTCCTGGCCTCCAGATAGGAGATCACCGCCGGGTGGACCGCCATATCCGCGGCATATTCCTTCCACACCTCAAAATCTGCCTCCACCTCGATCCGTCGGATACGGTCAAGAGTGGCTATGTCAAACTCCCGCACAGATTTATTGTACTCCGGCGGATTCCCTGCAGTTACAATAATAAAGCCCTCCGGAATCCTGTGGTTTCCAAAGGTCTTGCACTGTAAGAACTGAAGCATGGTGGGCGCCAGGGTTTCTGACACGCAGTTGATCTCATCGATAAAGAGGATTCCCTCCTTAAGCCCGGTCTCCTCGATCTGGTTGTAGATCGAGGCTACAATCTCGCTCATGGTGTACTCTGTCACCGCATACTCTCTGCCTCCGTACTGCTTTTTTTCAATAAACGGAAGACCGATGGCGCTCTGCCTGGTGTGGTGGGTGATGGTGTAGGACACAAGCCCCACCTGGCACTCCCTGGCCACCTGCTCCATGATCTGGGTTTTCCCGATTCCCGGCGGCCCAATCAAAAACAGAGGTCTCTGCCGGACAGCCGGAAGCACGTATTCCCCTCTCTCATTTTTCAGAAGGTAGGCCTCAATACAGTTCTTTATCTCCTGCTTTGCGCGTTTAATATTCATCGTTTCTGTCTGCTCCTTTTGAAGGTCATGCCTGTTTTCTGCTGCTCTTTCCGTGGATTTTCTCCACCGTAAGCCGCCAAACGGCCACTGCGTCCACGGAAGCCTCTTCAAAGGAAAAGCCCTGCTCATCCGGCTCGCTGTACTGTCCCATAATGGCATTCAGGCCCAGGCGTTTTTCCTCCCTGTCCTCAACCAGCTCGATGCTTCCCACACCGCACACGCTGCTGTACTTCATAGTGGAGCGGCAGGCAGGCTCTCCCTCTCCTGCAAGCTCCAGTGTGTGGGAAGCGTACATGGAAAACGCTGCCCTCCCTGTCTTTTCGGCGAGAGATGCCTTCCTCCCCTCCCTGGCCCCGTGAAAATAGAGGACAACCTTCGTCTCCCCGTCGCTCACATAGCCGAAATTTACCGGAACCACATACGGCTCTCCATTGTCCGCAAAGGCCAGATTCACCACGTCGCAGCGATCCATCAGCCGGAGGATCTCCCTTAAATCTGTAATTTCCCTGTCATTTCTTCTCATAGGCTGTACGCTCCTTCTATATCTCCTCAGATGCTTCTATCTCCTCCGGCCCCAGGATCACCTTGATCGCCCAGGGCGGCACATCCGCGTCGCTGTAGTCCTCCCTCATAAAGACAAAGGCCGTCTCATAGGCCGGCATCTTTACAGGAAACATTCCGTATCCGTCTGTAAAATAGATAAGCCCCTTCAGATTCGTAAACTGCTTTTCCGCAATGAGCTGATCCACATATTCAAAGGCAGGCCGGAAATCTGTCCCTCCCTGGCCCCGAAGCTCCATATGCTCCATATAGTCGGAAAGCTCCTTTCTGTCTGCAATCCGCTTATCGCTCTGTACCTTTTCATCGCACTGGATAATGTGGATATTCACGCTGGTAAAGAAGCTCTCTGCCTCCGACAGCACGCTGTAGGTCTCTGTCAGAAACCTGTGCACCAGCTCCCCGGAGCAGGACATAGAGGTGTCAATGACGATGGCAAACTCCTCTATCTTCTTGATTTCCTTTGTCTCAAGGGGCTCAATCAGGGGCATGTTCCCGTAGGTTCTCAGCCCGTAATCGTAATAAATATAGTCAAAAGCATCCGTATCCACCTGCATGGTTTCCCGCATGACGGAAAATTTTCTTAAAAATTCCCGGTAGTTCACCCGGCCTCTGTTCTCGATTTTTACCTGCTCAAGCAGGTCTCCCGCCTTGTCGGAGGCCAGCTTTGAGAAGGTTTCCATCTCTGTCTCCATGCTCTGTCGGATGTCATCCCACCTGTTTTTTCTCTCCTGGGCCCTGGGTTTCCTGTTTTTCTCATCCTCCCAGAGCGCGTGGCTGTCCACGTAAAATTCCCGGGCAAGGCTCAGATACCGCCCCTCCGTCAGCCCTTCCTTCTGAAGAAATGCGTAAACCGCCTGGGCCGTTATAACGGGAATCTTTCCCTGAATGCGCTGGTACAGCTCCCGCCTGGCCGGGGAAGGAGGAACTCTCAGGGCCCTGATCAGAAGTCCGTCAATCATGGATTCCACCGCAATGTCGCAGGCCAGATCCCAGTACGGCTTTGCTCTCCTTCCTCTGGTGTCCATATGGACAAACAGGCAGTGAAAAATCATATGAAGATAGGCACGGTTTACATAAACCCTCCCTTTTCTGAAAAGCTCTGAAAGCCTGTTTGGATTGTACCTGAGCACAAACCCGTCCGTTCCGATTCCCTCAGCCTTAAAGTCCGGTGAAAACAGAAGGGAGCTTAAGGCCACGTCCAGAAATCTCATGTTCAGGTACAGCTCATTTCTGGCATTCTTCAAAATATCGGTGCAGACGCCTGTCAGCGCCTCTGCCTTCTCCTGCTCCCAGACAATCGGGGATTTTTCCATCGCCGTCTCCTCCTGTGCCGTTTTCCTGCAACGTTTCTATCTGCCGGTCTCCCAGCCTGGCGTTTTGCGGCTTCCTGCCATTTATTCCTGCCGGGAGGCTCTTCCGGCTGCACCGCAGGGCTTTTCCGGCACGGGAACAGGCTTCAGCTCTCCGTCTTCTGCCGTCACCTTCAGAAACTCTTCCATGGCCTTTGTCATATATTTGTTGCGCTTTTTATAAAAATATACATTTCTGATGGCCAGATCGTCGTCCATCTTATAATAGCACAGAGGCACATCGTAGGGCACGCTGCTGACCAGGGCATCCGGGATAAAGGTGGCCCCCACGCCCTTGCTTGCCATGTTAAAGGCTGTGATGACCTGATCCGGCTTCAGGATAATATTGGGAGTAAAGTTCTGCCGGCTGCACATTTTTACCCCTCTCTTATAAATGCTGTTTTCTTCCTTCAGGAAGATAAACGGCGTTTTTTTCAGCAGGGGAAGAGGCAGCGCGGGCATTTCCTCTGACTGGTACGCTCTCGTCTCAATGGCATCTCTCGAGATCTGATACTGCCTGAGCTCTTCGTTGATCTCAAACCCGGCCGGAACAGCCAGAATAATCCGTTCCGTGCTGTAGTAATACTTTTCATAATTTTTGTCGTCCATCTCCGAATTGTCTATGAGAAGATCGATCTCCTCTGACAGCAGCTTGTCCGTCAGCTGGGAGGTGGTTCCCTCCACCAGTTCAATTTTAATCTGAGGATATTTCCTGGAAAACTCCGCCAGAAGGCCCGGCAGAATGTAGGAAGTCAAAAAAACCGTGCCGCCGATAGTGAGCTTTCCGGCCAGAAGGCCGTTCAGATTGTTGAGTTGGTTGATGGTGTTCTGCTCCAGAGCGAACAGCTTTTCAATGGCGTCAATATAGACCTCGCCGCTGGGCGTAAGACCGATGGGAGAGGTGCTCCTGTCAAAAATAGGGCTTCCAATCTTTTTCTCCACCTTTTTGATGGCGGTGCTCAAAGCCGGCTGAGTGATGTAGAGCTTCTGCGCGGCCTTGGAAAAGCTCTTTTCCTCATAAACCGCGTATACATATTCTTTTCCGTCAAACATGCTTTCTCCTATAATCAAAAATTAATAATAATTATTTTCCTATATGAATTTGATTATATACCAAGCCTGGTATATAATCAAGCCATAGAGCAAAAGTTCATCAAGATTTCATAAACTTCTGCCCTACAGTTCAAATTTTTTGCGCTTCGGTGGGAAGGCTCTGCGGCCTGCATCCATCAGAAAGCTTACCGCTTCCGTCTGACTGCGGCGGACGGCAGTATGAATCAGCTTATCAAATCCGGTTTTATCAAGAGCCGGTTCCTTTATATTTGAATATTCCTCGTGAGCACGCCCTGCCAAACCCTCATTCCCCAACCAACCCGCAGCGGCGTGCTCAACCTTTATTATCCCAAAACATTCATTTACAAGCCATCTCCATTCAGACACATCCTGAAGGGAGCAGATATATTCGGCCGTCTCTTCCAGATGTTCCAGAAGATACGCCCTGTAGCTGCACCTGGCTTTTTCTGACAGCTCCATGGGAAAGCGAAGTCTTCCCACTGACAGCCTGACGGCTTCTTTTACGTTTTCCTGCGCCTTCATGTAGGGAAACAGGCTGTCATACTCTGCAAACTGGAACCTGGTATTTTGAAAGCAGTATCTGTACCGGTGTCCGCAGCCATGGACATGGGTTTCTGTAATTCTGGCAGGTGTATTTTCCACCGCCTCCTCGTAGAAGGCTGGAAACAGAAGCTCCGCCCGGTTTTCTTCCCCCACAGGAGCAGAGCCGGGCCTGTCTTTATCAGGTCCCGTCAACAGATAGTGTACAGCCACCGTCTCATTCAGCTCTGACAGGATCTCCTTCAGACAGGATTTTTCCTCCCTGTTTTCCGTCACCGTCAGCTCCTCAATCTTCCTGCACCCGTTAAAAGCACCTGCCCCTATGTCGCGGATCCCTGAGGAAAACTGAAGCCTGCGAAGCCCGTCGCAGTTGTAGAACGCATACCGTCCGATCCGCAAAAGCTCAGGCGGCAGGGAAATCTCCCGAACCCTGTCCCCGCAGAAGGCCGGATCAAGCTCTGAGGCGGCCGTCTTTCTGACCGGAAGCTTTTGGCAGCCCTCCTCCCACAGATATCCGAAGGGTTCCGTCCTCATGCCTGCCGAAAAGATATAATCTCCAATCTCAGTCACCGGACAGCCGTGCACAAAAGCAGGCAGGGAAATTTCCTCTGCCTCACCGAAACATCTCAGTATTTTCGCCGTACCGTTCTTTTGCTCATAGAGCAGCTTAAATCCCATCCTGTATCCTCCCCTCCCGGGCAGCAAAAAACTCAATCGCCGCATCGAGGCTTTCGTACCTGCCTGCCAGCAGCTTTTTAATCTCCCCGTCCGGCTGTGTAATGTCCGGGATCATGACAGGGATAAATCCGCCCGCCTTGGCCGCGCGGATTCCGTTAAAGCTGTCCTCCAGCACGGCGCAGCGCTCCGGCGCGCATCCCAAAAGTCTGGCGGCCAGGAGGAAGATTCCCGGATCAGGTTTTCCCTTCTCCACCATCTCCCCACAGGCGAAGGCGTCAAAGTATCCCTTCACCCCGGCCTGTTCCAGGTACATGAGAGCCCGTCCGGACTCTGTGGATGTGCCGAGGGCGATCCGATACCCGTGCTTCTTTAAATAGCTCAGAAGCTTCTCTAACCCCGGCTTAACAGGCACTCCCCGCTCTCTTACCGCCTGTTTTGCCAGCTCTGTCCTTCTCTTCCTTACTTCCCAGAAATCCGGCTGTTCTCCGAAAAAGCGTCTGAATATTTCTCCTGCCTCCTTCGCCGAACTTCCTCTGACCTTACTCAGATATTCTTCCCCGATCTCCACTCCGAATTCCCTGCCGGCCTGAATCCAGCAGTCCGCATAGAGGCGCTCTGTGTCGAACATCAGCCCGTCCATGTCAAAGATGACAGCCTCTATCCTGTCTTCAGCCGCTCTATGCCTGTCCATATGTTCTGCCATATAGCCTGACTCCTTTTCGTCTGTATCTTCTGTCGCTGCTTCTGCTGCTTCTCCTGTTTCTTTCTGCTGTTTCTGCTGCTTCCTTCTTCTGTATTCCTCTCCCGTCTGTCCTGAGCATCCTTCCGGAGCGCCCCTGAGCTGCCTGTCAGCCCAGTCCCAGAACTCCCGCAAGGAGGAACCAGAGGGGAGGAACCAGGAGGGACGGCAGCATATTCATGGTTTTACAGTCTTTTATATTTAAGATCGAGAGGCCGGAGGTGGCAATCAGGACTCCGCCCACGATGGAGATTTCCGCCATCAGCGGCTCTGAGAGAAAGCCTGCCAGAAAGCTGGCACCCATATAAATGGCCCCCTGCCAGCAAAACAGCACAGGAGCGGCCAGGGCAATCCCGATCCCATAGGTAGATGCCAGGACAATGGAAGAGACGAAATCCAGTGTAGCATTGGTGAAGAGATAGGTGTGGTTTCCATTTACCGCGCTCTCGATAGGCCCTACGATAGACATGGTTCCGATGCAGAACAGAAGAACTGCAGTGGAAAGGCCTTCCCCCAGATTGGAGGAGCCAAAACGAAGCACTCCTGTCAGTTTCTTAAACCTGCCGTCCAGATCCAGGATCGTCCCCAGAAGGCTTCCTGCCGCCAGACTTGCGATAAACAGCACCGGATATCTGCTCTCCGGCATATGGCTCACCGCCGAGTTGACGCCCAGCATCACGGCGGCCAGACCCATGGCGTTGAACATGGCTCCCTGGTATTCGTCCTTAATCCCCCTGTTTACCACACTTCCTATCAGGCTTCCTGCCAAAATTGTGCCTGCATTTACAAAAGTTCCTATCATCCTTTTTTCCTCTCTCCGTCAAGACTCCATTCTGCCAGATGATCTCCCTCATATCTCAGCTTTAAGGAAAAAAACGGCCGGTTCTCTGCGAGGAGCCCAAAAAAGATCCGGTCTCCCTCCCAGAGATTGAGCTTATCAAGCTCCTCCTTCTTCACCCATTCCAGTGTCCCCTCGCTGCACTCTTTTAATTCTCCCTCGAATGCGTCGGCTGTGTACAGGCACATATATTCTGTGGGCCATCCATCAGCGATAAATGTCACAATGCCTCTGAACTGCCAGGACAGCAGCGTCAGGCCTGTCTCCTCCTTCGCCTCCCTGAGCAGACATTCCTCCGGGCTTTCACCTTCCTCGAAATGGCCTCCAATGCCAATCCACTTGTCCTTGTTGACGTCCTTCTCCTTCTTTACCCGGTGAAGCATCAGATACTTCCCGTCCTTCTCAATATAGCAGAGAGTGGTAAGCTGTGATTTTTCTCTCATGGCGTTTCCTCCTGTCTCATTCTTTTGTCCCGCTGTTTGCCGGTTTCAGCCTGCAGTTCACTTCTACTCCTCCAGATACAGTCTCCCGAAGTCCTTCGCGTCATCCTCCAGGATCCTCTGAAGGAAATCACTCAGATCACTGGCGTACTGGTATCTGTCCCACAGCTCCCTGGCCGGATCGTGTTCCACCTCATCCCGGATCTCATACATCCGCCCGCCGTAATAATATACGCAGAGCTTTGCGTAAAACCGGGCCATCTCCTGAATCTCGTCTTCAGAGAGATCTAAAATCCCCTGTCTGTTCTGTTTTTCCAGATCTCTTACCGCATGACTGTAGGAGATCTCCCTCAGAAAATCTTCACTGTAGTCAAAGAAGTCAGCCAGATCTCTGTTTTTGTAGGAATGTTCTCTGGCCCACTTTTCCACATTAACCGGCTGGGTATGGTAGGTAATGGAGCCGTCCTCGTACAGCTCCACTACCCCGTATCCGCACGGCGCCATGACGAGGGAGCCAGTCACCACCTCTGTCACTCCATCCTCCTCCATATAATGCTGCAGGTGGAGATGGCCGCTCAGATGGAGCCTCACCTCATTGTCAGAGAGCATCTGCAGAAGCTCCTCATTGTGTTCAATAGTGCAGTCATCGTAAAAGGCATCGCTGACTCCGCTCTGCTCCAGCAGGTTGTGGTGGGTAACCGTTATTACCTCCGTGTCATTCTCCCACGCCTCATAGAGAATTGGCTCCATCCACCGGTAGGTTCCGCTCTGGATCATTCCCCCTGTCAGATTGGCCGGATCATACTGGCAGGAGTCCAGCATCAGAAGCCACAGGCTGTCATCCACCTTATAGAGATAGCTCAGAGAGGAGGGATCTCTGCTGTCGGCAGCCACATAGCCAAAGTCTGCGTAGATATCCGCAAATTCCTCCGGGCTGACACTTTCTACCAGATAGGACTGTGTGCCCGAAAACCGGCGAGCGTTGGGATTATTAATATCATGGTTTCCAGGGACGACCAGCACCGGAATGTCCTCCTCGTCCAGCTCCCTCAGAATGGACGCCAGTTCCTCATGACTGGCTCTCTCCCCGTTCAATGTCAGATCCCCGCTCAGAACCACCAGATCCGGCCTTTTTTCCTTCATATCCTCCACAAAGGCGTCCATCACCTCCCAGCCATACAGAAGAACTCGGCCATCGCTTCCGTAGGTCATCTGGACGAAGCTCTGGCAGCGTTTTCCCGCCAGCTCCTCTGCCAGATAGTGCATGTCTGTGGCAACGACTATCTCATGGAGAGGTTCATCCTCCCGTTCTCCCTCTTCACCGTTTTCTGTTTCTGCCTCCTCCGTTTCATCCCGGCTCTCCTCCTGATCTGTCTGGCTCTCCAGCGTCTCCTCACTGCCGTCCGTGCTCTCCTCCTCAGCCGGAACAGTACTCTCACTTCCACTCTCCGCCTCAGAAGACTGAACAGCCGCCGGCTTTGTCTGGTTCTGGCATCCGGCAGCAAACAGACAGAGCCCGGCTATTGCCGCAGCCAGCGCTGTTTTTCTTTTCCTCATATGTATATCCCTCTACTCTCTGCATCATCTCTCTGCCGTCTCAGCGAGCTGCCGGCTCATCCATAATATCCATAAAGCGGAAATTCCTGCCTAAACATAGGAATGATCCACATTGATCAGCGCCGCGCAGTTCTCCATGGTCCGGCTCACACTGTCCTGAATTCTGGCCTTCAGTTCCTCCTCAGGCATCTTCATCTCAAAGGGGACTACCACGTCAAACAGAATCTTTGTCACCCCTCCTCCATGTACCAGGCGGAAATCATGGATAGTAAGCCGGCTGTCTATCTCCTTTACCAGAGCCTCCGTGGCAGCCCTCTTCTCCTTCATCTCAGGATCCTTCAGATTCACCGGATCCATGTGGATCACCGCCTCACAGCCAAGGCACTCATGAAGCTCCATCTCCGCGCTGTCAATGGCATCGTGAAGGGCGTAAATATCGCCGCTGCCGTCCACCTCCCCGTGGAGGGAAATCATTCTGTGACCCGGACCGTAGTCGTGCACCACCAGATCGTGTATTCCGATAATCTCAGGCCTGGAAAGCACGATTTTTTCGATCTCGTCAATAAACTCCGGCTCCGGCGCCTGGCCTAAAAGCGGGTTGAGAGTCTCCTTGGCTGCCCCATATCCGGCGCGCAGGATGAAAACCGCCACCAGCACGCCGCACCAGCCGTCCACGTTAATGCCCGTCGTGCGCAGGACAATCATAGATAAAAACACCACGGAGGTAGCCAGGGCGTCGCTCAGGCTGTCCGTCGCCGTTGCCTTCATGGCTGCCGAATCAATTTTTTTCCCGATTCTCCTGTTATAATAGCTCATGTACAGCTTCACAGCCACCGAAACCACAAGGATTCCCATTGCCAGAAATCCCGTGTCCACAGCCTCCGGGTGGAGAACTTTCTCTACCGAGGATCTCAGAAGTTCCACTCCCATGACAATGATTGCCAGGGATACGGCCAGGCCGGACAGGTACTCTATCCTTCCGTGGCCGAAGGGATGCTCCTCATCTGCCTGTCTTCCGGCAAACTGAAAGCCTAAAAGCGTGATAACGGAAGAGCCGGCATCGGACAGATTGTTGAAGGCGTCCGCCATAATGGCAATGGATCCGCTGATCACTCCTGCCAGGTACTTTCCGGCAAACAGAAGGATATTCAGGGTGATTCCCAGGGTTCCGCACAATATGCCGTAGGCCCGTCTCTCCTCAGCCCCCGTTTTTTTCTTTACAAAAAGCTTTTCCAGCAGCGTTACCATCTCTTGTCAGTCCTCCTTAAGAAATACATACTCGCAGTCCGTAGAGCGCTCCTCACAGAAGGAAAAGCCCATCTCGTTAAAAGCTCTCGCCTCCTCCGGCTCCGAGGCCTGAGTCCCTGCCAGGAAGCGCACCATCTCCCCCCGCGCCATCTTTGCCTCTGTAGCCTTTACCCTGACCTTTCCGTCCTTCAGTGTCCCAAACACGCAGGTGACAAACCGGTCGCCCGTCCTCAGATAAGGTTCCACCGCCCGGCTGTACTCTTTAGACGCCAGATTTAAAATCACGGCCGGCCCATCGGCGGCCAGTTCCCGGTAAATTTTATCGCCCCAGAATCCATACAGATCCTTATGTAAATCTGTTTTCAGCTTTGCCTGCATTTCCAGGCGGTAGGGCACAATCCCGTCATCTGCCCGCAGCACTCCGTAAAAGCCGCTTAAGATCCTGAGGTGCCTGCACACATATTCCCACTCCTCTCCAGTAAAAATCTGAGGAGCCATATGCTGGTACTGGATCCCCACATAGGCCAGCACCGCCGGCGTCAGCCCTGTTTTCAGATCCATCTGCGCATACCTCAGATAATTTTCATGGGTAATAGCGGCATTCGCCTTAAACAGTTCTCCCAGTTCCTCCTCAGAAAAGCTCTGAAGCAGCTTAAGCAGCTCTTCCGCCTCCCTGCAGAACACCGGAGTCTCTCTCCATGGCATATCGTCATTTCTTATCTGCATCTTTTTCGCAGGTGAAATAATTATTTTCATGCTCACCGACTCTTTTCTCCTTTTCCTTCCCTTTTTCAGACAAAAGGGGCAGGCCTGCTGCGGCTCCTGCCCTTCCCCGCCAGACTGGTTCTTCCGGCCGAATTGGTCGGCCAGCCTTTCCTTCTGGCTTTTTGTCATTCTCTTAATCGCGGCCTCCCGTTTCATGGCCTCGCTCTTTGTGGCATGCTCCTCAAAATAGGCCAGAGCCACCGGCCTTCTGGTTTTCGTATATTTCGCCCCTTTTCCGCTGTTGTGAGCCAGAATTCTCTCCTCCAGGCGGTTTGTCCACCCGCAGTAGAGAGACCCGTCCGCACAGCGCAGAAGATATGTATAATTCACCGTCTGCCGCTCCTCCCGCCAGATTCTCGCCGCTCCTTTGTCCTGTGAAATCCGGGCTATGTAAACGGCAGCAGCACCCTGCGCAGATGTGCCGTTGCCGCCCGGAGCCTCAGAACAGACAGAGCCTAAAACCCCGTATCTATCTAAAGCATCGGCCGGATGCGGAATGCCTCCTGGCCAGCCAAAGCGCCGGAATTTCCTTCCGACTCTCCGGTTTATACTCTATTATATGAATTTTCTCCTGAAATGCAACTTTCATCCAGGCATTTTTTTCCGGCTGTCAAAATACAGGAACCGGTCAATAGCGTCCAATATGTCTGCAAACTCCTCCCTGTCAGCCAGCTCAATATAGCGGTTTAACAGCTCTGTCTCCTGCTTTTTATACTTCCCGTAAAAGATGTCAAACACATTGTGTCCCCTCATATGGATCTTGAATTCCTCCATATGCCCCCTCATATCCTCCGGCGAATCGAAGTCCCTTCCCATCACCTCCACCAGTTTCTTTCCCGATGCCAGCCTGTGAAGGTATTCTCTCCATTTTTCGTACAGAATCTGATAAAACTCCTCCTCCGACTCCACGATTCCAAGCTTTTCCATGATCTTTGGATTGAGGAAGTAATTCTCAAAGGAATAATACCTGAGAACCAGCACATTTTTCTCCGTCACCGGCGGAAGGCGGTCTGCGTCTTTCTTCCCCTGCTCGCTGTAATAGCGGCAGAGCTGCCGCTTCAGCTCCTCCCTGTCCTTTCCATCCCCGTCCCGTATCATCAGAAACTGGTCCCTGAACCTTACCTGGTTCATATATTTCAGGTTGGCATACGTCTTGATATTGGTACAGCTGTTAGTGGTGATAATGGAAATCCTGGACAGGGTTCCGTCCTCCCGGTATACCTCAGAATAATAATTTCTAAGAAGCAGAGGCAGTCTGCTCTTGTCCTGCTTTCCCTCCACGATAAACACGAAATCCACGTTCATGGCATCCCCTGCCCCATATCCCAGATCGTCCAGGATCTCCCCTATGTCCACGTTCTCCCTGGCAGTGGAAAAGCACTCGCTGTCCAGAACTACCTGGCGGATCTGGCGGGAGGTAAAGTTCAGAAGAAGCTGGGGAGAATGGGTGTTAAAGATCACCTGGTTCTTCTTCGAGAGACGGTACAGGATCTCGCTGGCTGTCTTCTGAAGCCTTGGGTGCAGAAACAGCTCCGGGTACTCTGCCACAATAATGCACGGAAGCTGATGCTCCCCCTCCACATACGTTTCCAGAAGGGAGAGCATATAAATACACCTCATACCTCGGCTCATTCTGGAGACAGGGCTTATAGTTCCCCTCTCACTGCTGTAGACCTCTGCCTTTACTGAAAACAGCTCGTCCAGATTTCCCTTCAGGCTGTAGCGGATCTCGTCATACCCCCCGTTCTTTTCGAAATTTTCATTGATGCGCCGGGCCATCTTCCCCAGGTTGAGCTGATAGAGCTTATACTCAAACAGCTTCTGAGCCTCCAGAGCATTCAGCTCCTCCGGCTTTTTCTGGTTAATCAGTCCGATGCACTGGAAACAATGGGAGCACTTTCTTCCTGCGTCAAACAGACAGGCTCCCTCCCTCATCTGGTTCATCAGAAGGCTTTCTCCAAGGAGAAACAGGTCGCTCTGGAACACATCGAGCTCTCTGTCTGTGTCAATGTAGAGCAGTCTGGGGAGCACCTCCTCGATATAGGGGTTGTGCTTTCTCACCCCGTCTGAAAAACGCATCCTCCCTTCCCGGTTCACCATACAGGTAAAGGAGAGGGTCCCTTTCTGAAAGGAGGGCAGCTTTTTCTGAAAATCCCTCTCCCAGACCTCATACCTCCTGTAGGCGCTGACCACTGCCAGCTCGTGAAACAGTCTCAGATCCTCTTTTTCGATCTGAAGCCTTGTCTCAATTTCAATGTTCTGTCCGCTCTCCAGAAAATCGCTCTCCTGCACCTTCCGCCCGCCCGTCATCAGTCGGACAGCATCCAGCACAGAAGTTTTTCCCGTATTGTTCTTTCCCACCAGAATCAGGGCACTGTCAATTTCTGACAGCTCCATATCCCGGATGGATTTAAAATTTCTGATGCGGATATACGTAAAACGCATGGCGCGCCTCCTCTCTATCCGTCTTTTCACAGCAGCTCAGGGTTTTTCAGACCTGTTTCAAACGTATGGATTTATTATAGACGATATGCAAAGAAAGTCAAAGTCTTCGCCGGCACGGGGTGTTATTTCCTTTCAGCCAGCTTTGCCTTTAGCGCTACAGCCCCCTCAGCTCCCCCCGAAATCTGGCCATCCAGTCCTCTCCTGAAAACTCTTCCTGCATCTGCGAAAGCTCTTCTGCGCTGCAGGGACTCCAGTCTCCTTTCTTTAAAACATATCCTCTCGCATTCCCTGAGTGCGCTCTCCCTGCTTCCTCCTGCTTCACTCCCCGGTTTTCCTTCTCTGCGCCGGCATATGCCAGCGCCATTCCCCCCGTCTCCATGGCTTCAGCCAGACGATTCTGCAGGGCAAGCTGACCGATCTGGCGCTCCTTTTCTCTGTCTTCCTGCATTTCATAAACTAGTCCCATTCCCCTGCTGCCCCTGAAAAAGATTCTGACCGTCCTGTCTTCCCCGGCCTTCTCCATATCCCTGCACAGCTCCAGAAGGCGGTTTCTGCCCTCTTCCCCCAGACGCTTCACAATGCTGCCATTCAGAAGGCAGTGGTACATCTGATCAATCTTCCTGACTGTATGCAGAAGCTCCATCTCCTCCCCCTTCTCTCCTGCGAACAGACTGGAAAATTCCCGAAATACCTCCCAGAAATCCATCAGCTCCCAGAACTGAGCCGTCGGCCTGACTTCTCCGTTTTCCTCATAAAAAAACAGCGCTCTCGCATCCCGTTCCCAGTCCATCTCTCTGTATCTGTTTAAAAATTCCCTGCTGCATATCCGAACTGCCTGACGAATTGATTCCATGGAAAAATCGCTTCCCACCTTATCCAAAAATTGCTCCGATAAATACATATTTTCACCTCTTTTGACACAATTTTGAAATTTTATGGACTTAATTTAAGTTCTTTTTTACCATTTTACCATAAATATGACTAAAATGTATTTACTTGAAACCCGTATAGCCTTTCTTTAGTGGAGAAGAATAAAAGTATGGAAAGTCAAAAACATCTGGGTCTGCGGCTTGACAAGGCAACGCACGAAAAACTGAAGCTCCTGTCCGACTTCGAGGGACGTTCGATTAACCGAGAGGTCATCTACCTGATCCGACAGGCCATCAGGGAACATGAGTCAAAATACGGAGAGCTGAAATAGGACGCTGCTTTATCCGCCGCAGAAAAACGGGAGAAACCGGCAGCTCCGGTTTCTCCCGTTTTTCCATTATTGTCCCATAATTCTCCGTTTTCCTTGCCTTTATTATTTTAAACTCTTTCTTTTCCTGCTGCCTCTCTCATACCTTCCATGCTCTTTGGGTGTCTGTCGTCGTTTCTTTTATGCCAGGGCTGAATTCCATCTGCTTTCAGCATAGTTTACTGGGCAATCTCTTTTACAAGTACCAGACGTTCTCCAGGCTTTACATCATTCTGGGCCAGGCCGTTAGCCTCAGCCACATGATCCACAGTTGTGTGAAATTTCTTCGCGATTTTCCACAGCGTATCCCCAGGCTGTACAATATACCCCACGATTCCCGGCATCTCCTGCAGTTTTTTCATGTCAAGAGGCTCAACCCTCACCCCTGTAATTACCTGCTCACACACTGGCTGCAGCACCAGAAGGTCTGCTGTGATAACCGCTTTCACCTCCACGCTCTCCGACCCCAGCATCACCGCCGTAAGCTGCTCCAGTCCCAGATTCAGCTGGTAAACACTCTCCTCATTCATTCCCTTGGCCTCCGCTACACAGTGGAAAGGCACCAGCTCTGTCGTGTATCCCACCGGCTCCCCATCATCGTCTGTCAGGTACAGAAGCCCCACCTCCAGAACGCCTTCCATGTGAAGGCCGTCCTCCTTCGCCTCAGCCGCATCCAGCTTCACGGTACCGGCGCTGTGGCAGATCTGGAGGATCCGCTCCGGCCTGTTGAGGGAGATCTTCTCCGCAACCCTGCATTTGCAGGTATTCCTGGTGAGGAGACGGTCAAAGCAGGCATTTCCCGTGTCCAAAACCAGCTCACAGCCTGTAGAATACATATCACTTAAAAGCTCCACATTCTTTTCCTCATAGAGCTTCATGTCAAGCTCCAGAACGGCATCCACCGACAGTTCCCTCATCTCTCCGTCCCGGTCCGGCTTCATCTCTATTTCCTGGTGGAGCAGTCTTACAGACACAAAGGGGATCATCTGCTCTGACGCCTCCGGAAGTTCCACCTCGCCGGAAAAGGGAATACTCTCCTCCACCCACTGAACCGGAGTATTCTCCCCCTCCCCTCCATAAATCACAAAGATCATAAGCTCTCCGTCCAGATGCATACTCCCCTCACCGGAGCGGCAGGCCGTTCCCCTAAGCTTCATCTCCCGCCACAGAATCGTTTCCATGTTGGGCTTATTGGCAGAAAGAGACAGCTCCTCCCGTATCCGGTATGTATCTTTCCTCCTGACCGCGATGGCAGCCACATCGATATTTCTCCTGCACAGCTCCACCTGCCCGTCATCTGTCTGGACATCCACAGCGGCCTCCGCATCGTAAAGGCTTTCCACCCGCACTTCCAGCACGACTACCGCCTTGATGTTCAGCTTTCTGGAGTTAATCATCCCCGTGCTCAGATCCTCCAGGTTCCAGGAAACCTGTGTGTAATCCCTCTCCTCCAAATCCGGCACATTGACCGTCTCCTCAAACGGGATCTCCCCCTTAAGCGCCTGCAGTCCCCCCGACTCCCTCCGGTAGAGCACACAGAACATCAGCTTCCCCCTTATCAGCACCTTATCCCCCTGTATCTTTGAAGATTCTATCTGAATGTCCCCGCTTCCAAGAAGCACAGACGACACATCATCCATCGTATCAGGCACAATAAAGTCGTCATCCAGTGTAATCTGCGAAACGGCTGTCCCCTTCTGCCGGTTCATATGAATATTATTCTTAACCAATTCCATCATCTCTGCCACCACGCCTTTCCTTCACAACTGCTTTGTGAAAGTCTATGCACAGAAAATGCGGGATATGCCCTCTTTCCAGAGCATATCCCGCATCTTTCCATTCTTCCTCCGCTCTCTCCCTTTCTTCCACTACCTTCCCAAAGGGAAACCCTGGAAGATTTACTGTGACTTCGCTGGAACTGTAAATCTTCCTCCACTCTTCCCAGGGAAACCCTGGAAGATTTACTGTGACTTCGCTGGAACTGTAAATCTTCCAGGGTTTCCCACTTTAATACTCCTCCAGAAAATGATGCCTCTCCCCGCCCTTCACATACCCGATGCAGGCGTCCAGGTTCACGTTCTCGACACTCTTAAAAATATTCGTCTCAATATGAGGATTGATGGTCCTGAACTTTGAAATCAGCTCCTTCATCTCCTGGCGCTTTGACAGGTGGGCCTCCTCCTCCCTGGAAATGGCCTCCGTAAAGCGGCAGGCGCACTGCAGGAAGCGAAGCTGATTAAAATCTCTCCACGCCTGTATGTCGGCCTCCTTCACCAGATAGAGCGGCCGTATCAGCTCCATGCCCTCAAAGTTTGTGCTGTGGAGCTTTGGCATCATGGTATTCACCTGCGCCCCGTAGAGCATGCTCATGAGGATCGTCTCAATTACATCGTCAAAATGGTGTCCCAGGGCAATCTTGTTGCACCCCAGCTTCTTAGCGTTTGCATAGAGGTAGCCTCTTCTCATGCGGGCGCACAGATAACAGGGCGACTGGTCCACATCTACCACCACATTGAAAATATCGCTTTCAAACACGGTGATGGGAATGCCCATGATCCTGGCATTCTCCTCTATCATCCTCCTGTTTTCCGGGTTGTAGCCCGGATCCATTACCAGAAAGTGAAGACCAAATTCCATTTTCCCGTGGCGCAGAATCTCCTGCATGCATTTGGCCAGCAGCATGGAATCCTTTCCGCCGGAGATGCAGACGGCAATATTGTCTCCCTCCTGAATCATGTCGTACTCATTGAGCGCCTTCACGAAGGGCCGCCAGATCTCTTTTCGGAATTTCTTGATAATGCTTCTCTCAATCTCTCTGCACCGATCCTCTGCAGCCGTCCCGCTGCAGTCTCCTGCCTGAGCAGCCGCTTCCTTATGCTCCCTCTTTTCCACACTTTCTGCCCTCAGGCCGTCCATATTCACACTTGTATTTTCCATAAATTTCCGTCCAATCCGTATTTGATGCCGCTGTACAGCGAATTTCCCATCCCCGGGATGTGTCCTGTCCTAAGCCTTTGCCTGCCCCCTTCTCGGCCATCCCCTCCGAAAGCTCCCAGCCTCATTGAAGCCTTTTTCAGGCTCTGTTTCAGCCAACCTTTTTTTCGCCTCTCTTCTCAGCTTCCTCTCTGTCCTGAAGCTCTTTCTCCATACGGCAGAGCTCCCGCTTCAGCTGACTTACCTCATCCTGCAAAGCCTCTATCTGCTCTACCAGCTTTTTATCATGCTCTCCGAGAACCACCTTCTCCTTCTTCTGAAGCTTTACCCCGTCCTTTTTCACCGGGCGGGCCGGGATTCCCACTGCCGTGATATTTTCCTCGAGAGGCTGAAGAAGAACTGCATTGGCGGCAATGGAGCAGTTGTCTCCCACCTCAAAGGAACCTAAAATTTTAGCTCCCGAGCCCACTGTCACATTGTTGCCGAGGGTAGGGTGGCGCTTGCCCTTCTTCGTTCCCACGCCCCCTAACGTCACTCCCTGGTAGATGGTGCAGTTATCTCCCACCACCGCCGTTTCCCCTATCACGACGCCTGCGCCGTGGTCAATGAGGATGCCATGTCCAAGCTCTGCGCCCGGGTGGATCTCGATCAGTGTAAAAAACCGGGCTATCTGGGAAATCAGCCTGGCAATGAAAAACATTCTCTTTTTATAAAACCAGTGAGCGATCCTGTGCCAGATCAGTGCATGGACGCCCTGATACAGAAGAAGGACCTCCAGCGAGTTCCTGGCTGCCGGGTCTCTCTCCTTCACTGCCTTTACGTCAAGCCAAATATCTTTTAAAATCATACCTCTTCTCCTTTTTCTGCTGAAAAAACTCTGTGCCTGATTGCTATACATTATATAAGTATTCTTTTTGTCCTGTCAATGCCCCAGCCAAATGCTCTGCCATACCGGATTCTGCAGACTATGTTTTGCCAGAATATTCGCAAAAATAAAAACCGCCGCATATCTCCGGCCACATTCTTCCGGGAATATGCGGCGGCTGTCCGAAGCCGCTGTCACCTCAGTTTTCCTGTTCTTTGTTCATCTTCTTAAGTATTCCTTCATATACCTGCCTGTGCTTATCCGAATACCATATGGCACAGTCTTACAAACTCCCGATATTCCGGGAACTGCTTAAGCTCCCAGAATCCTTCAATCAGAGAGGTGTAATACCAGCCCTGCCACCTTTTTTCCTTCATGTTAAACCGCTCGAACACCTGATCTCCCATCAGAAGGTAATCCCTGGCCGTACTCCGCAGATTGCTCAGCTTATCGCCCAAAGCCAGAATCCTCGCATCTGTGTCAGACTGCTTCAGGTAGTCGATGGTAGCCTGCTTTCTCTCTTTCCATGGGCGGCTTTTGTCCTCTGTCTCCCCTGCCACCAGCCAGGCCACACGGGAGCCAAATTCCCTCTCCAGTTCCTCAAAAGCGACTCCTGCATCCTCCATAGTATCGTGCAGAATCGCTGCCGCAATCAGCTCTTCATCCTCTGTAATAGATGAAACGATCAGAGCCGCGTCCAGAGGATGTGTGATGTAGGGAATTACTCCGCCCTTTCTCACTGCCCCTGCATGAACTCTGGCCGCAAAGGCTGCAGCCTTTTGAATCAGCCTGACAGTCCCGGCTGTCCTTGTGCCGTCTGGCGTCTCTTCCGCATCCATCTCGATCCCTCCTCCATTCTTTGGCAGTTCCTCTTCCTGCATCTCTCCGTCATCCAGTGCTGAATTTCGCCCGCAGAGCTTCCTTACAGCCTGGGCTTCTGTTCCTTTTCATCCCCGTCAAACCCGGCAGCCCGCAGATGCATCTGCTCTTGTCCCGCCGTCTCCTCCCGGGGGAAGGTGCTGATGTGGATATCCATCTGTTTAAAAGGAATCTGGATACCTGCCCGGTCAAATTCCAGCTTCATCTGCTCGGTAATATCCCATCTGGTCTTCCAGTAGTCCTCCGACTTTGTCCAGCCTCTTGCGCCAAGCACCACGCTGTCCTCGGCCAGAGAGTCCACATAGACTAATATCTCCTCCTCCTTGAGAATCGACGGATGTCTCGTATAGATCTGCTTCAAAATCTCCTTTGCCTGTTTCAGATCAGAATTATATCCGATGCCCACCGTCAGGTCGAGGCGTCTCCTGTCCATAGCCGTCACATTGGTGACAACAGAGTTGGAAAGAGTTCCGTTTGGGATAGAGATCGTCTTGTTGTCAATGGTGACAAGGGTGGTGTATACGAGCCCAATCAGGGCAACCGTTCCCTCAGCCTGAGGCGACAGGATATAATCCCCCACCCGGAATGGCTTCATTATCAGGATGACAATGCCTCCGGCAAGATTTTTAAGACTCTCCTGAAGGGCCAGGCCCAGGGCCAGACCGGCAGAACCAAGAATAGCCACAATAGATGCCGAGTCAATCCCCATCTGCCCTGCTATTATGAATATGAGAAGGGCATTCAGGCAGAAGCCTATCAGGGAATTAAGAAATTTCATGACGCTGATTTCCATTCCCGCCCGCTCAAAGGAGTGTTTGGCCATCCTCAGTATCAGACCGATAATTTTGCGCCCAACCAGAAAAATAACCAGGGCTATCAGGAGTTTAATCCCAAGAGAGGTCAAATCGGGAATCCATCCCTTCACCATATCAAGAAGCACGTCCGGCTGGCTCAGCTCCTTTAATTCCTGCAGCTCTGTCCCCAGCTCTGCCAAACCTTCTGTCTCTGCTGTATATAAAATGTTCATTCTGTTTTTTCCTGTCTGTTTTTTCTCTTTCTACGATATCTCAGGAGCGGCCGGAGGAACCATTCTGCCTTATTCTTTCTTAGGCTGCTCTGCTTTTCCGTCAGGATGCTTTGGCTTTTCTCTCTTGTCCGGCTCCTGAACACTCTCTATCTTCTCTCTGGCTGCCCTCTTTACCCCATTTACAGTTGCAATCAGGGTATCTGCCGCCTCCTGGGCTTTCTTTCTGGCCGCCTTCTGAGCCTTTTTTGCCTTCCTCACTACACTCTCGGACTGCTTTTCTGATTCCGTCCGGCTGCCCTCCATCTCTTTTTTGAGCTTCTCCCTGGCCTCCTCGTCATCCTTCAAATCTGCCAGGGCGCCGTACAGGCTCTTTTCTGCCTTAAATGTAATCACCTGTCCCCTGGAAGGCTCCTTTTCGTCACCGGAATCCCCTCTGCCTTCAGAAGCGCTCTCTTCATTTACAGAGAAGGCCGTCTCTGGTGTTTTGGAACCCTTTTTCCGTCCTGCCGTTTTCTTCGAGTTCTCTGCTCCTGCCCTGCTCTTTGCAGATTTTGCCTTTCTGCCTGCCGCAGATGTCTTCGCGCTCTTTTTCTCATCCGGTGTGCACGAGAACACACTGACACCCAGAGGAGCGACGCGCACAGTGATCGAATTCTCCCTTCCGTCGTGTTCCTCCTCCTTTGAGGTCTTCACCCGCGGGTTAACCACTCCTGAACCGCCGAATTCCTGGGACTCACTGTTGAAAATCTCCTTGTACTTTCCTGCAAACGGCACGCCGATCTGGTATTTCTGATGCTCTACAGGCGCAAAGTTGCAGACAAAGAGCAGCGTTTCCTCCGGCTTTCCCGTCTTTCTGAGAAAGACTACAATATTATTTGCTGAATCCATGCAGTTAATCCACTCGAAGCCGTCCGGCGTGTAATCCTCTTTGTAAAGGGCCGGATGCTCTCTGTAGAAGTGATTGAGGGCTTTTACATAGGTCTGCATGTTTCTGTGAATCGGATACTGCAGAAGCTCCCACTCAAGGCTCTTATTTTCATTCCACTCGTCAATCTGGCCGAACTCCTGTCCCATAAACAGGAGCTTCTTGCCCGGATGACCCATCATAAAGCCGTAGGCAGCCCGAAGGTTCGCAAACTTCGCCTCAAAGGTATCTCCCGGCATCTTTCCCGCCATGGAGCCCTTGCCGTGGACCACCTCGTCGTGGGAGAATACCAGGATGAAATCCTCGCTGTAGGCATAAATCATGCTGAAGGTCAGCTCCCCGTAATGGTGGCAGCGAAAGTAGGGATCGCACTTCATGTATCCGAGGAAGTCGTTCATCCACCCCATATTCCACTTATAGTCAAAGCCAAGGCCGTCCTCCTTCACAGGACCTGTCACCTTCGGCCAGGCTGTGGATTCCTCGGCAATCAGCACAGCGCCGTCCTTCCTTCCCTTGAACACAGAGTTTAAATGCTTTAAAAATTCCACAGCCTCCAGATTCTCATGGCCTCCGTAAATATTTGCCACCCACTCCCCCGGGTTCTTTCCATAGTCCAGATAGAGCATGGATGCCACCGCATCGAAGCGGATTCCGTCAGCGTGATACTTGTCTGCCCAGAACATGGCATTGGCAATCAGGAAATTGGATACCCCGGGACGGCCGTAATTGTAGATCAGAGTTCCCCAGTGTGGGTGAGAGCCCTGCCTCGGATCCTGGTGCTCATAGACGCAGGTGCCGTCAAACTGGGCCATTCCCCAGGCATCCCGCGGAAAATGGGCCGGAACCCAGTCCAGAATCACGCCGATCCCCTGGCTGTGCATGTAATCCATAAAATACATAAAATCATCCGGGGTGCCGTAGCGGCTGGTAGGCGCATAATAGCCAGTCACCTGGTATCCCCAGGACGCATCCAGCGGGTGCTCCATCACCGGCATCAGCTCCACATGAGTATAGCCCATGTCCTTCACATAGGCCGCCAGTTCCGGTGCAATCTCGCGGTAATTATAGAACTCAGAGCCTGGTATCTCATCGCCATGCTCGTCCAGAGAGAACTCCTTTCTCTTCCAGGAGCCCAGATGCACCTCGTAGACAGACATAGGCCTGTCCTTGCTGTCGGCGGCTGCCCTCTGCTTCATCCAGTCCCCGTCATTCCACTCATATTTTCCCAGATCCCATACAATAGACGCAGTATTCGGGCGAAGCTCTGCATAGTTTGCATATGGGTCCGCCTTCAGAGCCGGATCCCCGTTTCTGAATTTGATCTCATACTTATAAATGGTTCCCTTCTTAAGGCCCGGGATAAAGAGTTCAAAGATGCCGGAATCCCCCAGCTTTCTCATCTGGTGGCGGCGCCCATCCCAGAAGTTAAAATCCCCAACCACGCTGACGCGCATGGCACAGGGCGCCCACACGGCGAAGTAAACTCCCTCCACGCCTTTTACTGTCATCGGGTGCGCTCCCATTTTTTCATAGATAGAATAGTGGATTCCTGCTTCGAATTTCTTTAAATCATTTTCTGTGAACTGAGGCGCAAAGGAATATGGATCGCGGATCTCCCCCAGCGTCCCATTGTCATAGAACACCTGCAGCGTATAGTCGGCCAGTGTCTTTCTCGGAATCAGCACGGCGAAAAAACCAGCCTCATCTGCCATCTCCATGGGATAGGTTTTTCCCGTGGCTGAGAGCTTTACTGTAATGTCTCTGGCTGTGGGTATAAACGCCTGCACCAGCATCCCCTGCTCTGTCAGATGCGCCCCCAGCATCCGGTGAGGATCGGAAGATTCAGAGTACACCAGCTCCTCAATGCCTGCCCAGTCCATAAGATCGTATAATACTTTGTCCATAAATGCGCCCCCTTGTAATTCCTTCTGTGGTAGTTCCTATTCTATCATTTCGCCCTGAATAATACAATATATTTTACATCCAGCTGATGAAAGGTCTGTTTTCAGGAAATATTCCATAATTTTACAAATTTCGCCTCAGCCGCTCCAATATTTTTCATTCTTCGGCGCTCTGACTCCCATTTTAACTGTACTTTCCGCAGAATCCCCCAGTTCATCTGTCAAAAAACGGGATTTCCCTGATATGAAAAATCCATGTTTTTTTAGGCATAATACTTGCTAAATCAAAAAAACTCAGATAAACTAAAGGACATGTAATTCATTATTAGAAGCAATTCGGGCAGAGGACAGCAGATTCGGCAGTGAGCTGCCGTTCTCCTCCTCGTCCAGAAACCATGAAAAGAGGAAGCTGAAATATGGAAAATAAAGAAAAGCGTCTTGGAAGCATAAGACATGAGGAGCCTCCCAAAAGCAGGAAACGCGATGAGGAAAACCAGCCTTTCAGCTGGAAGCGGGAAATTTTAAGCTGGGTTCAGATTTTAGTCATCGCCGGAGTCATAGCCTTCGTTCTCAATACCTTTATTATCGCAAACAGTACCGTTCCCACTGGTTCCATGGAAAATACCATTATGGCTCACAGCCGCGTGCTGGGTTCCCGGCTTACCTACAAATTCAGCGAGCCTGAGCGGGGCGATATCGCCATATTCATCTACCCGGATGACAAGGCTGAAGGCAAGAAAACCTATTATGTAAAGCGTATTATCGGTCTTCCCGGTGAAACGGTTGACATCGTAGACGGAAAGATCTATATTGATGGTTCAGATACGCCCCTCGACGAGCCTTACCTGCATGAGCCTATGGACATGTACGGAAAGGATCACCTTCACTATGAAGTGCCTGAGGGCCATTACTTCATGCTGGGCGACAACAGGAATAATTCCAATGATGCCCGGTTCTGGGAGCACAAATATGTGCCAAAAGAGGATCTGGTGGCCAAGGTTTATCTGGAATACTTCCCGAATCCTCAGATTCTCCATTAAGCCCTGTCAGCCAGGCCTGAAACGGGAAATGACGGCGCAGGCCATGATTTGAATGTGCTTTATTAGTCCGGCTGCATACAGGGAATAGGGAAGCAGCCTCCAGACTGACTGGAAAGATAAAATTCTCCGGCGAGGAAACGCCGGTGAGAGGAGAGAGTAAGACATGAAAAAGGTTGTGAAGTTCGGCGGAAGTTCTCTCGCCAGCGCAAAACAGTTTAAAAAGGTAAAAGATATTATTACGGCTGACAAGTCCAGATGCTATGTTGTCCCATCGGCCCCCGGAAAGCGGAGCAGCAAAGACGATAAGGTGACGGATCTTCTCTACGCCTGCTATGACGCGGCCTCCTCCGGCGGGAGCTATAAAAAAATTTTTTCCGCCATCACAGAGCGGTATGAGCAGATTATCGAGGGTCTGTCCCTGAATGTGAATCTCGACTATGAGTTTAAGACTATCGAAGAAAATTTCCTGGCGGGAAAGGGCCGCGACTACGCAGCCTCCAGAGGCGAATACTTAAACGGAATCATTATGGCCTCCTACTTAGGCTACGAGTTTATAGATGCGGCAGAGGTGGTGCTCTTTGACGAGAACGGCGTCTTTCTGCCGGAAAAAACCAACGCGGAACTTTCCGCCCGCCTCGCGAAATCTCCCCGCGCCGTAATTCCAGGCTTCTACGGTTCCATGCCTGACGGCACGGTAAAGACCTTTTCCCGGGGAGGCTCCGACATCACAGGCTCCATCGTAGCCAGGGCCGTTCACGCGGATCTCTATGAGAACTGGACGGACGTATCGGGCTTTCTGGTTACGGATCCCAGGATCGTGGACAACCCAAAGACCATCGAAACCATTACATACCGGGAGCTTCGCGAGCTCTCCTACATGGGCGCCAGCGTACTCCACGAGGAGGCCATCTTCCCGGTGAGAAAGGAAGGCATTCCGATCAATATCCGAAACACCAACCGGCCGGACGATCCGGGCACCATGATTGTGGAGAGCACGCTGAAGAAGCCCCGCTACACCATCACAGGAATTGCCGGAAAGAAGGGCTTCTGCGCCATTAATATTGAAAAGGCCATGATGAACACGGAGATCGGCTTCGGCAGAAAGGTGCTGGACGTGTTTGAGCGAAACGGCATCTCCTTTGAACATATGCCGTCCGGCATTGACACCATGAGCATCTTCCTTCACCAGTCTGAGTTCGAAAAACAGGAGCAGTCTGTCATCGCCGGAATCCACAGGGCCGTGGCCCCGGATCACCTGGAGCTTGACTCGGATCTGGCCCTCATCGCCGTGGTAGGCCGGGGAATGAAGTCGGCCCGTGGTACAGCCGGAAGGATCTTTTCCGCCCTGGCCCATGCGAGAGTCAATGTAAAGATGATCGATCAGGGCTCCAGCGAGCTGAATATTATCATTGGGGTCAAGAATGAAGATTTTGAGACAGCCGTTAAGGCGATCTATGATATCTTTGTGACGGTAGCGCTCTAAGGTGGAAGACGGGAACAGATTTTTGTAGGATATGGCATTTATAGCCTGGGGGCTGCCGGAAAACCGGCAGCCCCCCCCTTTAAGATTCCGGGATACTCCCTGAAAATAAATCACATATCGCTACAGATAAGCATGAATCAAAATGGCGGCAGCAAAAAGAACCAGCCCTGCCCTGTATACCAGGCTGCTGAATCTGTTCTCCTCCTTCTGCGAAATGCTTTTTTCCGGGGGATTTCTCAAAGCCTCTATCAGACTGAGTGTTTGAAGAACAAGAATAGCCCCTGTAAAAAAATATATCAGGAGGCGGCTGTCCGTATATATGGCCAGCGCGTCAATCAGATAGAGAATACCCAGGAAATAATTTTGTTTTTTTTCGTTGATGAAAAAGCTCATTGACATCACCTACAGAATTTCATATTCAAAGTACCCAGGTGTCCATCCCAGAACTCCATCATTTGTATACCCATATGTATAGTTTACTGTAACTCTGACAGTATTTCCTAATACATTAGAACCAACGCTAAGGATCGCGCTGGCAATTGTCAAAGCCTTTGCTAGAGTTATATATTTTGATCCAGATACAATGGCAGCAGCTAATGCTGCAACAGATGCATCTAGTGCAACATGAACAGTAAAAGATTCTTTATGAACGTCTCCAATTTCAGGATTTGATGGGAAGGTTCTTGTCTGCACATTTCCCATCATTTGATAGTTTGCCAATAACGTAGCTTCTTCCGGCGTAGCGCCAAACTCTTCCATCAGCACTGTTCTTAATTCTTCATATGTCATTTCATTCAATCTACGTTCTAAATCATCAGCTTCATGAGGAATCTCTAATACCCCCGTGACACCGGCCTTAACATTATCAGCAGCAAACACAGAAGTCCCAATACTGACACACATTAAAGATGCAATTAATAAACTGCAAATAAATCTTTTCATCATATTTTTCATATGCTACCTCCTGCAATTTTTATTAACAATAATTACATTGAATCACATCCCATTGGAAACACCTCCTGTAAAAATAATTTTAAATTACATTTCGTTTTAGATTTTTATATTGGTAAACAGAGCTGGTCTTCGAGCCAGAAACACCATCATTAATAAGCAAGCAGGCTAAGCATGACATCTGTGCCTTTAATCCATGCATCCAAAGTCTTTTCCGCATCTGTAATGAGGCTGTTCCATCTATAAGGCCTGAACTTTATAAATCTGATAATGGAATTTCAGGAGCTGTTATGACATACTCCTGTCTCTTATCTGAATCTGAGGGAAATATATTTGCAGCATGTGATTATACTGTATATTTTTGCAAAATTTAGTTTTTTTCAAGTTATATTGCTATGTTATTTCATTTTTACCAATAACATTGTCATCTTACTATTATTCAACATTTTTTATGTATTTTGTAATTTAATCCTTTCTTTATTTAATAAATCTGTTATATTTTAATTCTATTTTATTTCGCTTTCAAAAATTATGCAACTTTTTTATTTAATATCATAAAGACCAAATTATGATAACTCGTCCTTATCATCAGCATTGACAGCTGATACCCCCGCCATTTGGGGATTGTTTCCAGATAGCCCTCGTATCCCGATGGCCATCTGCCTTCCCCCCCCCCCATCCCCTCTTCCACAAAAAAGTGCAAAAAAACAGCCGCGCATTTTGTTCCAGCAAAAGTCACAAATTGCGCGGCTGTTTTCTGCCGTTTCCCGGCCGTTTCCGAACCGCTTTCCGGTGTTCCCGATATTGAGCGTCCTCTTTCTTACCTGTTCTCGATGTCCATGATCAGATCCACCCGTCTCTGGTGTCTTCCGCCCTCAAACTTGGCGTCCAGCCACTCTTCGGTGATCATCTTGGCCATCTCGCTTCCCACTACCCTTGCGCCGAAGGCCAGCACGTTTGTATTGTTGTGCATCCTGGACAGCCTTGCCGTGTACGGCTCGCTGCAGACGCAGGCGCGCACGCCCTTCACCTTGTTGGCTGCCAGGGAGATTCCCACACCGGTGCCGCAGATGGTGATCCCCAGATCCGCCTCACCGGAAGCCACTGCACGGCCTACTTTCTCACCGTAAACCGGATAATCACAGCTCTCACTGGAATTTGTTCCCATGTCAATGACCTCATATCCCTTGGACTCCACAAACTCTTTGATAATATTTTTAAGCTCTACTGCTGTGTGATCGTTTCCAATTGCAATTTTCATTTCTGTTCTCCTTTGCCAACTTAATCTAAATTTCAGATGCTCCTATACTTCCTGTACTCTTTGCCCTGTTCTCCGCCTACAGCTCCGTGGTCTTTCTCACATTGGACTCAAAGAGCCTGTTGTAGCCCAGCCAGCCGCTGTTGTCGCCTGCACCGATGAGCACCTCGTTCATGGTTTCCAGCTTCGCGTCTGCGTTGTCCGCCAGGCTTAAGGCCAGGGCCTCAAACAGCGCCGGCTTTTTCGGCGAGCCGTATTCCAGCTCTCCGTGGTGGGCCAGAATGCAGTGTTTGAGCTCTGCGGCCATCTTCTCCGGAAATCCAGGAATTTCCCTGATCCGCTCAGACACCATCTCTGTCCCGATTATAATATGCCCCAGAAGCTGCCCGTCATCCGTATAGTCATTCTCCGGAAAGGCAGACAGCTCTCTCGTCTTTCCGATGTCATGGAACAGGGCTGCTGTCAGCAGAAGATCCCTGTTCAGACGCGGATAGACTGCAGCAAAATAGTCGCACAGCTTCATCACGCTCAGCGTATGCTCCAGAAGCCCTCCCACAAAGCCGTGGTGCACGCTCTTGGCTGCGGAATGAAAGCAGAAGCGGCGCACAAAGTCCTTGTCCTCTATGAAGTAGCTGCCCGCCAGCTTTCTCAGGAACGGATTCTTCATGGAATCGATCAGCCCTCTCAGTTCCCCGTACATGGTCTTAATGTCCTTGGAGCTGACGGGAAGGTAGTCACTCTCCACATATTCTCCTGCGTCTGCCTTTCTGATCCGGCGTATATTGACCTGGTTGGCGCCCTGGAATACGGTCACATCTCCATCTATATACACATAGTCCAGCACCTCGAAGCTGCCGATTCCCGGAGAACCCAGATCCCAGATCTTGGCGTCCACGGTTCCGGTCTTATCCTGAAGGGTAAGGGCCCCGTATTCCTTGCCGTTCTTCGTCAGTGCAATCTGCTTTTTCTTACAAAGATACACGTCTGAAACATGCATTCCGTCATAAAACTGTCCGATATACTTCATTTTCTGTCCTCTTTCATCTTCATTCTCATCACTGCTCCCCTGCCGCGCCCGGCAGTTCTTTCATCTGCCGCCTCATATCAGCCGGCCAAAAGGCTCCGCCATGCCTGGCTTTCCGCACCTGCACAGCCCCCTGGCGCCTTTCCGCAGAAACACTTTCCACAGAAACAGAGAGTCCCCTATGCGGAACTCTCCGTCTTTTCAGGCAGCCTTAAACGGCAGACGCCTGCCCTATCTTCCTCTGATTACCACCTCATAGTCCAGAGGGGTGTAGCCCTCGCGTCCTCTTCGCATAACCGTCACCTTGACGGCGGTTCCCACCTGGGAGCCTGCTATCTGGGTGCTGAGCTCCTTCAGCGTAGCCACCTTGTGTTCCTCAAAGCTCACAATGATGTCCCCGTTCTGCAGTCCTGCCTCGTAAGCAGGGCTTCCGGCAATCACATCCGACACATAGACGCCGGCCGGCATTCCCTCTTCCAGCATAGAGTCGTTTACCTCCTGGCCCTTTACGCCGAAATAGGAAACCTCCTCGCCATTTGTCATCTTTTCAAGGATTCCCTTATAATCGGAAATACTCGTAACGGAACTGCCGAAGATCTGACTCTCTCCCTTCAGCGTTTCATCCCGCCAGCCGATCATCTCCCCATCTGTGTTTAAAAGGAAGGTTCCCTTCCCGTCACTGCAGCTTAAGTCCGTGAACAGAATGCGCGACAAGCCGTCTGTCACCGGAATATTTCTGGCCACATAGGTGATCGTTCCATAAACGGAGGAATGGACGATTCCCGCAGGCGCCCCCACGCCAATGACAAAATCTCCCTCCTTCACGGAATAGGAATTTCCCAGAGGGATTACGTGAATCTCCTTCCTGGTTTCAGCATCCACCAGGGACGCATCCACACTGATCACAGCCATCCCCATCACCTCGTCAGTCTGGAGTATGGTCCCCGCAGCCTCAGTACCGTCAAAAAACACCACATGGATGGAGTCTGCCTGCTCCGCAGCCTCAGCTCTTGTAAGGATTACATAGGAGCCGCTTGTCCTGGCAATCACGGCGCCGGCATAGTAGCCGCTCATCTCAATGGGATTTCCAAAGAGATCGGTCTGCTGCTTACCCGTATTGATGGTGACAATTCCCTTGTCCGCCTGCTGCTCCACCTGTCTGATGCCCTCGTACATGGATGTTAAATCTTCAGCGGAAAACTTATATGTCTCCATATAGGATTTCACCACATCCTCCACAGGCTGTGTCTGGCTCTCGGCAGTTTCCGCCGCTGATGCAGCGGTTTCCTCCGGCAGGGCATCCGGATCATCTCTGTCGAACTGTATAGACGGGCTCTCATTCTCTGTATTTTTCCCCCATCGCCTCTCCGCCCACGGCTTTACCGCCGCAAAGCTCAGGGCTGCCACAGCCCCAAATGCAGCTGCCGACAGGAGGAGAACAGCCGCCCGCGCCGCTATCTGTTTTTTTGTCAGCGGGCGTTTTACTATCTTCTCCCTCATGAACTCGCGCTCGCGGGGAACCTTTTTATCAGGTCCTTCCGTATCTGGCATAATTCTTCTCCTTCATTCCATCTATCTCCTGCACAGAGAGGACAGGAGAATCCAATCTGGTTTCAGTATCCGTCTGTCCGCCCTGTCTGCGGCGGACAACATATATGTATTATACGTTTCTTCCCTGGTGATTGCAAGAATATTGTTATAAAATCAGACGCAAAACGCAGCCGTCCAGGAAAGAGAGAACTGAATCTAGCAATTTCTGCGGCCTTTGTGTTATAATCATCATGGGATTTTGCAACCGCCCGTCTAAATTTTTTAACAGGTGAATGAATATGAATCAGAAAGCATTAAAAACTCTGGAATATTATAAAATAATTGACATCCTGACGGAGTATGCCTCCACTGAGCCGGGAAAGAAGCTCTGCCGTGAGCTTCTGCCGTCCTGCGATTACAGTGAGATTGTGCAGAACCAGCAGGAAACCACCGACGCCGTCACCAGGGTGCGGCAGAAGGGCAGCCTTTCCTTCGGTGGTGTAAAGGACATTACAGATTCCTTAAAGCGCCTGGAAATCGGCAGCTCCTTAAATATCGTGGAGCTTCTGGCTGTCAGCTCTGTTCTCACGGTGGCCGCCAGGGCCAAGTCCTACGGCCGCCGGGAGGAATCTGAGCTTCCCGACGACTCCCTGGATGAGATGTTCCGGCTCTTAGAGCCTCTCACCCCCGTCAATACGGAGATCAAGCGCTGTATTCTCTCCGAGGATGAGGTGAGCGACGACGCAAGCCCGGGCCTTCGCCAGGTGCGCCGCCAGATGAAGGTGATCAACGACCGGATCCACACCCAGCTGAACTCTGTGCTCAACTCCAGCCGTACCTACCTTCAGGACGCCGTGATTACCATGCGGGACGGAAGATACTGCCTCCCTGTGAAGGCAGAGCATAAAAACCAGGTTCCCGGCATGGTTCACGATCAGTCAGCCACAGGCTCCACTGTATTTATCGAGCCCATGGCCGTGATCCGTCTGAATAATGAGATGAGGGAGCTGGAAATCCAGGAAAAGCGGGAGATTGAGTTCGTCCTCATGGCCTTGAGCTCCCAGCTTGTCCCCTACACGGAGACTCTCGCAGAGAACCTCTCCATTCTGGCCAGACTGGATTTCATCTTCGCGAAGGCCTCCCTGTCCAGGCACTTTAACTGTACGGAGCCGAAGTTTAATAACAGACGCTACATCAACATCAAGGACGGTCGCCATCCCCTTCTGGATCCGAAGAAGGTAGTGCCCATCAACATCTACCTGGGCGATTCCTTTGATCTTCTCATCGTCACAGGCCCCAACACAGGCGGAAAGACGGTTTCCTTAAAGACCGTGGGCCTCTTCACTCTCATGGGCCAGGCAGGGCTTCACATTCCGGCCTTTGACGGCTCGGAGCTTGCAGTCTTTGACAATGTGTTCGCGGACATCGGAGATGAGCAGAGCATTGAGCAGAGCCTCAGTACCTTCTCCGCCCATATGACGAACATTGTCTCGATCCTGAATGAGGCAGACTCCAACTCCCTGTGCCTGTTCGACGAGCTGGGAGCCGGAACGGATCCCACAGAGGGCGCTGCCCTGGCTGTGGCCGTCCTGACCTTCCTCCACAACATGCAGTGCCGCACCATGGCCACCACCCACTACAGTGAATTAAAGGTCTTCGCCCTGACTGAGCCCGGAGTGGAAAACGCCTGCTGTGAGTTCAGCGTGGAAACCCTGCGCCCCACCTACCGCCTCCTCATCGGTATTCCGGGAAAGAGCAATGCCTTTGCCATCTCGAAGAAGCTGGGACTTCCCGACTACATTATCGAGGATGCCAAGCGGCATATCGAGAAGGAAGACGCGGCCTTTGAGGATCTGCTGGCAAACCTGGAGGAGAGCCGCATAACCATTGAAAAGGAGAGGGAGGAGCTGAGCGCCTACAAAGCAGAGATCGCCCAGCTCAAGCAGAGGCTTACCCAGAAGGAGGAGCGGTTCCAGGATCAGAAGGAGCGGCTTCTCGAGAAGGCCAGAGAGGAGGCCCAGAAGATCCTTCAGGATGCCAAGGACACCGCTGATTCCACGATCCGGAATATCAACAAGCTGGCCAACCAGTCCGGAGCTGGAAAGGAGCTGGAGGAACAGCGCTCAAAACTCAGGAATAAAATCAAGGATGTGGACAAAAAGCTGGCTCCCAAGAAGCCTCAGGCTCCCAGAAAGACCATTTCTCCCAAGTCTCTGAAAATCGGCGACGGCGTGAAGGTGCTCTCCATGAACCTGAAGGGGACTGTCAGCTCCCTGCCCAATGCCAAGGGGGATCTGTACGTGCAGATGGGAATTCTCCGCTCCCTTGTGAACATCCGGGATCTGGAGCTCTTAAACGAATCTTCCATCTCCGGCCCCGGCCTGGAAATCCATGGCGGCTTAAACGGAGCGGTAAAGAAAGCCGGCTCCTCCATGCGCACGCCGGGAGCCTTCGGAAAGAAGGGCGGCTCCTCCCAGAGCGGAATCAAGATGTCCAAATCCTTCTCCGTTTCCCCGGAGATCAATCTGATCGGACTTACTGTGGACGAGGCCGTTCCGGAGCTTGATAAATATCTGGACGACGCCTATCTGGCCCATCTTCCCCAGGTGCGTGTGGTGCACGGCCGCGGAACGGGAGCGCTGAGAGCCGGCGTCCACCAGCATTTAAGGCGTCTTAAATATGTGAAGGAATTCCATCTGGGCGAGTTCGGCGAGGGGGATTCCGGCGTGACCATTGTTACCTTTAAATAGGACAGAAAGGAATATTATGGCAGAAAAACAGAAAATCCTCATTGTGGATGACGACGAAAATATTGCGGAGCTTATCTCCCTGTATCTGACCAAGGAGTGCTATGAGACAAAGATTGTAGGCGACGGCGAGGAGGCCCTGAAGGTGTTCCCGGTCTTTAAGCCAAACCTCATTCTCCTTGACCTGATGCTTCCCGGCATGGACGGCTACCAGGTGTGCCGGGAGCTGCGCTCCTCCTCCCAGGTTCCCATTATCATGCTCTCCGCCAAGGGAGAGATTTTTGACAAGGTTCTGGGACTGGAGCTGGGCGCCGACGACTATATGATCAAGCCCTTTGACTCCAAGGAGCTGGTGGCCAGGGTGAAGGCTGTTCTCAGGCGCTACCAGGCGGCCCCCCAGCCCCAGGAACCGGCAGGTCCCGATCAGAAGGGACAGTATGTGGAGTTTCCGGATCTCATTGTAAACCTGACCAACTACTCTGTCATTTACAACGGCCATTCCATCGAGATGCCGCCCAAGGAGCTGGAGCTTTTATACTTCCTGGCCTCCTCACCGAACCAGGTGTTCACAAGAGAGCAGCTTCTCGACCATATCTGGGGATATGAGTATATCGGTGATACAAGAACGGTGGATGTGCATATCAAGCGCCTGCGCGAAAAGATCAAAGATCACGAAAAATGGGCCTTAACCACGGTCTGGGGCATCGGATATAAATTTGAAGTAAAGCGGTAGGACGGTGTGAATGCCGGGGCGCAGATATGCCCCTGAATTTTGGCGGAAGGGAACAGCCCCGTTTTTTTTCTATGGGGCTCTCCCCTTCCGCCGTAATGAAATCTGAATATTACTTTTCATCCGGCAGACAGCCCTCCCGGCTGCCGGACTGAGAATTTAAGAGGTGAAATTCCCATGATCCACTCCCTGTACTATAAATTTATTCTCGGCTATCTCATTTTCGGTTTCCTGGGCTTTGTGACCATCGCCACCTTCTCATCAGACATAACCCATGACTATCTGGTAAAACAGAAGGCGGAGGCGCTGTACGATGAGGCCAACCTGATTGCAGAAAACTGTAGCAATGTCTACACAGGAAAACAGCTGAATCTGGAGGCGGCAAAACCCCAGCTTGATGCTATGGCATCCTACCTCTCCTCCGACATCTGGATTGTAAACCACGAGGGCACCATCATCATGGACAGCAGCCGCCGACTGACCGGAAGCTCCATTGAAGATTTCGACCCGACGGCTGGAGGCAATAAGCCCTATGCGATTGGAATGTACTACGGAATGTTTTCTGATGAGGTGCTGTCCGTGTCGTCTCCCATAACGGGAAATTTCAACACATACGGCTATATTGTGATCCACATGCCCATGAGCCTGGTGACAGAGGAACAGAACAGTATTCTGAATATTATATACATTACAGCGGGAATTATCTTTGCCATCTCGCTGATCCTCCTGCTCTTCTTCACCAAGACCGTGTATTTCCCGCTGAAAAAAATTACCCGGGCGGCCACGGAGTACGCGGCAGGAAACCTGTCCTACAGTATAGAGCTCCACACCCAGGACGAGATGGGCTATCTGGCCAACACCCTGAACTACATGGCCATGGAGCTGAACAAGATGGAGGAATATCAGCACAAGTTCATTGCCAATGTGTCCCACGACTTCCGCTCACCTCTGACCTCCATCAAGGGGTATCTGGAAGCCATCATCGACGGCACTATCCCGCCGGAGCTGTACGAAAAATATCTGAATATCATCATTGCAGAAACGGAGAGGCTCAACAAGCTGACCCAGGGAATGCTGACCTTAAACTCCCTTGACAGCAAGGGCTTTCTGACCCGCACCAACTTTGATATCAATCGGGTCATCAAGGATACGGCGGCCGCCTTTGAGGGCACCTGCAATGCCAGGGGCATCACCTTTGATCTGACGTTCAGTGACTCCATCCAGATGGTTTTCGCGGACCTGGGAAAAATCCAGCAGGTGCTGTACAATCTGATCGACAATGCCATCAAATTCAGCCACGAGGATTCTGTGATCTATATCCAGGTTGCAGAAAAGCACGAGAAGATCTTCGTCTCCGTCAAAGATACGGGAGTGGGGATACCAAAGGACAGCATCAAGAAAATCTGGGAGCGGTTTTACAAGTCCGACCCTTCCCGCGGAAAAGACAAAAAGGGGACCGGCCTGGGCCTTGCCATCGTAAAGGAGATTATTCAGGCCCACGACGAAAATATCGATGTAGTCAGCACCGAGGGGGTTGGAACAGAGTTTATTTTCAGCCTGCCAAAGGCGAATCTGGGGTAAGGCTCGGGTACTCTGTATTATGAGAAAGCCGTCTCTTCTCTCTCCCCGCTTTTTTTCCACATCAGCGTCACCTTGAACAGATCTGCCTCTGTCTCCAGTTCAAATCTTCCTCCCTGGAGCTCCACAAAGCTCCTGGCGATTGCAAGGCCCAGTCCGGAGCCTTCTGTGTTTCTGGACTGGTCTCCCCTCACAAAACGGTCTGTGAGATCACGGCCGTCATCAGACAGCTCCGCGGCAGAGATATTCTTCATGGCAACGCGAACCTCGCCTGGCTTTTCCTGGCCTTCCTCCTCCCATTCCGTTATCTCGATATACGCCCTGGTTCCCGGCATTCCGTATTTGACAATGTTTATCAGCAGATTTTCAAATACCCGGTAGGTCTTTTCGCTGTCCAGAAGGAGCTTTATCTTTCTGTCCGGCAGCTGAAACCGGAAATCGATCCCGCTCGTTCTCATCCTGTCGTCCAGCTCCAGCCTTACCTGCTTCATCAGGCTTACCACGTCCACCTCCACCAGGTTCAGGGCAATGCTTCCGCTGTTGGCCTTGCTGACCTCAAACAGATCCTCTATGAGCGCTTTCAGCCGCATGGACTTCTGATCCAGGATCTGAATATACTCCTCCCGCTCCTCCTTCGTGAGCTGGGGCTGCTTTAAAAGGTTTACATAAGTAATAATCGCCGTCAGAGGCGTTTTCAGATCATGGGAGACATTGGTTATCAGCTCCGTCTTCATCCGCTGGCTCTTTACCTCCTCCTCCACTGCTTTTTTAAAGCCTGTCCGGATCTTCTGTATCTCATCCCGAAACGGCTCGAACACGCCCAGATCCTCTGTGATCTCCACATCCAGATTTCCCTCCGCCAGCTCATTCGTCGCTCTGAGCAGGATTTTATATTTTTCCTGCATCCGGTCATACAGCCTTCTGAGAATCAGGTACAGGACTGCAGAGTATACGATCAGCCCGAAAATCCCAAAGAACCAGAGACTGCAGAATACAGTGAGAAGTACAAAATTGATTCCCACGATCCTGATAAGCGTCTTTGTGGAGCGCTCCCTCAAATCTATTTTCTCCACCTGTCTGTAGCTGTTCACGGCAAACCTTTTTAAAAACCGCAGAAATGCTCCGGTGAGCGTCCTCCCCCTGAACCATCTGGCCGGTCCCAGGGTAAAGAAGGAGGCAGCCGTCTCCGCCATCCAGAACAGCGTCAGGGCCAGGAAAAACCAGGATGCATAATTGACTGCAGCCAGCACGGTTTCAGCGCTCTCAGGGCTCATCTGGTAATATCCGCCGCTCATGAGAGCCATGCTCTCTCCGCTCAGGGCGGCGCAGGCCATCTGGGGGCCCATCCCGCTTCCCATGGAAATCCCGAAGATCAGAAATCCAGTGAGAACCATCAGCTCAAAGGGCATTTTAAAAATCAGGATGTCCGTCATCTGGAAATACCGGACTGCTGCCAGAAAGAAGGCCAGGAACACCACCAGCACTGCAGCCCCCAGAGTAATGGCCTCCAGGGCATCCTCCACTCTGATATAGCCAGGCAGAACCCATACCTCATCCTCCATATAGATTACATAGCCTTCGTATGAGGAGCTGTCCCGGCTTTCCACATAGTAATCATAGCCGGGATAGACGTATGTCTCCTCCCCATAGAGGCTCTCCGCACTGCCTGCGTATTCTTCCGGCCCGCTCTCCCATTCCTCTGCAGGCACAATGGTCTTTCCGGCCTGCATCTCCTTTGACAGCCAGGGATAAAAGGCCATCACTCCTCCCGCTACGGCGGCCGCCAGGAAAAGAGCCAGGAAAAGCCCCATAATTCTGCCCTTCAGGTTCCGTCCACAGTTTCTGCCTTCATCCTTTAAAATCTGTTTCTCACTGCTGCTTCTCAATTTTATAGCCAACGCCCCACACCACCTTTAAATATTTTGGATTTCTGGGATTGATCTCGATCTTTTCCCTGATATTTCTCACATGGACCATCACCGTGTCAGTATTGACGGCCCGCTCGTTCCATACGCGCTCATAGATCTCCTCCGCCGAGAACACATGTCCCGGATTCTTCATGAGAAGGAGGAGGATCTTAAACTCCATGGGCGTCACCTTCACCGGTGAGCCATCCACAAAGAGCTCCACCGTGTCCTCATTTAACTCCAGTCCGCCGATGCGGTAGACATTTTTATCCTGTTCTTCCTGTCCGCCTGCTTCCTTCTCTTCCAGAAGCTTCATAAACCGGCGGTAGCGGCGAAGCTGGGAATTGACCCGGGCCAGAAGCTCCATGGGAGTGAACGGCTTAGTCACATAGTCGTCAGCTCCCATGTTGAGTCCCATAATCTTGTCGACCTCCTCTGACTTGGCTGACAGGAAGATAACCGGAAAATCATACTGCTCTCTGAGTTTTATGACCATTGTGATTCCGTCCATTCTGGGCATCATAATGTCTACAATAGCCAGATGGATCTCCTCCTTCTCAATCACTCTGAGCCCCTCTATTCCGTCTGCTGCCTGAAATACCCTGTATCCCTGGCCTCTCAGAAAAATTTCGATGCCCTGCCTGATCTCTCTGTCATCCTCCACAATCAGAATGTGCCCTGCATCCGCGCCTGTCTGCTTTTCCATATCCCTTTTCATCTCCGTCTTTTATATTTTCTGCCCCGCGGGACATACTGGCTGCCTGGCCGCCTGCCTTGCCTGTCCCCTCTGCCCGTTCAGGGCCGCAGCTGCCGGAAGCTCTGTATCACAAATACAGCCGCCCGTTTTACCCTGACGGTACCCTGATAAGCTGCCGCAAAATTTCACCTTTTTTATGTTTTTCGGCTCTGTTCTGATTATACTACATTTTTTCCTCTCCTCTGCCGCAAATTGAAAAAACTGAATCACAAGGTTCACTGCCGTTATGCCGGCAAATACGAAAAGCACTGCCGTTATAAGCCCGTCATAATTCATCTCTTCCCCCTCCTCTCTGTCAGTGACAGTATAGCGGGGAAATCTAAACACAGCCTGCATAAAAAACGAAAGAAATTCTAAAGAAAACGAGGCGCGCGCCGACGGATCCACGCGAGAAAAGCCGGAAGCTGCAGGTGCCTCTCCCCGGCGTCTGCAGCTTCCGGCCTTTTTTTGCGTCTTTTTATTTCCGCTTTTTATTTTTGCTTTCTGTTTTCGCTATCTATTTCCGCTTTTTACTTTGTCTTTCCGTTTTCTCTTTCAGGTTCTGCCTTGTTATTTCTGCTTGTTTATTTCTTTTTATCTCCTGTTTGCCTTCTCGATATGGATGTTTTTGCCCTTGATCCGCGCATCCTTCATGGCCTGAAGCACAATGTCCGCCTGCTCTCTCGGAACTTCCACAAAGGTATACTTATCATACATGTCAATGCTTCCCACCATCTTGCCAGGCATTCCGGACTCTCCCGCGATAGCGCCCAGGATGTCTCCCGGCTTCACGTTCTGATTCTTTCCGATGTTGATAAACAGTCTTGCCATGTCATCCCCGCCGGAACGGTTTCCCCGTCCGCCTGATCTGGAGCCTCTGCCGCGGCCGTAATTTCTGTCTCTCCAGTCACCCAGGTCATCCAGGGAGCGCAGAGGACGGGAATCCTCGATAATATCCTCATTATCCTCACCCATGATCATCCGGAGAAGCCCTGCCGCCAGATCAAGGGTGGTATAGTCCTCCTCGAGAACCTTCCTCTCAATAATGTCGATCAGACGGTCCATGTCATTGTCCTGGAGGATCTCCTCCGCCTGGCAGAGAATCTTGTCCGCCTTGATCTCTGTCACATCGTCAATGGACGGAATCGGCTGAGGGACAATCTTGGTCTTGCAGTAGCGCTGAATATCCCTGAGCTTGTAGACCTCCTTGCCCACCACAAGGCTGAAGGCCTTTCCCTCTCTTCCTGCCCGGCCGGTACGGCCGATGCGGTGAACGTAATACTCCTCGTCCTGGGGGATGTCATAGTTAAACACAGCCTCCACGTCGTCCACATCGATTCCTCTGGCAGCCACATCCGTTGCCACCAGAATGTCCGTGCGGCCCTTCCTGAAGCCGTTCATGACCCGGTCACGCTGCACCTGCTTTAAATCCCCGTGAAGTCCCTCTGCAAAGTAGCCGCGGCCCTGAAGGGCAAGCACCAGCTCATCCACCTGCTTTTTCGTATTGCAGAAGACGACAGACAGCTTGGGAGCGTACATATCGAGAAGGCGGCACATAACCTCCAGCTTGTTCTTCGGCTTTACATCGTAGTAATACTGGGTTACCTTGGGAACTGTCAGGTCCTTTTTTACTACCTTCACGATTTCCGGATCCTTCTGGAACTTCTTCGCAATCTCGGCAATAGCCTGCGGCATGGTGGCGGAGAACATCACCGTCTGCCGTTCCTCGGGCAGTTCGCTTAAGATGGTTTCCATATCCTCCAGAAAGCCCATATTGAGCATCTCATCCGCCTCGTCCAGGACAACGGTATGAACCTGGCCAAACTTGATGGTCTTTCTCCGCATGTGATCCATCACCCGGCCCGGCGTTCCTATAATCACCTGCACCCCATCCTTTAATGAGCGGATCTGCTTTACAATTTCCTGACCTCCGTAAATGGGAAGTACCTTGATCCCGTGCATGTATTTTGCAAGATTTCGGATCTCCTCAGCCACCTGGATTGCCAGCTCTCTGGTAGGGCAGAGCACAACTGCCTGCAGCTTTTTATTTTTCGGATCGATCTTTTCCAGAAGGGGGATACCAAAGGCGGCAGTCTTTCCTGTTCCCGTCTGGGCCTGCCCGATAATATCCTTTCCCTCCAGCTCCAGTGGAATCGCCTTCGCCTGAATCGGGGACGCCGCCTCAAACCCCATGTCCGTCACTGCCCGCAGAATCTTTGCGTCCAGGTTTAATTCTTCAAATCTGATTGTTTCCATTCTGTTCCTTTCTAAAGCTACCGTCTGGGGGCTGCCCTTCCTGCCGGACAGCCTCCCCTCTTATTTTTACCTGTCTAAAAGTTTCGGAAAACTTTTGTAAAGCATACTGTCCTTAATCGAACAAAGAATCCTGCTCTGCAGGATTCTCCGCCTGCGGCGGGGCTGCAAAGCAGCCGTATTCCTTTCCGCCGCAGTGCGTTCCCGCCCGGCGGGCTTTTTATTTAACAGGAAATTCAACAGAATTTCCTGTTAAATAAAAAAAGATTCAAGACCGTTTCAGTTCTTGAACCTTCCCGCTTTTACGTCCAGTTTACTATATCAGAAAATCTTATTTCTGTCAATCACTGGACGAACGCGTCAACTGTGCTATAATAACAGTATCACCATCGTTCGGTTTCCTGAAGCAGACAGCAGAAAGCCAGGACTTCAATCGTCTGTCTGCCAGGATTCTATCTTCCAAGGAGGTGTTTTTATGTCTGTTGGAGCAGTAAAAAAATGTCTGATCTCCGGGGTTTTCTGCCTGCTGGCTGCCGGGACTTTTGCCGTCCCTGCCTACGCCCACCATGGCAGAGGAACCTGCTGTGGGGAAGAGCAGAGAGCATTATGTCCGGCGGTCTGCAGCTTTGAGGACTGTGAGGAAACGGGACTTCACTGGCACGGCGATTCCGTTTACTGCACAGGTGCCCATGAGAACGGATACTGCGACGGTTCCTGTGATGGGGCAGGAGGCGGCACATACTGCCGTCCCGGGCAGAACAGTCCCGGCGCAAACGGACATCACAGACATTGCCGAAACTGAATTCAGAACAGGTCCAAAATAAGTTTCCGGCTGTGTTCAGAGGATAAATAGGAGGCCTGAACGGCAGAAAGGCAGCCTGCTTCCCAGCAGAAGAGAAGCAGGCTGCCTTTTTATTTTTCTTTATGGCCTATCGTTTCTGCTCTTTTGGAAACGTCTCCCTGTCCGTCACTCGGCCTATGGCCAGTCCTGCAATTCCCGGCAGGATCCATCCGAGTCCCAGGCTGTAGCCGGGCAGAAGAACCATCATATCATTTACTCCCGGGATAGCGATCCCGGCGCCCCAAGCGGCATAGAACACGCTCACGATTCCCGTAAACAGGACGCCCAGGCGGTACATTCCTCTCGTTGCAGTTTTTAAGAAGGAGAGGAAAATAAGCATAATGGCCACCGGATAGATGGCGTTCAACACCGGGGTAGACAGGGCAAGGATTCTGGTCAGGCCTGCATTGGCCACCACAACGCTCACCGCTGCAAAGAGAAGCACCCACATCCTGTATTTCAGCACCGGGATAAGCTGACAGAAAAATTCGCTGCAGCAGCTCAGGAGCCCGACGCAGGTATTCAGGCAGGCGATAAAAAAGATCACACCCAGGATCGCCTCCCCTGCGCTTCCGAACATGGTTCCGGCTGCAAAGGTCAGCACCTTGGCCCCATTGTCAAGGCTCTGGGCAGAAGGCCCTGCCTTGATTCCGGTGTAGGCAAGGGCAATGTATACAACCGCAAGCAGAACGCCGGCAATCAGTCCGCTCCTGATTGTGGAACTCATCACTGCTTTCTCGCTTTTCACCCCAATCTCCCTGATATTCAGAGAAATGACAATGCCAAAGTTCAGAGCGGCAATGGTATCCATTGTCTGATATCCCTCCAGAAATCCACTTACAGGTGCAACCCCGCTGTAAGCGGCCGCAGGCTCAGGCGCTGTCTGACCGGCTGTAAAAAGGCTTCCTGCAAAAAGAAGAAAAATCAGGCATAAGAGTACCGGACAGAGAATCTTTCCAAGCCTCTGGGTCAGTCTCTCCGGATTGAGAGCCAGAAGTGCGGCTATGAAAAAGAATCCGACAGAATATATGAGCTGCCACACTGCCGTCCCCTGCCCGTCTCTGAGAACCGGAAGCACTGTCATCTCAAATGAAGTGCTGGCCGTTCTGGGAATTGCCAGACACGGACCGATAGACAAATAAATCAGGATAGTAAATACTCTGGCAAAGGCAGGATGAACCCTCCCCGCCAGCCTGTCAAGACCTCCTGAACGTGATACGGCAATCACTCCCAGCACAGGAAGTCCCACCGCGCTGACCAGAAAACCCAGAAGGGCCGGCCACACTGCCGTCCCCGCCTGGGCTGCCAGAAACGGCGGAAATATCAGGTTTCCTGCTCCAAAAAACATAGAGAACAGAGTAAGCCCCACGATCAGGAGCTTTCTTCCCCTCAGTGCTTCATTCATATCATTCTCCCCTTTTCCTTTGTTTCAGTCTTAACTTATTCTATTTCCTTTTGCCTCTCCATGCCCTTATTTCCTGGACGGCTCTCGGGCATGCAGGCACATATAACCTACATTATAGGCGTACTCTCTTTCCTTTGCAAGCAGTTTTCTTCCTTCACGTTTTTCTGCCTTTCGCCCTGTCTCCCAGCTGCTCATTAACCCAGGCAATCCATCCTCCAAACCCGCTCCAGGCATAGGGGAGCAGCATAAGAAAATAACAGACCGTGTACTGCCCTTTCGCCTCCCAGAACAGGTGGAACAAAAATCCCCCGATAAAAATCACCGCAAAGATAAGCCCTTCAAATCTCACTCTGCCCCCCTTAAAGATTACGAACAGAAGCGCTCCCCCGTAGATCAGGCTCTGCAGCGCGTTGCACAGCTCCCAGTAGATTTCGTTCGCCCATCCTCCTTCCCTGAACAGTGAGCGGGTAAACGACGGAAACAGCCACCCCGGCCCCTTCACCTCCTGAATCCAGAGACTCTGGAAGGTGGGATCTGCCCAGACAGACTGAATCTTTTTCTCAAAAAAATCGGCCGTATAATCAGGGTGTTCCAGAAAATACTGGACAGTCATAGCCAGATCCCGCTCCACGGCAGCCTGAGTCAGCTCCGGATCCTCATGGTTGTCTAGATAAATATATACATTATAATTGTTGAACCAGCCGGGGGCGCGGCTGCCATCCTGAAGTCCCATCTCCAGCCAGGTTATCATAGGGGGCCCTCCCTCCACCGGATGTCCGGCTGCCGCAGAGAGCCCAAAGAGCACGGCGCTGTGGCTGATAACATAAAAAGATACCGCCAGGACAGCCCCCAGCAGGGAGGCGGCCCTCCGCTTAAATACTGCATCTGCCGCAAAGAAGATTACCATAGCCGTCAGCACGATCAGGTAATTGGATTTAAGCAGAATAGCTGCCGCAATAGAGAGGGCCGAGAGGAGCAGATTTTTTCTTCCTCCGCCCCTCAGAAAACATCTCTGGTACCAGAGAGCTGCCGCAGAACAGGCAAATCCCGGAACTGTACTGTAAGCAAATGTAAAATAGAAGGAAAACGGAAGGAAGGCAGACAGGAAAAGCGTCAGTCCATATCTGCGCCTGAGCGGGAGAACTTCCTTCGCCAGCATTCCCGTATAATACATTCCGGCCGCCAGAAAAGCTACATTTAAAATCTGCCAGAGAAAAGCCGTGTTTTCCCCCGCTATCAGCGCCAGCAAAGCCGCGTACAGAATCTGCCCGTTCTGGTGGGGATAGGTGTAGGCATACCCCTCACAGCTGTAACCGCTGTACTTAAAACCGATGGGATTCCAAGGCGACATATCGCCTTCAGCCAGGGCCTTTCCAGAATCCACTACCAGCCTCTGATCTGACGCGGGGGCAAAGAGCATCCCCATAATCCAGATCAGGTACAGCCCGGATAGAATCGTCATCCAGCGTTTATACTGAATCCTGTTCAGTGCAGGACAGAGGCGGCTTCCGTTTTCCTGCTCCCTGGTCAGAATCACTCCCGCAGCGGTGACGACTGCGAATACGAACAGGTGAAACAGCGGTGAATCTGTATAAAACCTCACCTTCTCCGCCCCGCCGTAGACGGTTGCGCTTCTCGTCACACTGAAAAAAAGAAGCAGCAGCAGAATCAGCGAAAATATAAAAAGTACTACAATTACCGCTGCATCCTCCAGGCAGGTTCTCTGCTCCCGGATATTTTCAGACTGTCTCCGCCTGCAGCTGCCGCGCATTTTTCCTGAAAATGTACCTTTCTCCATCTCCGTTCTTCAAATCCTCCTCTGCGCCTTTCTCTTCTCTCTCGCCGTCTCTGCTCTCACACCAAAACAGGGACAGGGATAAGCTCTTTATCCCTGTCCCCCATACGTTTCAGCCTGCAGCCGTCGGCTTTTCTGCCGCTTTTTCCGCTCCATCCTACATCTTGAAGCGGTAGCCGACTCCCCATATCGTCTCGATATACTGAGGCTTTGCCGTATTAAACTCGATCTTCTCCCTGATCTTCTTAATATGCACGGTCACTGTCGCAATATCCCCCAGAGATTCCATATCCCAGATACGGCTGAACAGCTCTTCCTTGGTGAATACATGGTTCGGATTCTGCGCGAGGAATGTGAGCAGGTCAAATTCCTTTGTGGTAAAGTTTTTCTCCTCCCCATTTACATAGACTCTTCTGGCTGTCTTGTCAATTTTAAGTCCGCGTATTTCAATAATCTCATTCTCCGGCATCCCGCTTCCGATCAGCCTCTCGTATCTGGCCATGTGGGCCTTGACTCTGGCGACCATCTCGCTTGGGCTGAAGGGTTTTGTAATATAGTCGTCCGCTCCCAGCCCCAGTCCCCGGATTTTGTCAATGTCATCCTTCTTTGCGGAAACCATGATAATGGGCGTATTTTTCGCCTCCCTGACTTTCCGGCAAATCTCAAATCCATCTACTCCCGGAAGCATCAAGTCTAAAATCAGGAGATCAAAATCCTCCTCCAGCGCTCTTTTCAGGCCGGTTTCCCCATTGTCTTCGATTTCCACTTCAAAGCCGGAAAGCTCGAGATAATCCTTCTCCAGCTCTGCGATAGCTTCCTCATCCTCAACAATTAAAATTCTGCTCATTCCTGAATAACCTCCTGATATTTTCTAAGCACAAAGTGAATCTCTGTGCCGATTCCTTCCTTGCTGGTGGCCCAGATGCGTCCCCCGTGATCCTCGATAATCTTCTTCACAATGGAGAGACCGATTCCGCTGCCTCCCTTGGAGGAGTTTCGCGAAGAGTCTGTCCGGTAGAACCGGTCGAAAATATAGGGCAGATCCTTCGCCGCTATGCCCTTCCCGTTATCCTCTATGACAATCTGGACAAAATCGCCGTCATCCTTAATTCTGATATTGATAATGCCCTTTTTCTTGTCGAGATATTTGAGAGAATTTCCGATAATATTGTTGATTACGCGCTTCATCTGTTCCGCATCCGCGATAATCAGCACATCCTCGTCCACATAGTTGAAATAGCCAAGCTCGATTCCCCTGGTCTCCATATCCAGGCCGACCTCTTCCACGCAGTCCCAGAAATACTCAGCCACATTGATTTTGGAAAACGTGTATGGAATCCTGTTTGTGTCAATCTTAGAGTAAAAGGTCAGCTCGTCGATCAGGCGGTCCATATCGTTTGCCTTGTTGTAAATCGTGCGGATATATTTGCTCAGCTTTTCCGGAGAGGAGGCCACGCCATCCTGAATCCCTTCCACATATCCTTTAATGGCCGTGATGGGCGTTTTCAGATCGTGGGAAATATTGCTGATCAGCTCCTTGCTCTCCTTGTCATACTGAACCTTCTCCTCCGCTGACTCCTTTAATCTGAGGCGCATCTCCTCAAAGTCCTGGCATAAAAGTCCGATCTCATCGTCATCTCCCACGTCCAGCGTGAAATCCAGATTTCCGTCCCGTATCTTCTGTGTCGCCTCCCTGAGCCTGTGGAGCGGCGATAAAATCGATCGGTACACCCACATCACCAGGAGGCCGCCTGTCAGACAGATGATGGCGATTCCAGCCAGGAGCATCTCCATGAGCATGGATTTAATCTCCGGCATATACTCGCCTACATTTGTGACAATGAATGCGCTTCCCTCACTGCCGTCGTCAAACCGGAAATCAATCTGTTTTAGCAGATGCTGCTCTTCACCGTCCAGGTAAACTCCTCCCGACAGCCCGTTTCCATTATAATCGCCGTAGGCGGGAAGACCGTCGACCAGATCCTCCCCGTCCAAAGCTCCCTGATAGATAATGCGGTCTCCCTTGCGCACCATGAGAAAGGAATACTTGTCCTCCAGAACCTTGTTCACTCTGTCCAAATATTCCGGCGTTTCCAGCTTCTCCGGCTCCGTCCCCGCCACCTCCCGGATTTTTTTCTCCGTATTTATGGTGAGGCGATTGAACACCTGCATGGAATTTCCCGACAGCAGATCTACCTGCTCGCTCAGGCCGTAGGTTTTCTGGAAAGAACGAATCTGATAATTGCTCAGAGCCGTAATCGCCGCATAGATGAGGAAAATCGGCACCACTGTAATTGTGATAAAGGCAATAGCCAGACGCGTTTTGATCTTCATACTTTCTCCTTTACAAAAATATGAGAAAACCGGATGCCCCTGCTCCACACGGTTTTCTCATACTCTTTTAAGCTCTTTTAAGTATACCATATTTTAAGACTTCCGTTTCTAAAAGTTATCTAAACTTTTTCCCGACAGATACTTTTCCTCAGACCTCCTCACTTTCCTCATCTATCAGGCCTTTCATCACCCTGTTCCTGTACTCCCCCGCTGATATGCCGATCTGACGTTTAAAGACGTGGCAGAAATGGGCGCTGTCTGAAAAGCCCACCTCCACGGCGATATCCCCAACCCGCCTCTTTGGATCTTTCAGCAGCTTTCTGGCCTCCTCAATCCTCACCTGATTCAGGAGCTCCGAAAAGCTGTTTCCCGTATACCAGTTGATCAGCTTGCTCAAATGCCACTGGCTCACAAAGAGCTGCTCCGCCACCACCGCTAGTGTCAGACGATTTCTGTAGTTCTCCTGAATATATTTTACCGCTTTCCTGACAATATAGGTGCCCGCAGAATTTTTTCTGCCTGTTCCGGACGTTACTGCTTCTCCTGGGGCCGGCATCCTGCCGATTGTTTTTTCAATCATCTTAAAACCCCGCTTTCATCTTTCGCAAAAGTCCTTCTTCTGTCTTATCCTCTGCTGCTTATATAAAGAGCATATACCTTTCACGCCAAAAATTCAAGATATTTTCAAAATTTTTTGAAAATAATTGGTTTAATTTTATATCTAAAATAATTAATCAGAAAATTATGAAATATTTAACCGCAGGGTACCCCTGCCTGGGCGAGGTTTTCTATTGCACAGACTGTCTGAGCGATATTCTGGGAGAATAAAAAGGGCGGCAGCCCGTCCAGTCACAAGGGAAATTCCCTATGATCCAAACGGCTGCCGCCAAAGTCTGTCCATGGCGTTTATGGTCAGGGTCAGAATTTCAAGCGGGCAATGAGCTTTCTGCTATTTCGGAAGGTACTCCTTCAGCATATCCGCCTTGTCTAACTTCTCCCACGGCAAGTCCAGATCATTTCTTCCGAAATGTCCGTAAGCCGCTGTCTGCTTGTAAATCGGACGGCGCAGATCCAGCATCTTGATGATGCCTGCCGGGCGCAGGTCAAAATGCTTTCTGATAATCTCCACCAGCTCATTGTCGGAGAGCTTTCCCGTTCCGAACGTATCCGCCATGATGGAGGTAGGATGAGCCACGCCGATGGCGTAGGAGAGCTGAATCTCGCACTTGTCAGCCAGCCCTGCGGCCACAATGTTCTTTGCCACATAGCGGGCTGCGTAAGCTGCAGAGCGATCCACCTTTGTGCAGTCCTTTCCGGAGAATGCTCCGCCGCCGTGACGGGCATATCCGCCGTAGGTGTCCACGATGATCTTTCTTCCGGTCAGTCCGCTGTCTCCGTGGGGGCCTCCGATAACGAAGCGGCCTGTAGGGTTGATGAAGAACTTGGTATTTGTGTCGATCATACCGGCCGGAAGCACCGGATCAAAGACATAGCGCTTCACATCCTTATGGATCTGTTCCTGGGTCACCTTCTCATCGTGCTGTGTGGAGAGGACAACCGCATCCAGGCGGAACGGTTTTCCTGCCTCATCGTACTCCACCGTAACCTGTGTCTTTCCGTCAGGACGCAGATACGGCATGGTGCCGTTCTTTCTGACCTCTGTCAGACGGCGTGCCAGCTTGTGAGCCAGAGAGATAGGGTATGGCATATACTCCTCTGTCTCGTTTGTGGCAAAGCCGAACATCATTCCCTGGTCGCCTGCTCCGATGGCATCGATCTCCTCCTCAGACATTCTGTGCTCCTTGGCCTCCAGAGCCTTGTCAACTCCCAGAGCAATGTCGGCAGACTGCTCGTCAATGGCAGTCAGCACACCGCAGGTATCACAGTCGAAGCCGTACTTGGCACGGTCATAGCCAATCTCGCGCACGGTCTCCCTGACAATTTTCTGAATATCTACGTAGGCATTTGTTGTAATCTCACCCATTACCATCACAAGGCCTGTGGTCACTGCCGTCTCGCAGGCCACGCGGCTCATAGGATCCTTCTCTATGAGAGCGTCCAGAATCGCATCGGAGATCTGATCGCACATTTTGTCCGGATGGCCTTCTGTAACTGATTCGGATGTAAAAAGTAATTTCTCCACGTTGTTCCTCCTTCTTTGATTTCCCAGGGCGTATCTCCCATCTCCTGTTATGCCTGCTCTCTGCACCGCCCTGTCTCCCCTGTCTCCATGCTCTTTCTGGGACAGGAAACCGCTTTGGCCTCTTTGCAGGCAAAGAAAAAAGTCCGTAGCAATACGGACTTGATCTCATTTCTATCAATTCCTCTTATTGCTCGATTTGCCGCTCATGCGGTTCCTCGCTCAGGCTGGCACCTTCCGTTTCTGCGGGGTTGCCGTGACTTCTCAGATCCTTTGTATCTCCATCACTCTGAATAAGGGATATTACGCACTCTATGAATTTGCTGCGATATGTATGATAGCCTACTCTCTCTCTGCTGTCAAGAGAATTTATGAAATTTTCATGTTTTTCCGCTGTCTGAATCTTCAGGTACCCTCCTCTTTAAGAAGTTGGCGCCTTCCTCCATCAGCCCACCTTGAGTCTGAATTTCTGGGCTTCCTTCTCGGAGTCGACCTTCTCAATCATAGCTCCCAGGCCTCTCAGCTTCTCCTCGAAGTTCTCATAGCCTCTCTGGATGTAGCCGATCTCGTCTACCACCGTGTAGCCCTCGGCAGCCAGGCCTGCGATAACGAGGGCGGCTCCTGCTCTCAGATCCGGCGCATTGACCGTAGCTCCCGTAAAGCCCTTCACGCCGTCGATAATGGCCACATTTCCCTCTACCTTGATATTTCCGCCCATGCGGGACAGCTCATCCACATATTTAAACCTGTTTTCAAAAATACTCTCTGTCACCACACTGGTTCCCTCTGCAAGGGCCAGAGTCACTGTAATCTGCGGCTGCATGTCAGTGGGAAATCCCGGATAGGGCAGGGTCTTAATATCCATATGCTTCTGGCGGGGCTTTCCAACCACCCGCACAGCCTCGTCAAACTCTGTCACCTCGCAGCCCATCTCGATCAGCTTGGCTGTGATGGCCTCCAGATGCTTGGGGATCACATTCTGTACCATAATGTCGCCGCGGGTAATGGCAGCTGCGCACATAAATGTACCAGCCTCAATCTGATCCGGAATAATGGAATACTCAGTTCCGTGAAGCTTCCTGACTCCTCTGATTCGGATAATATCCGTACCTGCTCCCTTGACATTGGCTCCCATGCTGTTTAAGAAGTTGGCCACATCCACCACGTGAGGCTCCTTGGCCGCGTTCTCGATAATCGTCTCTCCCTCTGCCAGAGTAGCGGCCATCATCACATTGATAGTCGCCCCTACGCTGACTACGTCGAGATAGATATGGCTTCCCACCAGATCAATGGCGTGAGCCACAACGGCTCCCCTCTTTACCTCCACCTCGGCGCCCAGAGCCCGAAAGCCCTTGATGTGCTGGTCAATGGGACGGCTTCCGATATTGCAGCCGCCCGGCAGGGGAACCTCGGCGCTCTTGTACTTTCCGAGGAGCGCCCCGATAAAATAGTAGGAAGCGCGGATCTTTCTTATGTACTCATCGTCCACGCTGACTTCCTTAATGTGTCTGGCATTAATCCTCGCCGTGTGGCGGTCAATGCGGTCCACCCTCGCCCCGATCTCCTCGATGGCCTCCAAGAGTACATTGATATCCCGCACATCCGGCAGGTTTTCTATGATCACTTCTTCGTCGGTCATTATTGATGCAGCTAATATTCCCAGGGCGGCATTTTTCGCTCCGCTGATGGTGACCTCACCGACCAGGGGATTGCCGCCTTTCATGATATACTGTTCCATCTTGCACCTCTATCTATAATTGAAAAACACAAATGCCAGGTCTCTGACCTCTGCTGATTCTTACATTTTCTTGACTTTTTATTAACTGATTATAACATATCAGCAGAATTTGTAAAGGTTAATGCCCATTTATTTCGCAAAGCCCCCCGAAAACAGCCAGTAAGGCGCCGCCGGATCTGCCCCCTACAAATCTGTCAGAAAGGCTACAAAATCATTGCCTCCATTGGAATCAAACCAGTCAGCCCCATCGTTAAGCCCCATTTTGTCTGTATTGGCGTTTTCCGTTCCGGGGTTCCAGAGACAGGAAATATTATACGGATCATACCCGTAAATCAGCATATATGAGCCGTCTCCCGTGTAGGCCGCCACCGGATAGCCTCTTCCCACAAAGTAGAGAACCTGGTTCAGGCTCAGCCCTCCTGCATCAATAATCGCCCCTCCGTCTGAGGTCTCCAGCTCTCCGTCTGCAAATTCCCTGAGGTATCGCTCAATATCCGTCACCAGACTCTGGGGATCCCGGATTGTCCTGATGTCCGGCCTGTCCGCTCTGGCCCAGAACACGCGGCCTGCCTCATCTGTGACAATTCCCATACCGTCGTAAGCCGCTGTCACCGCATCCGCAAAATGCACAAACCTTCCCCGCAGCCTTCCCTCGCTGTAGGCATAATACTGCTTTTTCTCAAGAGGCGTGCTTTCTGTGACGGATACCGTATTGTTTTCCTCCGCCATCACCTTTTCCGGCACCTTAAGGCGGATTTCGGAACCGGAAACAGATTCATCCAGCTGGACAAAATACACCCTGCCCTTTTCCTCCGATGCCAGATACCCGATTCCCGCCAGCGTGTCCTCCTCCATCTCCTCATTGCACACAAGGGTGTCGTTTCCGGCTGACGTATAGCTGTCCCCTGCGCGGGAGAGCTTTTCCAGATGCACGCGGCTGTCCCGGATCTCCACGTCTGTGATATAGATGCCCTCCTTCTCATACCGGGTCTGAATCTGCATATCCTCCCCGGCGATTTCCAGAGCGTACATGGGCACCTGCGCCGTCCTTCCATTGATGACGGCACCTGTGTTTTCCTCCGCAAGGCCGTAGACGAGATCGCTTCCCACAAAGCCCAGAATCCTGATATTTTTTCCCTCCGGCGCATGGATCTGATCGCTTCTTCCGGTCTTCAGATCCATCACATGCACGGTAGATGCGTCGTAGGCATCCGTGCCGTCCTGCCAGGCGATCCTGGACTGCCCTGCTCCCACTGCAAAATTCTCCTCCGTCAGTCCCTCAGCCAGAATACGGGACTCCCTTGTTTCCATGTTGACAGAGTAGACAGAATTTCCCATCACCAGATAGAGGATTCCATTTTCTCCCAGGTAGCTGAGCCTGTCAATGCCAAGCTGAAGCTCCTCGCTCCCCTCGTCCGCAGGCAGATAGAGCCTCTCTGTCAGGGAATTGCCCTCCATCCTGTATCTCCACAGGGCAACGCCAACACTTCCCTCGTGGCTGCCTCTGCTCATATAGCCGTTTACCAGAAAATCCACTTCCCCCTCATCGCTCACCGAAAGAATTTTCAGGCCGTATCCTGTCACATCGATGAGCGGATCGGTTTCACTCTGTCTGAACGAGAATACCCTTGTATTTACCTGGCTTTCCCCGTCATACAGCCACAGCTCTCCGTTCGTCACGAATCCGTGAAATCTTCCATTTGGGGAGGTTATCTCCTGAAGGCCCGTTCCGTCGGAGATGCCAAGCATAATCCGCTTTCCCGAATAGAGAGCCGGATCCCCGTCAAACACCTGGTTTACAGTTCTGTTATAGTCCATCATGTAGATTCTCTGTGCATTCCACTTCATTGTGAAATCCTCGCAGACATCATAGTACTCCGCAGCTTCTCCGTTCTCCATGCGGGCCGCCAAATAGCTGAGTCTTACACTGGCCATAATGCCCTGCATCTCTTTCAGCTCTACCTCCACATTTCCGGCCTTCTCCATCTCCAGACTGCCCCACGTAATCTGGTCAAAGCTATTCTTCAGAGTCACATTGCCCAGGGAGCTGTTGTCTGCCGCAGCGTCTGTCTCCAGATAGGTAGTCAGATCCGAAGCATTCTCATAGTGGAACGTATTGTCGGAAAAGGTTTCCGCCAGGGAGAGCATGTCCCCAAGGAAGGTATTGTCTGTCCAGACAATCCTCGTATAGTAATAGATGGCCGGCTGATTTTCCGTGGCAATCGCCAGCGTCAGGATGTACTCCTTATCCTTGTCAATCAGGTTCTGAATGGGCAGAATCGTCACCGCCTCCTGTGAACCTTCGTCCTGGTGCCAGTTCTGTACCACTGTTCTCTCAATCAGTCTCTCGTCTTCCAAACTCCTGATCTCGTACTGCACGCCCGTAATTCTGCTGTCCAGGTTATAAAAATCCACCGTCAGGCGGCGATCCTGGGGAAGCACAGTCAGATTTCCCCTTCCGGCGCAGTCCCTGTCATCCTCCCTGAATCCGTAAAGGGGATTCATCTGCCGGCCGCACATCTCCATATAGGCTACAGGCAAATCTGCGTCCTCCATCGGCGTATAGGCAGTTTCCTCCTTCCTTTCTCCCCGCAGAGGCAGGGCTAAGTAAGCCGCTCCCGCAGCCGCTGCCAGCAGAACTGCCGCACATATAATCCAAAGTTTTTTGCTGAATCTCTTCATTTATCTTCATCCTCAATGATCGGTTTTCCTGTATCGTGCTTCTACCTTCCTTTGAGCCTGCAAACAGAGGCAGCGCACACTGATAATCAGCTGTCCGCCCGCTTCCATTCCGGCTGCTGTCGGCACCTTTTATTGCTGTGAATGCCTTTTGGCTCATTATAGCATATTTTTCAGTCTTTTAACAGGGAAAAGGCAGCGTTTCCCCCTGTGCCGTAGAACGCGGTCAAAGGGCGCCGACAGTATCGGCACCCTTTGAACACCATGGCCTATGCCATATTTATCTGTTTTCCGGAGACTGATTTGGTTTGGCCTGTCAGCCGCAGTTTCTGTGCAGGCATCTTCTGTGCTGAACATCTCCCAGCAGGAGAAGCATAATGATGTCAGAAAGCTCAACCTCTCCCCTTTTTCCAGGCTGGCTTGGCGGCGGACCCCACGGCCGATCCGGCGGTGGCGGCGGACCCCACGGCCGATTGGGCGGTGGCGGCGGACCCCATGGGCGATTGGGCGGTGGCGGCGGACCCCATGGGCGATTGGGCGGCGGCGGACCCCATGGACGGTTGGGCGGTGGCGGCGGACCCCATGGACGATTGGGCGGCGGCGGCGGACCCCATGGACGATTGGGCGGTGGCGGCGGACCCCATGGGCGGCGTCCGCGATTCAGGTTCTCTGCCCTGACTGACTCCTCCTGTCTGCTCTCCTCCCCTCTTTCCGTCTCCATCGTGTGAAGAGGCACCTCCGAAACAGCTGTACCGGAAAAGTTGTCCTGCCCGGTTTTCCCACGGCCATATGTTCCCGGATTTCCCGTGATTACTGTCCCACTGTATGGGCTTAAGCTGGCATCAAAGGAGCTAAGCAGCGGTTTCTGTCCGGCCCCATACCTTGGAAGTTCATATGTCTCCAGCATTTCATCTCTCTGAGCCGAGGCGGCCCTGAGCCCTCTCCCTTCCCTCTTGTCGTCCTGAGTCTCCTGTTTCTCAGAGCCATAGCCCCTGTTTTCCGGAAAGGACAGAATATTTCCGTTTTTAGGCTCCTCACCTGAATCTCTGTACTCCTCTGTCACTGTGTTCTCTCCTGCTATGCTCTGCGCGATATCACGGCAGATCCGTTCTATGGCAACCCGATCCGGAAATTCATCGTAGATCAGACTGCCCTGATAATCCAGGCGGTCACAGGCCTCCCTCACTCTGGCTCTCAGCTCTCTGAGTCCTGCGGGATAAAAACCGGAAAAGTACTCATAATCTCTCAGCGTTTCCATAAGCCCATTCTCCTTTGGCTCAAAGGGTCCCGCCTGCTGCTGCCCGTCAGCCCCGCCGCCGCTCTCTTCCGAAATCGGGGCAGAGCCGGACGGACGGCTGTCAAAAAAATTCTGCATATGATACAGCTCCTCCTGTTTACATAGAGTTATATGGTATCATATGCAGAATCTCTGCTGTTTTTTCCGTTTTCTTACTGTGAAACTGTTTTCCAGGCTTTAAAACAGGTGTTCCGGATAGACACCGCTCTCGCAGAGCCTGCGGATCTCACGGCTCACAGACTCCCTGTCTTCCCTGTAGGTAACACCGAACCACCGGTCTCTCGTCTCCAGCACTCTCACCTTTGCCCTTCCTTCACGAATCATCTGGTCAATAATCGTCGGAAGCAGATACTCCGATTTCAGGTCCCCTTCCTTAAGGTCTGACAGGAACTTCGGAAAGCCCTTTTCGAGAGCTCCCATAAAGTCCGGGGTCAGCCCCCACATATTCATGGAGACGTGCTGGCTTCCTGAAACCCTGACCGGATTGCCCTCTCTGTCGGAAGCAGTGAGAATCCCGTCTCTTTTTTCTATGTTATAGGTTTCCGTCACGCTTTTTAAGATTCCGTCCTCTCCCACGCGGCAGACTCCGCGGGTAACTCCCCCGTTCTCGCTGAGCGTGTTTGAGAGAATAAAGCCTGCCATGCAGATATCGTAGACGTCCCCCCTGTCCTCCCTGGCATTCACCAGATAATCATGGATCAGGCGGAAGGCCTCTTTTCCGTAATAGTCATCTGCATTGATAACAAGAAACGGCTCCCTTACCAGCTCCTTTGCGCAAAGCACCGCCTGTCCGGTTCCCCAGGGCTTCGTCCTTCCCTCCGGAAGACGATATCCCTCCGGAAGATCAGAAAGCTCCTGAAATGCGTAGGAGACAGGCGCAATTTTCTCTATCCTGTTTCCTATAATCTCTCTGAAATCCTTCTCCAGGTCCTTCCTTATGATAAATATGATCCGGTTAAAGCCTGCCTCAAGGGCGTCGTGGATGGAATAATCCATAATAATTTCACCGCCGGGCCCCACAGGCTCCAGCTGCTTGATCCCTCCTCCGAAGCGGCTCCCAATACCCGCTGCCATAATTACCAGTGATGTTTCTCTCATAATCCCTCTCCTGTGTTCTGCTTGTTTTCTTCCTGCACGTAAGCAGCCTTATATTATGGACAGTTTAGCACATCGTTCTCTTTATTTCCACCCCTTTATCTGCATCTTTCTGCTCCCTTTTGTCCTTAGCCGTGTCTGATTATTCCCGGAAATCTTGTCCGCCGGCACCAGATGCAGAAATCTGCACGAAAAGAACGAAGCTCCTGTTTCTATTCTTAAATTTATTTTGAAAGTCAGAAAAATAATCTGCCAAAGAAAATGGAGCGTATGGTATAATAACCGCGGAGCGGTTATTATACCTGCGCCGAGCCGCTGGCGCCCGAAGGGAGCCAAAACACTATTGCGGCGAGTGCGCATCCCTCGGAGAGATACATATCCGGAGGATATGGTACAATAGCGAGGAAAGCGCATGCCATGCTTGCATGAGCATGCATTTGCCGAGCGGCCCATCGAGACGCTAGTCGAGATGGCATAATGACCGCGGAGCGGGCATTATACCTGCGCATTCCTGTTTCAGCATTTACTGCTGAGAGCCGGGCAGACGCCTGGTCAAACCGAAGAGAAGGGGGCAGACAGTATGACTACGAAATATATGCTTATACAGTTGATTGGATTTGCCGGAACTTTGCTGTTCTTTTTTTCTTACCAGTGCAAGAGCAACCGCAACCTGTTCCGTGTACAGTTCCTATCTTATTTTATTTATACAGTTCACCTGATACTTCTGGGTGCCATGACAGGAGGGGTGAGCTATATCATCAATACCTTCCGTTCTCTGTGCCTGGGAGGAAGGTGGAAGTTTGCCAAAGGCTGGGGGATGTGTATTGGAATCTGTGTCCTTCAGTTTCTAGCCCTTGTTTTTACGTGGTCGGGATGGATATCCATTTTGCCGATTGCTGCAAATATTGCGTCGACAATTGCAGGATATTCACATAATCCCCGCAAAATCAGAGTAGTGGGTATGTTTATCAACTCACCCCTCTGGATTATCTACAATTTCATGTCCGGTTCTCTGGCGGGTATCCTTGACGAGATAGTGACTGAAATTTCTCTGGTCATTTCCGTCTTTCGGTTTGGGTGGAAGTCTCTGGACCGGGTTGAGGATTAAATAAGAGCCGTCTTTCATTTCGGAGGCAGCCATCCCCAAAAGTGCCGTTTTACAGTCCGTATCAGGAGGTTGATATTGATATTATGAGTGATGCAAACATCTATCTGTCCGACGAAGAAAAGCAGGCCTTTCTGGCTTCCCTCCCCTTTTACAGCCGTCTGTCCGGCAATGAGAGGGCGCTGCTATCAGAGCGCCTCCTCCTCTCCCGCTATCCGGCCGGCAGCTCTATCTGCTCCCTGGAAGCCCAGTGCCTTGGCACTGTCTTTGTCAAAAAGGGGATCCTGCGCCTGTACCTGCTCTCCGGCGACGGGAGAGAGGCCACCATCTGCCGCCTGCGCGACGGGGAGGTATGCCTTCTGTCCGCCTCCTGCCTGATGTCTGCCGTCACTTTCGATGTACAGATCGAGGCAGAAACAGACTGCGAGCTCTATATCATCCCCTCCTCTGCTTTCGCCATTCTGATGAACGCCAACATCTTTGTAGAAAATTTCGCCTACAAATCCATGACCGAACGGTTTTCTGACGTGGTGGCGGCCATGGAGCGGATGTTCTTCATGAGCCTCAGGCAGCGCATCGCTGCCTTCCTTTTAGACGAGGCGGCCGCCCAGAGGCAGGACTGCCTGTCCCTTACCCAGGAACAGCTGGCCAGAGCCATCGGAAGCGCCAGGGAAGCTGTCAGCCGCAATTTGAAACAGATGGGTTCCGAAGGACTGATCCAGGTGTCCAGAGGCCAGATCTGTATTCTGAATAAGCCCGCCCTCTACGCTGCCGTCCAGCAGCAGAAATAGTCTTTGCAGGCAGCCATCCGGCTGCCTTTTGTTTTACGGTTCAGCATTATAGTTTCAGCGGTCCATAGAAGTAGGAAGCTGTGGCACCTCCGTCTATGAGAAAATCGGCTCCCGTGATAAAGGCACCCCTGTCACTCATAAGAAGCTCCGCCACATTTGCCACCTCGTCTGCCGTGCCTGGTCTGCCGGCAGGGCATTTAGCAAACATATTCCTGTAAAAGTCTCCCCGGGGACCGTTCAGTTCGTCCAGGGCAAGAGGGGTGACGATAATTCCGGGAGAAATCGAGTTGATACGCGCTCCCCTCCGGCCCCATTTTACAGATTCTGCCATGACACGCTTTTCGTTGCAGCGCTTCGCAAGCTGATAGGCGTGAAGCGTATCCCTGATATACTCCGGCTGTAAAATGGCAAGCGACAGGAGTTCCTCTGCGGGAGTGCAGGCGAGCTGCTCATCCTCCTCGGGGGTAAGCTGTTTCATCCGGTGTCCGGACTGGCTTGAAATGGTTACACCCACACCTCCCGGCGCAATCACGTTTCCCACTTCTTCCAGAAGAACAGCCGTCCCATACAAGTCCGCTTTCAAAATGGCCTCCACAGAGGCCTGGCTTGGAGACACACCGGCAGCGTTGACCAGCATGGTGATTTCTCCATGCTTTTGCGCCTCGGCAATCATTGACAGGACAGAGGGCCTTGACGACAGAGCCATCTCCACAGGCAGAGCGTCAAAGCCCGCCCCATTCATGGTCTCTGCAGCCATCCGGGCATTTTCTGCCTTCTTATCTCCGACAATAATCTTTTTCCCGTATCCCATGCGGCGGGCAATGGCCATACCGATCTGTCCCGCGCCTGCTAAAATCATCACATCTTTTTTCATAGCTGGCTTCCTTTCTTCAAATCTGCTTTAAATCAGCTGAAAGAAACCTTCCTGCTGTGTTCCGTATCTGGTTCACGGCCGTTTCCTTCCTGGCTTCTTTTATTCTGTATCTCCATTATAAAATTGTGCAGGCGCCCAATCAATTCGAGTTATAAAGCTGTCGCATAAGTTTTTCTAATAGAACAAGGCTGCCCTCCGATTGCGAGAGCAGCCTTGTGAAAAAACGGGCTGTTATACAAATTTCTGTTTCAGAATATCGGCAAATTCCTCTATATAGTAACCGGAATTATCCTTTTTCCAGAACAGGCAGTACTTCCGGGTAATCTGCTCCTCCCCCCGATAGAGGGGAATACGGCAGACAGAAGTCCCGAAATTCACGGTCTGGCTGTTTCCCTCCACAGGCATGAAGCCTTGTCCGCTGGTGACAAGCAGGCGGGCTTCTTCCAGATTTTCCGCGTACAGGAAATCCCCCTGGATGCCAATCACCGTCTGATAGTATTCCTGTTCCGTTTGTCTCTGCTCTTTGGATGCAATCAAAATACAGGGAATGTTTTTTAATTCCTGTGTGGTGACAGCGGGAAGGGCGGCGATTGGATTTCTGGCTGCTATTTCGATATACATGCCGCTGACCGATAATACCAGATTGACATATTCATCTGAAAAAGCCCTGCGCTGGTCGTTCAGCACCAGATCCGCGCCGCCGTTTCGCAGCAGAGCAAACAATTCTTAAAATCACCTCATCCCCGCGGGCTATCTTAGCCGCCTCACTGCAAATCTGTTCATAATCAGCCAGTAAAATCAGACTCTTTCTATAAAAATGCTCTCCCGCAGGCGTCAGAGCAAACTTCCTGTTTTTTCTCTCCAGCAAAGAAAAGCCCAATTCCGTTTCCAGCGCCTTAATTTGCTGTGAAATGGCAGACTGAGAAATATGGCACTCCTCAGCGGCCTCTGAAAAACTGTTATTGCGCACAACGGCCTGAAAATATCTGATTTGCCGCAGCAATTACAACACCTCCCGGACAGACTCATTCAATTATATTATAGCACACTCCTGCGAACCAGCGAAAGATGAGCGAAAAACTGCTCTCCGATGGAAAAAGGGAAGGGTTTACAGTGACTTCGCTGGAACTGTAAATCCTTCCCTTTTTCTCTCATCTCTCTTTTCTCAGGCCTTTTCCGGCCACTTCCATCCTTTCCTGTGCAGCCTTATGCACTTTTCACGGGCTGCCGCAGGTATACGATGTCCGGTCTCCTATTTCATGGCGTCCTCCAGCACCTGTCTGGACTGCACTCCCACAAAGCGCTGCTGCTCCTTTCCGTCCTTAAACACGATCAGAGTCGGAATGGACATGACGCCGAACCGGCCGGCCAGACCCATCTGCTCGTCAATGTTGACCTTGCCCACATGGTATCCTTCCTCCGCCATTTTTTCCACAATGGGAAGCTGCATCCGGCACGGAGCGCACCAGGGAGCCCAGAAGTCTACTAACATGGGGCTGCCTTCTCCTATATTTTTTAACTCCTCATCGAAATTTTTGTCTGTCAGAATTTTCTCCATCTCTCTCTTCCTTTCTGCCTGAACGCCTAGAGACGGCGCCTTCTTAAGACGCCCTTCAGCTGTGCTTTGGCGGCCGGGGCTCTGTAATTCTTTTATACAGTATGCCCTTTTTTCATATTTCTAGCAGCTGTCCTGCCTCCGCCTCTGCCTGCTGTTTCTGTCTGTTGTTTCCATCTGTTTTCATTATACGCACAAACCTGATTTCTGTCTGTGACCTGGTCACACAGATACAAACACAGCTTATCTCCAGTTCCACCTGCCGAACCGAAGCGTGGTCTTTCCAATGAGAGAAATCAGCTCCTCTGTCATCTGCTCCGGCAGAAAGCGCCATTTCCAGTTTGTCCCCACTGTGGAGGGCGTATTGATCCGGCATCGGTTGGGAAGTCCCATGTAATCCTGAAGAGGAATGATGCACATTCTGGCCTGGCTTCGCATGGCGAGACTGATAAAGGCCAGGTGGAGTTTTTTATCCGGCGTGTAGTGATCGCACAGGTAATCTCTGGCCAGCTCCCTCTCCTCCTTCTTGATGGAGTGGAACCAGCCGAAGATGGTCTCATTGTCGTGAGTTCCCGTGTAGACCACGCAGTTTTCCGGGTAATTGTGGGGAAGGTAATCGCCGGCGCAGCCGGAATCCCTGGAATCGAAGGCAAACTCCAGCACCTTCATTCCCGGATAACCCGTCTCCTTTACCAGCCAGCGCACAGAGTCCGTCACATAGCCCAGATCTTCGGCGATAATCTCCTTTTCGCCCAGGGCCTGTCGGATTCTGTGGAAAAAGTCGATTCCCGGCCCCTTCTCCCAGTGTCCCGTGATCGCGGTGTCTGCGTCTGCCGGTATGGAAAAATACTCATCAAATCCCCGGAAATGATCGATGCGCACCACGTCGTAGAGCTGATAGCAGTGAGCCAGACGGCTGATCCACCACTGATAACCGGTATTTCTGTGGTATTCCCAGTTATAAAGAGGGTTTCCCCACAGCTGGCCTGTGGCTGAAAATCCGTCGGGAGGGCATCCTGCCACCGCTGTGGGCCTGTTTTCGCTGTCAAGCTGGAAGAGCTGCGGATTGGCCCAGGTATCTGCGCTGTCCATGGCAACGTAGATGGGAATGTCTCCGACAATGCGGATGCCCCTGCTGTTGGAATAGCTTTTCAGTCTTCTCCACTGCTCCATAAACTTAAACTGCAGATACTCGTGGAACTCAATATCAAAGTAGAGCTCTCTCTGATAGTAATCCATGGCATTGTCCCAGCGCAGGCGGATATCCTCCGCCCACTCTGTCCATGCCTTCTGCTCAAATCTGGCTTTTACTGCCATATAGATGGCATAGTCTCTGAGCCACCACCTGTTTTCTGCCTGAAACTGGAGAAACTCTCTGTTCTCGCTGATATTGCTCCTCTCATAGGCTTTTCTGAGAAGAGGGAAACGGTGTCTGTACAGCTTTGCATAATCAATGCTGTCCTGCTTTTTTCCAAAATCTGCGCTGTCGCACTCCTCCCTGGTGAGGACTCCCTCCTTAATCAGATCCTCCAGGCTGATGAAATAGGGATTGCCTGCAAAGGTAGAAAAAGACTGGTAGGGTGAGTCCCCGTAGCTGGTAGGCCCCAGAGGCAGAATCTGCCAGTAGGACTGGCCTGCCTCACTCAGATGATCCACAAACTCATAGGCTTCCTTGGAAAAGCATCCAATGCCGTACCTGGACGGCAGACTGGAAACAGGAAGCAAAATTCCGCTCTCTCGCTTCATAATCTATTATCTCCTGAACTTCTGACTTGTTTCTTTTCTTGACAGCTCTGACTCCTCTGTTGCTGCGCTCTCGTCCCAGGGTGTCCTGCACTCAGCTAAAACACCGAAGTGATCCGATACAACCGGACAGTCACTTCCGTTAAAGACAGTCCTCACCTCTTCAATCAGGACGTCTCCTCTGCTTTTTCTGTCCCCGGAGTCATGCTTTCTTCCATACCAGATGTAATCGATCCGCATTCCGGGAACTTCCCCGTCTTCCCGCCAGCCGTCGATAGCCCCCGGGATAGTGATGCCGCCATCCCTCTTCCCGGCGGCGCGGTATGCGTCTTTCCAGCCTGAGGCGGTGATCCGATCGTAACCCTCTCCCCTCACACTGTCCTGAGTGTTGAAATCTCCCATAAGCCACACATCTGCGCGCCTGCGCAGGGAGGAGGCGAAGGCGTCCAACCGCTCCCACTGTCTGGAGAAGGGCTCCTCCTCATCCTTCCACCATCCCATGTGGGCCGTGACAAAGCTGACAGGTTCCTCCCCTTTCCCTATATTTAAAGTAATCGCCAGAGCCTTTCTGGTTTTCCAGTTATTATAATCTCTTCCGTCTGTCAGAAACAGCTGAGACACCTCTGCAATGGGTCTGCGGCTCATAAGAGCCATCCCCTCATCGTACTTTCCATATCCTACTTTGGCTGAGGTCCACGTCCAGAAAACAAGAAAGCCCGACCGACGCAGAAGCTGAGCCGCGCGAAGTCCGTGGTTCCCCAGCCGGACAGGGACAGCACAGGAAGGAGGCTCTGACGGACAGGGGATGAAGCCGCTTTTTTTCAGCACCTCCCCGTCAGCCTCCTCCCCGTCCAGAGGCTGATTGACTTCCTGGAGAGCGATCACGTCAGGTTTTTCCTTCAGGATTTCCTCTGTAAAAATCTTCAGCTTTTTCTCATAGTCCTTCTCTTCCAGGCTGTGTGTGTTGAGAGTTAAAAGCTTCATCCCTCTTTCTGCCTCCTTCTGTTTTTCAAAATTTTAAACGGCATACGGCTCTTTGAAAGCCCCTGTCAGGGCCTGCCTTTCTGCGTTCTTTTCTGTCACAGCTTGCCGGGCGCTACAGGATATCGTTAATATCTGATTTCAGCACATCTGCCTTGGGCCCGTATACTGCCTGAATGCCTCCATCCTTCTTGATCAGCCCCATAGCTCCCTCTGCCTTCCAGGCCGGCAGGGATGCCACCTTGTCCATGTCCTTCACCGTAACCCTCAGTCTTGTCATACAGGCATCCACCAGGGAAATGTTCTCTCTGCCTCCGAGAAGCGCTATAATCCGCTCTGCCTGACTGTCTCCTCCTGCTGCCCCATTTCCTGTGAAGGCAGCTTTGGACTCTCCCTCATCCTCCCCGGCATTCTCATCCGTATAGTTTCCAAGACGGCCCGGCGTTGCAAAATGGAATTTTCCTATCATGAAGTAGGCCACTGCATAGCCGATCACAAAGAACGCCGCCACACAGATGACAAAGTTGATAATATCCCCTGTAAGCCCTGCCTGTACCGACATGGGCAGTCTTGTGAACAATTCCAGATTTCCGAAGGAATGGAGTCTCAGGTTGATGATTCCCGCCATGGCGAAGGCACATCCCTGAAGCACCGCATACACCACATACAGCGGAAGGGCGCAGAACATGAACATAAATTCAAGAGGTTCTGTAACTCCTGTCAGGAAAACGGCCAGACCGGTTGAAAAGAACATGGAGCGGTAGCTCTTTCTGCGCTCCGGCTCTACTCTCCTGTACATGGCCAGGGCAATGCCCAGAATCAGTCCGGTAGCTCCTATCATCTGTCCTACCTTAAAGCGGGCAGGTGTAACCGTTGTCAGCAGTTCCTGGTAGCCGGCCATGTCACCGGCTCCCTTCAGGTTAATCATATCTGTTACCCAGGCCAGCCAGAGCGGATCCTGTCCGAATACCTGGGAGCCTGCGTTGGCTCCTGTGAGGATCGTGTAGGTTCCTCCAAAGGAGGTGTAGTTCATCGGAATCGTCAGCATGTGGTGCAGTCCGAAGGGGATGAGCAGACGTTCCAGGGTTCCGTAGATAAACGGAGCCAGCACCGGCGAGGTGGAAGAAGAGTTGGCAATCCAGACGCCGAAAGCGTTAATTCCCGTCTGAACAACCGGCCACACAACCGCCAGCACCAGAGAGATAATCACGGACCAGGCGATTACCACCAGAGGTACGAAGCGCTTTCCGTTAAAGAAGGCCAGCGCGTCCGGCAGCTTCCTGTAATTGTAATACCGGTTGTAAATGGTTCCTCCTGCAAATCCTGCAATGATGCCCACAAACACGCCCATATTCAGGGCAGGTGCGCCCAGCACAGAGGTGAAATATCCGTCCACTGCGATCTCACGCCCGAACAGAGTGTGGGTCACAGCGCCTTCCGTTTCCAGCATCTCTGCAGTCACCCCAAAAACAGAGCCCGTAATCATGTTGATCAGAATAAAGGCAATGAGGGCAGCAAAGGCGCCGCCTGCCTTCTCCTTCGCCCAGGAGCCGCCGATGGCAGCTGCAAACAGGATATGCAGATTGTTGATTACCGCCCATCCGATGTTTTCCATGGTGCTTCCGATTGTCATGACAGCTCCCATATCGCCGCCTGCCATCTGCACCAGCTTTCCAAGGCTTATCATCAGCCCTGCCGCCGGCATGACGGCAATAACCGTCATCAGCACCTTGCCCAGCTTCTGGAGGAAATCAAAGTTAATGGGGAAACGCTTTTTCTGAGCTTTTTTCGTCTCTTTCCTGCTGCCAGGCTCTGGCCTGCTCTCCGGGGCAGTCGTCTCCTCTGCCTTCGTGCTTCCTATCTCCACTGACTCTGCCCTGCCCACAGCCGGTGAATCGGTGCTGCCTGCGCCCGCTGCATCACTCTGCTCTGCGCCCTCCAGGCAGTCGTCAAAAATGGCAATCAGCTCTGTCTCTCCTGCCTTTACCGGCCCGTGGAAGATATTCATGCTGCGTCCTCCCAGCCCGCCGCAGACCAGAACAGGGGTGACTGCATTGATCTTTTTCTCCGACAGCGCCTTCAGATCGGCCTCTGCCACCAGCTCTCCTGCCTTCACCTTATCTCCCGGCTTCACGTACGCCTGGAAGCACTCGCCCTTCAGCCCCACTGTCTCCAATCCGAAGTGAACCAGCACTTCTACGCCTTCCTCTGTCCTGAAACCATAGGCGTGGAGCGTGGGCGCCACCGACACCACCTCCCCGTCTACCGGGCTCACAATCCGCCCGTCTGTAGGCTCAATGGCTGCTCCCTCCCCGATAATCTTCTGGGAAAATACCGGATCCGGGACCTGCTCGATGGGAACTGCTGTTCCGGTGACGGGAGCCTTCAGGATGATTCCTGTACATCCTCCTGCTGTCTGCTCTTTCATATATACTCTCCTCCTGTTTTTACCGGCAGGCCTGATGCAAACCGATTATTTACAGCCGCTTTTCCTTTTCGGCCTTCTCCTGTGCCTTCCTGTCAGTCTGCTCTCGCCCGCTATGTTTGCATTATTTAGTGCAATCGTTTGCATTAAATATAAATCCGCTATCATGCAAAATCAATACTTTCGTCATATTTTTTTCTCTTTCTCCCTTTTTTACAAATAACCATCTGCCTTTTTGTGCAAAATGACGCATACTTTTGCAAACGATTGCGCAAAATCTGCAAAACAATTTGACATTCTCTCCCGCCACATTTAAACTAGATAAAAAAGCATCTGAGCTGTTTTCCCCCTCTTTAAACAGACGTTTGGGGAACTGCCAAAACAGCAAAGCAGCGCAAAGGAGGTTTATTCATGCCAGTTACCATAAAAGACGTAGCCGCACTTGCCGGCGTATCTCCCTCCACTGTGTCCAGAACCTGCAAGGATCATCCCTCCATCAGCCGACAGACAAAGGAAAAGGTGAGAAAGGCCATGGATATCCTGGGCTATGAGCCAAATTTTCAGGCCAGCAGTCTGGCCTCCCAGAACTCCAGAACCATCGGGATCATCCTCCCGCCGTCTGAGCGTGAGACTTATGAAAACTCGTTTTTCCTGGAGGTCATCCGGGGCATCAGCCTTTTGTGCAATCAAAAGCAGTATATCAATACTGTGATCACCGGAAAGGACGAGGAGGAGATCCTGAAAGCCGTCAAAACCATGGCGAAAAACGGCATGGCGGAGGGCTTTATTGTCCTCTACTCCAGGGAGAAGGATCCGATTATCAGCTATCTGTTCGACGAGGGGCTTCTCTATGTGCTGGTGGGAAAGGCTTTCAGAAATGCCAATCAGACTATCTATGTGGACAACGACAATGTCCTGGCCGGCAGGGAGGCCGCCCAGTACCTGATCTCTCTGGGGCACAGGCGTATCGCCTACCTGTCCGGCGATCACTCCCAGCTCTTTGTGGGCGACAGAAAGGCCGGCTGTATGCTGGCGCTGACAGAAAACGGGCTGCCAGTGCGGCAGGAATACTTTATCGAAGCCTCCATCTCCTCCGAGGCCGGGCGCTGTCATCTTGAGGCCCTTTTAAAAAGTCCTGAGCGGCCTACCGGCATCATCGTCAGCGACGATATTCTGGCCACCTGGCTGGAACGCCTCTGCACGGATATCGGGATTCAGATCCCGGAGGAGCTTTCCGTCGTCTCCTTCAATAACTCCATCTTTGCAAAGCTGACAAGACCTCAGCTTACCTCTGTTGACGTCCACTCCCTGCAGCTGGGCACTGAGGCCGCCGCACAGATGATCAGCCACATTGAAAACCCGAACCTGCTGGCCACTAAAACCATCGTGCCCCACCACATGGCAGAGAGGGAGAGCTGCAGACCGCTCCCCTGTACAGGTGCACATGGTGATGAAACGAGTCTGCTGTAATATGCATCCCGGTCCTTTTTTATCCGGCCGCCGGAAACCTGAAGGTTTTGACCTGCTCAAAATGATTATTCTCCACATAGCAGACGGCCTGCTCCCTGGCGGAGAAAACGAAGGAAACTCTGGTAGCCCAGGGTCCCTCCTGCCGGACGGCATGGAGGAGAGAAAATGCGTCTGATACCCCAAAGGTATTTCCGTATTGACTCAGAATCCTCCCAGCTCTTTCGTATCGGTCATCACCCGGAACCAGGAAAGGGCGGGTACTTTCCGGGGAGAGCAGGGAATAATTTGTCATGAGAGAATACCTCCCCGTATCTTCCCTGCAGCCGATTCCAGGCTCAATCACCAGCGTGCGCCCTCCTTTGTCGGACAGTACAGCCTGCATAGTCGCGTCCGGTGCATAGACAATCTTTTTTGTCCCGGCGATGGAACAGGCTTCGTCAAATGTGATCTGTGCCCGTATAAACTGCTCCGTCAGATCTGCCACTGTCACACAGCCTTCCCTGTCCTCATAGGTCCCTGCAGGATTTCCATGGACATACAGCAGTGTTCCGGCATTGCCGTTTCGGTGAACACCGTGATAGGCATGCCGCGCTCCGTCAGGGCGCAGAATTCCAATATAGAATCTGTCCTCTTCCTCCATTATCTGATAATCCCAGACAGCGGGATCTATATCAAAATTAAACCCGGTGATCACCTCATCCCCCCGATAGACAAATCTGGTACACATATCCTTCCTCCTCACTGTTTTTCTTTTTATCATACTCTGTCTGCATGCGCAGAACAAGACACGGGACTTTACAGAATGAAACTGTACCAGATCAAAAGTCCCCAAATGAGGAAGCCCGTTCTCATACCTTCCCCGCCGATGGGAGGCTTGCCGGCGCGGGGCCGCCGGAGCCGTCAAGCTCTCCTGCGGCGGGGTATGTGTGTACTCGGGGAGTGCCCTTATTTTTGAGAGGCGCCGTGTCTTTTGAAAGGGACAAAATCTTTAAATCTTTGCAACAGATCAAAAAGACAGGGGCCCGTCATCGAGGCCCCTGCCGGTTATTTCTGATAAATGATTTTTCGTATGGCATGTACAGACAGACAGTATTTTTCAGCCAGTTCCTCCGCAGAGACCCCATTTCGGTACTCCGCTGTGATACGGCTGTTTCGCTGCTGCAGTTCCTGCCGGTACCCGGATACTTCTCCCCACCGCTTTTGCTGTGTCTGATCGGTTGGAACGTAGATATATCCTCCCTGGATATATCTCTGCAGCTCCCTGACTAACGGTTCAGGCAGAAGTACTCTCGCATTGATATACTTCATGCAGGCTTCCTCCTTGAAATAATCACCAGGAGGCAAAGCCGGCATCTCATTCTGCGACTATTATATCTCCATGCAAGCGTCGCAGCCTGCCGGCTTTGCATGGAGCCATGCCTCGTTGAGTTTCATCTCCACCCCTTCCTTCCGTCATTCACCTGTTCTGCTGTCATCCTCCGTTCTCTGCTTGGAACGCATTTAATTCCGTTTCAAGAAATTGGAGATCCGCTTGTACAGGATAAAGGTGACAAGGCCGTTGATTCCCGCCTTGATAACATTAAAGCCTATGATAAAGGCCATCAGATCCCATACCACTTCCCTGGTCACACCCATAAACAGAGGTGTGATAATCAGGTTTGCCCCTACCATGACAGCAGCCATGGCCGCTGTGCCCGCCGCCAGCCCGATCACGGCAAAGGTTTTTGTCTTTTTCCTGTGATAGATGGTTCCAGCCGCCACGACAAGTGTTCCCGTAGCGATCAGGTGCATAAGAATCCCGTAGAGTCCGCTCCCTGCGCTGACTGTGACGCCCTGGATCACCGAGGTCACAAGGGTGAGCGCCAGGCCCGCAGCCGGTCCAAAGGTAAAGGTTCCTATTAAAATCGGAATATCAGCCGGATCGTACTCCAGAAACGAAACCGCCGGAAACAGCGGAAAGTGGATAAGGTACACAAGCACAATGGAAACTGCCACAAGGGAGCCCATCTTTACAAGGCGCAGAGTCTGATCCCTGCCTGTCTGAGAATAGCTGGTCATCGTTTTGTTCATCTTCAAATTCCTCCTGATAGAAAAGTATGCCTGCAGTTTCCGTTTCTGTGATTGACTCTCCGTTTTCCTCCCGGGCGTCTCCTGATACCTCATATCTGCTCTCTGCTGACACCCTGAAGCACCTTCACACAGGTTATCCTTCACAAAAACAGACCTGCCGGGCCGTCGGCCCTGAATGCTGTGAATATAGAAAAGAATCTGACAGGAAACAAAAAGGTCCTGAAAATAAATTTCAAGACCAGAAAAATACATAACCGTATTTTTGTTTCTTTCATCCGGACTGTACCGTTGGTATGGGGTTCCCACCCATTCTGCCCTCCAAAGGAAAGCTCGCGGACTCGAAGCCAAAGCTCATCACCGCCAGTGAGGAATTTCACCTCGCCCTGAAACAGATTTTTCTACTACATAGTAGCACGTATCAGAAGCCGTGTCAAATATTAATCACCATTCCCCCATCTGCCCTCCCCTTCCATTCCCTCCATCAAAGAAATTCTCGCTTACACCCTCCTCCGCCTGACACTCCCTTCCCCTCCGCAAAAGCCCCCTCGCTTACACTCCCTCCCCCGCCCGACGCTCCCTCCCCGCCATAAAAGAAAAACTCAGAAACCGTTCCCTCGGTTTCTGAGTTTTTGCTTTTATGGCCTACTTTTATGGCCTACTTTTATGCCCTATCTTTATAATGATGTGCCTCCTCCAGCATCATATCCTTCACCTTCATGAGCCGGATCTGGGTACTCCTCTCATTCTCATCCAGCTTCATGGTAATATATTTGATATTCCTCTGGGTTTCCGGGATGATGACATGTTCCAGGGCATTTACCCTTCGTCTGGTTTTTTCAATCTCCGCCGCCATAAGCTGGCAGGCTTTCTCGGTCTGTGCAAGCTTCAGCATCTCCGGCAGCACGTCCTGCAGAGACTTTACAGCTCCGTCCAGATCGCTGGACGTAAAGGCGAAGCCGTAGGGATAAATATCATGTTCGCTGGCCGTCCTGGTCTTGTACTCAAACACGGGTATGTCCACGCTCATGATATTCTTTTTCCCGGCTTCCAGATACACCTCCTGCTTCGGCGCCATCAGAGCGGTGTTCAGGGCCTGTTCGCTCATTCCCGCCCTGGCAATGACAAAGTTTAAATTCGCGCTCCGTATTCCGTCCTCCACTTTCTGTCTGAGTGCCATATTTTCCCTGACCAAATCGAGGAACTGGCGCATCAGCTCATCTCGCTTGTCTTTTAAGAGCTTGTGGCCTCTGACAGCCGTGGTCAGCTTTTTTTTGAGCCTTGTAAGCTCCATTCTGGTGGGGTTCACCTGGGCCTGAGCCATGCTTCACACCTCCCCTATTCCTTCCCGTAGTACATATCCAGGAACTTGTCGTCGATTCTCTTCAGCTCGCTTCTCGGAAGGATGGAGAGCAGCTTCCAGCCAATCTTTAAGGTTTCCTCAATGCTCCTGTCTGTCTCATAGCCCTGGGAAACGTACTCCTTCTCAAAGGCGTCGGCAAATTTCGCGTAAATCAGATCCACGTCGGACAGGGCCGCCTCACCCAGAATAACCATCAGCTCCTTGGCCTCCTTGCCCCTTGCGTAGGCTGCAAAGAGCTGGTTCATGGTGTTGGAGTGGTCGGCTCTCGTCTTTCCCTCGCCGATTCCCTTATCCTTCAGACGGGACAGGGACGGAAGCACGTCGATAGGCGGCATAACTCCCTTTCTGTAGAGCTCACGGCTCAGGATGATCTGCCCCTCTGTGATGTAGCCCGTCAGGTCCGGGATCGGATGGGTTTTATCATCCTCGGGCATGGTAAGGATCGGGATCATGGTAATGGAGCCAGTTTTCCCGTTCTGCCGCCCTGCTCTCTCATAGATGGAGGCCAGATCCGTATACATGTATCCCGGATAGCCGCGGCGGCCCGGAACCTCCTTCCTGGCCGCGGAGATCTCTCTCAGGGCATCGGCATAGTTTGTAATATCCGTCAGAATAACCAGCACGTGCATATTTTTTTCAAAGGCCAGGTACTCCGCCGCCGTCAGCGCCATCTTCGGGGTGGCGATTCGCTCTACGGCCGGATCGTTTGCCAGATTGATAAAGAGCACGGTCCGGTCGATGGCTCCCGTCTCCTTAAAGCTCTCCGTAAAGAAGTGGGACTCCTCGAAGGTAATTCCCATGGCCGCAAAGACAACGGCAAACTGCTCGTCTGTCCCCCGCACCTTGGCCTGTCTTGCAATCTGGGCCGCCAGGTTTGCGTGGGGAAGGCCGGAAGCCGAGAAGATGGGCAGCTTCTGTCCTCTTACCAGAGTGTTCAGTCCGTCGATGGCAGAAACTCCTGTCTGGATAAACTCCTGGGGGTAGCTTCTGGCAGCCGGGTTCATGGGAAGACCGTTAATGTCCCTTCTCTCGTCCGGAAGGATCTCAGGCCCTCCGTCGATGGGGCGTCCCAGTCCGTCAAAGACGCGCCCCAGCATGTCCTCAGACACCCCAAGCTCCATGGTCCTTCCCAGGAAGCGCACCTTGCTGTTGGAAAGGTTAATTCCTGTGGAGTTCTCAAACAGCTGTACCAGGGCATTGCCCCCGTCGATCTCAAGGACCTTGCAGCGCCTTGTCTCTCCGTTTGCCAGCTCAATCTCTCCCAGCTCGTCGTAGGTCACATTCTCAACGCCCCGCACCAGCATCAGAGGACCTGCAACCTCCTGTATGGTTCTGTATTCCTTTGGCATTAGAAGTCCTCCCTTCTGAGCACGTCGTCAATTTCCTTCCCAAGCTCCTCTTTAACTGCCTCGTATTCCCTCTCAATCTCATCGTCCGTCACGTATTTGAAACGGCCGATCTTCTCCCGCACAGCCATCTTGATTAACCCCTGCACGTTTGCCCCGTTTTCCAGGGCCTTCCTTGACTCATCGTAGAAGGCGAGCACCAGCTTCATCATGAGGAACTGCTTTCTCAGGGATGTATAGGTGTCAATCTCGTGGAAGGAGTTCTGGTGCAGAAAGTCCTCGCGGATGGAGCGGGCCGCTTCCATCTTAAGGCGATCAGAAGGCGACAGCGCATCCATGCCTACCATCTTTACAATCTCCTCCAGCTCTGCCTCCTCCTGCAGAAGGCTCATCATGCCCTGACGGCAGGTCATCCATTCCGATGAAACGTGCTCGTTGAACCACTTGCCCATGTTGTCCACATAGAGCGAGTAGCTGGTCAGCCAGTTGATAGCCGGGAAATGCCTCTTGTAGGCCAGGGACGAGTCGAGTCCCCAGAATACCTTCACGATGCGCAGCGTCGCCTGGGAAACAGGCTCGGAAATGTCGCCTCCCGGAGGGGAAACGGCTCCGATGGCGGACAGAGCTCCCTCTCTGCCGTCCTTTCCTTTGCAGATCACATGGCCTGCCCTCTCGTAGAACTGAGCCAGACGGCTTCCCAGGTAAGCCGGGTAGCCCTCCTCGCCGGGCATCTCCTCCAGACGGCCTGACATCTCTCTGAGAGCCTCGGCCCAGCGGGAGGTGGAATCGGCCATCAGGGCCACCGAGTAGCCCATGTCCCTGAAATACTCCGCAATGGTAATTCCCGTGTAAATGGAAGCCTCCCTGGCAGCCACAGGCATATCGGAGGTATTGGCGATTAACACCGTCCTCTGCATCAGCGAGTGGCCTGTCTTCGGATCCTTTAACTCCGGAAACTCGTTTAATACATCTGTCATCTCATTTCCGCGCTCGCCGCAGCCGATATAGACCACGATATCGGCCTCCGCCCACTTGGCCAGCTGGTGCTGGATCACGGTCTTGCCGCTTCCAAACGGCCCCGGAACTGCGGCCACGCCACCCTTGGCGATGGGAAAGAAGGCGTCGATGACCCTCTGGCCTGTCACAAGAGGCATCTCGGGCGGCAGCTTTTTCTGGTAGGGCCGCCCCTGTCTGACGGGCCATCTCTGCATCAGGGTCAGCTCCCTGTCTCCGCTTTCCGTGGATATGACAGCCACTGTCTCCTCCACTGTAAACTCTCCTGACCGGATCTCCTTTACGGTGCCCTTTACGCCGTTTGGAACCATGATCCTGTGTACGACCACAATGGTCTCCTGCACGGTTCCGATAATATCTCCGGCCTCCACCTCATCGCCGGCCTTCACTGTGGGAACGAAATTCCATTTCAGGTCACGCTTTAAGGAGGGAACCTCCACGCCTCTCTTCAGGTTATTGCTCCCTGTTATCTTCATAATATCGTCCAGAGGACGCTGGATTCCGTCGTAAATACTCGTGATGAGTCCTGGTCCCAGCTCAGCGGACAGCGGCATATCCATGGACTCCACTGGCTCCCCCGGCCCCAGTCCCGAGGTCTCCTCGTAAACCTGGATATACGCCTGATCCCCGTGTATCTCAATGATCTCTCCAATCAGCCGCTGGCTGCTGACCCGGACTACGTCGTACATATTTGCATCCCGCATCCCCTCTGCAATGACCAGCGGGCCTGCTACCTTTTTAATCACACCTTTGCTCATTGGAAGGCTTCACCCACCTTTCTTCTAATCTTTTCCCTGTCAGCCCGGCTAAACTGTGCCGAACAATATATCCGAACCCACTGCCTGCTCCACGGAGCTCTTGACTCCCTCGATCCCCTTGCCCGTATTCCCGGAAACACCGGGAATCAGGATGACGGACGGGAGCAGACTCTCCTTAAACTTTTCGATCGCATGGCCGATACCGGCGGCTGCCGCCTCCGTAATATAGATGACGGCGTAATCCCCGGAGGCCAGGCGGTAAAACAGCTCTTCCGCTTCCTCTGCTTCCTTTACGGGAAATGTGTCAAGCCCCAGGGCAGCAAAGCCGTAAATGCTGTCGTAATCTCCGATGACCGCTATCTTATACATACATTTCCCTGATCCTTTCCCTGATGCTCTCATCCGGCAGGCCGTTCAGCTTTCCTGTCAGGATGATCCGCACAGTTTTAATCTCATTTTCCCTGGCAAGCAGATAGGCCACCAGAGGGCCCGCTGAAAACGGATTGTATTTCTGCGGCTTGATAGACTCTATCAGCTGGTTGTCGCACCACCGCTCAAAGGCTGAGGCTGACTCCTTTAATGCCTCTGCCCCGTCTCTGTAGGACGTTTCCCCCAGGTATTCACAGATAGCAGGAACGCCGGACAGGGCCGCCATGGCCAGCTTCTCCACGTCCAGACTGTCGCAGGGAGCCATAGCCCGGCGCATAAATTCCAGCTCCTTCCCCGTTTTCTGGGAGCGGACGGCAATCTTGATGTCGGCTACCGCCGTCACCGATTCAGCGTAGGCCATAATCACTGGCTCTTTGCTTTTTTTCCCTTCGCTGTAAATGGCCTCCAGAGCCGCCCGGTCCACGATCACGTCGCAGGCCTGCCCGTCTCCTGTATGAAGAAAGGTTTCGCAGGCCTCCCTGGCCGCCTCCCTCATATGTTCCGGGAGAGCGTCAAAGTCCTTTTCCGCCACGATCCGCTCCATTTCCTTTCCGTCTACTGCACAGTCATCATAGTAGACAGAACCGTGAAAACCGGAGTTCACAGCCTCCTTGATGGCGGCCTTCAGATTGTGGTAGAGGTTCTGGTAGGTCAGAACCGAAAGAATCTGATCCTCCCCTCTCAGAAGCTCCTTTACCGTTTTCTGGGCCTTTTCCCGCTCAGCTTCCAGAATCTCCTCCGCCGTCTGGGAGGGATTTCCGTTCCCCCATCCCTTCTCAGCCAGGAAGGCCAGGCAGCCCTCATAGGTTTTCACAGCCATCAGCTGTTCTATGACAGAGGCGGAAAAGAGCGTCATTTCCATGGCGCGGATGCGCGCAACTGCATATGTGTAATTTTTGTCAGACATTCGCTGTCCTCCTTCAATGCCCTTTCAATGCTCTCACGCCCCGGCTTTCCCTCGCAGCGTCAGCCGGGACTGTCATGTTCTGTCATGTTCAGAGTTCTGCCTGTCACCGGCTCTCTTTCTGCGCCTTTCCAAACAGCAGTCCGGAAACCTTGTCAGAAAGCTCATCCCTCCTGGCTGCAAACAGTGCCTCAAAGGAGCAGTTCTCCTCCACCCCTCCGTAGACCAGCACAAAGCCGCCGCTGATGGAAACCGGGTGCTGGGAAAGTTTTATAGTTCCGCCCTTTTTCCCTGCTGCCTTTTGAAGCGTGTCCTCAAAGTCCTTTGGCAGACGCCCTAAATCCTTTTCGGAAAAGCAGATCTCCCCTTCTCCTGAAAGCAGAAAGCACTCCGCCATTTTTTCTATCAGTGCAAAATATTCTCTGTCCTCCATATTCAGAAGAGTTTCACGGGCCTTTTCGATAAGGCCGCTTATCATCTCCTGTTTCGCAGCGAGAAGCATCTGGCGTTTTTTCAGTGCGGCCGAGGACTCTGCCCTGGCTCGTCTGTTCTTCTGCTCAAGCTGCAAACTCTCGTCCGCCTCTTCTCTCATTTTTTCAAGGCTGTCCCTCGTCTCCCGAAGGATTTCCTCTGCCTCAGCCTCTGCTGCGGCCCGGATTTCCCCGGCCTGCCGCCCGGCATCCTCAAGGATCCGGTTCGTTATTTTTTCCAGTCCCGTCATACTGCCTCTCCCTCCATGTCCGGCCAAACTGCGTGTTTTTGTTTACCCTATTACATTACAGCGCGCTGACTGCCAGAATGGATACGAGGAGTGCCAGGATGGCGTAGGTCTCAACCATGGCCGGAAACAGCATGGCCTTTCCGAACTGCTCCGGTTTCTTTGCGACAATGCCGATGGAGGCCACAGCTGTCTTGCCCTGGTGAATGGCAGAGATCAGTCCCACGATGCCGATTGGAAGGCAGGCCAGGAAGTAGAGAAGTCCCTGAGCCAGAGACATATCCATGTCCGCTCCGCCGCCTAACAGTCCGATGCCGGAAAGTACCAGGAAGCCTACCAAAAGTCCATAGATACCCTGCGTTCCAGGAAGAAGCTGTAAGATAAGTACCTTGGCAAACTTGGACGGGTCCTCCGTCACAACGCCTGCAGCAGCCTGTCCTGCCATGCCTACGCCGATGGCGGAGCCGATGCCCGCAAGTCCTACCGCTACCGCTGCGCCCAACAATGCAAATACAATACCCATACTGCTCATAATTAATCCTCCTTAATATCTACATATTTCGTAGTTCTGCGAAACGGCTCGAACATGCGGCCTCCGCCCTCATAAAATTTTCCGAAAAATTCCACATACTGCAGACGGCAGGTGTGTACATAGGCTCCCAGAAGGTTGATCGCCAGATTGAACACATGCCCTACCAGGAACACCAGGATAAACACCACTGCCCCCAGGATTCCGTCTCCCGCCATGCTCCCCATCTGGTTGATAACCGAGGCGATAACTCCTGTTGCAAGTCCCAGTGCCAGAAGTCTTGAGTAGGACAGCACGTCTGACAGCCATCCTGTAATGTTGTAGAGATCGTAGGCACCCAGTGCAAGTCTGAGAGCCGGATTCCTGCTGCTTCGCCCCGACATGAGAAGGATTCCCAAGGCTCCGAAAGCGGCAAGCACCTTTGCCAGCATATTCACAGGCTCCGGGAACACGATGTTCATCTGCGCCATGGATGCGAACAGTTCAGATGGAATCAGAATCAGGATCAGCCCGATTAGCAGGCAGTACCACAGCACCACATCGCAGAAAAAGTCGAGAACCTTTTTATCGCGAAGGAGCATGTACCCCTTGATTCCAAGTCCCAGGAACAGATGAAGCACGCCGAACAGCATGGACATCACCAGCATTTTCATAGGATCGTTTAAAGGCACGAACCAGACTGCCGGAATCGTTATCTCGCGTCCAAAAAAGGTTCTGGATACCACGTCTACTGCATCTCCGAAATAGCCTCCGAACATGACGCCCCAGAACAGGGTGGAAATTCCGCAGTACATAAAGAGCCGGACAGATTTTCTCAGCCCGCTGTCCATCCGCGGAAATTTCTTTAATGCTGCAAAGCAGGCGATAAATACGATCAGCCCATAGGCTGCATCTGAAAGCATCAGTCCGAAAAAGAAAATATAGCAGAGGGACATCACCGATGTGGGATCGATCTCCCCCTTAGCAGGAAGCCCGAAGGAGGCAGTCACTCCCTCTGCCGACTCTGCCAGCGTACCGTTTTTTAAGAGAACCGGGGCCTCCTCGTCCTCGGGGATCTCCTGTGTCTGTACAAAAATCTCAAAGCGGCTGTTCAGCCTGTCTGCCAGCCTTTCTGCCTCCCTCTCCGGCACATAGCCCGTAATCAGGATCGTCTGTTTCGACTGAAGCATCTCCCCCAGTGCCCTGTATTTTTCTGCGCGCACTCTGTAAAAATCCGAGAGCATCTTTAAATTATCTCTGCTTGTGCTGTAGGCTTTTAGCTTTCCTGCCGTGGCCCTGATGTTCTCGTCCAGCTTTTTAATCTCATCTTCCAGCTCCTCCCTGTACACAGCGGGAATCTCATCCACTGCCTGGGCCGGCCGGGCGAAACCTATGGCCCGAAGGGCCTCCTCCACCTGAGCGGCCTCTTCCTTCAGACACAGAACTGCTATGCAGGTCTGATCTCTGTCTCTTCCTACGATTTCCACATGGACATCTGTCTCGGGAGCTCTCTGCGCCAGCTTCTCACAGAGCAGGTCCAGAGTCAGCTCTCCTCCCACCGCGCCTATAAACAGGGCTGTCCGCTCTGTGCCGGCTGCTTTCATGGAAACGTCTAGGCCCAGCCAAGGGACGAGGGTTTCCTTCTGTGCCTGTAGCTTGGCGATAGAGGCCTTGTCCTCAGCAATCTGACGGCTGTAGTCCAGAATCTGCTTCGCATCCCCAAGCACCTTGTCATGGCTCTCACTGAGCGTCTGGAAGGCCTCTCCCGACGCCTGCTTCTTTCCCTCGAGAGCTGAAAAGATCGAGGTCTGCTCCGGGACATACTGTCCCAGCGCTTCCAGAGCCTGTTCCGCAGTGAGCGCATTTCTCTCGCATGACTGACGCTCTGAAATCGTGTCAGGCCGCTTAAAAACACTGTCCTCCTCTGTTTCTGTCCTCAACAGCTCCACCACTCCGGCTCCCTGCAGGAGCTCTAAAACGGGTTTCCGATCTTTTAAAAGTGCGCAGATGGTTATTTTCCTCATCTGCAGAACTGCCATGTAAACATCCCTCCTGTCTTTACAAGACCATCCTTCTGCTTGAACTGTCTCTCACTCTCCAGGCCCCAGACCTGTGTCTGACTCTCAAATGAAGCATGGGTTAAACGGTGTCTGTCTGTTCCTGACCGGCAGCTCTTATACCAGCCTTTCTATGATAAGTTTCACTGCCTCAGGGGTTTTCTCTGCCGCCTTATCCTTCATGGCAGCCGCCTCTTCTCCGGCCTCCCTTTCGGCTTCCCTCATCAGCTCCTCAGCCTCCCTGGCGTAATCCAGTTCTGACCTGGAATTCCTTGCAGAAACCTCCTGCTTGAATTTCTCTCTTTCAGCCTCCGCCTCGCTTCTCGCATTGCTTACAAGCTGCCGCCCCTCCTCAGAAGCCCTTCTGATCATTTCCTCCGCCTCGGCCTCTGCTTTTTTTACAGCTTCTATTGTCTCCTGCACCATCTAATCACCACCTGTTCTCCTGCAAAGCACGGCTTCTGCCTGACCCTGGCGCCTCCGGCGCCGTTTTAATAGCTCCGTCTTCATGCAAAATGCCTCTCACAGCCAAAAGAAAGCTTCCCTTCCCGCTCTCTAGCCGTTCTCACTTTAGTATAATGCGGCCTCCTTCTCTTCATTCATAAAATACAGATTCATAAAATACAGATTCTTTAAATAAAATCAACCATTAGCATTTCGCACATTTGAATCAATTATACAACATTTTGTTTTGTTTGTCTATTATCAGGTAATGCTTCTTTTCATTTCTATTTTATTGTACAAAAATATTTTTCTTGGAATAATATATTAAAAACAGACAGGATAATACCATTTCCGCACAGGAGTCTCTCAGGTTTTCCGGGCTCTGCCATGAAAGGCGCAGAAAATTATATGCCTGAGGGACAGCTAATAATAGAGAAATCTGGTGATATAACAGATGAAACTAAGAAACCAAAAGAGGAGAGCGCACCTTCTCAGCATTCTCTCCTCTTTTTCACGAATCTATATTTTCTTTCTGTCCCTCTGGAGCTGGAGGCCATTCATAAACTGAAGCTCATGGGCCTCCCTCCCTGTCCTCTTAGCTTCCCGCTTCTCTGCCCCCTACAGCTTATTCCCATTCCTCCCAAACTTTCTTTTTCTGAACGGGAAAAACGGAAGCTTCGTAGCAGCAGCCTCCAGGCGGCTCTGGTTGTCCCTCTGGTAGATGCGGATAATCTCATCGAGCCGTTTAAACCGTTCCTCCTCCTTCTCATCAGCCACCCGCATCAGGTAGTCCATCTCCTTTAAGAGCTTCTCATGGACCATATAGGCGATGTCCTGGCTCAGTTTTTCGCAGTTTTCCTCCACCGCGCGGCCGATGATGTGGTTCATGAGCCGCTGGAACTGCTCCATCTTTCCATTTTCCAGAATCTCCTCAAGTCCCACCTGGGGCTCCTGCCGGTTTATGCCGGTTTCTGCTGCCAGCGTCACCTCTCCCTCGCCGTCTTTCTGGAGAGCCTGTCCATCCTGTCCGCCTGCAGCCGGAATCTCCTGCCCCTGTTTCCTGTACTCAGCCTGCCCGTCCATTGCAGCCTGTCCCCCTTCTTCCTGAATTTCTCCGCCCTGTGAAGCCCCCGCTTCCCTGAGCGCCGCCAGCACATCCTCCTCCAGCACTTCATTTGGAATGATCACCTTGCCGTCCGACTCCAGCGACTTAGCGAGAGCCGTCTTAATCGCCTTGAGCTGGTACCCCTTGTCCTTGAGCATTTTCACCTGCTTAAACAGACGGATATGAAACTCTGTATAAAAACGATGTCCCATCTCATTTCTGGGTATCTTAAGCTCCAGCTCATCCTCCCAGTATCTCAGCACATGCGCTTCCACATCCACCTTCCTGGAAGCGTCTGATATCAGATAATGTACCTCAGCCATGATTCAATCCTCTCCTTTGGTTCACAATATTTCGTAGCTTACTTATACTATATGCAAACCAAATTCCAATTATGTCAAAATAACCCTCAAAAATAACAGAATCTCCCTCGAAAAGCCTTATCCACAGTTCAGAAAAAATCTCACCCCTCCATCCACATCCCGCCTCCCCTTATCCCCCTCCTTTCCCCTGTAATTTCCTTCCTCCAGCAAAAAAACCAGTTTATTCGTAAACTTCGCTCCAGCAAAAAAGCCAGTTCTTTCGTAACTTCACTCCAGCAAAAAACTAGTTCTTTCGTAACTTCACTCCAGCAAAAAACTAGTTCTTTCGTAACTTCACTCCAGCAAAAAAGCCAGTTTTTTCGTGACTTCGCTGGAACGAAAAAACTGGCTTTTTTGCCACCCCACCCCCTCTACCTCTCCTTCGCCAGATTCTCAAATTTCGTGAGCTCCGGTCTCCAGAGAAGATTCACGGTTCCGATGGGACCGTTTCTCTGCTTGGCAATGATTACCTCTGCAATATTCGGATTTTCTGTATCTTTGTGGTAATAGTCGTCCCTGTAGAGGAACATAACCATGTCCGCGTCCTGCTCGATGGCTCCCGACTCTCGAAGGTCAGACAGCATGGGCCTGTGATCCGGCCTCGTCTCGCAGGCGCGGGAGAGCTGGGACAGAGCGATGACCGGCGCATTCAGCTCCCTGGCAAGAGCCTTCAGGGAACGGGAAATCTCCGAGATCTCCTGCTGCCTGTTTTCCCCTCCCTTCCCGCTTCCGCTCATAAGCTGAAGGTAGTCGATAATCACGATGGAGAGGCCGTGCTCCAGCTTCATTTTCCGGCACTTGGAGCGCAGCTCCATAATGGAAATGCCCGGCGTGTCGTCTATGATCAGCTTGGAGTTTCCGATCACGCCGATTCCCTCCACAACGGCATCCCAGTCTGAGTCGGACAGGGTTCCCGTCCTCAGCTTCTGGGAATCCACCCTGGACTCCATGGAGAGCATTCGGTTCACCAGCTGCTCCTTGGACATCTCCAGACTGAACACCATGCAGGGAAGATTTTTTCTCACTGCAATGTGATCCACCACATTCAGCACAAAGGCTGTCTTTCCCATGGACGGCCTGGCGGCGATCAGGATAAAATCGGAGGGCTGAAAGCCCGAGGTCCTGTAGTCCAGATCATGAAACCCGCTGGGAATCCCCGTGACCGAGCCCTGGTTTTTCGAGGCTGCCTCAATCTTTTCCAGCACGTTTAAGGCCACCTGGCGGATAGGCACGAAATCCCCGCTTCCCTTGCTCTGAAGCAGATCGAATACCGCCTTCTCCGTGTGAGCCAGAATATCATCCAGCTTGTCCTTCCCCGCATAGCAGGTATTGGCAATCTCCTCGTTTATTTTGATCAGTCTTCTCAGCACTGCCTTCTCACGCACAATATTGGCGTAGGACTTCACATTGACCGAGGTGGGGACTGTCGTCATAATATCTCTGACAAAATCCAGGCTGCTGATCTCCGGGGGAACATCCTTCTCCTTCAGGCGGTCCTGGAGCGTCACCAGATCCACCGGCTTTCCCTCGTTAAACAGCTCCACCATGGCCTCAAACATCACGCCATACTGATGCTGGTAAAAATCGGCGCCTGTGACAATCTCAGACGCCGAAATAATCGCTTCGCGGTCCATCAGCATGGAGCCGATGACGGACTGCTCCGCCTCTGTACTGTGAGGAAGCACGCGCTTAATCAGCGCTTCATCCATCTGTTAAGCCTCCGTCACCTTTACGCGCAGCGTGCCTGTTACCTCCTTGTGGAGCTTAACAGGAACCTCATGAGTTCCAAAGGTTTTCAGTGGTTCAGGAAGCACCAGCTTTTTCTTATCGATCTCTACCTTCAGCTGCTCGGAAACGGCCTTTGCAATTTCCTTTCCCGACACAGAGCCGAAGGCTCTTCCTCCCTCGCCGGCGCGGATCGATAAGGTTACGGACTTATCCTCCAGGAATTTGGCCATCTCCTTTGCGGCGGCCAGCTGCTCGGCGGCAATCTTAGCCTCGTTGGCCTTCTGCAGCTTCAGATCGTTTAAGTTTTTGGCCGTAGCCTCCACACCCAGATTTTTCTTTAAGATAAAGTTTCTCGCATAGCCGTCATTTACCTTTACTACCTGTCCCTTCTTTCCCAGGGACTTCACATCCTCTAATAATACTACTTCCATTTTAAATTTCTCCTTTCTCTTTCATCTGCAGGAGCATCTCTTTCAGCCTCTCTCTGGCCTGCTCAAGTGTGGTATCCTTCAGCTGAGCACCGGCGATGGTCCTGTGTCCTCCGCCGCCCAGCTTCTCCATCATCACCTGCACATTGACCTCATCGATGGAACGGGCACTGAAAAAGATCGTATCTTTCACCTGCGTCATCACAAAGGACGCCTTGATTCCAATAATGTTTAAGAGCTCATTGGCCGCCTGGGCGCCGATCACAGTCGGGCTCTCAAGCCCCTCGGACGGGCACTCGGAGATGGCAAACTCTTTCTCAAAGATCTCAGCTCTTCTCACGGCCTCAGCCCTTGCGCGGTAATCCTCCACCCGGTCGCGGAACAGTTTTCTGACTCTCACCACATCCGCTCCGTTTCGCCTCAGGAAGGCCGCCGCCTCAAAGGTTCTGACTCCCGCCTGGTTCATAAAGTTGTTTGTATCAATGACGATACCCGCATACATGGCATCCGCCTCCACGGATTTCATCTTGATTCCGTCACCCACATACTGAAGAATCTCAGCCACCATCTCGCAGGCCGATGACGCATAGGGCTCCACGTAGGAGAGCACGGCATTTTCAATAATCTCGCTGCTCTGCCTGTGGTGATCAAGCACCATGATCGTCTTGACCAGCTTTAACAGCTCAGGCGCCTCGGTGATGCTGGGCCGGTTTACATCCACCACCACAAGCATGGTGTTTGCATCTGCCCACTGGGCAGCCTCCTCGCCGGTCAGGAACAGATCCTCCGGGTAATCGGGATTGTCCTTAAACCGGTCCATCATGGGCCGCACAGAGGAATTGACGCTGTTAATGACAATATGAGCCTTCTTGTTGAAGGCAGCTGCAATTCTGTAGATACCGATAGTCGCTCCGAAGGAATCCGGATCCCCGATCCGGTGGCCCATGATTAAGAGCTTATCCTTGGTCTCCATCAGCTCTCTCATGGCGTGGGCCTTGACTCTGGCCTTCACACGGGTGGTCTTCTCCAGCTGCTGGGACTTGCCGCCGTAGTAGGTGATCTTCTCTCCATCCTTCACCACAGCCTGATCGCCGCCCCGTCCCAGGGCCATGTCGATGGCTGTCCTGGCATACTCATAATTTCTTATATAGGACTCCCCGTTCATTCCCATACCGATACTCAGGGTGACAGCCATCTCATTTCCTATGTTGACCGTCTTGACCTCCTCGAGAAGGGAAAACCGCTCCTCCTCGATCTCCTTCGTATACTTCTGTTTAATGACAAAGAAGTATTTGTCCTTCTCCATCTTCTTCACGATACCGTTCAGATTGGAGATATACTTGTTGATTTTTCTGTCAATGAGGGCCACCAGAAGGGAGCGGCGCACCTCCTCCACACTCTCAAGGGCCTCATCGTAGTTGTCCAGATAGATGAGTCCTGCCACCAGGTTCTGATCGGTGATGGCCTTCTTCAGAGTCAGGATCTCTGTCTCGTCAAACAGGTAGACAGCCCAGAGCACCTCCTCCTCGCCGCTAGACGGTGTATCCAGCTTAATGCCGTCTCTTTCATCCACACAGATATGGCGGATCTCCATGCGGTAAAAGCTGTCTCCATAGGTCACATGGATCGTGTCCTCCTTGTCAATCCCGTCCAGAGTCTCCCTTGTCAGCTCTGGGAACAGGCCGAAAAGAGTCCTGTTCTTTCTGTCGTCCCTGACAATATCGGAAAATCCCTCATTCATCCACAGCAGCAGGCCGTTCTCATCAGCCACCGCATAGGGAAATTCCATGTCAGCCAGCATGTTTTGCTGAAGTCTGGCATATTCGGCAGAAAAGTCCAGAAGCCCGCCGAGCAGCCGCTTTCTCTTATACAGATACAGCCAGGCGCAGAACACTGCATAGACGAGGGTAAAGCCCGTCATGACAATGCCGGCCTTTAAATCCACAAGGCCTATCACCACATTCGCCGCCATCAGAATCACCGCCATAAAAAGCGGCCACTGCAGATAGACCCGAAGCTGTCCCTGTATTCTGATATCCTCTTTCATTTCTCTCTCCTGTTTCATATCGAACATCTCCCCCCTGAAGGGACAGCCGCCAAAATCCCCGGCGGCTGCCGTCTGTTCGTCCCTTTCGCGCACCTGCCGTATGTACCGGACGGTGCAGAATTGATAAATATAATTCGCCTATCGTATCAGATTATAGCATAAAGGGGGGCGTTCGTCTAGGCGGTACTCAGTGGGAATCAGCAGGCAAAATCATAGACACCCGCCGCCCCTAAGCATGGAAGCTCTGCGCCTGACTGCAAAGAAAATATTTGACACCCCCGCCTCCGGGTGCTATACTTTCGCTGAAAAGAGGGAGCTCGTAGGCGGGCTGAGAGGAAGTAACCGAACTTCGACCTTTATAACCTGATTTGGGTAATGCCAACGTAGGGATCATAGATGTGACATTTGTTTTTACAGGGTTTTATTTTGATTCTTCTGTCATTCTCAGATCTGTACCTTTGGGTTCAGATCTTTTTCTTTTCAGAAGCTGTCTTATGCCGGCTTCCCTGACAGTATTTCCCCGTATCAGTTCAGCAGCCTCTTGTTCCCTCCCAGGAAAGGAGTTTTATCATGGAAAAAACACAGGTGCAATCAGGGATCACACCATCCTCGCGGCCCTATACCACCCAGATGGACGCCGCCAGAAAGGGAATTGTCACGAAAGAGATGAGGTGTGTGGCAGAAAAGGAACAGTTTGAACCGGAGGCTCTCAGAAAGCTGGTGGCAGAGGGAAAGGCTGTCATTCCGGCCAACCGTCTTCACACCTGCCTTGAACCAAACGGAATCGGCTCCATGCTGCGCACCAAAATCAATGTAAACCTGGGAACGTCCAGGGACTGCATGGATCTGGACATGGAGCTTTCAAAGGTAAACGACGCAGTGGCCCTGGGGGCAGAATCCATTATGGATCTGAGCTCCTTCGGCGACACCCGGAAATTCCGCAGAAAGCTCACAGCGGAATGTCCCGCCATCATCGGGACGGTCCCCATCTATGACGCGGTAGTCTATTACCACAAGCCCTTAAAGGAGATCACCACTGAGGAATGGCTGGACATTGTCCGGATGCATGCCCGCGACGGCGTGGATTTCCTGACAATCCATGTGGGAATCAACAAAAATACCGCAGGGCGCTTTAAAGACGCAAAGCGTCTGACCAACATCGTCTCCAGAGGAGGGTCCATTATCTTTGCCTGGATGGAGATGACCGGGCTTGAAAATCCATTCTATGAGCATTTTGATGAAATCCTCGACATCTGCCGGGAATACGATGTCACCTTAAGCCTCGGTGATGCCTGCCGGCCCGGCTGCCTTGCCGATGCCTCCGACATTTCTCAGATAGAGGAGCTTGTCACTCTGGGAGAGCTGACCAGACGCGCCTGGGAAAAAGATGTCCAGGTCATGATCGAGGGCCCCGGCCACATGCCCCTGGGTCAGATTGCAGCCAATATGAAAATTCAGCAGACCCTCTGCAAGGGTGCTCCCTTCTATGTGCTGGGGCCTCTTGTCACAGACATAGCCCCCGGCTACGACCACATTACGGCAGCTATCGGCGGCGCCATAGCAGCGGCAGCCGGCGCTTCCTTCCTCTGCTATGTGACCCCTGCAGAGCATCTTCGCCTTCCTGACAGGGACGACGTAAAAGAGGGCATCATCGCCTCGCGCATTGCAGCCCATGCAGCCGACATCGCAAAGGGCATACCCGGTGCCGAGGACTGGGACAGAAAAATGAGCACCGCCAGAAAGCAGCTGGACTGGGAAGAAATGTTTCGCCTCTCCATTGATCCCGAGAAGGCCAGACGCTACCGTGCAGCCGCCAGGCCGGAAAAGGAGGATACCTGCTCCATGTGCGGAAATTTCTGCGCCGTCAAAAACATGAACCGGATTCTCGACGGGGAGATTGTCTCCATCTTTGATGAATAAAAAAGCGCCCTGAGTGTGAAAGGCTGCCGCCCAAACCAGGCGCAGCCTTTTCTCAGGACGCATTTTATTTTTCAAAAACAGGCAGGGCTCCCTGCAGAGCCCTGCCTGTCTTTACGTTTCACTATTTCGCATTCTGCGGCGGAATTCAGCTTCCGGCTTTAAGCAGCACAGTCTGAAACCGGTATGCACAGGGATAATGGCCCTTTTACAGCCGTTATCCCCGCTTTGCAGCGTCGCAGATCAGCTGTACGCAGGAATCAATTCCCAGCGCGCCGCTGTTCAGCATCAGATCGTAATTTTCTCTGCGTCCCCACTTCTGGTTTGTAAAGGTTTCGTAGTGGATCCGCCTCTTCTTGTCCGTCTGATGCATGAATTCGTCGATGTACTCCTCAATCTCGCCGTACTCAGCCAGTGCCCTCTGGCGTCTGATCTCCCTGTCGCAGTAGATAAAGACCTTCAGCACATCGTCCCGATCCTTCAAAATGTAGTCTGCACAGCGCCCTACAAACACACAGGGGCTTCTCCTGGCCGCATCCTCGATGATCTTTTTCTGGGCAATAAAAATCTGCTCCGTCAGCGGAAGCTCTTCAGGCTTGGGTGTTCTCGGATAGGCAATCCCGTATAAACTTCCCATGGCAAAGTTATAGAGCAGGCTGTTTGTCACCCTCTGCTCCTTGTCAGCAATCAGTTCCGGCGAAAATCCAATTTCCTTGGCGGCCAGATCAATCAGTTTCTTGTCATAGAACTCCATTCCCAGATTTTTGGCCACCATCTGCCCAACCTGGCGTCCTCCGCTTCCATATTCACGGCTGATCGTAACAATCCTTTTACTCATAATACAGGCCTCCTCTCACGGCTGAAAGCTGAGCTGCTCATTTACCTGACAGCTCCGCGTGAATACCACGATTTATTTCTACCTGTATTTTATCATATATGTAAAAAATTATCAATTATTTATCTTATTTTTCAGAAATTTTCTGTACTTTTGTCTATAAGAAGGATTACCGCTATACAATCCCATCCTTTTTTGGCAGTTTCCTCTTAATGAGGAAGTAGCAGAGCATGTGTACGCCCGCTGTGATCACCCAGCTCACCGGATAAGAGATGTAGAGGGAAGTGAGCGTCCTCTGCTGTGCAAAGATTGTAAAAATCCAGAGAATTCTGAGACCGCAGGCTCCCGTCAGAGACACAATCATCGGTAGCACGGAATACCCCATGCCCCTCAGGCTTCCCACCATCGTATCCATCCAGCCGCAGGTAAAGTATGTAGTTGCAATAATGCTCATTCGCAGCATACCGAAGCGGATTACCTCCGGATCCGTTGAGTAGATGAGCAAAAGCTCATCTCCGATGGCATAGGCTCCGAAGCCCAGAATCATTCCAACCACCGTCACGGTTCCCAGGCAGGCAAAGAGGATTCGGTTCACCCTCGTGTACTTTTTCCCGCCGATGTTCTGGCTGGTAAAGCTGAGATTTGTCTGGTAGACAGCGTTCATCGCATTGTAGACAAAGCCCTCTATATTGGCCGAGGCCGCGTTTCCCGCCATGGCAATCGAGCCGAACGAGTTGACGGAGGACTGGATCAGGACATTGGAAACAGAGAAAATCGCTCCCTGCATTCCGGCTGGAAGGCCGATTTTGAAAATCTGGAGCATTTTTTTCCTGTGTATCTTTAGCTTGGAGAGCTCCAGCTTCAGCCCTCCCTCGCTCTTGGCCAGACAGCGCAGTACGAGCCCGGATGAAATACACTGGGAGATCACGGTCGCCAGGGCCACTCCTGCCACATCCATGTGCATGACAATAACGAAGAAGAGATTCAGCACAATATTCACCGCTCCGGCGATGCTCAGGAAGTAGAGAGGCCTCCTCGTATCTCCCACTGCCCTTAAAATCGCGCTTCCGAAGTTGTACAGCATGACAACCGGCATTCCCGCAAAATAGATCCGCATATAGAGGACCGCCTTGTCGATCACATCATCCGGCGTCCCCATAAGCTCCAGCATAAGCCTGGAAAACACAAATCCCATCACGATCAGTATCACTCCGCTGACAATGCTGACGGCGATCGCCGTGTGTACAGCCTCGCTCACATCCTTGTCGCGCCGGCCGCCGTAAGCCCTGGCAACCACCACGTTTGCTCCCACTGAGAGGCCGATAAAAATATTGATCAGAAGATTGATTAATGCCGTCGTGGATCCCACCGCCGCCAGCGACTGGCTTCCGGCAAACCTTCCCACCACAATAATGTCCGCTGCGTTGAACAGAAGCTGCAGAACGCCGGAAAGCATCAGCGGAATTGAGAAAATCAAAATTTTTTTCAGGACAGGGCCATTGCACATGTCCATCTCATAGGTCTTATTCATCTTCCCTGTTTTCCTTTCCTTTTTGTTTTTAATCTCTACATAGGGATATTATAAGCAAAAGGGATCCGGGGTTCAATGGGTTTGGGAAAGAAATGTAAAAAATGTAAAGCAGGAATGCCGCCAGGCGCACCACCTAAAAAAGACCCGGAAACCTCTCGGTTTCCGGGCCTGACTCCGCCTGATTAGTCGCAGGTATACGGCATAAGAGCGATGTGACGTGCTCTCTTGATAGCTACTGTTAAAGCTCTCTGATGCTTTGCACAGTTTCCTGTGATTCTTCTCGGAAGGATTTTTCCTCTCTCAGATACGTATCTCTTTAACTTGTTTGTATCCTTGTAGTCGATTGTTCCGTTCTTCTCTCCACAGAAAACGCAAACTTTTTTTCTTCTGCGCATGCCGCCTCTTCTTACTTTGGAAGCGTCTGCCTTATCACCTTTATTGAATGCCATTGGTGCTACCTCCTTATTCAATCCACATTTTGAGTTTCCTGATACTCAAAACAACACAGCAGCTTTGCTGCCTTTCATCCGACTGCCGGACTGTCTGAACTCTTCGTTCACTCTCCGCTCTCTATCGCTTTTCCCGTCCTTAGTTGAACGGAAGTCCTTCGTCTTCTACTCCGTCGGGGATATTCATAAAGCCGTCGCCGATTGCGCTTGCAGGAGCCGGACGCTGTGCGGCCTGGTAGCCGCCGTCGTGGCCTGCGGAAGCGTTCTTGCTCTCAGCAAACTCCTGATCCTCAACGATTACATCTGTTGTATAAACCTTCTGACCGTCTCTGTTTGTGTAGCTTCCTGTCTGGATTCTTCCTGTCACAAGAACCTTCGTTCCCTGATGGAAATACTTCTCGGCGAACTCGCCGGCTCTGTCAAATGCAACACACTGGATGAAGTCTGCTGTCTGTGCTCCGTCATCCTGGCTTCTGCGGCCTCTTCTGTCAACTGCCAGCGTATATCTGGCGATTGCCATAGCGCGCTCTCCCTGAGAATATCTAACCTCCGGATCTCTGGTAAGTCTACCCATCAGAATTACTTTATTCATACGATCACACTTTCTTTATTTATGCATCCTGCCTTACGCATAAGTATCTGATTACCGGCTCCATGATGCGAACGTGTGCCTCAACCTCGTTCGGGCATACGGAATCAGACTCAAACTGGATGAAGTAGTAGAAGCCCTCTTTCATCTTCTGAATCTCGTAAGCTAATCTCTTCTTACCCCATTCATCAACGTTTGTAACAGTACCGCCGAAACGTGTAATGTAACCTTTTACTTTCTCGATGGCTGCTGCTCTCTCTTCGTCTTCCAGCTTCATGCTAAGAACAACTGCTAACTCATACTTGTTCATGCTGCTTAAACCTCCTTGTGGTCTCTGACTCCCTGACTTTTAACAGAGAGTAAGGAATTTCTATAATATATCACGAATAATTATCTTACCAGAGAACCCTGATAAAATCAAGCTCTTTTTCAAGTTTTTTCTCGCCTTTTTCTGCGGCTTATGCTTTCTTTTCCCCGTCTTTGTTTTTGAGCCCTCTCGTGTTTTTCTGAACAAGCGGTCTGGCCATCATGACCTGGTGGCCGCAGCCCATGCACCTGAGTCTGAAATCAGCTCCCACTCTGAGAATCTCCCACTCCTGGCTTCCGCAGGGATGGGGCTTTTTCAGCTTTACAATATCTCCAACCTCGTATACCATATTTCTCTCCATAAATCCATATTTTCCTGATCGGCTCTCCCGCCGCTGCCCTCCTCTGCTGTCCTATGCCCGCCTTGCCTCCTGCCTCAGCAGGATGCCAGAATTCTGTCAATCTCTTCCTGCTCACCGCCATCCAGAGGTTTCTGGGAAAGAATTTTTACATTCTCCCCAATCTGCTCCGGGCGGCTTGCCCCGATGAGGACAGAGGTGACTTCCCTTCTCCTGAGCACCCACATAAGGGCAAGCTGTGCCAGAGACTGCCCTCTCTCCCCGGCAAACCTCTGAAGCCTCCTTATCTTTTCCCGGTTTTCTTCCTTAATATATCTCTCTGCAACCGTTGTTCCCTTTCTGGCTGCCCGGGAATCCTCCGGGATTTTGGTCAGATATTTTCCGGTCAGCGCTCCCTGGGCCAGAGGGCTGAAACAGACGCAGCCGGCTCCGTTCTCCTCCAGGGCTTCCAGAAGGCCGTCCTCCGGCCACCGTTCCAGCAGATTATAGCGGATCTGATCCACCAGACACGGCGTGTGAAGCTCCCGGAGAATGGCCGCCGCCTTCCTGGCCTCCCCCTCCCTGTAATTGGAAATTCCCACATAGAGGGCCTTTCCCTGGCGGACTATATCGCTCAGAGCCTCCATGGTCTCCTCCAGGGGCGTTTCCGGGTCCGGCCTGTGGTGATAAAAAATATCCACATACTCCAGGCCCATACGCCTGAGGCTCTGATCAATGCTGGCCATCAGATATTTTCTGGATCCCCAGTTGCCGTAGGGCCCCGGCCACATCTCATATCCTGCCTTTGTGGAGATAATCAGCTCATCCCTGAAGTCCTTCAAATCCTCCCTCAGAATCTCTCCAAAATTCTCCTCAGCGGCCCCCGCAGCGGGAAAACCGTAATTATTAGCCAGATCAAAGTGTGTGATTCCCAGATCAAAGGCTGTAAGAATCAGCTCTCTTCTCTCCTCCTTCGTCTTTTCCGTCCCAAAGTTCTGCCACAGACCGAAGGATAATTCCGGAAGCAGCAGCCCGCTCCTTCCGCATCTTCTGTATTTCATTCTGTCATATCTGCTGCCGTCAGGCTTATAACTGTGTTCCATTGTCCGCCAGCCTCCTGCTCTCCTGCTTTATTGTCTTTCTTTGTGCCGTCTGCCCAGCCTATTTCTTCACTTTCATCTTATCTTAGGAATCCCCGCAGCCTCTCCAAGCACCTCCCCGATGCTGTCGCAGATCACCAGGTCTGCCTGGCTGTCGCGGGCGGTAGCGGACTTATTGATAAGCACCAGCCTGTTTCCCCGGTAGTAGTCAATGAGCCCTGCTGCCGGATAGACCACCAGGGAGGTTCCTCCGATAATCAGCATATCCGCATTTCTGATATGCTGGATGGAGCGGGAGAGAACCTGGCTGTCCAGCCCCTCCTCATAGAGCACTACATCAGGCTTTATAGTTCCGCCGCAGCTGCATTTCGGCACTCTCTCCATGGCCATCACCTGCTCCATGGAATAGAATGTTTTGCAGCGCTCACAGTAATTGCGGTGGACAGAGCCGTGAAGCTCCAGCACTTCCCTGCTTCCCGCCGCCTGGTGAAGCCCGTCAATATTCTGGGTAATGACGGCCTTTACCTTGCCCTCCCGCTCCAGCTTTGCCAGGGCCAGGTGCGCCCGGTTGGGCTTTGCATCGGGAAACAGCATCTTATTTCTGTAAAAACGGAAAAATTCCTCCGGCTTTCTTATGTAAAAGCTGTGGCTTAGAATCGTTTCCGGCGGATACGCGTACTCCTGGCTGTAGAGTCCGTCCACACTCCTGAAATCGGGGATCCCGCTCTCCGTGGACACACCTGCCCCTCCAAAAAACACCACATTTTCACTTTCCTGAATCCACCGCTTAAACTGCTCTCTTTTCTCTCTTTCTTCCATTTTCAAATACCTCCTGCCTAAAAATCAGAGCCTTTCCCAGTCCCCGGCCAGAAGTCTAAACGACCTCGTCAATCAGGACGCCGTCAATGGGGCGGATTCTTCCTGCCCACTCCGGCGTCTGGCCTCCTCTACCCTCTGATTCCAGAATTTCGTCAAGGCCTCTGTACCCGAACAGCCACTGAGCCAGACTGTCAATGGAGAGATTCAGAATTTCCTCCTCCCTCTCGGAACCTTTCCCGCTGGCCCTCTTCTCTGCTCTGGCACGTCCCTCTTCAATAAAGATGTTGTAATACCCGTCGCAGGCGGCAAGGAAGGGATCCCTCACGCCCAGTACGCCGTCCGGCCGTCTCGGCTCTGTCCTTGAATCGGCCTCTCTCTGCCTGTCCGACCGCTCCCTTCTGTACTCTGCCTCATCCTTTCCTGAGAGCATCTGGAAAAAGGCTTCCACATTGGTAATCCGTGCCATGATGGCAGACTTTTCCCCGGCCCTGTCCTCCCCGGCAAAGGAAGCCTCCGTATAGAGCAGACGCTGTTCTCTCTCCCCCAGACCCCATTCTGAAAAAAGTCCGCAGAGTCTTTCCCCATCGTACATAAGCTCCAGGGTGCCGTCCTCGCTGGCAAGCTCTTTTACAAGACGCTTCACATAGGCCTCATCCCGGGAACAGTAGGCCTCATATCGGGCGCCCAGCCATTCTTCCATATAGGAGGCTGCCAGCTTTGTCTCCCCGCTCTCACCGTCTGCAGCCAGGGGGCTGAAGAAAAGGCGCTCCTTTGCCTCCCTGGTCAGTCTGAATTTGGGCTGGCGGTAGATGAAGGCAAACTGGAAAGGACGATAGATCGCTTCGGATGCCGGCATCAGGAAGGTAAAGGGAACTCCCTCCTGATTCATATCCTCCATCATCCGGCGAAGCAGAGAAGCCATATGGCCTCTGTGTCTTCTGTCCTTTGCCGTCGCCACGCCGACAATATAGTCAATTCTCCACCTGCCCTCTCTGCACACAAAGGTATAGGGATTCAGATGGAGCATAGAGGCCAGCTTTCCCTCCTCCCTCTTTATGAGGATTCTGTTGTCTCTCACCTTCTCCTTAAAATAGTAGTCGGCAAATGGAACGGAATCATCCGGGAAAGCCTCATGCCAGAGACCGCGGCACTCCTGTTTCTCTGTCTCATCTGCATAGCAGATCTCCTCCGTATGGGAATTCTGCGGCTGCTCTGTTTTCTCCCCTGTCTTCCGTCGCTTCTCCTCCATTTTTCCGTCTGTCAGGGTGTTTTCCCCCAGTCCGGCTGCCTGCAGGCGTTCCTCCTCGTCCCCTGCCAGAGCTCCAATATGCTCTGCCCAGCCAAAGCCCTCTCCTTTTTCTGAGGACTCTCCGAAGGATACCTGCTCCACCAGGTATTTTCTCGCAAAATCAATCGGGCAGTATGACATCTTCGCCTTGCGCAGCCCCTCAATGCCCAGATCGTCCTCCCGGTTTACAATCTCAGCCTCCGGAAACTCCCGAATCAGAAACTGCTGGTTAATCAGCTGATACAGCCCTCTCATGTCGGAGTTTGCCTTTTCGATATGGATCACCGCCATCCGTTCCGTGGGATTGTAGCTTCCAATGGAGAAGGCCTCCAGCTCACCGTCTACATAGATTCCGCCCATCCTGATATTCAGAGAACAGCAGTTGCGGAGAATTTCGTGGATTCCCCTCACCTCAAAGTCCAGGTGCTCCTCCACATCCTCCCCCTTTCCCTCTCTCCATCTGTCCAGAAATTTCCACACATCCTGAATTTCCTCACAGGTAAGAGTTCTGTATTCATAGCGTCCCTCATACTTCTTTATAAAACTGTTCAGGTGGTTTTTTTTCTTGTGGAGCTTTTTGCCTGCAAGGGTCTTTAGAGATTCGGCAGAATACAGATAATCATAGGCCCCCTCCTCTTCCTTTACCAGATACCGCTCCGGCGGCAGGTTCAGGCACCTGACAGCCTCCTCGTCAGCCAGGTTAATGACTAAAGGATAGTGAAGCTCCTCATTGAAATATCTCTCCAGCTCACCGAAGGCCTCTTCCAGATCCTCCTCCCTGCAGAGGGGCATGGCAGAAAATACACGGCCCTTGTATTCCATCAGCCATAAAAGAGCCCTCTCCTCCCAGATTGCATATCTTACATTGTAATACTCCCTCCAGAGAAAGCTCTCCAGAAATACGCTGTCACATGTTCTGTTGCGCCGCATCATGTAGAACGGCGTCAGTCTGTCAATATCCTTTGCAGTAATCGGTTTAAATTCCAAGCTCATGTATGGTTTCCCTTCCTGATTCAGTTGTTTTTTTTGTTATATCCTGTGTTCCTTTAATACTGTATCTGTATTTGCGGCACCTGCCTTCACAGTCCCCGCCTGAATGCAGTCATATCCGTTCTGAACTTCTGCTTCTGCGGTCTCCGCCCGGATGCCTACACTTTTTCCGGTTTTCTTTTTACTTTCTCCGGCTCCGCCTGTTTTCATTCACTGAAAGATTTTAAATGCAGAAGCCGCTGGCGGTTCGGCGCAGGTATAATGACCGCTCTGCGGTCATTGTACCATATCCTTCGGATACGGCAGCCTCCGGCGGAATTTAGCGCCCGGATTTCAGCAGTACATGCTGAAACCGGTATGCGCAGGTATAATAACCGCTCCGCGGTTATTATACCATATCCTTCGGATACGGCAGCCTCCGGCGGAATTTAGCGCCCGGATTTCAG
>ENA-UONZ01000097-UONZ01000097.1-human-gut-metagenome-genome-assembly--contig:-C93old-NODE-97-length-151581-cov-11.131958_pt1 | contig 151581 bp, 129 predicted proteins | sample MGYA00242468_ERZ724015 | MGnify/ENA metagenome assembly ERZ724015
GCTTAGAATAAGGTTTTCTACCTTATTGCCCCTTTAGAAGGCTGTCAAACTCCCGCATGTAATGAATATGGTCTTTATCTGTCTCCATGTATCTAATAACGGCTTTGTGCTTTTGACATATCTCATAAGAAAACTGCTTTATATCATCTGCTATTTGTTTTGGCATCAGCAATTTCTTTCTATACTTGCATACGAAAATAATATGATACTGTAACAAATACTTGTGTCTGTTTTTTGATTTCCACGTTCCCGTAACACAAGTATAGCACGAGCCACCACTTTTGGCTACCTTAACCCACCGTCTAAAGCCAATGGGATTGCGGTAGCTCTATTTCAATATTTGGATTGGCCTGCATATCCTTGTAGACGTCTTTGGTGCTGTTCGTACAGAACCAGAGCTTTCCGTCCAGCTCTCCTGAAAACATAAAGGGGCGGCATTTGGCCTTTCCGTTACGGCCGACGGTGGCAAGATACTGTACGGGATTTTCCTGCAGAAATGTTACAACTTCATTCATAATGAATACCTCCTGTGGTTCGTGTTTTTGAGATTGCAATTTTCAACCTGCATGATTATAATAAATTCATAAGTCTCTTTCGTAAAGTAAGCACTTTTTTGTGCTGTAGTTACCAGAAAGAAACTATTGAAGGGAAGTGGTAACATGCAGGCAGCAAAGGAGCTGCCGGACTGTCCGGTAGAAACGACGCTCATGTTAATCGGAGATAAATGGAAGGTTCTCATTCTGCGGGATTTAATGCCCGGAACAAAGCGGTTCGGAGAATTGAAAAGATCCATTGGCAGCGTATCCCAGAAAGTGCTGACTTCACAGCTGAGGGATATGGAGGAAAAAGGGCTGGTGAGCCGCCGCGTTTATGCAGAAGTTCCGCCGCGGGTGGAGTACAGCCTGACTGAGCTGGGCCGCAGCCTGAAACCGATTCTGGATGCCATGTGGATATGGGGAGAAGGATATCAGGCGAAAAGCAAAGGTTCAGAGGCACAGTAAGGCGCAGTAAGAGCTGTTTCAGCTTCCGTTTCGCCTGTCTCTTTTGCAGGCAGAAATCCAGGGAAATGCTGGGCTGTCTATTGACATTCCCGAAAGGGTCAGATAAGATCAGATAGGCAGAATCTGCTGTCCGGCTGTGATAATGAAAGAAAACGGGAGAGCAGATCAGAAAAACGCTGACAGACAAAAGAGATCTGCTGATGACAGAAATCAGGAGGAGGAGAAATGGAAAACGAAGCATTTTTAAAAGAACTTCTGGATGCCGTGACTGTTTCTGGCGCCATCAGTCTGGGTAGCCAGGCGGTAAAGAGGGAGATGGAAGGCTGTGCAGACGAGGTGATCACAGACATTCTCGATGACACGATCGCAGTGCTCAACCCGCAGGCCGAGAAAAAAATTCTCGTGACAGCCCATCTGGATGAGATTGGCCTTGTAATCACGACAGCGGATGAGAATGGGTACTTATATGCGATTGACAGGGGAGGAGTGATTCCACAGACTTATCCGGGACACAGAGTCCAGATTCACACAGAGAAAGGTATTGTGAAAGGCGTTGTAAACGGAGCAAGGGAGCTGTGCAGAAAGGAAAAGCTGGAGGTGACAGATCTGGCCATCGACATAGGAGCCAGTTCTAAAAAAGAGGCTCTGGAGCTTGTAAGGCCCGGCGATACCGTTACCTTTGACGCTGGCTTTGAAAAGCTCTCTGGGGGCAGATTTGCAGGCCGTGCGCTGGATGACCGCCTGGGCGTATTCATCATCATGGAAGCCTTCAAGCGGGCTAAGGCAGCAGGTGCAAAAAACGGGCTCTACTGCGCTGCCACAGCGGGAGAGGAGACGACGAAAAACGGCGCCTACTTTACTGCGGGAAGGGTGAAGCCGGATCTGGCCATTGTGGTGGATGTTACCTACTGTACGGATTATCCCTTTGGATATACAGAAAAGGATGCCGGAGCGGTAAGGCTCGGCGCAGGTCCGGTGCTGTGCCACAGCCCGATCGTTCCGGAGTCTCTTAACCGCAGGGCTCAGGAGATAGCAGACAGGAGAGGAATCCCTGTCCAGTACGAGGTAGCCAGCCGTTTAAGCTATACAGACGCCGATAAAATCCACTTTGAAAACGGCGGCACCCCGACACTTCTGGTGTCCATCCCTCTGCGCTACATGCATTCTCCGTCTGAGATTGCAGATGAGAAGGATGTGGAAGGCTGCATCAGCCTGATAGCCGGTCTTCTGGAAGAAATGTAGTGGGGGGAGGAAAAAAAGAGAAGTTTTATTGTTCCAGCGAAGTCACAATAAAACTTCTCTTTTTTTCTGAGGTGTAGCGAAGTTATAAGAAGACTTCTCTTTTTTTTCTGGGGAAGGGGGTAGGAGGGCTGTAAAGAGAAAAGATTTCCGCCCAAGAGAGTAGCCCGGCGTCTGTCCGCCCTTGTACTCCGTACTCCCCCAAAAGAAAAAGACAGGATATTTTGTGACTTTTCTGGAACAAAATATCCTGTCTTTTTCTTAAACCCTTATTCTTTGACAGCTCCGCCCATAACGCCTGCTACGAACTGTTTCTGGAATACCATGAAGATAATCAGGATCGGCAGGGTAGCGATGGCAGTTGCAAGCAGGATGACTGCGAAATCCTTGTTGGTCGGGTTTCCGTCAAGAACTGCCAGAGCAACCGGGAAGTTGTACATATCTTTTGTCTCGAGTACGATTAAAGGCCACATGAAGTTATTCCACATGCTTGTGAACATATAGATAACCAGGGCGCTTAAAGCCGGCTTCACGTTTGGAAGCACGATCCGGCAGAAGATGCCGAATTCACTGTAGCCGTCGATTCTGGCTGCCTCCACCAGGGCGGTGGGGAAGTTCATCATGTTCTGCCGCATCAGGAAAATACCGAAGGCATTGGCCAGAGCAGGCAGGATAACAGCTACGTAGGTATTTGTCATATTGGTAGCCACGAAGAGCTGAAATAAAGGAACATACATAACCTGAGGAGGGATCATCATGGAAACCATGATAAAACCGAAAATCAGGCCTTTTCCTTTGAAATCAAACTTGGCAAGCACATAGCCGGCAGCAGAGTAGAGCATGAGAGCCAGCACAGTGAACACGATTGAGATAAACAGCGTGTTAAATGCAACTCTGAAAATATCCATCTTCTCAATCAGAACGGAGAAGTTCTCTGCCAGCATGGAGCCCGGCAGCAGTCTCGGCGGTGCAGCCAGAATGTCCTGATTTGTATTCGTTCCGCTGACAAACATGAAGTAGAACGGAAAAAGGGAAAGGAAGGCTGCCAATATTAAAAACAGATATATTCCTATCTTTTTAATCATGTCAATCCTCCTTATTCATTCTGAACTGGATCCATGACAGAAGTCCGATAATAATTACCATGACATATCCGAGAGCGGATGCGAAACCGAACTTTAAGAATGTAAAGCCGTTGTCGTAGAGATATTCGCCCAAGGTAATGGTGGCGTAGTTTGGACCTCCCTGAGTCAGGATGTACGGCTCATCGAAGAGCTGCAGCGTACCGATAGTGGAAGTAATGGTGGTAAACAGGATAATCGGCTTAATGGCAGGGATGGTAATGTAGCGAAGCTGCTGCCAGAAGTTGGCACCATCCAGAGAGGCAGATTCATACATCTCAGTAGGAATCGCCTGAATTCCTGCCAGGAGGATAATCATGTTGTAGCCAACCCATCTCCAGGTGATGGAGATAATGATGGAAGCCCTTGCAGGCCAGGCGGAATAGATCCACTGAACCTTCTCTCCGCCGAAGAGCTCGATCACATAGTTAATCAGACCGTGATCTGTATTAAAAAGCACTTTAAATACAAGGGCATAAGCCACCAGAGACGTAATTGTCGGAAGGAAGGTGGCCATCCGGAAAAATCCTCTTCCCCGGATGAACTTCTGCTCGATGAGAACAGCGAGCAGAAGTGCAAGACTTATCATGACCGGAACCTGAATAATCAGGTAGAAAAAGGTATTGAACAGAGCCTTGTAAAAGACCGGATCATTAAAAAGTTCAATATAGTTTCCAAGACCGATAAACGTATATGTACCGCCCGAAAATTCCATAAAACTCAGGTAGAAAGAGTAGATAATCGGGTAAATCATGAAAAGTCCGAAAATTATAATGGTGGGCAAAAGCATCCCGTAAGGGAAAAGCTTGTTTTTTTTGCGTGTTTTCATTTCAGCCTCCCATCTTGCTATTTAGAGGTCAAAGCCTATTTCCCAAATTTGGAAACCAGATCCTTCTGCAGTTCATCAAGTGCCTGTGCCGGATCCTCTCCCTCAAGATAAACCTTGGCGCATGCAGAACCGCCTGCCTGAAGAGCCTCATTATAGTTCTCGGTATAGTTTACAGTCGGAACAGTCTTTCCTAATTCGATGAAGGTCTCATAAATCTTCTGGCCGCCGAAGAACTCATCCGGCTCGCTGAAGGTCGGATCCTCGTATACAGGGATGTAGGATGGGAATAAACCGTAGTTAACGAATCCGTCAACCTGAAGCTGTGTGTCTGTCAGAGCGAACTGAACGAACTCCTTGGCAACATCTACGTTCGGTGATGCAGCAGGAATTACAATATCAGAACCGCCGTTCGTGGAACCAGCCGGCTCTTTGCCCGGGAATGCAGGAAGGTCGATAACGCCCCACTTGCCGGACTGATCCGGTCCCTTGTCCTTGATGGTTCCGATCATCCATACAGCCTCTGGAATTGTAGCAACGCTTTCATTTACAACAACGCCCTCGTACTCAGACCAGTCTGTGTAGTTTAAAGCGATGCCTGCGTCGTAGATTTTCTTAGCCATCTCCATGCACTCTACAGCCTCTGGAGAATTTACAGCTGTGTTGCCCTCGGCATCAAAGAAGCCGGCTCCGTTCTCTACCATGAGGAGCTTCCAGAAGTTGGATCCGTTCGGTGCGATTGGAAGCATCTTTACTGGCTCTCCGGAAGGTGTCTTGCAGGTTTCGGTTACTTTCTTGCCGGCCTCGATGAAGTCGTCCCAGGTTTTGATATCCTCTGCGTTAACTCCGGCCTGCTCGAAATAGTCTCTTCTGTAGAAAAGAGCTACTGGGCCTGCATCCCATGGGAAGCCTACAATCTTTCCGTTGGCGGAAACCTCTCCGATCTTTACAGGAAGGAAGTCATCAGGATTTACAATGTCGCTCATATCGGCAAAGCCTTCCGGGTACTTGTTGGCATAGCCGCTGACCTGCTCTCCCTCGATAAGAATTACATCAGCCAGTCCCTTTCCTGTGGAGAGGGTAGTAGCCAGCTTGGTATAAATCTGGTCAGTACCCATCTCCTCAAACTGGAACTCAACGTCCGGATGCGTTTCCTGGAATTTCTCAGCAGAAGCCTGAAGCTGCTTTAAGGCTACGTCCCATGCCCATACGGTGATGGTGTTGTCGCTTTCAGCTTCCTGGCTGCTGCCTCCGCCTCCGCAGCCTGTGAGAGAAAGAGCTGCGATCATGGAAAGCGCTGTTGCAGATGCAATCAGTTTCATTTTTTTCATACGTGCTACCTCCTAAGTTTTACTAATAGATAATTACCATCATTGAAAACTCAAAGATGATTCATCGAATGTGATTTATATAAAATCACTAAAAGTAAGTAAATAATAAGCCTTATTATATAAAAAGTCAATAGGTTTAATAAAAAAATATGGTAAAAATAATGAGTAAAATGTTTGACTTTTACTAAAAACAACTATATAATTAACTTAAAAAAGTAACATAATTGACAAGCAAAAAACATGCCATTTAGTAAAAATTACCATTTCCGGTGATCGAAACTCTATGGCGGCAGAACACAGATACGCACCGAACGGTGATGAAAACTGGCTGAAACAGGAGGTATGAATGTTATGCAGATGAGAGCAAAGAAAAGGTGGGAGGATCAGACGCTGACAGGGATCGGGCGCCTTAAGGCCCGTACTTCTTTCTTTATTGACTCCGCTGAGCGCGTTTCCTTAAATGGAAACTGGGCGTTCAAATATCTGACCGCGCCGGAGTACAGCCCTCAGGGGTTTGAGAGAGGGGATTACGATACAGCGGACTGGGATTCGATTGAAGTTCCGTCCTGCTGGCAGTTAAAGGGATACGACCACATGCACTACACGGACGTGCTTTACCTCTTCCCTCTGAATCCGCCCTATGTTCCGACAGAAAACCCGACGGGAATCTACAAAAGAAACTTTGAGATCCCCACGGAGTGGATGGAGAACGAAACCATTCTGCGCTTCGAGGGAGTGGACAGCGCCTATGATGTCTGGGTGAACGGAGCCCATGTAGGCTACAGCAAGGTATCGCGCCTTCCGGCAGAGTTTAACATCTCTTCCTATATTAAGGAGGGAGAGAACCATGTGGCAGTGCGCGTGTACAAGTGGTCCGACGGAACGTATCTGGAGGATCAGGACATGTGGTGGTTCAGCGGAATCTACCGGAATGTATCGCTGCTCAATGTGCCGGTACACAGAATTGAGGACTGCCGCGTTCACGCAGATCTGGACGACACTTACACTAAGGGCTGTCTGGAAGCAGACGTCCGCCTTTCCAGTGAATCAGGTATTCTTGTATGGAGTCTGACTGACCGGGAGGGCAATGAGGCAGCAGCCGGCAGCGTGCCCGCCGCAGGCCAGGTTAAGATTTCAGCTGAGCTTGAGAACGTACATACATGGACAGCGGAAACGCCTTACCTCTATACCCTGAATCTCTCTCTCAAAGACGGACAGCAGGAGCACAGCGTCAGCATCCGCACAGGCTTCAGACGGATTGAGGTAAAGGGAAATGTGTTCACAGTCAATGGAAAGGCCATCCTCATCAATGGAGTCAACCATCACGACTATTCGCCGGAGGGCGGAAGAACGGTGGATCCTGAGGTGATGAGACAGGACATTATCCTGATGAAACAGAACAATATCAACGCAGTGCGGTTTTCCCACTATCCGTCCATCGAGGCGATCTACGACTACTGCGACGAGTACGGACTGTATGTGATTGATGAGGCGGATCTGGAATGCCATGGTTTTGAGTGGGCTCATGTATACGACATGATCACCGACAATCCTGAGTGGGAAACAGCCTATGTGGACAGAGCTGTGCGCATGGTGGCCAGGGACTACAACCATCCGTCCATTATCATGTGGTCTCTGGGAAATGAGTCCTGCTTTGGAGTGAACTTTAAGAAAGAAGCTGAGGCGATCCGCGCCATGGATTCCTCACGTCTGATCCACTATGAGGGCGATTTTGAGGCGGAGATCACAGATGTCTACTCTACCATGTACACAAGGCTCAAGGGATTGAAGGAGATTGGCGAGACGAAGATCAAGCACAACCGCCCCCACGTCCACTGCGAGTACAGCCACGCCATGGGAAATGGCCCGGGATGTCTTGCCGACTATCAGGAACTCTACCGCACCTATGACAGACTCCAGGGAGGCTTTATCTGGGAGTGGTACGACCATGGAATTAAAACGGTGGATGAAAACGGAACCGTCACCTATAAATACGGCGGAAATTACGGCGACTTCCCGACCAACGGAAACTTCTGCATCGACGGCCTTCTGATGCCTGACCGCACGCCGTCTCCGGGACTTGTGGAGTACAAGCAGGTAATCTGCCCGGTATCCATTAAAAAACTGGGAGATTCCGGGGATCTCTATGCAGTGAAAAACTACTATGACTTTAAGACCCTGGAGGGAATCCGCCTGGACTGCACCGTGACAGACGGAACAGATACTCTGGCCCAGTTTACAGTTGACGGGCTCAGCACAGAGCCGGGAAAAGAAGAAATCGTGACGATTCCTCACACCAGCCTTGACCTGAAAGACAACAGAGATTATTATTTAAATATCTGCGTAAAGGAAAAGGAGGCTACCTCCTATGCGCCTGCAGGCCATGAGCTGGGTCTGTACCAGTTTGCACTGCCTGAGAAGAGGACGGTATGCACGCCAAGGATGGCAGGGGCTGTCCGCATAGCACAGACTGATACAGCAGTTACGGCAGAGTGCAGCGGAACGGAGTTTGTGTTTGATAAAGTTCACGGCAGCCTCACTTCCATGAAGCGGGGAGGAGAGGAGCTCTTAGTGAAAGGTCCCTCTCTCACCGTAGATCGGGCTGACATTGACAACGATATGTACAAAGTGGATGACTGGAAGAATAAATACTTTATCTCCAGAGGTATGGAGGAGTTAGAGTATATGACCGTCAGGGAGCTGGAAGGAAAGGCCGAGATCTACATTCAGAAATATTTCGGCTGCTACAACCAGGCCTGGGGCTTCAGACTTGCTTACGTCTACACAGTGTACGGAGACGGAAGCATGGATGTGAGCCTGAACGGCAAGGCGATCCGCAATCCGGAGTTCGAGCCGGAATTCCTGCCGCGCATCGGCGTAGAGCTTGCGGTAAACCGGGCATTTGACACGGTTTCCTGGTATGGAATGGGCCCGGGAGAAAATTACTGTGATTCCAGACAGGCGGCCGTGATGGGTGTCTACAGGACGACAGTAGAGGGAATGCACACAAATTATGTGAAACCTCAGGAGAACGGACACCGGGAGGATGTCAGATGGCTTGCCCTGTCAGGAAACGAGAGCGGAATTCTCATTAAGGCCCGTGAGAGCTTTGGCATCAACGTGCACGATTACTCCACGGAGGCTCTGAGAAATGCAGCTCATCCCTGTGAGATCAGGAAAGAGGATGCGGTGATTATCAATCTTGATTACAGACACTCCGGCCTGGGAAGCAATTCCTGCGGGCAGGAGCAGACAGACAGCTGCAAGACAGGAATTGAGGATTTCTCCATGGGATTCTCAATCCAGGCCGCTGCAAAGCAGGAGGCTGAGGGACTGGCATTCGTCAGACACTGTTAGAAGAAAGCTGTACTCCGGTTCGGGATACGCCTGCAGGCAGCAGGAAATAAAACATCTTAAGGAAGAGAAGAATTACATATGGCAACAATCAGGGATATAGCAGAGAAGGCGCAGGTTTCCATCAGCACAGTCTCAAGAGTGCTGAATTACGATGAAACGCTGAGCGTCAATGCGGCGACAAAAAAGAGAATATTTGAGATGGCTGAGGAGCTGGAGTACAGAAGCAAAAATCAGAAAAAGCGCAAGAAAAAACTGTCCCTCCTTCTGATTAACTACTACTCGCTGGAGGGGGAGGTGGAAGATCCCTACTACATCTCCGTGCGCATCGCCATAGAGCGCCGGGCGGCAAAGCTGGGCTACAGGCTTACCAGCATATCGAGAGGGGATGAGTTCCGCCAGACAGGATTTGACGGAGTGCTCTGTCTGGGAACTTTTGAGGAGGAGGAGATCCGGCGGATCGACGCTCTGGGTCTCCCCACCGTCTTCGTGGACAGCAATCCGGACGATACGAAGTATGATTCCATCGCCTTTGAGCTTCGAAGGGAGTCCAGAAGGATTCTGAATTATCTCTGGGACTGCGGTCACAGAAAGATCGGCTTTATCGGCGGCAATGATACGGAAGGCACAGGGCTGGAGGAAAACCCCGACAAAAGAACCCTGGAATACCGTCTCTTTATGGAAGAGAAGGGAGTCTACCGACCGGAATATGAGCGGATTGGCACCTTCACATCCAGAATGGGCAATCACTTCATGAATGAGCTGATGGCGCTTCCGGATCCGCCCACTGCCGTTTTCGTGGCAAATGATTCTCTGGCCATCGGCTGCCTGAACGCCATCAGCCAGGCTGGAAAGCGCTGTCCGGAGGACTACAGTGTGGTGGGATTTAATGACATTCCGACAGCCAAATATATGGTTCCGCCTCTCACAACCATGCGTCTGTACATGGATTTTATGGGGGAGAGGGCAGTAGATCTGCTGAGCGACCGGATTTTTACCAAACGCGAGCTGCCCATGCAGATCACGCTGCCGGCTAAACTGATGATCCGGGAGAGCGTGCGCTGCCTTGACGGCGAAGAAAAGTAAAACGGATTCGTTGTTATAACGAAAAAACGAAATCATCCCGGGCTGCAGGCAGAACATTTTCGTCATTTTGCCTGAAAATACATGTCAACCGGGAATGCAACGTCAAAACGACGAAAAAGGCAGCCTGTTTTTGTGGGCTGTGACATGGAAAAAGCGGCCGGAATTTTGTATACTCTGACCAGCAGGAACAGGTGGGAAGACGGCCTGAATATGTAAAAAAAGAAAAGGAGAAACGCTATGTCAACAGTTAAGTTAGAGCACATCTGCAAAAAATATCCCAATGGCTTTGAAGCTGTAAAGGATTTTAACCTTGAGATTGGCGATAAGGAGTTTATCATCTTCGTAGGCCCCTCCGGCTGCGGAAAGTCCACAACCCTCCGTATGATTGCAGGACTCGAGGAAATTTCCGGAGGCGATCTGTACATTGATGACAAGCGGATGAATGATGTGGAGCCGAAGGACAGGGATATTGCTATGGTATTCCAGAATTACGCGCTCTATCCCCATATGACCGTGTACGACAACATGGCATTCGGACTGAAGATCAGAAAGGTGTCTAAGGAAGAAATTGACAAGAAGGTTCATGAGGCAGCCAGAATTCTGGATCTGGAGCATCTCCTCGACAGAAAGCCCAAGGCTCTCTCCGGCGGACAGAGACAGCGTGTTGCCATGGGACGCGCCATTGTCAGAAATCCGAAGGTATTCCTGATGGACGAGCCCCTTTCCAATCTGGATGCAAAGCTGAGGGGACAGATGCGTATTGAGATCTCCAAGCTCCACCAGAAGCTGGGAACAACGATTATCTATGTAACACATGACCAGACCGAGGCCATGACGCTGGGAACCAGAATCGTTGTTATGAAGGACGGAGTGGTTCAGCAGGTGGATACGCCGGAAAATCTTTACGACAGACCAGGAAACAAGTTCGTTGCCGGATTCATCGGAGCGCCTCAGATGAATATGGTGGATGCAGATGTAAAGGAGAACGGCGGCAGCGTAGTGCTTGAGTTCTGCGGACAGAGCATTACCCTGGATGCAAAGAGAGCGGCTGTCTTAAAGGAGAAGGGTTACATCGGCAAGAAGATTACTCTGGGAATCCGTCCGGAGGATCTGCACGACGAGACAGACATTGAGCGCGCAAACAAGGATGCCTGCCTCCATGCAACCATCCGCGTATACGAGATGCTGGGAGCTGAAACCTTCCTGTACTTCGATATGGACAGTGCAACCTGGACGGCAAGAGTAAATCCTTCTGTCCGTGTAAAACCGGGCGACAGCGTTAACCTGTATATGGATACAGAGAAGCTGCATGCCTTTGACATTGAAACAGAGAACGCAATTTTTAATTAACAGCGCAGGAAGAGAGGCGCGCGCAGGCGTGCGCCTTGCAAGCGCAGGGGGAGGATGCCGCCGGGGAGGCGGTGTCCTCTTTTGCGGTTTTGCGTCTGCCATAAAAATTCACCTCTTTGTCCCTTTTCTCATAGATAAGGTAAAGCTGGACGAACCAGCTTGATGAATGAGGAGGATATTTTTATGGGAATTATAAATGCAAATAAGAGGGTAAATGAGGAAAGAATCGAGTGCGGCGGAACCGTTAAGGTAACCCTGTCACTGGCAGCCTGTCCCTGTATCGGCAAGGAATCTCATGACATTGTATTTGCAATCGACCGTTCCGCGAAAATGGAAGGGTCGGCTCTTGAGGCTGCGAAAAAGGGGATCAAGGCCTTTATTTAGACTCTGGAGAGAGAGTCTGCACAGCCGGAGGGATATGCAGGAGAAAAGAGAGTGGGGATTGTGAGCTTCTCTGATACTGCAACCGTGAACTCCATGCTTTCTCCTGTTGTGGAGCAGGCGGCAAGGGCGGCAGAGGGACTGACTGCCGGCGGAAAATCCAACCCGGCAGAGGCGATCCGCGCAGCTGTGAAGCTGCTGGATATGAAAACGCCTGGTGAAAAAATGCTTTTCCTGATTACAGACGGGCAGACACCATTCAGGAGTCAGACTGACAGCGCAGCTGCTGAGGCCAGACAGCCGGGAGTTACTGTTTACTGTATCGGAATTGCCGCCCCTGACGGGGTAAACCGGGAAGCACTCCGCTCGTGGGCTTCAGGGCCGTCCGATTCCCACATCATCGAGATTCGGGAGCTGGGTGAAGCCCAGACAGCATTTGAGCGCCTTATGAAAAATGGCTGCAGGCACGGGGCCACAAAGATTGTAATTAACGAGGAAGTAAACAGCGACTTTGCCATTACGAGCATTTTGACTCCGACCAAGGGAACGGCCACCATGATCAACACGACCACACTCCAGTGGAAGATTGACAGTCTGGGCTGCCGCAAATGTGAGGGGGCGGTTCTGGAGTTCTATATCAGAGACGTGGCCCAGGAAGGAGGCCGGAAATTCGTCAACCACTGCATCAGATACTGCGATGCAGAGGGAAATGAAGTGTCATTCCCGAATCCATGTGTTCACGTGGAGTGCTGCGGGGAGGTAAGGCCCGATCACTGTCCTGAGGCAGTGGATTTCACAATCGACGGATGTCAGGACGTGGAGGGAGTAGATGTGGGGAGAATCTGCCAGGAAGGACTTGGAAGAATCGTAGAGCTGAATGCAACTGTCAGAAACGTATGCCCCGGAAAGAGGACCGCGCTGGCAGCCATTCTCACCGAAATCGGCATGAACGGAGAAGAGTGCGAGCGCGGAATGAAAATTTTTACAATCCCGGCACAGAATGGAAAAAAATGCTGTGATATTCAGGTGAAGGGAATCCGGTTTGTACTCCCGGAAGATCTGAATGACTGCGGAGGGTGTTCGATATGCAGAAAGAGAAGGCTGAGAGCCAGACTGATTGCCCACAGCATTGACAGCGGGTTTAGCTGCGGTGATACAGAGACAAACAGGGGAGGCGGATGCCGGGAAAGCCTTCTGGATTAGAAGAGCCAGGCAGGATAAAAAAACAGAGGTACAGGCAGGAGGAAAAGGTTGAATTCAAACAGCACATTTCAAACGACACTGGAAGAAATAAAGAAAATAACAGGGATAGAGCTGATGCTGCTGCGGCCGGGAGGTGGGATGACGGCGTTCACCTGCCCTCCCGGCAGGGAGGATACTGAACGGGCGGAACAGTTTGCCGCCTCAGGCGCAGATTTTCAGAGTTTTGGAGAGCTCTGCTTGGTAAAGGTTGCTGACAGAGGAAAGACAGAATTTGTTCTGGCTGGACGGGGAAGCGGAGATGTTCTCACCTGTCTGCGCCTGGCTGCTCTCCAGATTTCAGGGCTAATCCGCTTCCAGAAAGACAGATTTGACAGGGAAAACTTTATAAAGCGTGTGGTTCTCGGACACCTTCTCCCGGTCGATGTGGACGATCAGGCAAAACGGTTTCGGCTGGACGGCAGAGTGTCAAGAACAGTATTTCTGATAGAGACCAGAGAGGACGGCGGGGATTCGGACGTGATTCTTCAGATTCTTCGCCCCCTCTACGGCGAAACGGCAGGCGGCTTTCTGTTTAAGACAGCCCACAGAAAGTATGTCTATGTCAGAACCATGCGGGAGGGAGAGAGCACAGAGGGGCTGGAGGAGATAGGGCGCAATATCGTCGACGTGATCAATACGGAGGGGATGCAGGATGCCTGTCTCTCCTTTGGGACTCCTACCAAAAAGCTGAGCGGACTTTCCGAATCCTACAGAGAGGCCTGTCTGGCAATGAGAATCGGGCGTATCTTCAGCAGGGAAAGCCATGTGGTGGCCTACGACCGGCTGGGGATGGGGAGGCTGATTTACAGTCTCCCTATGCCTCTGTGCAGGAAGTTTCTGGACGAGGTATTTGCCTTTGCAGGGCCGGATGAGCTGGACGAGGAAGCGCTGATGACGATCCGCCAGTTCTTTGACGACTCCTTAAACATTGCAGAAACGGCCAGACATCTCTATATTCACAGAAATACTCTGGTTTACCGGCTGGACAAGCTGCAGAAACTGCTGGGACTGAATATCAGAAATTTTGAGGACGCCATGCTGCTGAGGCTGGGACTTATGGTGCACGAGTATGTGAAGGAGAAGGCGGAAAATATTGACGAAGAGGACATATAAAAACGCACCGCAGCGGCTGTACATGCCTGAATGAGGGAAAGCAAAAGACAGCTGCAGGGATTAGAGAAAAGAAAATGAGGGAAAAACGATGATAGAGCGTATTTTTGACACAGACAATGGATTCTGGCAGACGGTCGGAAGGGTGGGCGACCTGATTCTTCTGACGCTTCTGACCTTTGTCTGCTGCATTCCGGTTATCACAGCAGGGGCATCCCTGTGCGCCATGCACTATGTGTGCTTTAAGATGATGGAAAACGACAACAGCAGTACAATAAAAAATTTTTTTCACAGCTTCAGACAGAATCTAGCCCAGGGAGCTGTCATGACCCTGATTATGGGGGCGGCCGGATTCCTGCTCTGGTATGACGGATGGTTTCTCCGGCAGATCTCCGGCACGCCGCTTGGGAGCGGAATCCTGTTCTTTGCAGGCTGGGCGCTTTATATTTACCTGCTGTTTGTCTATACTGTGCTGTTTTTGTATCTGTTTCCGCTCCAGGCGAGGTTTTACAACCCTCTCGCCGTGACGTTTAAAAACGCAGTGATAGCCGGATTTAAAAATCTTCCGAAGACGGTGATGATGCTCATCGGTGATGGATGCGTATTTCTGATCATAGTTCTCTGCTTTGTCTATTTTCCGCAGATAGCCTTCCTTCCGCCTCTCATTGCTCTGCCCCTCTGTGCCTGGTACAATGCCTGGGTACTCAGAGGACTGCTGGGGCTTGTTCCTGGAAAGCTTGACCTGCCTGTGCCGGACGGCGGCGATGTTAAAGAGCCGAAGACCCGGGAGCAGAGAGAGGATGAAAAGTAGGGGGAGGGAGAAATAAATGAACCATTCATCAGCAGAAGAATACAAGAAAGCCAGGCGTGCGGGGCTTAAGGCGTTTCGGGAGGCAGCCGGAAAGGGAAAGTATCCCTATCTGCCGGCTCTGGACGAGATGCTCGCCCACACGAAGACAGCCGGAAGAATACCCATAGGTGTGTTTGAGATTCCCCTTTCCCGGGTGACGGGCACAAAGACGGCAGCCCGCTCGGAGAGCTTTGCATGCAATTTTATGCCGATACTGTCGGAAAAGACAGAGTTTTCCAGCAAATGGGAGCAGCTCTATATGGCTCAGCTTTCAGAGGGAATCCGCGACCCCATTAAAGTCTACGAGTATATGAACCATTTCTATGTCCGGGAGGGAAATAAGCGGGCCAGCGTTATGAAGTATGTGGGTGCCGCGGGAATTACAGCCGAGATTATCCGCATTCTGCCTAAGAGGGACGGAAAGAAGGAGACGGAAGCCTTTTACCAGTATGCGGAATTTAACCGCGTGACAGGGATTTTTGATCTTCTCTTTTCGGAGCCGGAGTCCTACCGGAGACTGGCAGACTGGTTCGATGAGGATCTGGTGAGCAACTGGAAGGAGGCCCATGTGAAGGAGCTTCGCGCTGCCTTTGCCCGGTTCTGCAGCTGTTATCAGAAAAAGGCCGGGAAAGAGGAACTGAGCGAGGAGAGCGATGCATTCATAACCTATCTGCAGATTTTTGGCTACAGCGGTCTTCTGGAGGAGAGCGACGGGGAGATCCGGGCAAGAATTGAGAGGGTATGGCAGGAGCTGGAGCTTGCAAAGAAGGAAAAAAAGGTGGCCCTTATCGAAGATGAGGAGGTGGTGGAACGGGACGGAAAGCGCGAGAGGGACAGGGGAGGCCTCTTCGGCTATCTGCTCCCCGGCGCAGAGCAGAAGAAGGAGTTCCGCGTCGCCTTTATCAACGACAAGGAGCCGGAAACCTCAGCCTGGGCCTATGGGCATGAGCTGGGCTGGCAGGCTCTGAAGGCAAAGTACGGAAACCGAATATCCGTTTCAGTGTTTAATAACTGCGGCAGCGAAGAGGCGGTCAAAGATGCGCTGGCAAAGGCGGTGCTCCAGAAAAACGATATGATCTTTACTACCTCTGCGCAGATGCGCAGCCAGGCTCTGGAGGCCGCGGTCAACTATCCGGAGGTTAAGATCCTGAACTGTTCGGTCAATGCTTCCTACCGCTCCATCAGAAGCTATTATGCGAGAATGTATGAGGCCAAATTTATCCTTGGCATGATCGCCGCATCCATGGCTGAGGACAGCCGGATCGCCTATGTGGCAGACTATCCCGTTTACGGAGCTGTGGCGAATATCAATGCCTTTGCCATCGGAGCCCAGATGATCCGGCCTGATGCAAAGGTTTACCTGAAATGGTCAAACCTTAAGAAAACCGGGTGGAAGAGGGAGATCCGAAAGGGCAGATTTTCGATTGTATCCGGCCCGGATCTCAAGCTGCCCGCAGAGGAGAGCCGCATGTTCGGCCTTCTGCGGTACAACCGGAAAAAGGAAGTATTTGAAAATCTGGCCATGCCGTTTATCGACTGGGGAAGGTATTACTCCCTGCTTGTGGACTCTGTGATGGATGGGAATTTTAACTCAAAGGAGATCACAGGCAGCGGAAGGGCTGTCAACTATTTCCTTGGAATGTCTGCCGGCGTAGTGAGCGTCCTTCTCTCATCAAGAATCCCCTACGGGACGAAAAAAATGATTGATCTGTTTGAAAAGGAGATTGTGCAGGGGAATCTGTCGCCTTTTGACGGGGAGATACGCACCAGAAAGGGAAAGCTGAAAGGAGAGGGAAGCGGTCCACTGAGCGCTTTTCAGATCGTCAAGATGGACTGGCTCAATGAAAATGTAGTCGGGCGGATCCCTTCAGTGGATGAATTCAAGGATGATGCAAGAGCATTTCTGGAAGCTCTCGGAGTAGAGGTGGAGGAGCCGGAGGAGACAGACGGAAATGATGCGGCACAGAGCCGGGAGGCAGAAGGAAGGAGCAAAAATAATGAGGGTTCTGATTATCGCGGATGAGGAGTCCAGGGCGCTTTATGATCACTATGATAGTTCCAGGCTGCGGGACGTGGACCTGATCCTCTCCTGCGGAGATCTGAGCGCCTCCTACCTGGAATTTCTTGTGACAATGGGACATGCCCCTGTGGTCTACATTATGGGAAACCATGATGACCGGTTTCGCGCACATCCGCCGGAGGGCTGCATCTGCGTGGAGGAGCGGGTGTTCAACTATAAGGGGCTTCGCATTGCCGGGCTGGGGGGAAGCCTGCGGTACAAGCCGGACGGCATTTACATGTACACGGAGGAGGAGCAGAAAAAGAGGGTTCAGAAGCTGAAGCGCCAGATTCAGAAATACCACGGGATCGACGTATTTCTGACCCATGCCCCGGCCAGAGGGCTGGGGGACGGAGAGGATTTCCCTCACCGGGGCTTTGAATGCTTTCACGAGATCCTGGACGAGTTCCATCCCAAATATATGTTTCACGGACACCAGCATCTGAATTACGGCTCTGGGACCAGGGAAAACAGAAAGAACGATACGAGAATTATCAACGGCTATCAGTCCTGCAGGGTGGAGATCGGGCCGGAGGAATACCCGGCTGAGTATGAAAATACGGGTTCTCTGATTTTTGATCTCTACAATAAGCTGAAGCGGCAGGGAAAGCAGTAAAAGCTCCGGGGCATCTCCTTTGAATCCCCTCTTGCCGCCAACTGCATTTTGTGATAGACTAAAACAAGTTTGAACATTCATTTCGGCCGCTTCTGCGCCGCAGACGGAGTATGATGTCCGTGGGCAGAAGGGAAGAAAGATAAGGTACTACGGGCAGTGAGGGTTCAGACTGCGCTAGGAAGTAGAAAGGCCCCAGGGCCGGACAGAGGAGGAAGACATAAGTATGAGCAAAAAGCGTTCAATCGAGACAACGTGTATTCAGGGAGGATGGCAGCCGGAAAACGGAGAGGCAAGAATCCTTCCGATTTACCAGAGCACGACATTTAAGTATTCCACCAGCGAACAGATGGGACGTCTTTTCGATCTGGAAGAGAACGGATACTTTTACACCAGGCTTGCCAACCCGACGAATGATACAGTGGCAAACAAGATCTGCGAGATGGAGGGCGGCGTGGCTGCTATGCTGACTTCTTCCGGACAGGCGGCAAACTTCTACTCTGTATTCAATATCTGCTCGGCAGGAGATCATTTTATCTGCGCAGCTACCGTTTACGGGGGTACCTCAAACCTCTTCACTGTCACTATGAAAAAAATGGGCATTGACGTAACACTGGTGGATCCGGATGCCTCTGAGGAGGAGCTGGATGCTGCCTTCCGCCCCAATACCAAATGCGTTTTCGGCGAGTCCATCGCCAATCCGGCTCTGGTGGTGCTGGACATTGAGAAGTTCGCCAAGGCGGCTCACAGCCACGGCGTTCCGCTGATCATCGACAACACCTTTGCCACGCCGATCAACTGCCGTCCCTTTGAGTGGGGAGCCGATATTGTCACCCACTCTACCACGAAATATATGGACGGCCACGCCATGACTGTGGGCGGCTGTATTGTGGACAGCGGAAATTTCGACTGGGAGGCTCACAAGGACAAGTTCCCGGGCCTTACCACCCCGGATGCCTCCTACCATGGAATTATCTATACGGAGAAATTCGGAAAAGGCGCATATATTACAAAGGCTACCGCACAGGTGATGAGAGACCTGGGTTCCATTCAGGCTCCGATGAATGCCTTCCTGCTGAATATCGGCCTGGAGACGCTTCACCTGAGAATGCCGCGCCACTGTGAAAATGCCTTAAAGGTGGCTGAATACTTAAAATCCAGAGAGGACGTGGCCTGGGTCAATTATCCGGGGCTTGAAGGAGACAAGTATTACGAGCTGGCGAAAAAATATATGCCAGGCGGAACGTGCGGCGTAATCTCCTTCGGGTTAAAGGGAGGAAGAGAGGCAGCGGCTGTCTTTATGGATAAATTAAAGCTGGCAGCGATTGTGACACATGTGGCTGATGCGCGCACCTGCGTCCTGCATCCGGCCAGCCATACACACCGCCAGCTTACAGACGAGCAGCTTGTGGAGGCGGGAGTGGATCCGGCTATGATCCGCTTCAGTGTAGGCATTGAAAATGCAGACGATATTATTGAGGATATTCGCCAGGCTCTTGAGGACTAGGAGGGGAGCAGGGAGAAAATCTCAGCTGAGGATATGAGAAGTAAGGCAGAGAGAACGGGGAGCGGCTTGAAGGCGCGCCCCGTTCCTTTGAATTTCCGCACAGGAAGGGCCTGAGGGGAAAGGCGGATATACAGGAGAAAAGAGAGATGAAAAAGAGAAAAAAACTGCTGAGAATCGTGTTTGGAAGAACGACCTTTGTGGTTCTGTTCCTGCTGATTCAAGTGGCTGTCCTGCTTTTGGGAATTTCGTGGCTGGAAGATTATACGCTCTATTTCTATGGAGCTTCGGTGATTCTGAGCGCAGTGGTTCTGATCTATATTATCAGCGCAGATGAGAGCAGTACCATCAAGCTGTCATGGGTAGTGCCTATCCTGGTGTTTCCTGTGTTCGGAGTTCTGTTTTATCTGTTTGTGAAGCTGCAGGTGGGTACCAAACTGATAGGGCTCAGGCTCCAGGTGACGGCAGCCGAGACAGCTCCCTATCTGAAACAGGATGAGGCCACGGCACTGCGCTTTAATGAGATAAGCTCCAGCCAGGGAAATCTGGTGAAGTATATGAACCGGTATGCCGGCGTTCCCGTATATGCCGACACGGCTGCCAAGTATTTTCCTCTCGGAGAGGACATGTTCGAGGAGATGAAGCGGGAGCTGAAACAGGCTGAGCACTTTATCTTTATGGAATATTTTATTGTGGAGCGGGGAGAGATGTGGAACAGTCTTCTGGAAATCCTGGAGGAGAAGGTGAAGGAGGGAGTGGAAGTCCGGGTTATGTACGACGGCATGTGCTGCCTGATGCTGCTTCCCTATGCCTACCCCAAGACGCTTCGGGAGAAAGGAATCAAGTGCAAGATGTTTTCTCCTATCCGTCCGGCTCTGTCCACCCATCAGAACAACAGGGATCACCGGAAAATCTGTGTGATTGACGGCCATACGGCTTTTACGGGAGGCGTAAACCTGGCTGACGAATACATCAACAGGAAGGAGCGGTTTGGTCACTGGAAGGATACGGCCGTCATGCTGAAGGGCGAGGCGGTGACAGGATTTACGATGATGTTTCTGCAGATGTGGAATGTGACGGAGTGGGAGAAAGAAGATTATGATCGTTACCTGAGGAAACCTGAGTACGAATTTTTGCCGAATCTCGACCGTTCCGGCTTCGTCATCCCCTATGGCGACAGCCCTCTTGACAAAGAGAATGTGGGAGAGCAGGTGTACCTGGATATACTGGGGCATGCCAAGAGGTATGTGCACATTATGACGCCGTATCTGATTCTGGATGACCAGATGATCAATGCCCTGCAGTATTCGGCCAAGAGAGGCGTGGAAACCGTGATTATTATGCCTCATATACCAGATAAGAAGTCGGCCTACCTGCTGGCCCGCTCCTATTATGAGGAGCTTCTGAGAGCCGGGGTGAGAATCTATGAGTACACGCCCGGTTTTGTACATGCGAAAGTTTTCACCTCCGATGATGAGAAAGCTGTGGTGGGAACTATCAATCTGGACTTCAGAAGCCTTTACCTTCATTTTGAGTGCGCTGCCTACTTCTACAAGCATCCGGTAGTGGCTGAGGTGGAGACGGATTTTAAACGTACTCTGGAAAAATGCAGGGAGATCACAATAGCTGACTGCCATAGCTACCCGTTTATCAAGAGGTTTGCGGGAAAGGCCCTGAGGCTGGCTGCACCTCTGATGTAGAGCCATGAACCAAATGCCGCCCCGCCTCATAGTATGGCGGTGAGGGCCCGCAGGGAGCCGGGCGGCATATGAAGGAAATGAAAGACTGGAGAGCTTAGAGGAAGATGACAATGACAGAAGGAGCACTGGTACTGGAGGGAGGATCCCTGCGCAGCATGTTCACCGCCGGGGTCCTGGACGTACTGACAGAAGAAAAGATTGTGATGTCCTATGTAAACGGAGTATCTGCCGGGACAATGGCCGGCATGAACTACATTACCGGACAGAAAGGGAGGATGCTTCGGATTAATGAGGAGTTTCTCCACGATAAGCGGTACATGGGGATGAGAAGCCTGCTCAAAAACAGGCTGGTCTTTAACTTTGATTTTGTCTTTGGGGAGCTGTCTGAACAGCTGATTCCCTTTGATTACCAGGCATTTTTTGCCTCGCCTCAGAAATTCGAGGCGGTTGCCACCAGATGCAGGACGGGAAAACCGGAGTTTTTCGAGAAAAGCCGTTGCGGGGAGATGATAAAGGCAGTGCAGGCTTCCGCCAGCATGCCGCTTCTGTCGCGGATGGTGACAGTGAACCACAGAAAGTATCTGGACGGCGGAATTTCCCTTCCCATCGCCTATCAGAGGGCCATGGACCTGGGGTATGAAAAAGTGGTTCTCGTGCTTACGAGAAACAAAGGATACAGAAAAAAGCCCCTGAGCCGGATGACTATCCGCGCCTATGAGCGCTATTTTGCGCCTCTGCCAAAACTTCTGGATTCCCTCTATGAGGTGCCGGAGCGCTATAACCGGATGCAGGAGGAAATTGACCGGCTGGAGGAAACTGGGAGAATCTTTGTGATCCGGCCGGAGCAGCCGGTGCGCGTCTCCAGGCTTGAGCAGAATCTCGGAAAGCTGCGGGCCCTTCACAGAGAAGGGATCGAGACGGCAAAAAAGAGGCTTCCTGCGCTCCGCGCCTACCTGGAAATCGGCTGAGCCCTTGGCTGAAAAGTCCGTCAGACCAGAAAAGGCGATCTTGCAGCCTGTCTCTGGTTGCCGTTCCCGGCTGTTCATGCTACAATCAGTGTATAGTGTGAACAGGAGGAAGGACGTATGAAATATATTGATATGCACTGTGATACCCTTACACGTCTCTACGATCTTGGGGCGGAAAATACAGGGGAATCACTGAGAAAAAACAGCGGCCATCTGGATTTGGAGAGGATGAGGGCTGGGGAAGCGCTTATTCAGTGCTTTGCGATTTTTACGAATCTGAAAACCCAGCCGGATCCCTACAGATACAGTATGGCCGTTTGTGATCTGTTCTGGAGGGAGATGGAAAAAAACAGGGATGTGATTTCTCCGGTCCGGTCGGCTGAGGATCTTTTAAAAAACGAGAGACAGGGGAAGATGTCCGCCCTTCTGACTATAGAGGAGGGAGCAGTGTGCCGGGGAGAGACAGAGATTTTACGGGAATTTTACGAAAGGGGAGCCAGGATGATGACTCTGACCTGGAATTACCCCAACGATCTGGCCTGGCCCAACAGGATTGACTTTGAGAGAGGAATCATGGAGCCGGAGACAGAGAAGGGGCTGACTAAAAAGGGCATCGCTTTTCTGGAGGAGATGGAGAGACTGGGAATGATTATCGATGTGTCGCACCTGGGAGATGCGGGCTTTTTTGAGGTGGCAGAGCACACGAAAAGACCTTTTATCGCCAGCCACTCCAATGCCAGGGGGGCGGCTGGCAATGTGAGGAATCTGACAGATGAGATGATACGTCTCCTGGCTGATCGGGGAGGGGTTATGGGAATCAATTTCTGTCCGGCCTTTTTAAGTGCCAGCCAGTCTATGCAAAAAGGGGGCGGACAGAGCTTTGTGAGGGATATGGTGTCACAGATGAAATATATCAGGAATGTGGGAGGAATTGAGTGCATCGGCCTTGGATCAGATTTTGACGGCATCACGGGAGAACTGGAAGTGGATTCGCCGGCGGCCTTTTGGAAAATTGCAGATGAGATGCACCGCCAGGGATTTGCGGCTTCTGAGATCGAGGCGGTGTTTTACAGGAACGCCAGACGCGTTTTTACAGAAATTTTACATTAAGCTGTGAGCGGACTTTACATAGAACTGATATAGTTAGAACATACTTTTTACAATAGATTTTACAATAAAAGTTTTACAATAGGGGAGAAAAATCATGTCCATATCAGATTTGGGGATGCTGTTTCAATTTGCCGGAGGCCTTGGGATGTTCCTCTACGGAATGGCAACCATGGCCGACGGCCTTCAGAGAACTGCCGGCAGCCGTATGCAGCACATGCTGGGAGTCCTCACAAATAACCGGCTGCTTGGAGTGCTTGCCGGAGCAATCGTGACCGCCATTATCCAGAGCAGCTCTGCCACTACGGTTATGGTAGTGGGATTTGTAAATGCAGGGCTCATCAATCTGCTCCAGGCCACTGGAATTATTATGGGTGCCAATATCGGCACCACGATCACCAGCTGGATTGTATCCATGAGCGAGTGGGGGGAGGTGCTGAAACCGGAATTTTTTGCTCCGTTTTTATTTTTCATCGGAGCTTTCCTTGTGATGTTCACGAAAAGCCACAAAAAGAAGGAGGGCGGTGAGATCCTGATAGGGTTTGCCCTTCTGTTTATCGGCCTTTCCTTCATGTCCTCATCCATTGAGCCCTACAGGGATGCGCCTGTTTTTTCTCAGGCCTTTCAGACCCTTGGACAGAATCCTCTCCTGGGGGTTCTCGTGGGTCTTGTGGTAACCGCTATTATCCAGAGCAGCTCCGCATCTGTGGGAATCCTTCAGACTCTGGCGCTGAACGGGATGGTAAACTGGCAGTCAGCCGTATTTATTACCCTGGGCCAGAATATCGGAACCTGTGTCACGGCTCTGCTCTCCTCAGTGGGAGCCAGCCGTACGGCAAAAAGGGCGGCAGTGATTCATCTGCTGTTTAATGTATTCGGAACGATCCTCTTTGGAACGATCATGTTTATTGTGTTCCTCCTGAACCCGTCCTTTGCGGCTTCCAGTGCGGACAGTGTGGGGATCTCGATTTTTCACACCATTTTCAATGTGTCCAACACGATTATCCTGTTCCCGTTTGCAGGGCTTCTCGTAAAGACCGCCTGCGCCATTGTCAAGGAAAAGAAGAGTGAGCGGACCGAGGACGATGTGGAGACAGATATTCTGCGCCATCTGGACGACAGACTGTTAGAGTCTCCGTCTTTTGCCATTGACACGGCTGAGAAGGAAGTTATCAATATGGGAAAGGTTGCCATCGCTAACCTTAAGATTGCCACGGCAGCCCTGACAGACAGGAACGAGGCCTTCTGCAACGAGGTTTTTGAAAATGAGAAAAAGCTGAACCATCTGGATACGGTTCTCACAGACTACCTGGTTAAGATCAACAATCTTTCCCTGAACGACAGCCAGCACCTGCTGGTAAAGAATCTGTTCTACACAATCGGAGATATCGAGCGTATCGGCGATCACGCGGAAAATCTGGCAGAGCTGGCCCAGACAGTCATCAGAACAGGCAGTCCCTTCTCAGAGAGCGGGGAGGAGGATTTAAAGAAGATTTCCGGAGCAGCCCTGCAGTCTGTCGAGACGGCTGTGGAATCCAGAGAACACAAGGAACTTTCAAAAGTACGCCAGGCCGCACGGTATGAGGAGGCGGTGGACAGCCTTGAGGAAGAGTTAAAGGAGCTTCACATGGAGCGTCTTTCCAACCGAGAATGCAGCACCGAGAGCGGAGTGATCTTCCTCGATGCTATCAGCAACTACGAGAGAATTGCCGATCATGCCAGAAATATTGCAGGCTATGTGAAAGAGGAGATACAGTAAAATGAAGCACCTGATTTATGTGACAGAAGACGACGAAAATATCAGAAACCTGATCTGCGTGGCGCTGGAGAGCTTTGGATACCAGACGCGCTCATTCGAAACAGCTGAGGAGGCTCTGGAAGCGGTGAAGGAGGCCCAGGGGGATCTCCCCTCCCTCTTTGTCTTTGACTGGATGCTGCCGGGAATGGACGGGATGGCTGCAGTGGGAAAACTCAAGGCTGCTGCAGAGACAAAGAAAATTCCCGTTATGATGCTGACGGCCAAGGACAGCGAGCTGGATGTGGTGGCAGGACTGGACGGGGGAGCAGACGACTATATGACAAAGCCCTTTGGAATTCTGGAGTTTTCTGCGCGTATCAGGAACCTGCTGAAACGTTTCAGCGACGACAAGCAGGAGGGAAAAAACCTGTCTGTGGGAGATATTTCCATCGATCTGGAGAAACGGGAGGTCAGGATGCGCGGCCAGGAGGTGGAGCTCACCCTGAAGGAATACGAGCTTCTCTGCTATCTGATGGAAAATACCAGCAGAGTTGTGACAAGGGAGGAGCTCCTCGATCGAATCTGGGGCTATGATTATGACGGAGAGACGAGAACGCTCGACATGCATATTAAGACTCTCAGGCAGAAGCTGGGGGAGGCAGGACACAGTATAAAGACGGTCCGGGGCGTTGGGTACCGGATCAGCTGACGGCAGACTGCAGAAGTGCGGGAAAATCGGGGGAAAGACAGAATGAAAACGGCGATATTCAGAAAATTTATTCAGCTTCTCATAATGGCTCTGGCACTGAACAGCGTGATTCTCTACATAGTGACGAGCAGCGTAATCCTGAAAAACAGCAGGGAAGATATGGAATTCACTCTGGAAACCATGGACAGCGCCCTGGAGTATGAGGGAGATCTGAAGGCTCAGGCAGAGAAATTTACGAGGGCCGCCAGTCTGAACAACAGCCGTCTGACGATCATCCGGCCCGACGGCGTGGTCGAGGCTGACACTGGGGTAAGGGATGCATCAGAGCTGGACAACCACATGCAGAGGGAGGAGATTCAGGAAGCCCTGCAGGATGGGGTGGGAGACGCAAGACGCCGCTCCAAAACCCTGGGACAGGAAATGCTCTATGTAGCTATTCAGTCCTCTTACTCAGACTGTATTCTCAGACTGGCAGTTCCCTATACGGGAATGAGGGAGTATACGATCATGCTTCTTCCGGCTATTCTTCTGAGCTTTACGGTTGCCCTCATAGGCTCTGTGCTGGAGGCGGACCGGTTTTCCCAGTCCATCACCAAGCCCCTTCTGGAAATATCCAGAGAGATGATAAAGGTGAACGGAGATTACACGGATTTTCATTTTGAAAAATGCGAATACCCGGAGATCAATGTGATCGCGGACACAACGACCCGTATGTCGACAAATGTTCGGGAGTATCTCAACCGCCTGGAACAGGAAAAGCAGATTCGCCAGGAGTTTTTCAGCAATGCGTCCCATGAGCTGAAAACGCCGATCACCTCCATCCGCGGGTATGTGGAGCTTCTGGACACTCCCATGGCTGACAATGCGGAAATGCGGAAGGATTTCCTTAGCAGGATCAAGAAAGAGGCAGTCCGCATGACTCGTCTGATTGACGATATTCTCATGATTTCCCGCCTGGAGTCGGGGGGAGCGCAGGCGGAGCTTAAAGATATCCGTACCCTGGAAATTGCCAGGGAGGCAGCTTCCTCTGTGGAGGGGATGGCCAAAGAGAGGCGGATTCAGGTGGAGACAGATGCAGATGACTTCCTGATCTGTGCCGATGCAAGGCAGATGGAAGAACTGTTTACAAACCTGCTCAGCAATGCGGTCAAATACAATCTGGACGGGGGAAGGGTGTGGCTTTCCCTGAAAAAAGAGCGGAAGGATATGGTTCTGATCGTTTCAGACAACGGAGTGGGAATTCCGAAGGAGAGCCTTGGGCGGATTTTTGAGCGTTTCTACCGGGTGGACAAGGGAAGAAGCCGCAAGCAGGGCGGCACGGGTCTCGGCCTTTCCATTGTAAAACACATTGTGAATTTTTATCACGGTACTGTTAAGGTTGTCTCCAGTCAGGAGGAGGGAAAGAGAGGCACCAGCTTTATTGTGCGGCTTCCCATCGCCAAGGAACAGACGGGGCCGCTTATTCAAAATAGGAATTGCGGCTGAATTTTTTCAGGATATTTTCGCGGGTTTCCTCCACGTCTGTGTTTTCCGCCTCAGTCTGCCGTCCGCCGTCCTCCGGGCGGCAGGGATTTTCGGGAGGGCGGGAGGACGCCTTGAGGGAAGGATGTATGGCCTTCAGCTCAGGTTCCTTTTTGTCCAGCGCAGAGACGAAAAGGAATTTTCTGATGCAGAAGAGGAGGGCCACGGAAATCATGCAGAGCAGGTTGTCGACCATCGTAGTGTGCTCGATGATGACCTGCCTGGCCACGGCGAACAGAAGCACCTCTACCACAGAATCCAGATCGTGCCGGCAGAACAGTTTCAGAAGCTCAATCCCTATGATTATATTGAACATGAATGTGAGAAAGGTGATGAAGGAGCCGCCGTTCACCAGCACGAGGATCTGGCCGGGGACACCCAAAAAGGTGACAATCAGGCCGATGATAATGCATATGGCGGCGATAACCTCAAAATAAAAGGCCGTGCTGAAGATGAAAAGCTGCGCCCGCCCGACGCGGCTTTCCAGTATTTTTTTTACTACGGGTCTCATCCGTGAAAACCTCACTTTCTCTTTCTGTATGGCTGATTAAGCCGGTGAATAAAATAATTATAGAGAAAAAACCGGGGGAATTCAAATAAAATCTGGATTGTTGGTAAAAAAATGCACGATTTCCCGCAGATTTGACATACTCCGGCCGAATCAGAGGAAAGGCAGGCAGGGAGGCAGAAATAGGATGTGATTTTGCATAAAAATATACAAAGGAAATTGTGCAAAATGCTGATTTTATGCTTTAACGCGTTGATTTCGTGGGATATTAAAGAAATAAAATTGACGCGGCGGAAAATGTGTAGTAAGATTGCGGTAAACCTGAAAACGAAAAAAGAATTCTGGAGAAAAGAAACTGGGAATGCCAGTTGGAATGGAGGAGATGTTATGAGAAAAACAGGAAAAATGCTTGCGGCGGCCATGGCGGGAGTGATGGCTCTTTCTATGGCGGGCTGTTCGGGAAATACAGGTTCAGGCACAGAGAGCGGCAGCGCCGCCCCGGAGACGAAGCAGGAGGCGTCGTCTGAGGGCAAGGCAGGGGAAGGAGCCTCTGATTCAGGTGAGGAGTTCAAGATTGGCGTGCTTCAGCTCACCCAGCATACGGCCCTTGACAAAGTAAACGAAGGCTTTGTAGCAGCCATTGAGGATTCAGGGCTCAACGTGCAGCTCGATCAGCAGAATGCTTCCGGAGATCAGTCTGCCTGCCAGACGATTGCGCAGATGCTGGTGGACAGCGGAAACGATCTGATCTTTGCCATTGCGACTCCTGCGGCACAGGCTGTGGCAGGAATGACGGACGAGATCCCGATTGTGGTCAGCGCAGTGACAGATCCGGCAGAGTCGGGTCTTGTGGAATCCAACGAAAAGCCAAACTGCAACGTGACAGGAACCTCCGATCTGACTCCCGTAAAGGCCCAGATCGATCTGCTCCAGAAGCTCCTGCCCGATGCCAGGACAGTGGGAATCCTCTACAGCAGCGCAGAGGCCAACTCCGAGATTCAGGCAGAGATGGCAAAGGAGGCTTTAGAGGAGGCGGGAATCCAGTACAAGGATTACACAGTTTCCAGCACCAATGAGATCCAGACTGTGGTGGAGTCCATGATTGGAAATGTGGATGCTATCTACACGCCAACGGATAATACTATTGCTTCCGGATATGCGACGGTAGCCATGATTGCCAATGAGAACAAGATCCCGACGATCTGCGGAGAGAGCGGTCAGGTGGATGAGGGCGGCCTTGTCACCTACGGAGTAGATTACTATGAGCTGGGCTATATGGCAGGCGAGCAGGCAGTTGACATCCTTGCAAACGGGGCAGACATTGCTTCCATGCCGATTGAATACATGGACAATGCAGACTGTGAGCTGAAGATTAACGAGGACACGGCTGCAGAGCTTGGAATCGATATGTCTGTGCTGGAGGAAGAGTAGTATGGCAGGTATTCTCTCATCCCTTCAGGGAGCGGTGGGACAGGGCATTCTGTGGGGAATTATGGTTCTTGGAATTTATATTACCTTCCGCCTGATGGACATTGCGGATTTAACCGTAGACGGCAGCTTCGCTCTGGGAGGGAGCGTCTGCGCAGCCATGGTGGCAGATAAGGGGATGAATCCGGTGGCGGCCCTCGTTATCTGCCTGATTGCCGGAATGATTGCCGGAGCGGTGACGGGAATTCTGCATACGGTGTTTGAGATACCGGCGATTCTGGCGGGAATCCTCACTCAGATTTCTCTCTGGTCGGTAAACCTGAAGGTCATGGGAAAGAGCAACATGAACCTGGGAAAGGCAGAAACGCCGTTCTCCTGGCTGAAGGAGACTCTGGGGATCAGCCAGAGCCAGTCCATGATTCTGGCAGGACTGGTAGTGACGGTATTAGTCATTGTGTTCCTCTACTGGTTTTTCGGTACAGAGCTGGGAAGCGCCATGAGGGCAACCGGAAACAACGAGGATATGGTGCGGGCTCTGGGGGGCAACACAAACCGCTACAAGCTGCTGGCCCTGACGGTGAGCAATGGCCTGGTGGGCCTTTCAGGCGGCCTTGTCTGCCAGGGACAGGGATATGCGGATATCCAGATGGGAACAGGAGCCATTGTCATCGGCCTGGCGGCCATTATTATCGGAGAGGTGCTTCTCGGAAGGCTGGTGCCGTTCTACTGGAAGCTGATCGCCGTGGTGGCAGGCTCTGTTATCTACCAGATTATCAGGGCTGTCGTTCTGAGGCTTGGCTTTGACTCGGACAATATGAAAGCCCTCACAGCCATTATCGTGGTGGTCGCTCTGGCGATCCCCGTCCTGATGGCCAGATACAGGCAGAAAATGGCCTACACGGAAGGAGGAGAGGAAGAGTGCTGACCATCACAAAGGTGAGAAAGACCTTCAACAAAGGGACAATCAATGAAAAAAAGGCCTTGAACGGCATAGATCTCCATCTGGACGAGGGAGATTTCTGTACAATCATCGGCGGCAACGGAGCCGGAAAATCTACTATGCTCAATATGATTGCCGGCGTGTATCCCATTGACTGCGGAAAGATCGTGATTGACGGGGTGAATATTTCCAGGGAGCCGGAGTTTCGGCGGGCCAAATATATCGGCCGCGTGTTTCAGGATCCCATGAGAGGGACGGCGGCCAACATGGAAATTCAGGAAAATCTGGCTCTGGCCTACCGCAGAGGGCAGAAGAGAGGCCTTGGCTGGGGGATCAGGAGCCGTGAGAAGGAGCTCTACCGAGAGCTTCTGGCTCAGCTCGGTCTGGGACTTGAGGACCGAATGACAAGCAAGGTGGGACTTCTTTCCGGCGGACAGAGGCAGGCTCTCACCCTTCTTATGGCTACGCTTCAGAGGCCAAAGCTCCTTCTTCTGGATGAGCACACAGCGGCCCTGGATCCCAAGACGGCGGCCAAGGTGCTGGAGCTGACAGAGCAGATGGTGGCAGGTCAGAAGCTGACTGCCATGATGGTAACCCACAATATGAAGGACGCCATCCACATCGGGAACCGCCTGATTATGATGCATGAGGGAAAGATTATTTACAATGTGGCGGGAGAAGAAAAGAAACATTTAAAGGTAGAGGACCTGTTGAGGAAGTTTGAGCAGGCCAGCGGCGGCGAGTTCGCAAATGACAGGATGATGCTGGCCAGATAGGGAATGGGAAGGCGCAGAAAAACTGCAGCAGATGAAAGACATTCGAAGGATTAAAGCGCAAAATGCAGGTCCTACTGGAAGGGGCGGCCGGAAACCACGCAGGGGAAAAGAGGCGGGGGTTTCCGGCCGCCCTTGTTTTGACGTTCCCGGACCTGTCTTTGTCCGCTCCGAATCTTTTGGGGAAAAAGAATCACTGCCGGGATGCAGGAGGGAAAAATCCTCCTCTTTTTTGTTGGCAACAGGCCGGATTAATGATATAATCATACGCAGCAATCTGCCCTGTGAGTGCAGGGAAAAGAAAAACCGTGGACCAATTTGAGACAGGAACGGAGAATATAAATGAATGATAAACAGGATTTGGAAAATTTAGAGAAAACAATCCAGGAGGAGTCAGGAAAGCCGGAGGAGTCAGGAAAGCTGGGGGATGCAGCAGGCGGCAGTGCATCAGGCATCAATGAGCAGGAAAGCAGCACAGACGAGCTGGATCTGGACACTCTGGTTCTGGAGGATCTGGATCTGGAGGGAGAAGAGGAGACGGCCCCTAACGGCGGCCGGCCGGAGCGCCGGATTTTCAAACGTCCTGCAGAGGAGGATTTGGGCGGTCAGTCCTCAGAGAGCAGCGCCGGCATCCTTCAGAGCATGGACCGCAGCATCAGTAAGAAAAATAAAAAACGCAGGGGACTGTATCGGGAGTATGCCCTCATCGGGATTGCAGCTGTCGTGATTCTGGCGGGAATTCTGTTTGCAGGAAGCCGCCTTCTGGGAAAGAGAGAGGGTCAGGTGGTAAACCCAGGGGGAAATGCTGCAGAGGAGACTCTCTCGCAGGAGGAGATAAAAAAAGTGGAGGAGCAGGCACTGAAAGAGGCAGTGATTGCATCCTACCAGAACCTGGGTATGGTTCAGGTAACCGGTTACCTGAATGTCAGAGAGACGGCCAGCACAGACGCCGATGTAATCGGCAAGCTCCAGGACGGCGGAGCCTGCGAGATCCTGGATGATTCCACAGAGGGCTGGTATCATATTTCCTCCGGCGGGATTGAGGGATATATCAGCTCGGAGTATGTGCTGACCGGAGAAGAGGCAAAGAAGAAAGCCATGGAGGAGGTTGCGCTCCGGGCTACAATTACCGCAGACTCGCTGAATATCAGGAAAGAGCCCAGCACAGAGTCCGATGTGGTGGGACAGGCCCTTGAAAATGAGCGGTACCTGGTGGAAAGTCAGGAGGACGGATGGATTAAGATCTCAAACGGATATATCTCTGCCGACTATGCGACAGTTGCCTATGATCTCAATGAGGCCAGAAAGCTGGATATGAAATCCATGGTTTTAAACCTCTATGATCACCTGGGAATTTCCAGCGTGGACAGCTATCTGAACATCCGCAAGGAGCCCAGCGAGGACGGCGAGATCATCGGCAAGATGACCAGCAAATCAGCCGGTGAAATCCTGGAAACCACAGAGGACGGAAAATGGCATAAGATCAAATCCGGCCCCGTCACGGGCTATGTGAGCGCCGACTACATTCTTACAGGCCAGGCGGCGAAGGATGAGGCTTTAAATGTGGCGGAGCTGATGGCCATCGTCTCCACGGACCGCCTGAATGTCAGGGAACAGCCGTCTCAGGATTCTAAAATCTGGACGCAGATTTCCAACAACGAGAGATATCCTGTCACAGAGCAGTTAGACGGCTGGGTGGGAATCGAGCTGGATACCTCCACAGCCTATGTTTCCACTGACTATGTGGATGTGCGCTATGCGCTGCCGGAGGCAGTCAAGTTCAGCCCTCTGGACGGAAACCAGTCCCTGAGAAACAAGATGGTAAACTACGGGCTGCAGTTTGTGGGAAACCGTTATGTGTGGGGCGGAAACGATCCCCATACGGGAGCCGACTGCTCTGGCTTCGTAAAGTATGTCTACAGCCATGTGGCGGGAATTACGCTTCCGAGAACCTCAAGGGAGCAGGCAAGACAGGGCACGCCCATCAAGTCTTCCCAGATGAGGCCCGGAGACCTGATTTTTTATGCAAACAGCGGAGGAACTGTCAACCACGTGGCCATGTACATCGGAAACGGCCAGATTGTCCACGCAGCCAGCAGGAGGAGCGGAATCAAGATTTCCACCTGGAATTACAGAACTCCGTACCGCATTGTGAATATGCTGGGAGACTGATTCCGTGGGGAGACTGAGCCTGTGCCGTCTGTTTTGCGGTAAGGTGCCGGAGAGACAGCGGCGTTTATAATAAATTTATTTTTTTACAGTCGCTTTTATCGACAAGATATGATATAATTCCCTGTAGATGTTTTGAGATTGTAATAATTTCGTAACATATTAAAAAACAGAAGCAGCGCTTCTGGCCTTTCGCGCAGGATTGGCCGCGAGATGGCTCGATAGTCAAGACTACAGTAAATGGAGCGATAAGAATGGGAATTAACAAACCGGATGACTACGCTGCCAGGCTGAAGAAAGCCAGGAGGAAAAGAAACGGAAAAGATCCGTTTAAATACTTTCTGATTGCAGCGGGATGTGTGATTGTGATCCTGCTCATTGTGCTGGCAGGCAAGATTGCAAAAGGAGGAAGGATTGAGCTGGGGACGAGACGCTCGGCTGACAGTTCGAACATTGAGGGAGTCTTCGAGAGCGCGGGGACGGATGAAACAGAGGCCGCAGCTTTAGAGGGCGAGCTGATGGAGGAGGACGAGGAACAGAAGAAAATTGACGAGCAGAAGGCCTCCGTCGTAGAGTCCTACGAAAATCTGGGAATTGTCCAGGTAACCGGCTATCTGAATATGCGGGAGAGCCCGGATCAGAATGCGGACATTATCGGAAAACTGCTGGACGGAAGCGCCTGCGAGATTCTGGATGATTCCACAGAAGGATGGTATCAGGTTACTTCCGGCGGGCTGACCGGGTACATCAGCTCTGAATATGTGCTGACCGGGGAGGAGGCGAAGACAGCGGCCTTTGATCTGGTAGACGAGATGGCCGTGATCACGGCAGATAAGCTGAACGTGAGAAGCGAGCCGAATCAGGATGCTCAGGTGCTGGAACAGGTGCTGAGAAATGAGCGCTACACCATAGAGGAGGAGCAGGACGGGTGGATCAAGATTCCGGCCGGCTATATTTCCTCCGAGTATGTGCAGCAGCGGTATGCCCTCAATGAGGCGAGAAAGCTGGATCTGCGCACCATGGTTCTGAATATGTATGACAACATTGGTATTTCCAATGTGAACAATTATCTGAATATCAGACAGGAGCCGAAGGAGGACGGAAAGATCATCGGTAAGATGACAAGCAAATCCGCCGGTGAAATCCTGGAGACCACGGAGGACGGAAAATGGTACAAGATTAAATCCGGCCCGGTAACAGGATATGTAAGCTCCGAGTACATTCTCACAGGACAGGCTGCCAAGGATGAGGCCCTGCAGGAGGCCAAGCTGATGGCCATTGTCTCCACAGACAGACTGAATGCCAGAACAGAGCCGACGACGGACGCCCCCATCTGGACCCAGATTTCCAACAGTGAGAGGTATAATGTATTAAGCCAGCAGGACGGCTGGGTGGAAATCGAGCTGGATACAACCTCCGCCTACGTGGCGACCGAATATGTGGATGTGCGCTATGCGTTAAACGAGGCCATTGAATTCACTCCTATGGAGGAGAGCTCGGGAAGCTCCGGAGGCAAGGGAAGCTCCGGCGGAAGCAGCTCGGGAAGCAAGGGAGGTTCCAGTTCAGGCACTACTTCCTCAAAGAGAACACAGATTGCCAACTATGCAACTCAGTTCCTGGGAAATCCATATGTATGGGGAGGCACCAGCCTTACAAACGGCGCCGACTGTTCCGGATTTACCATGGCGGTTATGTCACACTTCGGTGTCAGCCTGCCGCACCACTCCGGTTCACAGGCAAGCTGCGGAAGAGCGATCTCTTCCTCGGAAAAGAGACCGGGCGATCTGATCTTCTACACTGACAGCAGCGGAACGATCAACCATGTAGCTCTTTATATCGGCAATGGACAGGTAGTCCATGCATCCAACCCGAGCAGCGGAATCAAGATCTCCAACTGGAATTACCGCACGCCTGCAAAGATTGTCAACGTACTTGGAGACTAAAGGAAAAGAAGCTGAGAGAGAAGACAGGCAGCAGAGCGGCAAAAGACGCAAAGCTGAAAGAGAATATGCAGAAAAGAGAGAAGCCGGAGCTTTTTTAGCTCCGGCTTCTTCAGTTACGGCAGACGGTTCCTTAATAATGCCTGACCTGTGCAGCGCTCTGAATAGCCTGGATGACGGGGGCTGCCTCAGGGGAGAGCAGGTAGCGCAGAGTGGTTTCCGGCACAAGGCTCTGAAGCTCTTGAAACCGGCCTTCCTTGATCAGGCTCCTGACCTGAGATGCGCTCACAGGAGCCCCTTCGCTTTCCAGGCGGGGCAGGATCACAAGGCGGCAGCCTTTTCCCGCCTTTTCCTGACACCGTGATTCCTCCAGAAGAACCTCGTTGTAGATTCCGGTCACATGGCTGAGGGGTTCATCTCCTACGAAGCGGACAGAAATGGAGAGAGCATCGGCGATAGAGGAAAACAGCTCTGCGTCAAGCCTGGCGTGGGAACGTATGGCACTCTCCTCGTCCTGCAGAAAATAGGAGGGAAAGGTGGCGTTTGAGATCAGATAGCTGCCTGTGGAATGAAAGATCACATTGCCCAGGCGGGAGCATCCCTCCTTTACCAGCCGGTACCGGACAGAAAAGGGGAAGAGGGACACATCCTCTGACACTACAAACACATGCAGGACGCCGCAGGAGGAGCTGGCCTGCTCCAGCAGATACTGATGCCCCAGCGTAAAGGGGTTGGCATTCAGGACAACGGCTCCGGCGGGCAGCTGCTCTCCAGGCTTCTGAAAAGCCTGCGTCTGTGCCGGAAGATCCGCGAGGGCTTCCTTTGTCTCCCTGACCAGATTTTCCAGATAGCTTTTAAAGCCGCTGCGCCGGTTTTCCATAAACACGGCCTCCCCTCCGGCCCGTGCAATTTCGTAAAAGCCAAGGCTCTCAAAAAAGGCGGCTTTGCTGTACTTTGTGTATAAAAAAAGGCGGATGTTCCCCCTTCTGTACTGATAATCCACAAGGTGGGTGACAAGCTGGTTTAACAGCCCCTCTCCCTGAAATGCGGAATCCACCGCCATGCAGCGCAGTGTGCTGCCGAAGCAGGCTCCTGCGGCTGCCAGGTGATAGTCCTCATCATAGAGCCCGGCGATATAGTCAAGATTTTTATCTCTCCGAATCCCCTCTTTTTGCAGCAGAGAGTCGAACTGAGCCAGAGCACGGCTGTCTGTCTGGCGGATTTCGCTGATCTGGTATTCTGCCATGGTTATCTCCCTTCTTTAAAGCTGTTTCTTCCTATTATATCGGAATCTTCTGAAAAGATCGAATATGAAAATTCCTATGCCTCCCATAAGAAAAGCTGCAGTATACCTGACGTCATATGGGAATAAAAAAAACTCTGCGGGGAAGAATAATCCGGAAAAGCTGAGGCAGCAGAAGTCTCGCTTCAGCTTAGAAGGCTGAGAGGAAAAAGGATGCTGTAATTGAAAAACAGGCCAGCTCCATTCAGCTGAAGAAAACAAAAATGGAGGGATGGAAATGGACTACTTAAACGAGAGGGAAACTATCTGCCTGCCGGGCAGAAAAGAGGGCAGAGAGAGGATGCGGGCGCAGGATTCGTCCGTTTCAGATTCAGAGGAGAGGAGCAGCCTGGACGAACAGCTGAAAACAGAGGAGGAGCGGATACAGGAAACGGGGCAGGTGCTCTTAAGCGACAACAGGAGAAAGAACAGAATTCACCTGCTCTCTGTGATCGGGGAGATCGAGGGACATGAGAATCTGTCCAGCAATACGAAGACTACCAAGTACGAGCATATTCTGCCAAAGCTTGCGGAGATTGAGGATGACGATCAGGTGGACGGGATGCTGATCCTGATCAACACGGTGGGAGGGGATGTGAGCTGCGGCCTGGCTCTGGCGGAGATGATCGCATCTCTCAGCCGGCCTACGGTGTCCCTGGTCATCGGGGACAGCCATTCCATCGGAGTGCCCCTGGCTGTGGCTTCTGACTATTCCTTTATTGTGCCTACGGGAACCATGATGATCCATCCGGTGCGGATGACGGGTATGGTCATCGGGGCAGTTCAGACCTATGACTATTTTGAGATGATACAGGATCGGATTCTGAGCTTTGTGTCAGAGCATGCAAGGATTGCCTATGACCAGCTGAAAGGGCTGATGCTGAACACGAAGATGCTGACCAAGGATCTGGGAACAGTCCTGGTGGGCGAGGAGGCAGTGAAGGAAGGGCTGATCGATGAGGTTGGAGGAATCCATGAAGCATTGACAAAATTGAATGAATTAATTGAAAAAAAGAAAAAATTTTAATGCGTTGCATTTTCGCCTAAATTTATGTATACTTATTTAAGCGTGTGAGCATTCACAGAAGAGAGCCGCAGCAAATTGGCTCGGTTTCCCGAAAATGCTGCAGTCTGGAGCAGAGGGAAATGATAAAGAAATAGAATCTGGAGGCTTAGATAAGTGGCAGGTACGAGCAGGAAACGACAGGAGACATCAGAAAGTCCAAGATCGAGAGCGAAAAACAGCAGAGGGCGGGCGGGATCGTCCGGCCGGGAAAGCTCTGCAAAAACAGATAGAAAGACAGGAAAGAAAACAGGAGGGCGCGCAGCCAGGGGCTCTTCCTCCAAAACAGACTCAGGTGCCAGGGGGACAAGCCGCCGAAAGGGAGCGCAGCAGGAACCGGAGGAAAACAGTTTTATTGTGACAGAAGTGGCGATTATCGCTGTATTTGCGGTATCGGTGCTTCTGTTTTTGAGCAATTTTCACCTTTGCGGCGTGGTGGGCGATTTCTGCCGGGAGGCCATGTTGGGAATATTCGGAAAGCTGGGGTATGTGTTCCCCGTCCTTCTGTGCGTGGGAAGCTGTTTTTATGCTTCCAACAGGGGAAACAGGAGAGCCGCGATCAAGCTGGCGGCCTCCGTGCTGACCTTAGTTGCCCTCTGCGGTCTGGCCCAGATGATCTTTGGCGGAGGCTACGCAAAAGAGCTGGGACTTCTCGACTATTTTAAGCAGGATGCAGTTTCAGGAAAGGGCGGCGGCCTTGTGGGAGGCGCCCTTGTTCTGCTGCTGGGGTCTACGGTGGGAACCATCGGCGCATACCTTATTCTGCTGGTTCTGTTTGCCATCGGCGTGGTGTGCATTACGGAGAAATCCCTGGTGGGAGCTGTGAAAAAGGGAAGCGGGCGTGCCTACAGGTATGCGAGAGATGATATGGACCGCCGTCTGGAGCTCTATGAGGAAAGACGGGAGGAGCGCAGGGAAGAGCGCAGGCGCATGAGGGAGGAGAAGGCCCGGGGCATTGACCTGGATGCCGTTACCCTCACAGGCTATCCGGAGCATATGGACTACGGCGGTGATCAGGAAGAGGAGTACGAAGGACGGGCAGACAGATACAGCCCTGAATATGAAGAGGAATATGACTCTGAATACGGCCGAGGCTATGAAGAGGAGCCGGAGGATTACATCCTGGAGCCGGAGGAACGGGAACCTTTAGATTCAGCCGATATTTTCCGGGGAAGTATTACCATGCCGGGGCAGCAGGCGGACAGGCCGGCAGCTTTCGGCGGAGTGGAGGCCTTCTCGGAGAAGAACGGAAAGCCGGACAGAGAGACAGACTCTTACATACAGGAGGAAGAGAAGGAAAACGCCTTCAGGCCGCTAAAAGGCAGCGAAAGACAGGAGGCCTGGGAAGACAGAGAGGATATTCCGTCCTTTGAACCAGAAGAGAAAACGCGCCCCGGCCATGAGGAGTCCGGAGAGAGAAAGGAAGCCAGTTCAAGGCCTCTGATGAGCCGGAGAAAGGATTCTCCTCATGCCAGGGAATTATTTAAGGAGATGCAGGAAAACGAGGCGGAGAATTTCCAGGATGAAACAGTCACTTCATACCCGGATGCCCGTTATCAGGACACTCCGGCCAGAGAGGAAGCGCTTTTAAAGAGTATCTATGCAGACAGAGACACCAGAACCTTCGCTGAGATGAGTATTGCGGACGATACCCTATATTCCGGCGGGGAGGATGTCTGCTACGAACCGATAGACGAAGAACCGGAAAGCAGCAGAGAAGAGGAGACAGACTTTGACAGCGGGGATCTGGCCGGAAGGGATGCGCTCTTCGCTGTCCGGGATCATCTGAGCCGGGAGAACGAAGAGGCGAAGTCTGACGGGGCCGCGCCGCAGCCGCGCAGTACCTTTTTCATTCCGGAGGAAGCAGAGCCGGTGGTTACGGCATCCGGCAAGGTGATAGAGACAGACACAGAGGAGATCCGAAAAACCATCGAAAAGAAGCGGGCGGAATACAGCCGCATTCCGGATGAAGAACTGAGTGTCCGGGAGCAGATGGATCGCAGAAAGAGCAGGGAAGCTGCGGCGCCGCCAAAGAAAGAGCCGGAGAAAAAGCCGTATGTCTTTCCTCCGCTTGATCTCTTAAAGAAGGGAAAACCCCTGGCGGGACGCTCCCAGCAGGTGTTTAAGGATACCGCTATCAAGCTGCAGCAGACCCTGAGAAACTTCGGCGTCGGTGTTACAGTTACCAATATCAGCTGCGGGCCGGCTGTCACCAGATATGAGCTGCACCCGGAACAGGGTGTTAAGGTCAGCAAGATCGTGTCCCTGTCCGACGACATCAAGCTCAACCTGGCTGCCGCGGACATCCGAATCGAGGCTCCCATTCCGGGCAAGGCGGCAGTGGGAATCGAGGTTCCGAACAAGGAAACGGAAACAGTGCTTTTAAGAGATCTTCTGGAATCAGAGGAATTCAAGCGGGCGTCCTCCAAGCTGTCCTTTGCAGTGGGAAAGGACATTGCGGGGCAGACAGTTGTGACCGATATTGCAAAAATGCCTCACCTCCTGATCGCAGGAGCCACAGGCTCCGGTAAGTCCGTCTGCATCAATACGCTGATTATGAGCGTGATCTATAAGGCGGATCCGGAGGATGTGAAGCTGATCATGATCGACCCGAAGGTGGTGGAGTTAAGCGTATACAATGGAATCCCCCACCTTCTGATTCCGGTAGTCACAGACCCGAAGAAAGCCTCCGGCGCCCTCAACTGGGCAGTGGCCGAGATGACAGAGCGCTACCAGAAATTTGCAAAGTACAATGTCCGTGACCTGAAGGGCTACAATGAAAAAATCAAATCCATTGAGGATATTGAGGACGAAAACAAGCCGAAAAAGCTGCCGCAGATTATCATTATCGTGGATGAGCTTGCCGATCTGATGATGGTGGCTCCGGGAGAGGTGGAGGATGCCATCTGCCGTCTGGCCCAGCTTGCAAGGGCAGCCGGAATCCACCTGGTAATCGCTACCCAAAGACCGTCTGTCAATGTCATCACCGGACTGATCAAGGCAAACATTCCGTCGAGAATTGCCTTTTCTGTGTCCTCCGGCGTGGATTCCAGGACGATCATCGATATGAACGGGGCCGAGAAGCTCCTGGGGAAGGGCGATATGCTCTTCTATCCTCAGGGAATCCAGAAGCCTCAGCGTGTCCAGGGCGCCTTTGTATCTGACCAGGAGGTCTCCAGAGTTGTGGAGTTTCTGGCAGAGCAGGGGATGACTACAGAGTACGATCCCGAGGTGGAAAAGAAGATGAATGCTCCGGCAGCCGGGGCAGGGCCTGACGGCGCAAATGACAGAGATGCCTATTTTGAGCAGGCGGCCAGGTTTATTATTGAGAAGGACAAGGCTTCCATCGGAATGCTTCAGAGGATGTTAAAGATCGGATTTAACCGGGCGGCCCGCATCATGGATCAGCTGGCTGAGGCCGGAGTAGTGGGAGAGGATGAAGGCACGAAGCCGCGGAAGGTTCTGATGAGCATGGAGCAGTTCGAAGAGCTCCTGGAGCAGGGCTACTAGGTTTATAGAATATCATTCACACGTGCGCCTTATGAGGCATTCCCGCGTATGATAAAAAGGGAGGAAAAAAGATGTTTTGCGACTGGTTAAAGGAACTGAAATATGAGCTGGTTCAGGGAGAGCTGGATGTGCCGGCAGAGGATGTGGTCTACGATTCCAGGAAGGCCGGAAAGGATACGGTTTTTGTCTGCATGAAGGGGACCAATGTGGATTCTCACGACTTCATCCCCGATGTTCTGAAGGCAGGGACAAAGATCCTGGTGGTTGAGAGGGAGGTTTCTGAAATTCCGGAGGATGTGACGGTTATCCGGGTGGAGAACGGACGGAATGCCCTGGCTCTCCTCTCAGCCGCCCGCTTTGGCTATCCGGCAGGGAAGATGGTCACCATCGGTGTGACGGGCACAAAGGGAAAAACTACCACTACCTACATGATTAAATCCATTCTGGAGGCCTGCGGAAAAAAGGTGGGTCTGATCGGCACAAACGGGGCAGTGATCGGAGACAAACACTATGCCACAAAAAATACCACCCCTGAGTCCTATCTGCTGGAGCAGTATTTCGATGAGATGGTGAAGGCCGGCTGTGAATACATGGTGATGGAGGTCTCCTCACAGAGCTATCTGATGCACCGGGTGGACGGCCTGACCTTCGACTACGGCCTGTTCTTAAATATCTCCAATGATCATATCGGTCCGGGAGAGCACGCAGATTTTGAGGAGTACCTTCACTATAAGAAGCAGCTCTTAAAGAACTGCAAGACGGCCATTGTCAATGAGGATGACGAGCATTTTGAGGAGATCATAAGGGGAGCCCAGGCCAAAATCCACACCTTTTCCCTTGAGCGGCCGGCAGACTTTGAGGCTTCCGGCATCCGCTATGTGTCGGGAAGCGACTTTGTGGGCCTTGTGTTCCAGGTGATGGGAAATTATGAGATGGAGGTCAAGGTGAACGTGCCGGGACGCTTTAATGCAGCCAACGCCCTGGCATCCGTTGCCCTGTGCAGCTTCTTAGATCTTCCGAAGCCGAAGGTGGCCCATGGGCTTGAGCATTTAAAGATTGACGGCAGGATGGAGATCGTCTACAAGTCCTCCAAGATGACGGTGATTGTGGACTACGCCCACAACGCAGTCAGCATGGAGAGCCTGCTTAAAACCCTCCGGGATTATAAGCCGAAACGCCTGGTCTGCGTCTTCGGATGCGGCGGAAACCGGGCCAAGGAGAGGCGGTATTCCATGGGGGAGATCGGCGGAAATCTGGCAGATTTCTGCATTATCACAGAGGACAATTCCAGATATGAGGATGTGAATGACATCCTGACGGATATTAAGGTAGGGCTTTCCATGACAAGCGGAACGTATATCGAGATCCCGGACAGGAGAAGGGCCATTGAATTTGCCATCTCCCATGCCCATGACGGGGATATGATCGCCATTATCGGAAAGGGACACGAGGACTACCAGGAGATCCGGGGTGTCCGCTATCCCTTCTTAGACAGGCAGGTAGTGCTGGAGACGGTTGAGAAGCTGGGACTGTAGGCGGATTTATGAGGCTCTGCCCGGAAACCCGGCAGAGTCTTTACAGGTTATGATACAGGATGGTAGAAGCGATGCAGAATATATTTGTCAGAGATGCGGTGAAGGCCAGCCACGGACGGCTGCTTTCCGGAGATGCAGACGCACAGCTTGCTTACATAAGCATAGATTCCCGCACAGCCGGAAAGAAGGCTCTGTTCGTTCCGCTGATCGGGGAGAAGCAGGACGGCCACCGCTTTATTATGGCGGCCCTTGAGCAGGGGGCGGCTGCCGTATTTACCTCAGAACACAGCGAGGAATCCGAGGAGGTGAAGGCTGCAGCCAAAAGGTGGCCCGGGGCAGCCTTTATCCAGGTGGATGATACAAGGAGGGCTCTACAGGAGCTGGGAGCCTATTTAAGGAGCCGCCTGACGATTCCGTTAGTGGGAATCACAGGAAGCGTCGGCAAGACAACAACCAGGGAGATGGTGGCAGCGGCTCTCTCTGCGGGTTTTCACGTGTTTAAGACCCCTGCCAATCACAACAGCCAGGTGGGAGTGCCTCTCACCCTCTCCCAGATCTCAGACACAGACGAGATCGGAGTTCTGGAGCTTGGCATGAGCGAGCCGGGAGAGATGACGGTGATTGCCCAGATTGCCGCGGTAGATATGGCTGTGATTACAAACGTGGGGGTAACCCATATTGAAAATCTCGGCACCCGGGAAAACATCCTCAGGGAAAAGCTGAAGATCCAGGACGGCATGAGGGCAGACGGCCCTGTTTTCCTGAATGGGGACAATGATCTGCTGGGCATAAGCAGGGCCAGGGAGGGCCATAAAACCGTGTATTTCGGAACGGGAGAGAATGCCGACTACCGGGCAGTGGACATCAGGCTGGAGCGGGGCTGCCCGTCTTTTACCATGGTTCACGGTGAGCGCCGCATTCCCGTCACCCTCTCTGTTATGGGAGAGCACAATGTTCTGAACGCCCTGGCAGCTCTGGCTGTGGCGGACTATAACGGAGTTCCCCTGGAGGCCGCGGCGGAAAAGCTCAGGGAGTTTACCGGCTTTAAAAACCGCCAGCAGATCAGGGAAAAGCAGGGGATCACGGTCATCGACGATACCTACAACGCAAGCCCCGATTCCATGAAGGCGGCCCTTCGCGTGCTGTCCTCCTTCGGGCAGGCCAGGCGCAGGGTGGCTGTGCTGGCCGATATGAAGGAGCTTGGACCCGACGAGAGAAGGTTCCACCGGGAGGTGGGAGAGTTTCTGGCCGGGGAGAAGGTGGAGCTTCTCGTCACCTTCGGAGAGCTGGCCGGGGAGATCGGTGAGGGAGCCAGGGAGAGAAGGCCCTCTCTCCAAACGGCAGCCTTTATGGACAGGGAGAAGATGACAGAATTCTTAAAGAGGGAGCTATCTGCCGGGGACTGCGTTCTCTTTAAAGGCTCCAACAGCATGAAACTGGGAGAGACGGCTCTTCTCTTTTACGGGGAGAATGACGGCGGCAGACAGCAGACGGAAGGCTGATGAGCATATGAAGCACACCTTCGCAAACATTATCATCGATATTTCCCATGAAAAGGTAGACCGCACCTTTCAGTACATCATCCCGGAGCAGCTTAAGTCCCTTGTCAGGGCCGGCGTCCAGGTGGAAATCCCTTTCGGAAAGGGAAATTCTATCCGCCGGGGGTTTGTGGTGGAGGTGACGGACACACCGGAATTTGATATTTCGCGGATGAAGGAGATAGCTGGGGTTTCGGCTGACCGATTGTCAGTCCAATCCCAGCTAATTGAGCTTGCCTGGGAGATGAAGCGCCTCTACGGCGCCACCATGAATCAGACCCTGAAAACCGTGCTTCCGGTAAAGCAGAAGATTAAGGCCAGAGAAAAGCGGACCATTCGCTGCCTGCTTTCGAAGGAAGAGCTTTTAAGAGCCCTCTCCGAGGCCAGAAAAAAGAGCTACCGCGCCCGCATCCGCCTCTATGAGGCCTTTCTGGAGGAGCCGGAGATTCCGGCGCAGGTGCTGGAAAACCAGTTAAATATAACCGCGTCCTCCCTGAAGCCTCTGATTGAGAAGGGTGTGGTGGAGGTGGTGAGGGAGGAAATCAGCAGAAATCCCGTAGAGGGAGAAGGGACTTCCTCCAATATCCTGCCTTTAAACGAAGAACAGAAAAGAGCCGTGGAGGAATTCTGGGGTTCCTACCGGGAAAGACACGGGGACTGTCAGGCACCGTCAGAGGGCCGGGAGAAAACGTGGCTGCTCTATGGAATTACAGGAAGCGGCAAGACGGAAGTGTATATGGAAATGCTGTCGAGAGTTCTTGCCATGGGGCGGCAGGCCATTGTGCTCATACCGGAGATTGCCCTGACCTACCAGACGGTTATGCGGTTTTACCGGAGGTTCGGCAGCAGGATCTCCATTATCAATTCCAGACTGTCCCAGGGAGAGCGGTATGATCAGTGGGAGAGGGCCATGAAGGGAGAGGTGGACATTATGATCGGCCCCCGCTCGGCTCTCTTCACCCCCTTTTCCAACCTGGGACTGATTATCATTGACGAGGAGCACGAGGGGGCCTATAAGAGTGAAACCATGCCCCGCTACCATGCCAGGGAGGTGGCCGGACTGCGCGCCCGCCTTTGCGGAGCAGATGTGGTGTTAGGCTCCGCAACCCCTTCTGTGGAATCCTTTACGAGGGCTCTTCAGGGAGAGTACGGGCTTTTAAGGCTTACCAGGCGGGCGGCAGAAAACAGCCGCCTGCCGCAGGTGGAGACGGTGGATCTGCGGGAGGAGCTGAAAGCAGGGAACAAGACCATGTTCAGCAGGCGGCTGACAGAGCTGATGGAGGACAGGCTTGGCCGCGGGGAACAGATGATGCTTTTTATGAACCGGAGAGGCTACTCAAACTTTGTGTCCTGCCGCTCCTGCGGGGAGGCCGTCAAATGTCCTCACTGCGATGTGTCGCTGACCTTTCACAATAACGGAAGACTCTGCTGCCACTACTGCGGCTACTCCGTTCCCATGCCTGAGAAATGCCCGTCCTGCGGCTCTCCCTATATCGCCGGCTTTGGAACGGGAACTCAGAAGCTGGAGGAGATGACAAAGAGACTGTTTCCGGGGGCAAAGGTACTCAGAATGGATGCAGATACCACGTCAAAAAAGGGAGGCCATGAAGAGATTCTCTCGGCCTTTGCCGGCGGAGAGGCAGATATTTTAATCGGAACCCAGATGATTGTGAAGGGCCACGATTTCAGGAATGTGACCCTGGTGGGAATCATGGCGGCGGATCTGTCCCTGAACACGCCGGACTACCGCTGCGCCGAGCGCACCTTTCAGCTTCTGGTGCAGGCGGCCGGGAGGGCCGGACGGGGAGAGCGGGGAGGAAATGTGGTAATCCAGACCTACAGTCCGGACCACTACAGTATTGAGGCGGCGGCCAGACAGGATTACGAGGCCTTCTACCGCAGGGAGATTGCCTACAGGAGAATGATGAATTATCCGCCTGTCTGCCGGATGTCGGCAGTTCTCTTTGCAGCCAGGGACGAGGCGCTCCTTGAAGCCTTCACAGAGGCAGCTCTAAGCAGGGCCGAAGAGATTCTCTCCCGCCGCCGGGTGCCGTTCCAGCTGATCGGCCCGGTCAACGCGCCGGTTTACAAAGTTAATGATATATACAGAAAAATTTTATATATTAAGAGTCAAAGTTATGATATAATGGCCGCAGAGCGGCATTATATCTGCGCCGAGCCGCCGGCGCCCGAAGGGAGCCTGAACACTCCTGCGGCGAGTGCGCATCCCTCGGAGAGATGCATATCCGGAGGATATGATATAATGGCCGCAAAGCGGTCATTCGATCTGCGCCTGCCTGCCTCAGAGATTACGGCTGAAGGCCGGGGGCTTTGTTTCGCGGGAGAACCTGCATCCGGAGTGCATGACGGGATGGACGTTTGCGGACAGAGGCCGTCTGAGCCTGTGTACGGCGAAATCGGCGGGATACGGGAATGTATCGATTCCCTGCAGAAATCAAATCCCCGGTTCAGCTCCGTGTCCGTGCAGTATGATGTATGGTAGGATCTATGTTCCAGACAAGATTCAGATAAGATAAAGCAGAAAAAGGAGAGAGTTTAGATATGGCAATCAGAGAAATCAGAACCATTGGCGATGAAATCCTCAGAAAAGAGTGCAAGCCGGTAAAGGAGATGACCCCCCATACGGCAGAGCTTATCGAGGATATGTTTGACACCATGTACGAGGCAAACGGCGTGGGGCTTGCGGCTGTGCAGGTCGGCGTCAGAAAGCAGATTGTGGTCATTGATGTGGAGGACGGAAATCAGTATGTGCTGATTAACCCGGAGATCCTCGAGACGTCAGGAAGCCAGACAGGGCCTGAGGGCTGTCTGAGTGTTCCGGGAAAATCCGGCACCGTCACAAGGCCTGACTATGTGAAGGTGAAGGCTCTCAATGAAAAGATGGAGGAGTTTGTGCTGGAGGGAGAGGGACTGCTTGCAAGAGCCATCTGCCACGAATGCGATCACCTCTATGGAGTCCTCTATGTGGACAAGGTAGAGGGAGAGCTTGAGGATGTAAATGCAGATTTCGAGGAAGAATAAAGCAGAGGCAGGACGGGGAAAATCCCGGACTGAACCTGACAGAAGGCTAAGGAGTTGGTAAGCTTATGAAACTTGTATATATGGGAACGCCGGACTTTGCAGTTCCCCCCCTTACGGCACTGGTAGAGGCGGGGCATGAGGTGGCGGCTGTGGTGACACAGCCCGACAAGCCAAAGGGCAGAGGAAAGGCAGTCCTGATGACTCCCGTGAAGGAGAAGGCTCTCTCCTACGGGATTCCGGTCTACCAGCCGGCGAGGGTAAAGAAAGACGAAGAATTTTTAAAGACGCTCAGAGAGATAAACCCGGACGCCATCGTGGTGGCTGCCTTCGGGCAGATTCTGCCAAAGGAGATCCTGGAGCTTCCGAAATATGGCTGTGTCAATATCCACGCATCTCTGCTCCCCAAATACAGAGGAGCGGCCCCGATTCAGTGGGCGGTGATTGACGGCGAAAAGGAGAGCGGCATTACCACCATGATGATGGATGTAGGCCTTGACACAGGCGATATGCTGGACCGGACAGTGATTCCCCTGGCAGAGGATGAGACGGGAGGAAGCCTGTTTGAAAAGCTCTCCAGGGCAGGAGGGCCGCTGATCTTAAAAACTCTCGAAGCCCTGGAAAACGGAACGGCTGTCCGCACGAAGCAGCCTGAGGAGGGGGCGACCTACGCAGGCATGCTTGACAAGTCCCTGGGCAATATTGACTGGACGCAGAGCGCGGCAAAAATTGAGCGCCTGATCCGCGGGCTGAATCCGTGGCCCAGCGCTTATACAGGCTACAAGGGAAAAACCATGAAGCTGTGGGCCGCTGATGTGCTGAAAGGGACATTTGAGGGAGTTCCCGGAGAGATTATAAAGGTGGAAAAGGAGCGCTTTCTCGTCAGGACGGGAGATGGCGCTCTGGCAGTAAAGGAGCTTCAGCTCGAGGGCAAGAAGCGCATGGACGCGGCGTCCTTCCTTCGGGGATTTTCCTTAGAAGAAGGGGAGATCCTCTGTCAGGGATAAATTTTGAGCCATAGGGGAAAATGAGTAGAAAGCTGGGAAAGCAGGGCCGCAGGCGGCAGTAAATGATTTAGTTGAGAAAAGGAGTCTTTCATCTATGTACTATGGTTATGGGTATTACCCGTTTTTTGATCCGACAATGATACTGGTTTTAATTGGCGTAATCCTCTCGCTGGCGGCTTCGGCCAAGGTCAAAAGCACCTTTGCCAGGTATTCGAAGGTGCGCTCCATGACAGGGATGACGGGAGCGGAGGCGGCCCAGAGGCTTTTAAACAGCCAGGGGATTTACGATGTGACAGTCCGCCGCGTGCCGGGAAGCCTGTCGGATCACTATGATCCCCGGACCAAAACGGTGAATCTGTCAGATGACGTCTACAGCTCCACCTCAGTGGCAGCTATCGGAGTCGCAGCCCATGAGTGCGGTCATGCCATTCAGCATGCAGTCGGCTACGCCCCCTTAAATTTCAGAAGCGCGCTGGTGCCGATTGCCAATTTCGGCTCACAGATTTCCTGGCCGCTGATTTTGATTGGAATCCTTATCGGAGGCTTTGGTTCCCCCATCGTCCAGCTGGGAATTATCCTGTTTTCGCTGGCAGTTCTGTTTCAGCTTGTCACACTTCCGGTTGAGTTCAACGCATCCTCCAGGGCAGTCAGGCTGCTGGACTCCACAGGGATTCTTTCCGGAAATGAGGTGGACGGGACAAGACGCGTTCTGGGAGCGGCTGCCCTGACCTATGTTGCGGCAGCGGCAGGTTCGATTCTCCAGCTTCTGCGCCTTATCATACTGTTTGGAGGAAGAAGAAATAATGACTAGACCGGGAAGCAGAAAGCCGGAAAACGGAAAGCAGAGAGAAGGGAAGAAGGCCGGGAGCCTTCAGAGAATGCCGGATGCAAGGGAGATTACCGCTGACATTCTCATGGAGGTACTGGAAAAGAAACAGTACAGCCACGTGGTTCTCCTGAATGCTCTGAAAAAATATCAGTATCTGGAAAAGCAGGAGCGCTCCTTTATCAAGAGAGTGGTAGACGGGACGCTGGAGCGGCTGATGCAGATAGACTTTATCATTGAGTCATTTTCAAGCACCCCTCTGCGTAAGATGAAACCGACCGTGCGCACGATCCTCAGGATGGGGGTGTACCAGATCTGCTATATGGACCGGGTTCCGGATTCGGCGGCCTGCAATGAGGCGGTGAAGCTGACAGTAAAAAGAGGCTTCTCAGGTCTTAAGGGCTTTGTAAACGGAGTTCTCAGGAATATTGCCCGGAAGAAAGAGGAGATAAGCTGGCCTGACGACAGCGTCAGATACTGTCTGCCCCAGTGGATTCTCGGCCAGTGGGAGCCGGAATACGGCAGGAAGGCTGTTCAGGTGATGGCGGAGAGCTTCCTGAGAGAGAGACCTCTCACAGTGAGGATGAATCTGAACCAGGCCCCCAGGGAGGAAATTTTGGAATCTTTGAGGGAACAGGGGGTGGAGGTCATTGAGAGCGGCTACTCAGATCAGGTGGTATTCTTAAAAAATGTGGATTATCTGGAAGGGCTGGACGCCTTTGCAGACGGCTTTCTGCAGGTGCAGGATCTCAGCTCCTCCCTGGCCGGGGACGCGGCAGGGGTTAAGGAGGGCAGCCATGTCATTGACGTCTGCGGAGCTCCGGGAGGGAAAAGCCTTCATATCGCGGAGCTTTTGAACGGTACAGGGATGGTGGAGGTCCGGGACCTGAGTGAGTCAAAGATTGCGCTGGTGGAGGATAATATCCGCCGCTCCGGACTTTTCAACATAGAGGCCAGGGTTCAGGATGCCCTGGAATTTGACAGAGATTCTGAGGAGACAGCGGATCTGCTTATTGCGGATCTGCCCTGCTCCGGACTTGGAATTATGGGCCGCAAGCCGGACATCCGCTACAATATGACCAGGGAGCAGACCCTTGCCCTGGCCGGGCTTCAGAGGGAGATCCTGTCGGTTGTCTGGCGCTATGTCAAGCCGGGCGGGACGATGGTCTACAGCACCTGTACCATTGACCGGGCGGAAAATGAGGAAAATGCGGCCTGGATACTGGAAAATCTGCCCTTTGAGCCGGTGGATCTGACGGGGCGGATCGGGGAGGAGCTGGCAAAAACCCTCTGCCGCGATACGAGAAAAGAGGGATATGTGCAGCTTCTTCCTGGGTTTTACCCGGGAGACGGCTTTTTTATCTCCGTATTCAGGCGGAAGGAAGAGGGCAGGTAAACGGCAGGACTTAAGGCCTGCCGCATTTAGACGGACAGAGGACAGGTAGAAAAGATGAGTGAGAACAGGAAGGAAATTTTAGCAGAAGGATTTCTGACAGAAGGACAAAAAAACGAAAAACAGGAGTCCGAAGGCAGAACGGTTTCAGAGACAGATATCAAGTCCATGACGCTTCCGGAGCTGGAAGCGTATCTGAAGGAGATGGGAGAGAAGCCCTTTCGGGCAAAGCAGCTCTACCAGTGGATGCATGTCAAGCTGGCAGCCTCCTTTGACGAGATGACGAACCTCTCCAAGGGACTGAGGGAGACGCTTGGAAGGCAGTGCTTTTACGCCTCACTGACGCCGGTGGATGTGCGTATCTCGGATGTGGACGGAACCAGAAAATACCTGTTTGAGCTCTCTGACGGAAACGTGATCGAGAGCGTGCTGATGCGCTATAAGCATGGGAACTCTGTCTGTATTTCCTCTCAGGTGGGCTGCCGGATGGGCTGCCGCTTCTGTGCGTCAACCCTTGACGGCCTGGAGAGAAATCTGAAGCCTTCCGAGATGCTGGAACAGATCTACAGGATACAGAGAGATACGGGAGAGCGGGTTTCCAATGTGGTAGTGATGGGCTCAGGAGAGCCTATGGACAATTACGACAATCTGATTCGCTTCATCCATCTTCTGACTGATGAGAATGGTCTGAATATCAGCCAGAGAAATGTGACGGTTTCCACCTGCGGCATTGTGCCGCGCATCCGCCAGTTTGCCGAGGAGGGGCTGCAGGTGACTCTGGCCCTGTCTCTTCACGCGCCGAACGACGAGGTGCGAAAGACCCTGATGCCTGTGGCAAAGAGCTATGCCCTCCGGGATGTGCTGGATGCCTGTCATTACTATTTTGAGAAGACCGGCAGAAGACTGACCTTCGAGTACAGCCTTGTAAAGGGTGTCAACGACAACCTGGAAGAGGCCAGGACTCTGGCAGAGCTTATAAAAGACCAGCACGGCCACGTAAACCTGATTCCGGTAAACCCGATCAAGGAGAGAGATTATAAGCAGTCTGACCGGAAGGCCATAGAGGACTTTAAGAATTATCTGGAAAGGCGGGGCATCAATGTGACCGTGCGCCGGGAGATGGGCCGCGACATTGACGGGGCCTGCGGGCAGCTTCGCAAAAGTTATATTGAGAAGGAAAGGACGTAAGGAAGATGAAAGCCTGCGCTTTGACGGACATCGGGCGGGTGCGGTCAGTGAATCAGGATTCGCGCTTTGCCACAACGGAACCGATTGGACCACTTTCAAATTTGTTTATCGTTGCAGACGGCATGGGCGGCCACAGGGCCGGCGACCGCGCATCCAGGCTTCTCATTGACAGCCTGACGGATTACATAGGAAACTGCAGCGACCAGACGGCGGTGGCGGCTTTAAATAACGGCATTGCCGAGGCCAACCGGAAAATCTATGAGGCAGCTGCGGCAGACCAGAGCTTAAGCGGAATGGGAACTACTCTGGTGGCAGCTACCATAGAGGGGTCTACCCTCTATGTGGCCAACGTGGGGGACAGCCGTCTCTACCTGATTGAGAGAGAGGGGATCCGCCAGGTAACACGGGATCACTCCTATGTGGAGGAGATGGTTTCCCTGGGGCAGATGAACCGGGGAAGCGCCGCGTACAGAGAACAGAAAAACATTATCACGAGGGCAGTGGGAATTGCAGACCATGTGGATGTGGACTTTTTTGAGGTGAGCCTGAAGGCGGGAGATTATATTCTCCTGTGCTCTGACGGGCTCTCCAACATGGTGGACAATTCTGCCATTTTCCGTCTGGTGCTCCTTCCCGGCCCTCTTGAGAGCAAGGCCAGAGCGCTTATTGCGTTAGCCAATCAGAACGGGGGAAAGGACAACATTGCAGTGGTCCTGATCGATCCCCAGATAAGTGAGGTGGACGGATTATGATGCTTAGACCGGGAATGTACCTTCAGGATCGATATGAGATTCTTGAACAGATTGGATCCGGCGGAATGTCAGAGGTCTACCGGGCGAAGTGCCACAAGCTCAACAGGCTGGTGGCCATCAAGGTTTTAAAAGAAGAATTCAGTTCCGACGCAGGCTTTGTGAAGAAGTTCAAGATGGAAGCCCAGGCGGCGGCAGGACTCTCCCATCCGAATATTGTGAGTGTCTATGACGTTGTGGACGAGGGAAGCATCCATTACATTGTCATGGAGCTGATTGAGGGGATCACCTTAAAAAGCTATATTACGAAAAAGGGAAGGCTCGGCTCCAAGGAGGCCATCGGGATTGCGCTCCAGGTGGCTCAGGGAATTGCAGCCGCCCACGATCAGCATATTGTCCACCGGGACATCAAGCCTCAGAATATGATTATCTCCAGGGACGGGAAGGTAAAGGTGGCAGATTTCGGCATTGCCAGGGCTGTCACCACCCAGACCATCGGGGCGACGGCTGTGGGCTCTGTGCACTATATCTCGCCGGAGCAGGCGAGAGGAGGCTTCAGCGATTCCAGAACGGATATTTACTCTCTTGGAATTACCATGTATGAGATGGTGACGGGAACCGTTCCCTTCGACGGAGACAATACGGTGAGCATAGCGCTGGCCCATCTGGAACAGCCCATCACCCCGCCTTCCAGGCTGAATCCCGAGGTACCGGTAAGCCTGGAGCGCATTATCATGAAATGCACCCAGAAGAAGCCGGAAAAGCGGTATGCAGATGTCTATGAGCTGATCTCCGATCTGCGCCATGCCCTTGTGGACCCAGACGACGACTTCGTGGCTCAGGAGCCGGAGGTGGATACCTCCTCGCCTACGATGGTGATCTCCGGGGATGAGCTGAGCCAGATTAAGAGCGCGCCCAGGCGCAGTACCGGCCCCATTGTCATGAGCGGCCAGAGCAACAGTCTCCGGGATGTGCCGGGTTCCGGCGGGCAGCATGAGAGAAGAGGCGACAGGGAGCATGGCTATGACAGAAGGAAGGAGCCGGAAAGCGGCCGCGAACTGAAACACAGCGGCTATGATAAGAATTATGACAGAGATTACGAGCGGGGGCACTCCGGCGGCTACGGACGCCAGGATGCTGCGGAGAACGGAAGGGACCTGGACTATGACTATGAGGAGGACTACGGCTATGACAGGGGCCGCAGCTCAGGCTACGGCGGTTCCGGCTCCAGCCGGACTTCCGGAGGCAAAAAGGGCGGCAGAGGAGGAAAAAGCGCAGATGTAAACCCCCAGATTGAAAAACTGCTCACCACGGTCGGCGTGGCAGTGGCCATCATTATCGTGGCAGTGCTGGTTGTGATCTTTGCAAAGCTTGGTGGGATTTTTAATTCCGGTTCCCACACAGAGCTGACGCTTCCGGCGGTGGAGTCCGGCGAAAGCGATTCAGGGCTTAAGGACACGGAAACAAGGGTTCCGGACTTCGTTGGAATGACAGAGGATGAGGCGGAGGAGAAGGCGAAGGAGAACCATCTGAAGCTGAGCTACAGCTATACTGCGTCGGAAGAGGAGAAGAAAGGGCTCGTGGTGGAGCAGAAGACAGAAGAGGGCACTGTGGTGGATAAGCAGTCCACAATCAGAGTTGTCGTAGGTGAGGGCGGAATGGAGTCCTCCACAGAGGAAGAGACAGATGCGTCACAGATCGATCTGACTGCCCTGGGACTTGAGGCTCTGGATGGAACAAATGCCAAAAACCTTCTTGAAGCCAAAGGCCTTAAGGTATCGCTTCAGTCTGAAAACAGCGACACCATCATAAAGGATCAGGTGATCCGGTACGAGCCGACGAGTGCCTCTCCCGGAAGCGAGATCCGTCTGTATGTAAGCTCAGGCCCTGCTGTTACTATGGTGCCGGTGCCTGATCTGACCGGAAAAACAGAGGAGGAGGCGGCACAGCTTCTGGAAGCGGCAGGCCTTACAGTAGCGCCGAAGGAGCAGATTCTCACACAGAAGAGTGATACGGTTTCCAGGGGAAAGATCATCAGCCAGATTCCGCTGAAGGATGAGGAGGTGCCTGAGGGAAGCGCAGTCAGCTATGTTGTAAGTATAGGCAAGGGGACAAAGTATGTGGCCATTGTCAATGACGATTATCCCCTTAAGGACAATTTCGGCCCGGGAGGCGCTTCCACCACAATCACGGTTGAGATTGTTATGGTGCAGACGGTAAATGGACAGAAGAGAACGACGACAGTTATGGACGCCAGGGAGATGAAGGGAGACGTCACGCTTCCGGTACATTATCAGCTTACAGGAGAGGACGGAGTTCTCACAGGAGAGCTTCAGATCCGCGATGTGACAAACGACAGAGTGCTGAAGACTTATCCTCTGGAATTTATGGAGGTAGACGCATAGGGATGACAGGAAAGATAATCAAGGGAATTGCCGGCTTTTACTATGTCCATGACGGACAGGGGAGAGTCTATGAATGCAAGGCAAAGGGTGTGTTCCGAAACAGGAAGATCAAGCCGCTAGTCGGAGATAATGTGGAGTTTGAGATTCTCGATGACAGGGAGGCAACGGGAAATATTGTCTCAGTCCTGGAACGGAAAAATTCCCTGATCCGCCCCGCAGTCTCCAATGTGGATCAGGCGCTTGTGGTCTTTGCGATCACGGAGCCTATGCCAAACCTCAATCTGCTGGACCGCTTTCTTGTGATGATGGAGCGCCAGCAGATACCGGCTGTTATCTGCTTTAATAAAATTGATCTCTCCTCGGAGGAGGAGATGGAGAAACTGCGGGCTATTTATGGCCCGGCCGGGTATGAGATCCACTTTATCAGCACCTACGAAGAGGCCGGGCTGAAGGAGATCCATGAGCTGATCCGCCACAAGACAACGGTTCTGGCAGGGCCGTCGGGGGTGGGAAAATCCTCCCTGACGAATTTCATTCAGCCTGATGCCTGCATGGAGACAGGCGTGGTCAGCGAAAAGATCAAGAGGGGAAAACACACTACCCGTCACTGCGAGCTGTTTTTCGTGGAGGAAAACACGTACATGATGGACACGCCGGGGTTCAGCTCCATGTATATTGAGGACATAAAGCCGGAGGAGCTGAAGGAATATTTCCCGGAATTTGCCGCAGAGGAGGATGGCTGCCGTTTTCTGGGCTGCGTCCACGTGGGAGAGCGGGTGTGCGGAGTGAAGGAGGCAGTGAAGGCCGGACGGATCAGCCGCAGCCGCTATGACAATTACCTGCTTTTGTATAAGGAGCTGAAGGATAAAAGGAGATATTAGACTATGATACGATTAGCACCGTCAATTTTGGGAGCGGATTTTTCACGTCTGGGGGAGCAGATTCAGACTGTAGATGAGGCCGGAGCCCAGTATATTCATCTGGATGTGATGGATGGGGCCTTTGTGCCCAGCATTTCCTTCGGAATGCCTGTGATCCAGAGACTTCGCCCGCTGACAGAGAGAGTGTTCGACGTCCACATGATGGTGGAGGAGCCGGGCCGCTATGTGGAGGATATGAAAAAGGCGGGGGCCGATCTGATCTGTGTGCACCAGGAGGCCTGCTGTCACCTGGATCGGACAGTGAACCAGATTAAGGAGCTGGGCCTGAAGGCCGCTGTGGCTCTGAACCCGGCTACCCCTGTGTCCACCCTCTCCTGCATTCTGGGAGAGATCGACATGGCGCTTATTATGTCGGTAAACCCGGGATTCGGAGGTCAGAAATTCATCCCCTATACTCTGGAAAAGGTGAGAGAGCTCCGCAGAATGAGCGATGAGAGGGGACTTGACCTGGATATTCAGGTGGACGGCGGCGTGGGCCTTGACAATGTGCGCCAGGTGATTGAGGCGGGCGCCAATGTGATTGTGGCAGGCTCCGCAGTTTTTAAGGGAGATGCGGCTGCAAACACCAGGGCATTTCTGGAAATTTTCAGGGAGTACGACTGATCCGAAAGATTTGGTAAGCTGTGCCCAAGCGGCTGCAAAAAGAGCAGGAGAATGAAAGACAGAGGAAGAGTGAAAGACATCGAACGAGTGAAGGACAGCGGGAAGAGAGAAGGAATACGCGTGGCAGATTCAGAGAATACTAAGAAGAAAAGCCTGGCAGCGCCGGAGTCTGGGATGCAGGACTTTCCGGAAAGGGAAAGCGGGGCTCAGGCAAAAGACAGCGCCTTGGATGAAACATGTCTCATCCTCACCGGAGGCAGCATGGATCTGGCGTTTGCCAGACAGTTTATCGCTGCACGCAGATACGGCTGTGTGATCGCGGTGGACGCAGGCCTCGAGAGAGCCTCGGCTCTGGGCATTACGCCGGATGAGATTGTAGGGGATCTGGACACCGTGGATCGCCGTCTGTTTGAGAGCTACCGGCAGCAGCCGGAGGTGGAGCTTGAGATTCACCGGCCGGAAAAGGACGAAACGGATACGGAGCTGGCTCTCTGGATGGCAAAGCGGAAGGGATTTACCAGGATAGACATTCTGGGCGCCCTGGGCGGGAGGATGGATCACGCCCTGGGAAATATTCAGCTTCTTTTCCAGACCTTTGTGGATGGAATCAGAGCGGAAATCTACGACGAAAGGAACAGAATCTATCTGGCAGGCCCCGGCTGCACACCGTTTTTCAGGGACAGGATTTACGGCAAATATATTTCCTTTCTCCCTCTGACTGAGTCGGTGGAGGGAATCACCCTTAAGGGCTTTAAGTATCCTCTCTCCGACCGGGATATCCGGATCGGCACAAGCCTGTGCATCAGCAATGAGCTGGCAGAAGAGGAGGGAACTCTCTTCTTCCGGAAGGGGATCCTGATCTGTGTGGAGAGCCATGATTAAAAAGCTTCTGACCATCATGAGGGAGCGTTCCGGCTGACCGAATTTCTGCAAAAACTGACCTCTTATAAAAACTGAAAACTGCATGTTTGAATAGGTACAGACCTGTGATAAGATACAGATTATCAGTGAAAGGAATGCCGGAGCCCGGCAGCTGTTCCGGAAACGGGAACAGCCGGGGAGCCGGCTGACAGGAGGGACAGAAATTATGAACAGAAAAAATGACACAGCCTACAAAATTGCGATGACGGGGCTCATGGCAGCCCTCTCCTATGTGGTGTTCACCTTTGGCCAGATTCGTCTGACGCTTCCGGGAGGCGACGCCACATCCATCCATCTGGGAAATGCGGTCTGCGTGCTGGGAGCGCTTCTCATCGGCGGATTCTACGGAGGGCTGGGAGGAGCTATCGGCATGACCATTGGAGATCTCTTTGACCCGGTCTACGTGGTGTATGCGCCGAAGACCTTTATCCTGAAGCTCTGCATCGGCCTCATCACAGGCTTTGTGGCGCACCGGATAGGAAAAATAACTGCCAGCACCGATCGCAGGCATATATTGAAATACGTTATTCTGGCATCAGCGGCAGGCCTGATTTTTAATGTGATTGCGGATCCGCTGTTTGGCTATTACTATAAGCTGCTGATTATCGGAAAGCCGGCCGCAGAGCTGGCTCTCGTCTGGAATGTGGCCTCCACATCCATCAATGCGGTTGTTTCCGCTGTGGCTTCTGTTTTCATCTATATGGCTGCCCGCCCGGTGCTCAGAACCTCAGGCCTTCTCTTAAGGCTTTCATAAGGAGTACGAGATGAACGAGACAGGACAGAAAAAAATTGCAATGATTAATTCTATGGCAGGATATGGCCGCTGTTCCCTTACAGCGGCTATTCCTGTGATCAGCGCTCTGGGAATCCAGTGCTGCCCGGTGGTCACTTCCATTTTGTCCAATCACACCGGATATCAGAGCTGCTATTTTGACGATTATACAGAGCGGATGGTGCCGTATATGGATGAGTGGAAGAAGCAGGGCTTTGCCTTCGACAGCATTGCCACAGGATTTTTGGGCTCTGTCAGGCAGGTGCAGATTGTGGCAGATTTTATCAGCCACTTTAAACAGGAGGGAACGAAGCTTCTTGTGGATCCGGTGCTGGGGGACAATGGGAGCCTTTATTGCACCTGTACGCCGGAACTCTGTGAGGAGATGCGGGAACTTATCCAGTATGCAGATGTGATTACGCCGAATCTGACGGAAGCCTGCATTCTCACAGAAACTCCCTGGAGGGAGAAGGGGTGGAGCAGACGGGAGCTCTCCGACCTGGCTTACAAACTCCTGTTTATGGGGCCCGGAGCCGTGGTGCTGACCGGCGTTGAGAAGGGGCATTCCATTCTGAACGTGGTTCTCGAGAAAGGCCGGGAGCCGGTATTCTTAAGCTCCAAGTATGTGGAGAGCCGCAGGCATGGAACCGGGGATGTGTTCTCCGCCGTGACAGCTGCCCTGATGGTCAGAGGTCTCCCTCTTACGGAATGTGTGAAGAAGGCCGCCTCCTTTACACGAAAGTGTGTGGAGCGGTCAGAGGAGCTTCAGATTCCCGAGAAAGAGGGCCTGTGTATTGAGGAGTGTCTGCCGTCCCTACTGCGCATGGCAGGGCAGCGGACGAAAGGGTAGCTGCCCGGCGGGAGGCTGAACCGCTGTCAAAAAGCAGGGAAAAGGGGAAAATAGTCTTTTCATAAAAAGAAAACTGTAGTATAATCGAGGACAGTTCTATGAAAACAGAGGCGGCTTCTCAGAACCGCCGCAGGAGGAAAATATGTTAGATTTAAGATTTGTCAGAGAAAATCCTGAGATTGTAAAGCAGAACATCAGGAATAAATTTCAGGACAGCAAGCTGCCGTTAGTGGACGAGGTGATTGCCCTGGATGCGGAAAACCGCGCTGCCAAGAAGGAGGCAGACGATCTGCGCGCAGGAAAGAACAAGATTGCAAAACAGATCGGCGCCATGATGGCTCAGGGAAAGAAAGAGGAGGCCGAGGAGCTCAAAAAGAAGGTGGGCGAGGACGCGGCACGTCTGGCTGAGCTTGAGGAGAAGGAGAAGGAGCTCTCCGAGAGAATCACAAAGATCATGATGACGATCCCGAACATTATCGATCCGTCTGTTCCGATCGGAAAGGATGACAGCGAGAATGTGGAGGTTCAGAAGTACGGCGAGCCGGTTGTGCCGGATTTTGAGATTCCATACCATACAGAGATTATGGAGCGCTTCAACGGAATCGATCTGGACAGCGCCAGAAAGGTTGCCGGAAACGGCTTTTACTACCTGATGGGGGATATTGCAAGACTCCACTCTGCCGTGATCTCCTACGCAAGGGATTTCATGATCGACAGAGGCTTCACCTACTGCGTTCCGCCTTTCATGATCCGCAGCAATGTGGTGACAGGCGTTATGAGCTTTGCAGAGATGGATGCCATGATGTATAAGATCGAGGGAGAGGATCTCTACCTGATCGGAACCAGCGAGCACTCCATGATCGGAAAGTTTATCGACACGGTTCTGAAGGAGGAAGAGCTTCCAAAGACGCTGACAAGCTATTCCCCATGCTTCAGAAAGGAGAAGGGCGCTCACGGAATCGAGGAGAGAGGCGTATACAGAATCCATCAGTTTGAAAAGCAGGAGATGATCGTTGTCTGCAAGCCGGAGGACAGCAAGATGTGGTTTGACAGGCTGTGGCAGAATACTGTCGATCTGTTCCACTCTCTGGATATTCCAGTGCGGACACTGGAGTGCTGCTCCGGCGATCTGGCTGATCTGAAGGTGAAATCCGTGGATGTGGAGGCATGGTCCCCGAGACAGAAGAAATACTTCGAGGTGGGAAGCTGCTCCAACCTGGGAGACGCTCAGGCGCGCAGGTTAAAGATCCGTGTAAACGGAGAGAACGGCAAATACTTTGCCCACACTCTGAATAATACGGTAGTGGCTCCGCCGCGTATGCTGATTGCATTCCTGGAGAACAATCTGCAGGCTGACGGTTCTGTGAGAATCCCGGAGGTTTTAAGACCGTACATGGGCGGAAAGACAGAGCTGAGATAAGACATTACAATTCGATACAAACATTAGGAGGACTGTCCGGAGTGAAGCTTCGGCAGTCCTTTTCGGCGTAAAACTGGCTGAATCCAGGCTGAACTTTGCCTGAATCAGATATTTCAAAAAATAAGGCCCCCAAAAAAATAACTAAACTTAAACAAGGGAAATTCAGAAAATGAGGAAAATATATGAAAGCGTGTCTTGAATTTTTCAAAAAAGAAACGGTTCTCTGCTGCGCGGCTGTCCTGGCCCTGGCATCCATGGCCTTCGTACCGCCGGACGCGGTGTACCTGTCCTACCCGGACTACAGGACTCTGGCGCTCCTGTTCTGTCTGATGGCGGTGGTGGGAGGCTTCCAGTCCATCGGAGTCTTCACCCTCCTTGGCCAGAAGCTCCTGGCCGGGGCAGGGAACGTGAGGAGGCTTTCCTCTGTGCTGGTGTTTCTGTGCTTCTTTTCCAGCATGATCATCACAAACGATGTGGCGCTTATCACCTTCGTACCCTTCACCATTCTGGTGTTCCGGATGACGGGAAAGGAGAAAAACCTGTTAAAGATCACGGTACTGGAAACCATCGCGGCCAATCTGGGAAGCATGGCCACGCCGGTGGGAAACCCGCAGAATCTGTACCTGTACTCCATCTCCGGCATCTCCATGAGCGAGTTTCTGGGGGCGGTGCTCCCCTACACGGTTCTGGCGGCAGCCCTGCTCTGCGCCGTTCTCTTTTTTGAAAAGAAGGAGAGAATCCGGGTGGAGGTGAGCATGGGGGCCCTGAATCTTCCGGTAAAGATCTTCTTTCGCCGGCTGGGGCTGTATCTGGGACTTCTGATTCTCTGCTTCCTTGTAGTCTTTCGGGTGCTTCCCTACCTGCCGGTTCTTGGTGTCGTGGCCGCGGCCGTGTACCTGTGCGACCGGAAAATTTTGAAGGAGATCGACTATATGCTCCTTCTGACCTTTCTCTGCTTCTTCGTGTTCATCGGAAACGTAAAGCGCATTGACCAGGTGAGCTCCCTTCTGATGTCCATGATCCAGGGCAGGGAGCTCCTCACAGGCATTCTGGCCAGCCAGATTATCAGCAACGTGCCTGCGGCTATTTTGCTCTCCGGGTTTACGGAGCAGATTGTGCCTCTGCTCACTGCAGTGAATCTGGGAGGGCTCGGGACGCTGATTGCTTCCCTGGCAAGTCTGATTACATACAAGTTTTATACGAGAGAATTTGCGCAGCAGAAGGGAGAGTTTCTGAAGGTATTTACCAAGTGGAATGTGATATTTCTGGCGGCGCTTACGGCGGCAGCTTTTCTGATAGGGCTTATGGCTGGGTAAGCTGTCCTGCCTGCCGGCATTTTCGGATATTAATCTATTTATATCTCAATGCTGCCTTCTCATCTCAATGCTGCCCTCTCAGCGGCCCGCCGCAATGGGGGCAGAATGAGCAGCCGCCGGAGTGTCCTAAAAAGCAGCCGCAATGGGGACAGCGGTTGAAAACGGCGATAAAAACAATGGCAGCCAGTAATTCAAAGATGGCAGCGATAACCAGCCAAAGCAGTTTCAGCCAGCAGCCCAAAAGAATCAGTATAATTCCCAGCGCCCAGGAAATCCAGGAGATGATACACACATATTTTAACGGAATTTTTCTCATAATTTTCTCCTCAAATTTCAGTATTTCACTTTTGTATGAGACTGCCAGCCTGATGACGGATAGGAAGTCATTTACTAGGCAAGACGTTCGGAGGGGAAGCCTCTTTCTGCGTTCAATATGATTGCGTTTCTGTTTTTCTTTTTCTTTCATCATACCACATTCTGTAAAAAAATCATGCCCCTCTGTACCGATTTTTTTGCGGGCCCCGGGGCTCCCCTCCTGCAGGGACTGCTGACTGCTTGACCGTTTCCGTCCCTCTGTGCTAAAATTCCATATACAGCCGCGGCGCAAAGAAAAGGAACGGCATGAGAAAGATACAGCATAAGGAAGAAACAGCATAAGAAAGAAACGACAGCCGCAGGAAGGGCGCCGCTTACATTTGGGAGGAAGCAGATGGAACGAGATCTGACGAAGGGAAATATTGTGTTTACGCTGGCAGGCTTCAGCCTTCCGCTGATTTTGAGCGGAGTGCTGCAGCAGCTCTACAACTGGGCGGATGCCTTCATTGTGGGAAATATTGAGGGGGAGCTGGCGCTGGCCGCAGTGGGAGCCACGGGAACCATCACAAATCTGTTTGTTATGGTGATCACCGGACTGACGCTGGGACTTTCCATTCTGGCGGCCCAGAAGTACGGGAGAGGGGAGCGGGAGTCCCTGAGGAGGATTCTCTCCACCTTCTCCATTGTCCTGGGGGTTCTCTTTCTTCTGACTGCCGCCGCAGGGCTCTGGCTCTCAGACGGAATTCTCCGGCTGCTCCACACGCCGGAGGATATTTTCGATATTTCAGAGGGATATCTTCGGATTATCCTCACGGGAATTCCTTTTATCACCATCTATAACGTGTATTCTGCCGTCCTGAGAGGCCTTGGCGACAGCCGGGCGCCGTTTTTGTCTGTGCTGGTGTCAGCGGCGGCCAATGTGATCTTAGATCTGGCCTTTGTGGGAGGACTCAGGATGGGAGCGCCAGGCGCTGCTGTGGCCACGGTCATCTCGCAGGCTCTGATGACTGTGTTCATTGTGTGCTACGCCGCCAGGAAATATGAGATTCTGCGCTTTTCCAGGGAAGAGAAGCTGGTGGATAAAAAGATTCTTGTACAGGGATTCCAGCTGGGACTGCCGCCGGCAATCCAGTCCAGTGTCAACTCCTGCGGAAACCTGCTGCTGCAGAATTTTATGAACAGCTTCGGCACCCAGACGGTGGCTGCCATCACAACTGCCTACCGGGTAGATTCCATCCTTCTGCTTCCCATCATCAATCTCGGTTCCGGCATTTCCACTGTGACAGCCCAGAATATGGGGGCCGGAAACAGAGCCCGCGCAAAGAAGGTGCTTTTTGCAGGCTCCGTCATGATGCTCTGCGTGTCCATCTGCCTGACTTTTCTGATCCTTTCTGCGGGAGGGCCTCTGATTGCCCTGTTCGGTGTGACAGAGGAGTCCACGGCCATCGGGGCGTCCTTTTTCAGGAGTATTGCAGGCTTCTACACTGTCTACGGCTTTGCCATGGCTTTCCGGGGATTTCTGGAAGGCTGCGGGGATGTACTGTATTCAAGTATTGCAGGCATAGCAGCCCTGGCTTCGAGAATTCTCATCTCTTACCTGTGCGTTTCCGTCTGGGGAAATATGGTGATTGCCTATGCAGAGGGAATTTCCTGGATTCTGCTTCTCGCCCTCTATTTGGTTCGTTTCCTGTGGAAGCAGAGGAAGCCCTGTGGCAGAAGGGAAGAAACAGAGCAATAAACAGCAAAAGAGCAGACGAGGTTTCGGGAAGGAACTTCGTCTGCTCTGTTTTTTGCCTGACAGGAAAGCACCTGCTTTACAGCCGCGCCCGGCTTTCCCATTGATTAAAGCTCTGTGAAATGGTTGCTCGGCTCGGCGATCAGGGAATAGTTGGTGTGGTAGATGACAAAGCCTGGGGCGGCTCCTGCCACCTTTTTGATATTTTTTTTCTGAATGTAGTCGATCTCCACTTTCTCATTTTCCCGTCCCTTGGAGTAGAAGGCTGCCAGAGCCCCGGCCTCCTCAAATACCCGGTCAGGGAGCTCTCTGCCCTCGCTCTTTACGATGACATGGGAACCGGGGATCCCCTTTGCGTGGAACCACCAGTCGTTTCCCGTGGCGAACTTAAAGGTCAGCTCTTCATTCTGGTAATTGTTCTTTCCCACATAGATGTGGAAGCCGTCGGAGGAGAGGTAGTGGAAGGGACGGCTTGTGATTTTTTGCTTTTTCATGTTGGGGCCGTGTTTTTTTATGAAGCCGTATTCGGTCAGCTCCATCTTGATCTGCGTCAGATCCTCCTCCTTCAGAGCGATGTCCAGGGAGGCGCTGATGGATTCCAGATGGTCGATCTCCCGCTTCGTCTCCTGTATGAGCTCCGTCAGTGCCTCAAAGGTGCGCTTCTGCTTATTGTACTTCTCAAAATATTTTCTGGCGTTCTCCTGAGCCGTTTTCGTCTCATCCAGAGGGATCCTTATGGTCTCATTTGTGTAGTAGTTGAGACAGGACAGCTCCTTTTCCCCGCCGGACAGCTCATAGCCGTAGGTGTTTAAGAGTTCCCCGTAAATGCGGAATTTATCCCGCTTTTCCGTATCCTTCAGCTGCTTTTGCTGAAGATCGTACTTTTTGTAGTTTCGCTCCAGGGCGGTCTGGACGATGCGCCTGAGATCAGAGGATTTCTGGCGGATTCTGGTGATGGTGCTCCTGGAAGCGTAGTAGGTTTCAAGCACCTGGCTCATGGAAGGATACTCTCTGAGGGAAAATCCCGGCGCCAGAGCTGTAAAGGGCAGGGCAGAGAATTCGGAAGGCTCGTCTCCCTTAAAGAGAATGCAGGGGGAGAACTGTCCCTCCTTCACAGAATCCATGGCAAGCGCAATGGTATGGCTCAGATGGATCTGCTCTGCCTCAGACAGGTCAGCAGCGGGGACGGAGGAGTCAATGCTTGCCAGATGACAGAATTCCTCTGCCATTACGGGGCTGATTCCTGTCAGGCGGCAGTAAACGGCCTTTCCCACAGGACCTGCAAACCCTGAGAGGGCAGCCCGGATCTCCTCCTCGTCCACGGCCAGGGGATTGAGCTTGTCGGTGGTCTGGGGGATAAAATATTCTCTTCCCGGCAGGACCTCCCGCACAGAGCTTACCTGGGCAGAGATATGCTTAATGCTGTCGATAATGACCCCGTCCATGGTGCAGAAAATGATGTTGCTGTGTTTTCCCATCAGCTCTACCATGAGCCTCTTGCGGCAGAGATCTCCCATCTCGTCCAGATGTTCAATTTCAAATTCAATGACCCTCTCAAGTCCCGGCTGGGTCACAGAGACAATACGCCCGTTTCCGATGTGCTTTCTCAAAAGCATGCAGAAATTCGGGGCTGTGAGAGGGCTGTTCTTATTCCCGTCCGTCAGGTAAGCCAGAGGAAGGCTTGCGTTGACAGACAGAAGCAGTCTGTAGTTTTCTCTGTTATTTTTTATGGTAAATAAAAGTTCGTCCTTTTCCGGCTGGGCAATCTTGGCGATCTTTCCGCCGGCAATGGTGCGGCTAAACTCATGCACCAAAGATGCGATGACAATTCCGTCAAATGCCATAAAAGAGTCTCCTTTCCGTTTCGTTTATAGCTGTTTTACTGTGCCGGATCACTTTTTAGAGCCTGGAAGCTGTCCTCCCCGGGATCCGAAAGGCGAAGGAGGAAGACGGCGAGGGCCAGCAGATCCGCGCACCCTCCGGGGCTGATGTTCCTGGAGATAAAATCACGGTTCAGCTGTGCCAGTCTGCAAAGCCCGTCCTCTGCAAACACACCGCCGCCGGACAGGAGGGCGGCAGCCTCCTCACGAACGTAGGCGGCGGCCGCAGGGCCTCCCCGGTGAAGCACGTTGGTGTCTTCTGCCCGGGCCATCAGGTGAAGAAGGGTCTGGAGTCTTACAAGATTCCACTTCCCGTCCAGTCCGCTGTCAGAAAGAGAGCCGCGGTCCGGCTGTGAGACTCTGTCCGAAAGGGAGAGGGAAGGCTTTGGAAAGGGACGCAGAAGCCCTGCATACGCGGCCGCACCTGTAAGAGCGGGGCAGGCAATCTGACTGAGAGAAGGAAAGCCGTCAGCTGCCTCTCCCCGGATACCCCGGCAGCCGTATTTCAGATAGAGCCGTTCCCCGTGGGAGAGACAAAGGAGGTCTTCCCCTCTGCTTTCTGCCCTCTTATTCAGCGCCTCAAAGTCTCTTTCTGTCTCCTCCCTGCAGAGCTCTCCTGCCAGGGAGAGAAGGTCCGGGACAGAAAGGTCCCACTCTCCTGAAGCAGATGGAGGAAGCTGCCCGGAAATCCTCTCTGAGAGCTGCCTGCCGTACTGATATCCGGCTGCAGCCGCCAGAAGTCCCATGGAGAAGATCATTCCCTTGTGGGTATTGACTCCGCCTGTAGCCCGGAACATGGCTTTCTCTGCCTGCAGCCCTGTTCTGCGGATGCGCCCAAACAGGAGGGAGGGATCCTCACAGTGCAGTCCCTCAGAAGCCATTTCCCGGATATAGGGGACGACGGCCTCTGCGCTGTCAAGAAAGGTCTGAAAACACATGTCCCTGTGTGAGCCGTTGTCACGGAGATCCACAAGACCTGGCTTGGGAGTGGCTGAAACCTCGTCAATGAGGGCCATCCTGGCAGACTGGAGAATGCGGTTCAGAAAGCTGTCCTCGAGAATGAGCCGTCTGACGCAGGCTGTCAGCTCTTCTAGCGAGTGGCGGCGGCTTCTGGCGCAGGCCTGGGCCGGCTCTGAGCAGAGGAGGCAGCGGCGCCCGGGAAGTCCGATGTCCTCCCTGGAAACCTTGCTTCGGTCTGTCCGGATGATGTCGATGTCATAAAGCCTTCCGGCCGGCTCTGCCTCCTCCACGGCCGAGGTAATGCGCTTTAGCTCCTCCGGTGTCCCGTCTGCGCAGAAGATCAGCTCAAGTCCTGTGTGTTCCTCTATGCTCTCCTGTGACAGGATGGAGATCCCGGCGTCAGAGAGGGCCTGCTTCACAGCCTGCACACCTCGCTCAAAAAAGCCGGGAACCCCGCGAAACACCTTGACAGGCCCCGGCATGTTCAGGGTAAAGCTCACTACCGGAAGGCCGTACAGGCCGATGAGCCTTTCCTGGACGGCGGCCCTCCGCTCTCTGGCATTCATCATATCCTCGACGGTAACTTCATAAAAGCGGAGTGTTTTCTCCGCGCTTGTATGGTCTGTTTTCATAAAATCTCCTGAAAGTGAAAGATGCGGGAAATACCCGCCCGTTAAGATCAATCTCCCCTATTATAATGAAACTTTCAGAGAAGTACAACCTTTTTCCGGCTGCTTTTGTGCGGGCGCGGATAGGATTTTCCCTATGTGCTTCATAGGCCTTTATGTATTTGCCCTTAGGGAAGGCCGGTGATACCATAGCAGTATCAGATACAGCGAAAACTGTACAGATTGGCTCTGCAAAGGAGGAAATGCCATGAAAATTGAGAGAGCAGCAGTTGCCGGAACCCTGGAGTCCAGCGACGCGCAGATTACAGTAGAACCGGGAACGGAAGGAATTGAGCTGACCATTGAGAGCAGCGTGATTCATCAGTTTGGAAAGCAGATCAGGGCGGTGGTTCTGGAAACCCTGGAACGGCTGGAGGTGACAAACGCCCGCGTGACGGTAGTAGATAAGGGGGCCTTAGACTGTACCCTCAAGGCCAGGGTAGAGTGCGCCGTATACCGGGCAAACGGTATCTCGGAAAATCTTCCATGGGGAGGTGTGATCCGGTAATGAGTCATCCGAATAAAAAACGCCTGAGGCGTTCCATGATGTTTTTAAACTGCCAGAAGCCGGGACTTATCAAGGATCCGTACATTTACAGCCCTGATTCCATTATGCTGGATCTGGAGGACGCAGTGGCGGAAAACCAGAAGGACGCGGCCAGGTATTCCCTGTTTCACGCCCTGAAGGAGATCGACTACCGCGGTGTGGAGCGGGTCGTCCGCATTAATGGACTGGACACTCCCCACTGGAAGGAAGATATCCGCGTCTGCGTGGCCGGAGGGGCTGACACGATCCGGATTGCCAAGACAGAGCGGGCAGAGGACGTCCGGGCAGTGGAGGAGCATGTGCTGGCGGCAGAGAGAGAATTTGGACGGCCGGAGGGCAGCACCCTTCTGATGGCCGCTCTGGAATCCTGCAGGGGTGTGCTGAATGCCCTGGAGATCTGCGAGGCTTCCGACCGCCTGATCGGAATTGCCCTGTCCGGCGGCGATTACACAAAGGATCTGCAGACAGTGATCACCGGCACGGGCGTGGAACTTATGGGGGCCAGACAGCACATGATCATGGCCGCCCGGGCTGCAGGCGTCCAGTGCTTTGACACCGTATTCACGAACCTGGACGATATGGAAGGGTTTGCAAGGGAGACGGAGATGATTAAGCGCATGGGCTTTGACGGGAAATCGCTGGTCAATCCGCGGCAGATAGCAGTCGTTCACCAGATTTTTACTCCGACCCAGAAAGAGATCATCTTTGCCGAAAAGGTAGTCAGGGAGATTGACGAGAAGAAAGCAAAGGGAATCGGCGTGTTTACCGTTGACGGAAAGATGATAGACATTGCCTTCTATGACGGGGCAAGGAGGACTCTGGCCCTGGCAAAGGCGTCAGGCGTTTATGAGGGGGATTTGTAAGATGATCAATAAAGCAGGCAGAGAGATACCGGAAGAAATCTTAAAGGCTACTGGAAAGAAGCCCTTTGAAGGCGCATATGCCTATGACAATTATGAGTACAAAAAAGCGGCTCCCACAGTGCGGGCCCTGTCTGACCCGAAGCGGTCGAAGATGGTGGACTCCATCCGTGAGGCCCTGGAAAAATGCGGGCTTTGTGACAATATGACACTTTCCTTTCACCATCATTTCCGTGAAGGCGACTATGTGCTGAACATGGTCATGGAAGAGGTTCACCGGATGGGAGTAAAGGGCATCACCATCTGCGCCAGCTCCATGGGAAAGGCCAATGATGCGATCGTGCCCTACATCGAGGACGGGACGGTGACAGGCATTCAGTCCTCCGGCGTGCGGGGGAAAATCGGACAGGCCATATCTTCGGGAAAGCTCAGAGATCTGGCGATTATGCGCTCCCACGGCGGCCGTGTGCGGGCCATTGAGTCCGGCGAGGTGCATATTGACATTGCCTTCATCGGCGCGCCCACCTGCGATGAGTACGGAAACTGCAGGCCAAACGGGGGAAAGAGCGACTGCGGCGTGCTTTCCTATGCCATGGTGGACGCCCAGTATGCGGACAAGGTTGTGGCAGTTACAGACTGTCTGGTGCCCTTCCCAAACATTCCGGCCAGCATTTCCATGACAAATGTGGACTATGTCTGCGTGGTGGATGCCATTGGAAATCCGGCTAAGATCGCCACGGGAGCGGCCAAGCCCACCACAGATGTGAGAAAGCTGATGATGGCCGACTACTGCACCCAGTTTGTCATCCACACGCCCTATTTCAGGGACGGCTTTTCCTATCAGACGGGAGTGGGGGGAGCGTCCATCGCCTCCACGATTTCTCTGGGAAAAATCATGGAGGAGAGAGGGATCACCATGGGCCTGGGCCTGGGAGGAATTACAACCCCCATGTGTGAGCTTCTGGAAAAGGGGCTCATAAAGACGCTGGTGGACACCCAGGACTTTGATCTGGGAGCCATCGAGTCCATCAAGAAAAACCCGAACCATGTGGAGATCTCCGCGTCTGAGTATGCCAATCCCTTTAACAAGGGGGCCTATGTCAACAAGCTGGATTTTGTGATCCTGGCTGCCCTTGAGGTGGATGTGAATTTCAACTGCAACGTGGTGACCGGCTCCGACGGAGTCATTACCGGGGCCCAGGGAGGACATCCCGATACGGCAGCAGGGGCCAAGTGCACCATTGTCATCACTCCTCTTTTGCAGGGCAGAATACCGGCTGTCTGCACGGATGTGACGACGGTTACGACTCCCGGGGAAACGGTGGATGTGGTAATCACTGATTACGGAATTGCCATTAACCCAAGGCGCCAGGATCTCATCGACTGCATGAGGGAGAGCAGGGTAAAGCTGCCGTTCTGCACCATCGAGGAGCTGCGGGACAGAGCCTACGCCATCACCGGAAAGCCGGAGCCGGTTCAGTTTGACGACCGTGTGGTGGGAATTATCGAGAGCCGGGACGGCACCATTATGGATGTGGTGAGAAAGGTTAAAGAATTTGAATTTTAAACAGAATTTGAATTATAAATAAATATAAATAAAGAAGATAAGAAGGTACGTCCAGGGCCAGAGCCTGAGGACAGAAGCCTGAAAGAGGGCATTCCCCGGAAAGGGAGGAGTTTATCTCCCAATTTTCGAGGGAGTGCTTTTCTGCTTTCCGGCTTTTTCCAGTCCGTCTCTTTTGCCAGTTCGTTTCTTTTATCAGTCCGTCTTTTTTTCCAGTTCGTTTCTTTTTCAGTCCGTCTGAAAAAATTTCTGCAGTTTTTCCGGAAACATTTCCGGAAAAGTTTCCCGGAACGCTCCTGGCCGGGACGTTCAGACTGCAGAAACAGTGCCGGGCTTTGAGTCCTGGACTTCCTGCTCCCTCTTTACGCAGGAGAGAAGGATCCCGATGAAATCACGCATATATTTCGTCAGGTACAGTTCTTTTTTGTGGCAGATATAGCAGTGCCGCTCCGTCGCGGAGTTTAAAACGGGATAGATGCTTGCCTGGCATCCGGACTCTCTGATGTCGTCGAGATAGCTTCTGGGACAGAGCATCACGGCGCCGCAGGCCAGGCACACCTTCTTTTCCACCTCAATGCTGCCGGTTTCCAGCAGGATCTTCGGATGGATGCCGCTTGCGATAAACAGACTGTCCTGAATGGTCCGCACGTTGTGGCCCGGCTTATTGGAGATAAAACGCTCGTGTCCGGCCTCGGTGATGGAGATGGGGGTTCCGCTTGGAATCCGCTTTGCCAGATCAGTTGTCCCTGCGGCCAGAAGCACCAGCTCCTCGCTCTCCAGCAGGTGGTAGGAAAGCTCCTCACGTCGGGCCACAGTTGTCATACAGGCCAGATCCACGCTTCCGTTCAGAACCAGATCCTCCATGCGGCTGGAGCCCTGTTCCAGAATTTCGATGTCCACATGGGGGTATTTCTCAAAAAAAGGAGGGAGGGCCAGGGGCAGAAGCTGCATCCCCCTCTGGACCGGAATGCCGAACCGGATTTTTCCGTGCTCCTCCGTCCTTATTTCCTCGATTTCCCTTTCCAGATTCTGCTGGATGGCGAGGATCTGCTTGGCGGCCTCCACGTATTTTTCCCCGGCCGGAGTGAGAGAGATAGGATCTGTGGAGCGGTTAAAGACCGGGGCTCCCAGGTTTGTCTCGGCCAGCTTCACCACCTGGCTCAGGGAGGGCTGGGAGATAAAAAGCTTCTTCGCCGCTGCGGTGATGCTGCCCTCCTGCAATATGGTCATAATGTACTGTGCGTGCTTCAGATTCACGAAAGCCTCCTTTGAATGTCTGACGGTTTCCTTATCTTTGCTGTTTCAGCATTGTATTTATCATACTATCTTACGGGCAAAATTACAATGGGATGCCGGCTGATGACAGCGCCCTCCTGATTTATTGTTGACTAGATTTTTTATATGGATTATAATACCATTATCTATGGACAAAGGAAGGTACAGCCATGTTAAGAAGTATGACGGGTTTCGGACGCTGCGAGATCACTACGGAAGAGTACAGAATTTCCGTAGAAATGAAGGCGGTGAACCACCGTTATCTGGATCTGGGCATCAAGATGCCCAAGAAGTTCAACTATTTTGAGGCCTCAATCCGAAGCCTGCTCAAGCAGTACATTCAGAGGGGCAAGGTAGATTTATTTATTACCTATGAGGACTACACAGAAGAGAAGATGGCTCTCAAGTACAACCGTTCCCTGGCATCCGAATACATGGAGTACTTTGCAAAAATGGCAGAGCAGTTTCACATCGAAAATGACATAACGGTTTCCGATCTGGCCAGATACCCGGATGTGCTGGTGATGGAGCAGGTCCCTGAGGATGAGGAACATATGTGGGCGATTCTTAAGGGAGCGGTCGAGGAGGCAGCATCACGGTTTGTGGAGACGAGGGTCACAGAAGGGGAAAATCTGAAGGCAGATCTTCTGGGAAAACTTGACTATATGGACAGACTTGTGGCGGAGATAGAAGAGAGATCTCCGAAGATTGTAGCTGAATACCGCGCGAAGCTGGAGGATAAGGTGAAGGAGCTTCTTCAGGGCTCAGCTATCGATGAGGCGAGAATTGCCACGGAGGTGACGATCTTTGCAGACAAGATCTGTACGGATGAGGAGACGGTGCGCTTAAAAAGCCACATTGAGGCGACAAGGGCAGAGCTTCTTTCCGGAGGCAGTGTGGGCCGGAAGCTGGATTTCATCGCCCAGGAGATGAACCGGGAGGCAAACACCATACTTTCCAAGGCCAACGATCTGGAGGTTTCCGACAGGGCCATTGCCCTTAAGACAGAGATCGAAAAGGTCAGGGAGCAGATTCAGAACATTGAATAGAGAAGCCCCAAAAAGGCTTTAACCATAAAGAACAGACAGGAGAGTTGCTATGGACAATCAGGGATCATTAGTGGTAGTGTCCGGCTTTTCAGGCGCGGGCAAGGGAACTGTGATGAAGGCGCTCATTTCCAGATATGATAATTATGCGCTGTCCGTTTCCGCCACTACCAGGGCTCCCAGAGAGGGAGAGACGGACGGGAAAGAGTATTTCTTCAAAACGCACCAGGCCTTTGAGGACATGATTGAGCGGGATGAGCTGATTGAGTACGCCCAGTATGTGAATAATTATTACGGGACTCCGAAGGAGTATGTATTTTCCAATATCCAGGCAGGAAAGGACGTGCTGCTGGAGATTGAGATTCAGGGTGCTCTGAAGGTGAAGAAAAAATTCCCGGAGACGATGCTTGTGTTCATCATGCCGCCGAGCGCAGAGGAGTTAAAGAGACGGCTGATCGGACGGGGTACAGAGGATATGGACACCATCAACGCCCGCTTGAAGAGAGCCGGGGAGGAAGCCGAGGATATTCCAAAGTACGACTATGTCATTGTGAATGACACAGTTGACCGCTGTGTGGAGGAACTTCACACCCTCATCCAGAGTCAGAGAGCGCGGGTGGAAAACCACAGGGAGTTTATCAGCAGAGTCCAGAAGGATGTAAAGCATCTCACATCGGATGAGGGCTGAGAAGAAGAGTCCCGGCCCTGGGCCTGACTTTTGGTTATTCAGAGAGACAGCAGTAATCTATATAAAATAAACAGTATGAAACAGTAAAAGGAGTATGATAATTATGATGTTAAAACCATCCTATACCGACCTGATGGAGGTTGTAAACAGCGGAGTGGAGGAGGGCGCTGATCCGATTATCCAGAGCCGCTATTCTATCGTGATTGCCACGGCAAAGCGTGCCAGACAGCTTATTGCCAAGGAGGATCCGTCTATTGCATCTGCCAGCAGAAAGCCTCTGTCTGTTGCCATCGATGAGCTTTACAATTCCAAGGTAAAGATTGTCAGCGAGGACGACAGCTCTGAGGATGATATTCAATTCTAAGGAAAAGAGGGCCGTCTCATGGCTTCAGGTCGTGAGATGGCGTTTTTACTATGGGAAAAGTTTCTGGAAAAGTTTCCCTAGGAACCTATCAAACAGAATCAGGAGATGAACTATGAAAATACTTTGTGTTTCCCTTGGCTGCGACAAAAACCTGGTGGACACGGAAATGATGCTGGGCCTGTTAAACAGGGACGGCTACACGTTTACAGACGACGAAAATGAGGCGGATGTTATCCTCATCAATACCTGTTGCTTTATCAACGACGCCAAGGAGGAAAGCGTGAACACGATCCTGGAGATGGCGGAGCTTAAAAAGAAGGGCAGATGCAGGGCTCTGATCGTCACAGGATGCATGGCTCAGAGATATAAGGAGGAGATCATGCAGGAGATACCGGAGGTGGATGGAATTCTGGGAACCTCCACCTACGATGAGATTTCCAATGTGCTGAAAAAAGCTCTCTCCGGAGAGGAGCACATTTCCTGCTTCCACGAGCTTACGGCTCTCCCTGATGTGAAGGCGAAGCGGCTTGTCACCACAGGAGGCCACTACGCCTTTCTGAAGATTGCGGAGGGCTGCGATAAATACTGCACCTACTGCATTATCCCGTCCCTTCGCGGACCCTACAGGAGCGTTCCCATGGAACGGCTCATTAAGCAGGCCAGGGAGCTTACAGAGCAGGGGGTGAGGGAGCTGATTCTGGTGGCCCAGGAGACGACGCTCTACGGTGTGGATCTCTACGGGAAGAAGATGCTTCCCGAGCTTTTAAGGCAGCTGGCAGCGATTGACGGGCTTTACTGGATCAGAATCCAGTACTGCTATCCGGAAGAGATTACAGAGGAGCTTATCGAGACCATCCGCACGGAGGAAAAAATCTGTCACTATCTGGACATTCCGATTCAGCACGCCAGCGACCGGATCTTAAAGAGAATGAACCGCAAAACCACGATGGAGGAGCTGAAACGAAACATTGCCCGTTTAAGAGAGGCGATCCCGGACATTGCCCTTCGGACTACCCTGATCGCAGGCTTCCCGGGAGAGACCAAAGAGGATCATGAGCTCCTCATGGACTTTGTGGACGAGATGGAGTTTGAACGGCTGGGCGTGTTTGCCTACTCGGCTGAGGAGGATACGCCGGCGGCATCCTTCCCCGATCAGGTCCCCCAGGAGGTAAAGGAGGAACGGCGGGACGCTCTCATGGAGCTTCAGCAGGAGATTGCCTTTGAAAAGTCAGAGCGCATGGTAGGCCGCATTCTCGATGTGATGATAGAGGGAAAGGTGGCCGATGAAAACGCCTATGTGGGAAGAACCTACATGGATGCCCCGAATGTGGACGGACTTATCTTTGTAAATACCGACGAGCCCCTGATGTCAGGAGATTTCTGCAAGGTCAGAGTCACAGGAGCCCTTGATTATGATTTGATAGGAGAGATGTGCTATGAATCTGCCAAATAAATTAACTGTACTGCGTGTGATTATGATTCCGTTTTTTGTATTTTTCCTTCTGTGGGAAGGAGGGCAGAACCAGACCTTCCGCCTGATCTCCCTGGCTATTTTCATTATGGCCAGCCTGACGGATCTTCTGGACGGAAAGATTGCGAGAAAATATAACCTGGTGACAAATTTTGGCAAATTTATGGATCCGCTGGCGGACAAGCTGTTAGTCTGCTCCGCCCTTATCTGCCTGATTGAGCTGGGAGAGCTCCCGGCCTGGATGGTCATTATCATTATCAGCCGCGAGTTTATCATCAGCGGCTTCCGTCTGGTGGCTTCCGACAACGGAGTGGTGATTGCGGCAAGCTACTGGGGCAAGTTTAAGACTACCTTCCAGATGATTGCGGTGGTGCTTCTGATTCTGGACATTCCGTCTCTCGCTCTGCTGACAACGCTCTGCGTGTGGATTGCCCTTGCGCTCACCATCATCTCTCTGGTGGACTACATTGTGAAGAACCATAAGGTTCTGACAGAAGGGAGCATATAAATATGGTTGTAGAGCTGGTATCTGTGGGGACAGAACTGCTGCTGGGAAATATCGTGAATACTAATGCCAGGTATCTGTCCGAGAAATGCGCTATGCTGGGCCTGAACGTCTACTATCAGACAACGGTAGGGGACAACGAGGAGCGCCTCTCCGAGGTCATCAGGACTGCCCTGAACCGCTCGGATATTGTGGTTTTAAATGGCGGCCTGGGACCTACCGAAGATGATCTGACGAAGGAGACCTGCGCAAAGGTGATGGGACTTCCCCTCGTGAAGGATGCGCACACGGAGGAGAGGCTAAAGGAGTATTACCGGGGAAGGAAAAAAGAGGAGCTGCCTGACAGCAACTGGAAGCAGGCCCTGATCCCCGAGGGGGCAGTGGTGTTTGACAATGAGAACGGCACGGCTCCCGGACTGGTAGTTGAAAAGGATGGAAAGACGGCAATTCTTCTGCCTGGTCCTCCGGGAGAGCTGTATCCGATGGTGGAAAAGCAGCTCTGTCCTTATCTTCAGAATAAGAACTCAGATGTGATCCTCTCTCAGATGATTAAAATCTGCGGCTACGGGGAGAGCAAGGTGGAGGAGATGATCCTCGACTTAATTGACAAGCAGACGAATCCCACTCTTGCGACGTATGCAAAGCTCAAGGAGGTTCATCTGAGGGTGACGGCCAGGGCTGCCTCTGAGGAGGAGGCGAAAAAGCTCCTGAAGCCGGTGGTGAAGGAGATTAAAAAGAGATTCGGCGATGCAGTCTACACGACAGATGAGAATGAGACACTTCAGGATGCGGTGGTAAAGCTTCTGAAGAAGCACGAGCTTACAGTGACCACCGCTGAGTCCTGTACAGGCGGTCTTCTGGCGGGAACTCTGGTAAGTGTGCCGGGCGTTTCCGACGTGTTCAAGGAGGGCTTTGTCACCTATTCCAATAAGGCCAAGAGAAGACACCTCGACGTCAGCAAGAGCACGCTCAGAAAGTATGGGGCGGTCAGCGCCCAGACGGCCAAGGAGATGGCCAAGGGAGGCGTATTTGCCACAGATGCGGACGTGTGCGTGGCCATAACGGGGCTTGCAGGGCCTGACGGGGCGACTCCGGAAAAGCCGGTGGGCCTTGTCTATATTGCCTGCTACATGAATGACAAGGTGCAGGTGGAGGAATTCCATTTTAAGGGCAACCGTCAGAAAATCAGGGAACAGTCGGTGGTACAGGCTCTGGATCTGCTGAGAAGATCGATTCTGGCGTTTTCCTAAAACCCTTTGACTCTCATACCCGTCCATTTTGCAAGCTGCGATGAAGCCGCTTTCCTAGGAGCAAAACGAGGCTCCCTGAATGGTCCTGGACTGAGAACGGCACAAGCCTATGGGAGGAACAAGACGATGCAGTTTTATGAGCGCTTATACACAGGAGAACGGGCGGAGGGAAAGCGTTTCACAATCCTTCAGAACCTGCGCCGGAAAAAAATTCAGCTTGGTGTATATGTTATAACACCTGCGTCAGGCGGAAATAATCTACTTGATATTTACCACTGCTCTGAGATTTTCCGGCCCTGGTATGAAAAAGAGGATCTCCTGATTGTGGGGATTGCTCTCGGATATGACGACGCCTGTCTGCTGGCCGGTCAGATAGTAAATGAGGTCTACAGGGCTACGGGAGGCTTTGATGTAAAGCAGTATCTGCTGAAAAATGTGCGGTAGGTGGGAAACATGCTTCATATTGTATTTCTAATCCTGAAAATCATTTTATTTCTCATACTTGCCGTGCTGGGGCTTCTGTTAGCCATTGCCCTTGCCGTGCTTCTGGTTCCCATCCGCTACCGGGCAGAAGCGTCGCTGCATGGGGAAATCCATGCCAAGGGGCGTATTTCCTGGCTGTTTCGCCTGATCAGCGTCTCTTTTTCATACCAAAACCGCCCCGAGGGGGACGAGGAGGGACTGAAGACAGAAGTAAGGCTTCTGGGCTTCCGGCTTTTTAAGAGAAAAGAGGAAAAAGGGAAAGACGAAGAAAAAGAGGCAAAAGAAAAGGAAACCGAGGGAACAGAGACTCAGGAAAAAGAGATTCCGGAAAAAAAGACTCCGGAAAAAGAAACGCCGGAAAAAGTGAGGGGAGCGATGGATGCCGGAGAACCTGTGACAGCTCTGGAGGACAAAATAGACCCCGGTGAACCTGGAGGCCGGGAGGAAGGCCTGCCAGGGGAATCCCCAATTTTCGAGGCGCCTTCAGAGATTCCCGTAAAGAAGGCTTCCCGGGAGCGCGGCAGCGTTCCTCCAAAACCGCCGGAGAAGAAGCCGGAAAACCATTCAGAGGACAGCTGGCGGGAAGGCGGCAGCCCAGGCGGACCCGGAAGCCGCCTGCTCGCCTGGGCCGGCAGGATTGTGTCCAGGCTGAGACAGAAGAAGAACCGGATGGCGAAAGTTCTCCGGAAATTCAGGCGCAGGCTTTATGAGCTGGCCCGAAAGAAAGAGAGGCTGACAGCTCTGCTGCAGGACGAGGAAAACAGGAAGACAGCGGGGCTGATTCTAAGGAGCGCCAAACGTCTGCTGCGCCGTCTTCTGCCAAGACTCCGAGGAGAGCTGAGCTTCGGTGTGGAGGATCCCTATCTGATGGGAAAGATCCTGACGGTTCTGGCGGTGTTCTATCCTCTGTACGGAAAAACCTTTGTACTGACGCCTGTATTTGATGAAAACAGGCTGGAGGGAGAGTTCTCCCTGAAGGGAGGGCTGCGCCTCGGCTCATTTGCAGCCTTTGGGCTCAGGATATTACTTGACAAAAATTTCAGGCGTCTGCTAAGACAGTTCCTGAGAGAAGGAGGAATATAAGAGAATGGCAGATAATCAGTTTTCGTCCACCGTGGAGGCCCTGTTTAAGGGTATGGACAGTTTTGTAACTACAAAAACCGTAGTAGGCGAGGCAGTAAAGATCGATGATGCGATTATTCTGCCGTTAGTGGATGTGTCCTGCGGGATGGCTGCAGGAGCGTTTAATCAGTCGTCCAAAAATAACGGAGCAGGGGGAATGAGCGCAAAGATCAGCCCCAGCGCAGTTCTCGTGATACAGAACGGAGTGACTAAGCTGGTCAATGTAAAGCATCAGGATGCAGTCACGAAAATCATTGACATGGTTCCTGACTTTGTGAACCGCTTTGCGGGAGGACCGTCTCAGGAGGCAGTGAAGAGGGCAGAGAAGATGGCTTCCTCCTTCGAGACCGGGGATGAAAGTGCGGAGAAGCAGCCGTAGAGACTCAGGAAAGGCGAAGGAAAAGAAGCGAAGGAAAAATACAAAGGAAAAAACAGGAAATGTTCAAATTCTGGTGTCCGCCTGTTTGAAAGTTTCCTGTTATTTTTTTGTCAAAAAACAAAGGAGACAGCGGAGAAAAGAGGGGAGGAGAGAGAAGCTTTGAACTGAAAACTGCCTGTTCAAGCAAAAAAACATTCCAAATTGTAGAAACAGAGGGAGAATTGCAGAAAAAATAAAATCTTTTCATAATTTTAACAGCATAATCGAGGGAGTTCGCAAAAACTGAAAACATATATAAAAAAAACAAAAATAGAACCAGAAGTATAACAAAAAATAGCAATGTTTCACAAAAAAAACAAGACAATTCATGACGCGTATGATATAATAATAACAAATTAATGATTGTATCACACCGCATGAGCAAAATGACGGGGTGATAGATCAGAGATAAACTTCATATTTTATAAAAAGGGGGAAAGATAAACGTATGGAGTTATTTAACAAAATCCTTTTGGGTACAAACGACATACTGACAGGCTATGTCCTGTTGGTGGCACTGGTAGGCGGCGGAATCTGGTTTACCATCCAGACCGGCTTTGTTCAGTTCCGTGAGTTTGGAAACGGCTGGCGCAGAGTGTTCGGAGGCCTTTTCAAGAAGAAGGATAAAAGCGCAGGGGGAAACAACGGTATTTCTTCCTTCCAGGCTCTGACCACAGCGATTGCAGCTCAGGTAGGTACAGGAAATCTGGCCGGAGCAGCTACAGCGATTGCAGCCGGAGGTCCCGGCGCTATCTTCTGGATGTGGGTTTCTGCAGTTCTCGGTATGGCCACAATTTTCTGCGAGGCCACTCTTGCACAGGTATACAGAACTACAGGCCCTGACGGAAAGCCTACAGGCGGTCCGGTATACTACATCAAAGCAGCCTTTACAGGAACCTTTGGTAAAGTACTTGCCGGAATCTTTGCGGTTCTGATTACCCTGGCACTCGGACTGTTCGGAAATGCTGTTCAGGCGAATTCCATTACAGACGCTTTCCACACCGCATTTTTCTCAGGCGTAGGCAGCTTCACCTTATTTGGACAGCAGATCCCCTATGACAAGATTATTGTGGGAATTCTTCTTGCAATTGTTGCATGGATGATCTTCGGCGGCGGTATTTCACGTATCGCACAGATCACTGAGAAGCTGGTTCCGATTATGGCATGCTTCTACTTAGCAGGCGGACTGATCATCGTTCTCATGAACTTCCAGAATATTCCTTACATGTTTGCTTCCATTATTGAAGGCGCATTTAACCCGCGTGCAGTATGCGGCGGCGCTTTCGGTGTAGCCATGAAAGAGGCAGTGAAGAAGGGTGTTGCCAGAGGCCTTTTCTCCAACGAGGCCGGTATGGGTTCCACACCTAACGCACATGCACAGGCGAATGTTGCACATCCGTGTCAGCAGGGCCAGGTGGCAATCGTTTCCGTATTTATCGATACAATCCTTGTATTAAACATGACTGCATTCGTTATTATCGGAACAAAGATGCTGGAGCCAGGCTCCCCGGCATATGTGGACGGGAAGCTGTTGGATGGCATCGCACTGACACAGACTGCATTTAATTCTGCATTCGGTTCCTTCGGTTCCATCTTTATTGCTATCTGCATGCTGTTTTTCGCATTTTCCACAATCCTTGGATGGTATTTCTTCGGTGAAACGAATGTGAAGTACCTCTTTGGCGAGAAGGCGGTAAAGCCATACATTGCTTTTGTATGCCTGTTCATCGTTCTGGGATCCCTGATGAAGGTTTCAACTATCTGGAACATGTCCGACTGCTTCAACTCCCTGATGGTAGTGCCGAACGTGATCGGTCTGTTCGCTCTGACAGGAGTGGTTAAGAAGACTTACAAGGACTACAGAACCAACTTCCTGCCAAACCATCCTGAGGATGAGAGCAGGTAGGCGGGATTCTGCTCAGGAAAGCTGAAAAAAGTTCAGGCAGAAGTTCTGTACATAGAGAATGAAAAGCTCAGACAGACAGAGGCCGGGCGAAAGATTTTCGTCCGGCCTCTGCTGCTGTCACAGGAAGCGCAGAAAGAACAGAGAATATGGCGTACGCACCTGCATACTATATAGTATGCAGGATTTTTCTGCATCAGGAGGACTTTCATGAAGCGCTTGTGCGGATTAATTTTATTTTCCATGGGAGCCGGAATGACGCTGATTCTGATCTTTCCCAAGAGCTTTTTCTGGGTATGTGTGACAGTAGTATGTCTGGTTATTGGCTATAATCTGTTCTGCGGTTAAATAAAATGAGAGGGGGGGGAGAACCCTTTCGGAACGGCGGACCTGCAGGCTGCAGGGAAAGAGCAGGAGTCTGACAGACAGGAGACACTCTGTTCCGGGACAGCTGCATGGAGAGGCGCCGCAAAATATAAAAGAGGAGATAAAATCCGAGTGATTTTATCTCCTCTTTTATACGCTGAGCCGCACAGGAATTATGCTCTCTCAACTAAACCGGATCTTAAGCAAGAAGTACATACATACATCTTCTGAGCTCCGCCGTTTACTTTAACTTTAACAGACTTAACATTTGCTTTCCACATTTTGTTAGATCTTCTATGGGAATGACTTACTGCATTACCAAAGTGAGCAGCTCTTTCACAGATTGCACATTTAGCCATGGTTGCACCTCCTCTACCGTTCATCGGATTTTGCGTAAAAATCCACAACAACTGTATAATAGCAGAAAGACACCAAATTTGCAAGTGAAAAATAAAAATTTGTTTCTTTTTTATTGAAAATAAGTTATAATCACTAATAGCCGGGCAGGGTGCCTGCCGGGGGCGGAACCTCAAAAAAGAATGGAGGCTGGGCTATGAAGGGACATATTGACAACAGATTTGGCTCGATTCAGATTGAACCGGAAGTGATCGCGCTGTATGCAGGTACAACGGCTGTAGAGTGCTTTGGTATTGTAGGAATGGCGGCTGTCAGCGTAAAGGACGGATTTGCAAGGCTTTTAAAAAGAGAGAGCCTGACTAAGGGCATCAATGTGGCAATCCGTGAAAATGTCATCAGCATTGATTTTCATGTAATTGTATCCTATGGTGTCAGCATTCTGGCTGTAGCGGACAATCTGATGGAGAGTGTGAAATATAAAGTAGAGGATCTGACCGGAATGACGGTAGAGCAGATCAACGTATACGTCGAGGGCGTGCGGGTGATTGACTGATTGTAAGGAGGATAGTGCCTGTGGGTATGAATTATATGGATGCCGAGGCCTTGAAACAGGCGTTTCTGGCAGGAGCAGAGGCGCTGGAGGCCAGGAAAGAATGGATCAATGAGCTGAATGTGTTTCCCGTGCCGGACGGCGATACAGGAACGAATATGGCAATGACGATTCTGTCGGCTGCCAGAGAGGTGGCAGCGATTGAGAACCCTGACATGGAGCTTCTGGCGAAGGCTATTTCATCCGGTTCCCTTCGGGGGGCCAGAGGAAATTCAGGGGTGATTCTGTCGCAGCTTTTGAGAGGATTTACCAGGGAAATCTCGGCCTGTGAGACCATTGACACAGAATGTCTTGCCAGAGCGTTCAGAAGGGGGACAGAAACGGCCTACAAGGCGGTTATGAAACCCAAGGAGGGAACGATTCTGACGGTGGCCAGAGGGATGGCCGACAGGGCGCAGGAGCTTGCGCCGCAGATTGACGATATCCTTGAGTTTGCCGGACGCGTCATCGAGCACGGAGATTACGTGCTGAGCCAGACGCCGGAGATGCTCCCGGTGCTGAAACAGGCGGGAGTAGTGGATTCCGGCGGCCAGGGGCTGATGCAGCTTGCCAAGGGATGTGTGGATGGCCTGAGGGGGAGCGTTCCTCTAAAGGACTCTTTCGGGGATGGTTCAGGAGAGAAGAGCAGTGTTTACGGGGCCTCAGAGGCCTCTTACAGGGAGAGAAAGCCGGGAGCTTCGGGAACTTCAGAAGCGCCTGTGCAGGAGGAATCCACCATCAAATTTGGCTACTGTACGGAGTTTATCATCAATCTGGAAGGTGAATTTGGAGAGGCACAGGAGAAAGATTTTAAACAGTATCTGGAATCCATCGGAGACTCTTTGGTGGTGGTGGCCGACGAGGAGCTGGTGAAGGTGCATGTGCACACGAACGATCCGGGACTGGCTGTCCAGAAGGGCCTCTCCTTTGGCTCCCTCTCGCGGATTAAGATTGACAATATGCGGGAAGAGCATGAGGAACGGCTGATCCGGGACGCAGAGCGCCTTACGAAGGAGCAGAAGGAGAGAGAAGAAAAGGAGAAGACTGAGCCCCGCCGGCCGGCGGGATTCGTCGCCGTCTGCGCCGGAGAAGGGCTGACTGAAATCTTCAGAGGCATCGGGGCTGATTGGGTGATTGAGGGAGGTCAGACCATGAATCCCAGCACGGAAGATATTCAGAAAGCTGTGGAACAGGTCAATGCGGAAAATGTCTACATTCTCCCCAACAACAAAAATATTATTCTGGCAGCGGAGCAGGCCGCAGGTCTTGTCTCTGACCGGAAGGCAGTGGTGGTTCCGTCGAAGACGGTTCCCCAGGGAATCACGGCTTTAATTAATTTTGCCCCGGATCTCCCTGTAAAGGAGAACCTGGAAATAATGGGACAGGAAATGGGCCGGGTCAGGACGGGACAGATTACCTATGCGGTGAGAAACACCTCCATCGACGGAAAAGAGATCGGCGAGGGGGATATTATAGGGCTTGGCGACAGCGGGCTTCTCGCCTCGGGCGCAAGTGTAACGCAGACGGCTCTTGACACGCTGGAGGCTATGGTGGACGGAGAATCTGAGCTTATCACCATCTACTACGGCGAGAGCGTAAAACAGGAGGATGCGGACACCCTGCTGGCATCTGCAAAGGAGCGGTTCGGGAACTGCGAGATAGAGCTTCATTACGGCGGTCAGCCCGTCTACTATTATATAATTTCTGTGGAATAGAGAAAGCCGGAAACGGCAGAGAGAAAGGATTTCCAGCCTGATATACGCTGCGCAGCAAAAGGCAGCAGAAAGCAAGGGAGGCCCCAGTGTCTGAAAACAGATGCCGGGGCCTGTTCTGCCGGAAGGAAACGTGTGCTGGAAAGGTGAGGGGACAGGATATGGACAGACAGCCGTTGACGGCAATTAAGGGAGTCGGGGAAAAGACAGCCAGACTCTTTTCAAAGCTGAATGTAACCAATGTGGAGGAACTGCTGCACTATTATCCCAGGGCGTATGACGCCTTCAGAGAGCCGCAGCCTGTTAAAAGCCTTGTGCCGGAAACCACAGCTGCGGTGGAGGGGGTCCTCACAAAAACAGCAGACGTGGTCAGATTCAGCCATCTGCAGGTGACTATGGTGCATTTGAGGGATGAGACGGGAACCGTACAGCTCAACTGGTATAATATGCCCTTTCTGCGCTCCACCCTGAAGGCAGGGGAGCGGTTCGTGTTCAGGGGAAAGGTGGCAAAGAAGAGAGGAAAGCTGGTGATGGAGCAGCCGGAGATATACCGGCCGGCTCAGTACAGCGCCCTTGTGCATTCCATGCAGCCGGTGTACGGCCAGACAAAGGGGCTTGGAAATAAGACCATCGCAAAGGCAGTGGCCCAGGCCCTCTCTGAGAGAGAGCTGGAGAGGGATTACATGCCTGAACGGCTCAGGGAAAAGTACGAGCTTGCAGAGTACAACTTTGCTCTGGAACATATCCACTTCCCGAAAGATGAGGCGGAGCTTTTGTTTTCCAGAAAACGCCTGGTATTTGACGAATTTTTCATGTTCCTTCTCTCTGTCAGACTTCTGAAGGAGAAGAAGGCTGACACCAAGAGCCTGTATGTGATGGAGCCCAGGCCTGAGGTGCAGAGGCTGAAGGACAGCCTTCCCTACAGTCTCACAAAGGCTCAGGAGAAGGTTTTAAAAGAGGTGTACGCGGATCTGTCAGGGGGCCGGGTGATGAACCGGCTGGTGCAGGGAGATGTGGGCTCCGGAAAGACGATTATCGCGATCCTGGCTCTTTTGCAGGCGGCATACAACGGGTATCAGGGAGCGCTGATGGTGCCGACGGAGGTGCTGGCAAGGCAGCATCTGGAATCCATGGAGGAACTGTTTGCCGCCCACGGCATAGAGAAGAAAGCGATCCTTCTGACCGGTTCCATGACGGCAAAGGAAAAGCGCATGGCCTACCAGAAAATCGAGAGCCATGAGGCGGACATTATTGTGGGAACTCATGCGCTGATCCAGGAGAAGGTCATCTATGACAAGCTGGCTCTCGTCATTACAGATGAGCAGCACCGCTTCGGTGTCGCCCAGAGGGAAATGCTGGGGAACAAGGGAACGGAACCCCACGTCCTGGTCATGAGCGCAACTCCCATTCCGAGGACGTTAGCCATCATCATCTACGGCGATCTGGATATTTCCATTATCGATGAGCTTCCGGCCAACAGAAAACCCATCAAAAACTGCGTGGTGGGCACGGACTACAGGAAGAACGCCTACCGGTTTATCGAGCGGGAGGCGGCGGCAGGCCGCCAGGCCTATGTCATCTGTCCCATGGTGGAACCCAGTGAGATGATAGAGGCGGAAAATGTGGTGGACTACACAAAAAAGCTCAGAGAAAACCTGCCGGAGTCTGTGAGGGTCGAGTACCTGCACGGAAAAATGAAGCCCAAGGAGAAAAATCTGCTGATGGAGCAGTTTGCCGAAGGTGAGATCCAGGTGCTGGTGTCCACAACAGTCATCGAGGTTGGAATCAACGTGCCCAACGCCACTGTTATGATGATTGAGAATGCAGAGCGGTTCGGCCTGGCCCAGCTTCACCAGCTCAGGGGCCGTGTGGGAAGGGGAAAAGAGCAGTCCTACTGCATCATGGTAAACGCTTCCTCAGACGAGGGCATTCAGAAGCGGCTGGAGATCTTAAACAAGTCAAACGACGGATTTTTCATTGCCTCCGAGGATCTCAAGCTGAGAGGGCCTGGAGACATCTTCGGAATCCGCCAGAGCGGAGAGCTGGAATTTAAGCTGGGAGACATTTTCACAGACGCGGATCTGTTAAAAACCGTGTCGGAGGAGGTCAGGGAGATTCTTGACGCGGATCCGGATCTGTCCGGAGAGGAGAACAGAGAGCTTGGAAAGCGCCTGGGAGAATACCTGGAGGAGAGCTACAGCCGGCTGAACCTGTAGCCGGAAAAAGGTGACAAACGAAAGCGGAGGGAAAGTAAATTTGATGGAAAAGATGGAAAAGAAGGAAGAGAGAGAAGCTGGAAAACCAGTAAAAATCGGCCTGGTGTGCTGTTCCAACGGCCTTTCGGAGAGCTTTAAGCCTGCTTTTCAGGAGCTTCTCTCTGTCCTAAAGGGCGCAGGGGCAGAGCCGGTCTGCGGAAAGTTCCTGTTTGCCGGCCGGAAGGGAGGCGCCGCGGGCACAGCCAGGGAGAGAGCCGAGGAGCTGACGGACCTGTACTGCGACCCGTCCATCAGAGCTGTCTTCGACCTGTCCGGCGGAGACTATGCAAATGAGATCCTGCCCTGGATCGACTACGGGGCAATTAAGAGAGCTAAAGAGGATAAGCTCCTGTTTGGATACAGCGATCTGACCTGTGTACTCAACGCTGTCTATACCAAAACGGGACGCAGGTGCGGCCTCTACCAGTTAAGAAACATTCTACGGCCGGAGGGAAGAGGACAGCTGGAGGCCCTTGTGTCTTCCCTGCGGCCGGAAAATGCAGGGAGTACCCGGGAAAGCTTTGAGAAAACGATCCTGACCCGGAAGCCCCGCTCCCTGTGGGAGCTGTCCTGCCGCTTTGTGCAGGGAAGCGCCCTGGAGGGGACTGCTGTGGGGGGAAATATCCGATGCTTTCTGAAACTTTCAGGCACCCCCTATTTTCCAGATCTGGAAGGGAAGATTCTGATCCTGGAGGCCAACAGCGGGAGGGCAGACCGGATCACGGCCTGTCTGGCACAGCTCTCTCAGATGGGAGCCTTTGAAAAAATCAGGGGAATCCTTTTAGGAACCTTTTCAGAACTGGAGCGGGAGGAAGGCCCCCAGGCCGCAGAGAGGCTGGTTCTTCCCTTTGCGGGGCAGCTGCCTGTGGCAGTCACCAGAGAGATCGGCCACGGGGCAGACGCCAGGTGTGCCCTGATAGGGGGACTGATTAGAACGGCTGAGAATGGCTGAGAGCGGAAAAGACAGTAAGACTCAGATATAAAATCTGCAAAAGAGCACAAAAATACGGACAGGGGGATGATTCGTCATCCCCCTGTCCGGTATAAAGCAATGCCTAATAAATGGCGTTTCCCTATCTGTTTGCCTCGTTGTATCTTCTGATCAGGTTCTGAATCTTCTCTGTAGAAGTCAGGGCATTCTCAAGGGAAGCATTGTGATTTAAGGAATTGATAATAGCTGCGATAAACTTGCTCATATCAGCCTCTACATACCACTCCCTCTTTAAGAGCTCCGGTGTTCTGTAGTTTAAGTTGGTTGTGATAACGCAGTCAATGTATTCCTTGTTGTAGAAATCGTCAAACTTCTCAAGGCCGTTGGTGAAAAGACCGAAGGTGCAGCAGATGAGCACGCGGGCTGCCTTTCTGTCCTTTAAAGCCTTGGCTGTGTCGAGCATGCTCTCGCCGGAGGAGATCATATCGTCAATGATCAGAACCGTCTTTCCCTCCACGGAGGAGCCGAGGAATTCGTGGGCCACAATCGGGTTTCTTCCGTTTACGATCTTGGAGTAGTCGCGGCGCTTATAGAACATACCCATATCAACTCCCAGGTTGTTTGCCAGGTAAACTGCACGGTTCATGGCGCCCTCATCAGGGCTGATGACCATCAGGTGCTCCTTGTCAATCTTAAGAGTCTTGTCGTGTTTGAAGATTGCCTTCACAAACTGGTAGGTGGGCATGAAATTGTCGAAGCCGTTGAGCGGGATGGCGTTCTGCACTCTCGGATCGTGGGCATCGAAGGTGATAAAATTCTCAACGCCCATGTTTACAAGCTCCTCCAGCATCATAGCACAGTCTAAGGACTCCCGGGAGGTTCTCTTGTGCTGTCTGCCCTCATATAAAAATGGCATAACCACGTTGACGCGGTGGGCAGTGGAAGCAGTGGCGCCGATGATTCGCTTCAGATCCTGGAAGTGATCATCCGGGGACATATGGTTGGTAAAGCCGCTGATATTGTAAGTCAGGCTGTAGTTGGTCACATCCACCATGGCATAGATGTCTGTTCCGCGCACAGATTCATGGACAGCGCCCTTTGCCTCTCCGCTTCCGAAGCGGGGACAGGAGCAGCTTAACAGATAGGAATCTGCATCATAGCCGCGAAACTGCAGATTTTCCTGCCTTTTTTTCAGCTCCTCGGCATCATTGCGGCGGAAATTGATAATGTGGTCATTGACCTTTGCAGCCAGATCACGGCAGCTCTCCAGAGCAGCGATTTTTAAAGGTGCTACCGGAAGCCGGTCCTTAAATACATAGTCATTCGACATAAAAAATTCCTCCATTTATCAGACAAGTTGTCCTGTCAGCAATCTTTGCACCATGTTTATACCATTTTTAGACACAAATCGTCAATAGGAAACGAAGAATTTCCCTGAAAAAGACAAGGAAAAGGCTGCCCGGCGCCCAAGCCGGTTCTTTACAAACCCAGACAATATTGATATGATAAAGAAAGTGATGCGGCAGCAGGACTTTACGGATGCAGGTTTGCAAGGAAAACCTGCCGCTTTTTGAAAATCCTGAAGGATGAATTTTATAATAAATGCGGAAGGGCAGATACAGAGGAATGAAGAAAAAAGGCCATTTGATCAAATCCGTCGATCCGGGTTCCATCGCCGAGGAGCTGGAACTGGAGGCGGGAGACAGCGTTCTCACCATCGACGGCGAGGAGATTGAGGATATTTTTGACTATGAATACATGATAAACAGCGAGTTCATCACCATGGTGGTGAGGAAGAAAAACGGCGAGGAGTGGGAGCTTGATATTGAGAACAACTACGAGGATCTGGGGCTGAACTTTGAAAACGGCCTGATGAGCGAGTACCGTTCCTGCCACAATAAATGTATTTTCTGCTTCATTGACCAGATGCCGCCCGGGATGAGGGAGACCCTGTATTTTAAAGATGATGACTCCAGGCTTTCCTTTCTGCAGGGAAATTACATTACACTGACGAATATGAAGGACAAGGATTTCGAGAGGATTATCCGGTTCCATCTGGCTCCCATCAATATCTCCGTGCAGACCATGAATCCCAAGCTTCGCTGCCGGATGCTCAACAACCGGTTTGCAGGGGAGGCACTGAAAAAGATAGACCGGCTCTATGAGGCCGGCATCCCCATGAACGGACAGATCGTGCTCTGCAAGGGGGTCAATGACGGCAGAGAGCTGGATTTTTCCATCCGGGAGCTGACCAGATATATTCCCTACATGCAGAGCGTGTCTGTGGTGCCGGTGGGACTTTCCCGGTACCGGGAGGGACTTTATCCGCTGGAGCCCTTTACGCCGGAGGAGTGCGGGCAGGCCATCGATCTGATCGAGAGCTGGCAGAGGAAGATTTATGAGGAGCACGGAATCCACTTTATCCACGCCAGCGACGAGTTCTACATGCAGGCAGGCAGACCGCTTCCGGAGGCAGAGCGGTATGACGGTTATATTCAGCTGGAAAACGGCGTGGGCATGATCCGCCTGATGACGGAGGAGGTAAGGGAAGCCCTTTCCTCTCTCCCTGAGGAGGGGACAGAAGAATGGCGCCAGCTCAATAAAGAGGAGGAGATTTCCATTGCCACAGGACTTCTGCCCTATCCATATATTAAGGAATACACAGAGCAGATAACGGCCAGATTTAAGGGAAAGAAGGTCCATGTCTACGGAATCAGGAACGACTTTTTCGGAGAGCTTATTACGGTGGCAGGGCTTATCACAGCCCGGGATCTCATCGCCCAGCTGAAGGGAAAGGCGCTTGGAAGCCGCCTGCTCCTGCCGGAAGCCATGTTCAGAAGCGGCGAGGAGGTATTCTTGGATGATCTCACCAGGGAGGATGTACAAAACGCTTTACAAGTACCGGTGAATATTGTAAAATCAAGCGGGCGCGATTTCGTAAATGCTGTCCTTGCCCCGGCCGGGGAGGAACAGAACCTGCCTGCTCACGGGCCTTATGAGCTGGACTCGCTGGAAGGGATGTAGGGACGGAACGCTCCATGAAGAGGACAGGCGGCAGGAGACTGCCGAGGGAACAGAGAGTACGGGACTGCTTTCTGCCGGTCGAAAAAGGCGTTAAGCGGGAGCAGAACCCTTGATGGAGGAATGAATATGAGCAGGAAGAAACCAGTCGTAGCCGTGGTAGGACGTCCGAATGTGGGAAAATCCACCTTGTTTAACGTCCTGGCCGGCGAGATGATTTCCATTGTAAAGGATACGCCGGGCGTTACCAGGGATCGCATCTATGCGGACTGCACCTGGCTTGACAAGGCGTTTACGCTGATCGATACAGGAGGAATTGAGCCGGATTCCAGGGATATTATCCTGGCACAGATGAGAGAGCAGGCGGAGATTGCCATCGCCACAGCCGATGTGATTATCTTTATCGTAGATGTGCGCCAGGGGCTCACGGATTCAGATTCCAAGGTGGCGGACATGCTGAGAAAATCCAGAAAGCCGGTGATCCTGGCTGTCAACAAGGTGGACAGCTTTGCAAAATTCGGAAATGACGTGTACGAATTTTATAACCTGGGAATCGGAGATCCGATTCCGATCTCCGCAGCATCCAGACTTGGGCTCGGAGAACTTCTTGACGCCGTGGTGGCTCATTTCCCGGAGGACACGGGGGAAGAGGAGGATGACGACAGGCCGAGAATTGCCATCGTGGGAAAACCCAATGTGGGCAAGTCATCCATCGTCAATAAGCTGCTGGGAGAAAACCGGGTTATTGTGTCAAACATCGCCGGAACCACCCGGGACGCCGTGGACACGGAGATTGTCCACAACGGCACAGAGTATGTGTTTATCGACACCGCAGGACTCAGAAGGAAGAATAAGATCAAGGAGGAGCTGGAGCGCTACAGCATCATCCGCACGGTGACGGCGGTGGAGAGGGCCGATGTGGTTCTGGTGGTCATTGACGCCACGGAGGGTGTGACGGAGCAGGATGCAAAGATTGCGGGAATTGCCCACGACCGGGGGAAGGGCATTATCATTGTGGTAAACAAGTGGGATGCCATTGAAAAAAATGACAAGACCATCTATGAGTATACGAATAAAATCAAGACGATTCTCTCCTTTGTGCCCTATGCGGAGTATGTGTTTGTCTCCGCACAGACGGGACAGAGATTAAATAAGCTCTATGACCTGATCGACATGGTGAGGGAGAACCAGACCATGAGAATCCAGACAGGTGTTCTCAATGAGATTATGACAGAGGCAGTGGCTCTCCAGCAGCCGCCGTCCGACAAGGGAAAGAGGCTGAAGCTCTACTACATGACCCAGGTGGCTGTAAAGCCGCCGACCTTCGTCGTGTTTGTGAATGACAAGGAGCTGATGCATTTTTCATACACCAGATATCTTGAGAACCGCATAAGGGATGCCTTCGGCTTCCGCGGAACGGCTCTTAAATTTATTATCCGCGAGAGGAAGGGAAAGGAGCAGTAGGAGATGATGGAACGGCTTGTCTGTTTGGGAATTGGGTATGCCTTCGGGCTGATCCAGTCGGGGTACCTGTACGGAAGGTCTAAGGGGCTTGACATCCGCCAGTATGGAAGCGGAAACGCAGGCTCCACCAATGTGCTTCGTGTCATGGGGAAAAAAGCAGGAGCGATCGTATTTTTCGGGGATTTTTTCAAGGCAGTGTTTGCCATGGCTCTGGCCCAGCTGCTGTTCGGCCGCGGAGACGGGGCCGTAAACAGTTCCCTCTGGGCTCTGTATGCAGGCCTTGGGGTGACGCTCGGACACAATTTCCCGTTTTATCTGAAATTCAGAGGCGGCAAGGGAATTGCCTGCATGGCGGGAATTCTCACCTTTATGGATTTTCGCATTATGCTCACCTGCCTGGTTGTGTTCGGGGTGACGGTGGGCATCACAAGATATGTGTCCCTGGGCTCCATTCTGGTGGCGGTTATCTTTTTTGCAGAGCTTGTGATTTTCGGAAGCCAGGGAAGCTACCGGGTGGCGGAAGGCTGTTTTCCAGAGTTCTGCGTTCTGGGAGGCATCCTCATGGTGATGGCCATCTGGCGCCACAGGGCAAATATCAAACGCCTTCTGACAGGCACGGAGAATAAGCTGGGGGCCTCAAAAAAACAGGCCGGACAGCAGTAAGAGACAGAAGAAAACAGGCGCAGCAGCCGAAAGGAAGGGGAAGAAAGAATGACATCAATCGGCGTGATCGGGGCCGGAACGTGGGGAACTGCGCTGGCCGTACTGTTACATAACAATGGGCACCAGGTGGAGATCTGGTCAGCTCTTCCGGAGGAGATCGAGGAGATGGGGCGGACGCGCCGCCACAAAAACCTCCCGGAGACTGTCATACCACAGGAAATTTCTCTGACTGCTGATTTAGAGCAGGGTATGGGAGGGAAGGATGTGCTGATCATGGCAGTGCCCTCTGTGTTTGTGCGCCAGACAGCGGCCAGAATGCGGCTTTTTCTGAGAAAGGGGCAGATTGTGGTGGACGTGGCCAAAGGTATTGAGGACGCTACCCTGATGACTCTTTCCCAGGTGATTGAGGAGGAACTCCCGGAGGCCGAGGTGGCGATTTTATCCGGTCCCAGCCATGCGGAGGAGGTAAGCCGGGGACTTCCGACGACCTGTGTGGTAGGCGCCCACCGGAGAGAAACGGCGGAGTATCTCCAGTCCGTCTTCATGAGCCCTGTCTTTCGCGTTTACACAAGCCCGGATATCCTGGGCATCGAGATAGGAGCTGCCTTAAAGAATGTAATCGCCCTGGCCGCGGGCATTGCCGACGGTCTCGGATACGGCGACAACACCAAGGCAGCGCTGATAACCAGGGGAATCGCGGAGATCACACGCTTGGGAGTGCGGATGGGCGGAAGGGAGCAGACCTTTTTCGGCCTTTCCGGAATCGGAGATCTGATTGTTACCTGCGCCAGTATGCACAGCCGCAACCGCCGGGCAGGCATCCTGATTGGAAAGGGATATACCATGGAGGAAGCCATGAAAGAGGTGCAGATGGTGGTGGAGGGCGTGTACTCTGCCAGAGCTGCCAGAGCGCTGGCAGAAAAGTACGGCGAGGATATGCCCATTGTGGAACAGGTGAACCAGGTGCTGTTTGAGGGAAAAGCGGCAAAGGCAGCAGTGGGGGATCTGATGCTCAGGGACAAGCGGATTGAAAACAGCCTGCTGCCCTGGGATTAGCAGATAAATTTAACGCGGTCTCTGACCGCGTTTGTTTTTCTCCAAAAACCATCTGTAGCTATTCTGCGGACAGACAGATGATTTGACACCATTATAATCTATTCCGATATAAGCTATAACCTGAAGTGATGAATTTTCAGGAAAACAGCAAAAAAAACGACTTTTTTTGACGAAATCGTGAAAACTATCACATTTTTGTATTGACTTTTGAAAAAGGGAAAATTATAATGGCGTCAATCAAAAAACATTAGCGAATTGTTAATGAAAGGTCTGGAGGAGATAGTATGAAAAAAAGATTACTCAGTTTAGGACTGGCAGCCATGATGGCGCTGTCACTGGCAGGATGCGGAGGCTCTGGAAGTGCGGGAAGCTCCGACAGCACCGGTGCAGAGGAGGCCAAGACAGAGGAAAAGGGAGCGGCGGGAGAAGTATTCGTCCTCGGCGGCATTGGGCCGCTGACAGGTTCTGCAGCTGCCTACGGAGAATCTGTCAAAAACGGAATCGAGCTGGCTGTCAATGAGATCAATGAGGCAGGCGGTATCAATGGATATCAGGTAGAGTATTACTTCGAAGATGATGAGAACGACGCCGAGAAGGCAGTAAATGCCTATAATACATTAAAGGATAAGGGAATTCAGATGCTGGTCGGAACTGTAACTTCCAAACCGTGTATTGCGGTAGGAGCAGAGTCCGCAGTGGATAATATGTTCCAGCTCACTCCGTCCGGTTCAGCCGTTCAGTGTGTGGAGAATGACAATGTATTCCGCGTATGCTTCTCTGACCCGGATCAGGGAAAGAAATCTGCCGAGTATATTGCAGAGCATGGCCTCGCCACAAAGATTGCCATTATCTACGACAGCTCCAGCGAGTACTCTGACGGAATCCGCGAATCCTTCGTGACAACGGCTGAGGAAAAGGGACTTGAGATTGTGGCCAGCGAGGCCTTTACCGCAGACAGCAACACGGACTTTTCCGTACAGCTTGACAAGGCCAAGGAGGCAGGCGCAGAGCTGGTATTCCTTCCGATCTACTACCAGGAGGCCTCCACTATTTTAAAGCAGGCTGATGACAAGGACTTCCATCCGCAGTTCTTCGGATGTGACGGAATGGATGGAATCTTAAGCGTAGAAAATTTTGATCCGGCTCTGGCAGAAGGCTTAATGCTTTTAACACCATTCACCGTGGATGAGGAGGGAAGCCAGGATTTCGTTAAAGCCTACGAGGAGGCATACGGAATTGAGCCTCTTCAGTTCGGTGCAGGCGCATATGACAGCGTATACGCAATCAAGGCTGCCGCTGAGAAGGCAGGACTCACACCGGATATGGATATCTCCGATATGTGTGAGGCTATGAAGACCGCTATGACAGAGATCACGGTGGACGGACTGACCGGAGAGGGAATGACATGGAATGCAGCCGGAGAGCCGGATAAGGCTCCAAAGGCCGCCAAGATTGTAAACGGTGTTTATGAGATGATGGACTAATCAAACCGGAGAGGCTTGGCTCACCGGAAAGACCGCATAAAACAGAGGGCTGCTGCAGCAGAAAATGCGGCAGCCCTGTTTTGTGGTATAATAGCGAGGAAAGCGCATGCCATGCCTGCATGAGCATGCATCTGACGAGCAGTTCCATCGGGATGTCAGTCGGGATGGAACCGAAGAAAACGTTTCACACGTATATCTCCAGACAAAATATAGAAGAAAAAGAGGTGCAGGAAGATGATTAATTTTCTCTCCTATCTGATTAACGGCATCAGCCTGGGCAGTGTTTACGCCATCATCGCCCTGGGCTATACCATGGTTTACGGTATAGCGAAGATGCTGAATTTTGCCCACGGCGATATCATCATGGTGGGCGGCTTTACAACCTTTACGGTAGTCAGCACCATGGGCGGCTCCCCGCTTCTGGGAGTCCTGGCAGCTGTGGTAGTCTGCACTGTTCTCGGTGTGACAGTAGAGAGGGTGGCTTACAGGCCTCTGCGCGGGGCCTCTCCGCTGGCAGTTCTGATTACAGCTATCGGCGTCAGCTACCTGCTTCAGAATGTGGCGCTCTTAATTTTCGGCTCCAACGCCCGCCAGTTTACCTCTGTTGTGAATGTGCCGCCGTTAAAGCTGGCCGGAGGAGCCCTCTCCATTTCCGGCGTCACCATTGTCACCATTGCTGCCTGTATTATCATTATGATCGGCCTGATGCTCTTTATCAACAAGACGAAGATCGGTCAGGCTATGCTGGCTGTATCGGAAGACAGAGGGGCGGCCACTCTGATGGGTATTAATGTAAACGGAACGATCGCTGTCACCTTCGCCATCGGTTCTGCCCTGGCGGCTATTGCAGGCGTACTGCTCTGTTCCGCCTATCCGTCCCTGACTCCCTACACCGGTTCCATGCCGGGTATCAAGGCCTTTGTGGCAGCAGTATTCGGCGGCATCGGCTCCATACCGGGCGCTCTGATCGGAGGAGTGCTTTTAGGAGTGATTGAGAATCTGGCGAAGGCGTATATTTCCTCCCAGCTCTCAGATGCCATTGTATTCTCCGTGCTGATTATCGTCCTTTTGGTACGTCCGACGGGAATTCTGGGCAAAAAAATCAGTGAGAAAGTGTAGGTGCAGGCCATGAATATCAAAACATACAGAAAAAAAACGCTGGTTCAGAATGCCGTCACATACGGCATTGTTCTCGCCTGTTTCATTCTGGTGCAGATTCTGACGGCAACAGGAGGGATGACAAGCCTCTTAAAGGGAATTCTTGTGCCGCTTTGCACTTATGTAATCCTGGCAGTTTCCCTGAACCTGACGGTGGGAATTCTGGGCGAGCTGAGCCTTGGACACGCGGGATTTATGTGCGTGGGTGCCTTTTCCGGAGCCTTCTTCACAAACGCCATGATGAAGACATTTGGCATTGCCAAGAACGATGATATGGCAATTCTCGGCCTGTTTATCGTTGCCATTGTCATCGGGGCGGCTGTGGCGGCTGTATTCGGCATTCTGATAGGAATTCCGGTTCTCCGCTTAAAGGGAGACTACCTTGCCATTGTCACCCTTGCCTTCGGAGAGATTATCAAAAACCTGATCAACGCTCTGTTTGTAGGAATCGACAGCAGGGGAATCCATTTTTCTCTGAAGGATGCAGCTTCCCTGAATCTGGAGGAGGGAGGCGAGGTAATCATAAAGGGAGCCCAGGGAATTTCGGGCACCCCGAAGGCGGCTACCTTTACAATCGGAATCATCCTCGTGCTGCTCACGCTCTTCATTGTTCAGAACCTGATTCATTCACGGACCGGCCGCGCCATCATGGCGATTCGCGACAACAGGATAGCAGCGGAATCTGTGGGAATCAATATTACAAAGTATAAGCTTCTGGCTTTCTCCGTATCTGCGGCTCTGGCGGGAGTGGCAGGAGTGCTCTATGCTCATAACCTGGCTACTCTGGCTGCCACGCCAAAGGCTTTCGGCTACAACATGTCCATTATGATTCTTGTATTCGTGGTGCTTGGCGGAATCGGAAATATCCGCGGCTCCATTATCGCTGCTGTGATTCTGACGCTGCTGCCGGAGCTTCTGAGAGGTCTCAGCAGCTACAGAATGCTGATTTACGCGATTGTCCTGATTGTCATGATGCTTTTGAATTCCAGTCCGAAAGCGATTGAGATAAGAAGCCGCATCATCGAATCAATCCGGGGCAGGAAGAAAAAAGAGCAGGCGAAGGAGGCGTAATTATGGCAATGCTGGAAGTGAAAAATTTGAGTATCTCCTTCGGTGGACTGAAGGCGGTGGATGACTTTAACATCACCATCGAGAAGGGACAGCTCTACGGCCTCATCGGCCCAAACGGAGCTGGAAAGACAACCGTGTTCAACCTGCTGACGGGAGTGTACAAGCCGGACGGCGGTATCATTCTGTTAGATGGGGCGAATATCGCCGGGAAGAAGAATATTGAGATCAACCGAGCAGGGATTGCCAGAACTTTTCAGAACATCCGTCTCTTCAAGGAGCTGAGCGTGCTTGACAATGTAAAGGTCGGGCTTCACAACCACCACCCATATGGGACTTTGACAGGCATTTTCCGCCTTCCCAAGTACAGGAGGGTGGAGCGCGAGATGGATGAGCAGGCTCTGGAACTGTTAAAGGTATTCGGGCTGGACGGTGAGTTCGCAGTCAAGGCCTCAAATCTTCCCTATGGAAAGCAAAGAAAGCTGGAGATTGCCAGAGCTCTGGCCACAGAGCCGAAGCTCCTTCTTCTCGATGAACCTGCGGCAGGCATGAACCCCAATGAGACAAAGGAACTGATGGATACCATCCAGTTTGTCCGTGACAATTTTGACATGACGATTCTCCTGATTGAGCATGATATGAAGCTTGTATCAGGGATCTGCGAGCGCCTGACAGTGCTGAATTTCGGCCATGTGCTTACAGAAGGGCCGACGGGAGAGGTGTTAAATAACCCCGAGGTTATCAAAGCCTACCTGGGCGAATAGCGCAAAGGGCAGACGCCTTCGCGGAAGAGAAGCTCTCAGCTTGCAGCAGGGATTTTGCTGCTTTGGAAGAGAATAGGATTAAGTTTGAGATATTAGGAGGTCAGAGTCATGGCAATGCTGGAAGTAAAGGATTTAAGTGTCTATTACGGCGTAATCCAGGCCCTTAAGGGAATCTCCTTTGAGGTGGAGGAGGGGGACGTCATCGCCCTGATCGGAGCCAACGGCGCCGGAAAGACGACGACGCTTCACGCCCTTACGGGACTGATCCCGGTGAAATCAGGAAGCATTGTATTCGAGGGAAAGGAAATCACAAAGGTACCGGGCTATAAGCTGGTATCCATGGGAATCGCCCATGTGCCGGAGGGCCGGCGGGTGTTTGCCCAGCTGACAGTGCTGCAGAACCTGAAAATGGGAGCATTTACGAGAAATAACAGTCAGGAAAGCGAGGAGACCATTAAAAGGATCTATCAGCGCTTTCCGAGGCTTGAAGAGAGGAAGAATCAGCTTGCGGGAACGCTCTCCGGCGGTGAGCAGCAGATGCTGGCCATGGGGCGCGCCCTCATGTCTCACCCCAGGCTGCTTGTCATGGATGAGCCCTCCATGGGACTTTCTCCCCTGTATGTAAATGAGATTTTCGAGATTATCCAGGAAATCAGCAAAGAGGGGACAACGGTTCTTCTGGTGGAGCAGAACGCAAAGAAAGCTCTCTCCATTGCCAATAAGGCATATGTGCTGGAAACGGGAAAGATCGTTCTCAGAGGAGATGCAAAAGAGCTGATGAATAACGATCAGGTGAAGAAGGCGTATCTGAGCGAATAGCGGACAAAATCCGTGCTGGAAAAGATGGCTGTAAGGGATGCTGCCGGGGACGGGATGTCCGCGGTTTAACAAAGAAAGCAAAAATCAAAATACTGAAAACCGCCGGGCAGCAGGAGATATGGCTGTGCGGCGGTTTTTTCTGTCCAGCCTTTGTATGGCGCCGAAATTTGAAGCAGCTACATCAAAATATTCAGAAAAAAGAAACCGCCCCGGGGCGATGGTAAACCAGGAAAAAGGCGGAGCATGAAACGGGGCTTTGAAACGTCATGTCTATGACGCCCTCCTGGTGCATATACTGTACCAGCACAGCAAGGGGGTAATAATATGGACAGTTTTAATGTATACAGCGATATTAAGGCCCGCACGGGCGGAGAAATCTACATAGGCGTGGTGGGGCCCGTGCGCACGGGAAAATCCACGTTTATCAAGCGCTTTATGGAGCAGATGGTTCTCCCTGGCATGGAGGATGAGCATGTGAGAGAACGCACCAGGGATGAGCTGCCCCAGAGTGCGGCGGGAAAAACCATTATGACCACAGAACCCAAGTTTATTCCCAAGGAGGCGGTACAGATTCCGCTGGGAGAAGGGATTGACGCCAAAGTCAGACTGATTGACTGTGTAGGATTTATGGTGGAGGGGGCAGCAGGACACATTGAAAACGACGCGGAGCGTCTGGTGAAGACGCCCTGGTTTGATTATGAGATTCCCTTTACCCAGGCAGCAGAGCTGGGAACCAGAAAAGTCATTACCGATCACTCCACTATCGGACTTGTTATCACAACCGACGGCTCCTTCGGAGAGATAAAAAGGCAGAACTATACAGCGGCGGAGGAAAAGACTGTAAAGGAGCTGAAAAACTTAAATAAGCCCTTCCTGATTCTGCTCAATTCCATGCGCCCCTACTCAGATGAGACAAAGCAGCTGGCCTCGGAGCTTGAGAAAAAATACGGAGTGCAGGTTATGCCGGTCAACTGCGAACAGCTGAAAAAAGAGGACATTCGCAGAATTATGGAGGAGGTTCTCACAGAGTTTCCAGTGTCGGAGCTCGACTTTTCCATCCCCAAATGGCTGGAAATTCTGCCTCAGGATCACTGGCTGAAGGCTCACGTCATCCAGGCGGTAAAGGAGATTCTTAAAAAGACCAGCCATATGAAAGATGTGCAGGGAGAGCTGCTGACTGCCCCTGACGAGTCCATCAGGCGCATGAAGGTGACCGGCATGAAGATGGCGGACGGAAGTGTTTCCGTGGAGATCGATGTGGATGACGGGTGCTATTACCAGATTTTAAGCGACTATGTGGGGGTGCCCATTGACGGCGAGTACAGACTGATGCAGACCTTAAAGCGCCTGGCCGCCATGGAGAGAGAGTACGAGAAGGTAGGGGACGCACTGAGCCAGGCGCGGCTGAAGGGATACGGGGTGGTGACGCCGGATCGCTCTGAGATTGTGCTTGATGAGCCCCAGATTATCCGCCATGGAAATAAGTACGGTGTAAAAATGAAAGCCCAGGCCCCGTCTCTCAATCTGATCAAGGCTCATATAGAGACGGAGATTGCTCCCATTGTGGGAAGTGAAAAGCAGGCGGCGGATCTGATCGACTATATCAAGGCCAACGCTAAAGAAAGCGAGGACGGTCTCTGGAACACAAATATTTTCGGAAAAAGCGTGGAGCAGATCGTGAGTGACGGCATTCAGGCTAAGATATCCCAGATGACCGAGGATTGCCAGATGAAGCTCCAGGACACGCTGCAGAAAATAATTAATGACAGCAACGGAGGAATGATTTGCATAATTATCTGAAATAAGTTATAATATCTAGGAAAACACAGGATAATGTGAAAAAAGACGGACAAACAGACGTATTGCATCTGAGTAAAAGAGGAAAACAGGCGGCTTTTGTCTGGATTTTTCGCAGAAAAGGCCCAGAATGAAGGCGGTATGCGGCCAGAGGGGGGCGGTACTGGCAAAACGCAGCGGGCAGAAAGACAGGAGAGGGTTATATGAGACTGACATTTATCGGAGCCGATCATGAAGTTACAGGGAGCTGCCATTATCTGGAGGCCTGCGGGCTGAATATTCTCATTGACTGCGGAATGGAGCAGGGCTCCAACAAGTACCAGAATCAGGAACTGCCAGTCAGCTATGCGGATATTGATTACGTGCTTGTAACGCATTCCCACATTGACCATGTGGGAATGCTGCCGTTTATCTTTGCGAGAGGTTTCTCGGGCCAGATTATGGCTTCTCGTGCTACCTGCGATCTGTGCAATATTATGCTGAAGGACTGCGCCCATATCCAGGAGTCAGAGGCAGAGTGGAAGAACAGGAAGGCAAAGAGGGCCGGCCGTCCTCAGGAGCCGCCTTTCTACACGATGAATGATGCAGAGGGAGTTCTGAAGCACTTTGTGCCCTGCGAGTACAATGAGATTATAAGACTTTCGGAGGGGGTGGAGATCCGGTTTACGGATGCAGGCCACCTGCTGGGCTCTGCATTTATTGAGGTGTGGCTGACGGAAGATGGATGCTCCAAAAAGATTGTATTTTCCGGCGACATCGGAAATATGAACAAGCCTCTGATCCGCAATCCTCAGTACATTGCCCAGGCAGATTATGTGGTGATGGAGAGCACCTACGGGGACAGGCTCCACCGCCATTCGGCTGAGCATATCGAGGAATTTGCCAGGGTGATTCAGGAGACTCTGGACCGGGGAGGAAATGTGGTAATCCCTGCCTTCGCTGTGGGGCGTACCCAGGAGGTGCTCTACTATATCAGGAGGATCAAGGAGGAGGGACTGGTGACAGGACACGGCGATTTTGACGTGTACGTGGACAGCCCTCTGGCTGTGGAAGCTACCCAGGTGTTCAAGAAAAATATGCTGGACTGCTACAATGAGGAGACAAAAGCTCTTGTGAAAAAGGGGATCAATCCCATTGCTTTTAAGGGTCTTAAGCTGTCTGTCAGCAGCCAGGAGTCCATCGCCATCAACTTTGACGATAAGCCCAAGGTTATCATCTCTGCTGCCGGCATGTGCGATGCCGGGCGAATCCGCCACCATCTGAAGCACAACCTCTGGAGGCCGGAATGTACGATCCTGTTTGCCGGCTACCAGGCAGTGGGAACTCTGGGGCGCAGCATTATTGAAGGGAAAAAGGAGGTTAAACTGTTCGGCGAAACCATTGACGTGGAGGCCCATATTGAGAAGATTGAGGGTATCAGCGGGCACGCGGATCAGAAAGGCCTTCTTACATTTATCAACAGTTTTATGGAGAAGCCGAAACAGGTATTTGTGGTTCACGGCGATGATGAGGTCTGCACTCACTTTGCCGAGAAGCTGGAAAAAGAGTACGGGCTCAATGCCTTCGCCCCGTTCAGCGGAACGGTCTATAATCTGGCTGAAGGAAAATTTGAGACAATCACAGAGGGTGTTCCGATCCGCAGGGAGGAGGAGAGAGAGACATCCAAGAGAGCGGCCGGTGTATTCGGAAGACTTCTGGCTGCTGTGGATCGCCTCCGCCGTGTTGTCATGGACAATGAGGGCGGGGCAAATAAGGATCTGGCAAAATTTGCAGATCAGATCAATTCCCTCTGCGACAAGTGGGATCGCTAGCCTTCCAAAAAAGAAACGGACAGAGAGGACAGACATGTGAAAGTGGAAATTTACACAGATGGAGCCGCCAGGGGAAACCCGGACGGGCCAGGCGGTTTTGGAACCGTCCTTCACTATACAGACACCAGGGGACAGCTCCACGTGAAGGAACTGTCGGCAGGGTACAGGCGGACAACCAACAACCGTATGGAACTGATGGCGGCTATAGCCGGGCTGGAAGCGCTGAACCGTCCCTGCCAGGTGGAGCTTTATTCAGACTCAAAATACCTGGTGGACGCTTTTAACCAGCACTGGATTGACGGATGGATAAAGAAAGGCTGGAAGAGGGGAAAAAACGAACCGGTTAAAAATGTAGATCTCTGGAAGCGCCTCCTGGCTGCAGCCAGTCCCCATAAGATCACATTTATCTGGGTAAAAGGGCACAACGGGCACCCGGAAAATGAAAGGTGTGACTTCCTTGCAACCTCTGCTGCAGACGGGGAAAACCTTCTGACAGATCCAGGGGTATTATAGGCGAAAAAGACGGGAAAACAGACTGAAAAGTGCCGGGAGCCAGAGGGCTCTGAACAGGAAACAGCGGAATAATTTACAGTTAAGGCAGGCCGGCATTGCAGATGCCGGCCTGAGTCAGCTGCAGGAAAATATTAATTATATCTTACAATATATTACGTCTTTCTTCTGCTTCTTTTCTTTCAGCACCATTTATGATATGGTATTTATATCAAAGTGTGCAAAGGAATGGCTCAGATTGAAAAATAGAGAATTTATCATTACCGTCCTTTTGATCTGCGCGTTCGGCTTTTTTGTAACCTTCCATGTGAGACGATTTGTATCCGGAGGAGAAGAGACCGGACAGCCTGGTGAGTATACAGCCCAGGAATACACCGCTGAAGAGTTTGAGGTACAGAAAGAAGGGGCTGAGGCAGAAGCAGATCCTGCAGAAAACAGCCTGCCGCCGGCAGGAAGGGCTGCAGACGAGGCAGACGGCCCGGATACTTCTTCCACTGCATCTTACTCTGACGGAATAGGGCCGGCGAAAGCACAAAACAGCGCCCCGGAGCCAGAGGCTGCCGGAACTAAAGGAAAAGAGCAGACAGGAGATAAGACAGGAAAGGATACTCAAGCTGCCAAGAATAGCGAGATTTCCGGGACTTCCGGTGAGCAGGCCCAAGCAGGAGGAGAGACTGGGAAAAACACATCAGAAAAAGGAAACTCAAAGTCCGCGTTAAATAACGGTGCAGCGCCATATAAAGAGGAATCCGGGAAGGCGCCGGAGAGCGGCTTATCTGCCGGGACACTTCAGACAGAGAACCCTTTGGCAGGCAAAGTTCAGGAGAATGAAAAGAAAGATAGCTCCGCACAGACGGAGCTGCCCGGAAAAAATCAAAAGACAGAAGCTTCTTCAAAGGGACAGACGGGACAGACAGAGGCAGGCCCCGGGAGCCCCCCTTTTTCCCTTCAGGCCGATAACAGTCAGTCCAGGGGGAAGGAGAGCTCTGCCGGAGGAGCAGCTTCGGATAAGGCTGACGCCAGGCTTCGATCCGTACCCAAAGCCGCAGCGCTTTCGGGGAGAGAAGGGACGGAGGCAGCAGCTCAGCCGGGAGGACAGACAGAAGCAGCCGGCTCAGCATCCCGAAATGCAGATGGCACTGCCTCAGATACAAAGGCAGCCTCCGAGGGAACAAAGGAGGAGATGACAGAACAGGACTACCGCCAGGAATTAGCAGATATTGAGGTACTGGTGGAGCAGCTGAAAAATTCCAGAGCAGATACGAGCACATGGTCATACCTGAATATGGCGGATTATGAGCTGAAGCTCTGGGATGATGAACTGAATGTGATCTATAAGGATATTATGAGCCGTCTCGATACCGAGGAGGCGGAGAAACTGAAAAAGGAAGAGAGGACATGGATTCGGCAGAAAGATGAGGATGCCAGAAAGGCGGCTTCCCGGTATAAGGGAGGAACCCTGGAGGGATTGGAGCACACGGCATCTCTTGCCAAATCTACCAGAGAGAGAGCCTATGCTCTTTTAGACTCCTATGGAAGCTGTCTCCCCCAGGAGGAGACGCAGTGACGCCGCAGAACGGCACAGGCACAGCTGTTTTGGAGAAGGAAACAGAGCAGCTTTGCCTGTGCCGTTCTGCTTAACAGCTTTTTTCATGAACGCCGCCCCTTTCTCCCACCTGCACCTTGAAAAACCGTTCTTCATGTGATAGGATATACCAATGGATAAAAATATTACTTAAATGTAACAGGCAGGAGGAAACAACGTGGAAAGATACGGTGTAAACGAACTGAGAAAGATGTTCCTGGAATTCTTTGAGAGCAAGGGACATCTGGCGATGAAGAGCTTTTCTCTGGTTCCGCATAATGATAACAGCTTGCTGCTCATCAATTCCGGTATGGCGCCCCTTAAGCCATACTTTACAGGCCAGGAAATTCCGCCGAGAAAACGTGTGACGACATGTCAGAAATGCATCCGTACAGGAGATATTGAGAATATCGGAAAGACAGCCCGCCACGGCACGTTTTTCGAGATGCTCGGAAACTTCTCCTTCGGAGATTACTTTAAGACAGAGGCGATTCACTGGTCCTGGGAATTCCTGACAGAGGTTGTAGGACTGGATCCTGACCGCCTCTACCCATCTGTATACCAGGATGACGATGAGGCCTTCGATATCTGGAACAAGGAGATGGGAATTCCGGCAGAGCGCATTTTCCGCTTCGGCAAGGAGGACAACTTCTGGGAGCACGGCGCAGGCCCCTGCGGTCCATGTTCTGAGATCTATTACGACCGCGGCGAGAAATACGGCTGCGGAAAGCCGGGATGTACCGTAGGATGCGACTGTGACCGCTACATCGAGGTGTGGAACAACGTATTCACCCAGTTTGACAATGACGGCCATGGCCATTACACAGAGCTGGAGCACAAGAATATCGATACCGGAATGGGCCTGGAGCGTCTGGCAGTTATCGTTCAGGACGTGGACTCCCTGTTTACGATTGATACAAACAAGGCTCTCCTTGACCGCGTCTGCGCCCTGGCAGGAAAGGAGTATCAGAGGGATCACGAGACAGATGTGTCTCTGAGAATCGTGACGGATCATATCAAGTCCTGCACCTTCATGATCTCCGACGGAATCATGCCTTCCAACGAGGGACGGGGCTATGTACTCAGAAGGCTGTTAAGACGTGCGGCCCGTCACGGAAGAAAGTTAGGAATCGAGGGCAAGTTCCTGGCAGAGCTTTCCAGAACCGTCATCGAGCTTTCCAAGGACGGATACCCGGAGCTGGATGAAAAAAAGGCTATGATCTTCAAAGTCCTTACTGAGGAGGAAGATAAGTTCAACAAGACCATCGACCAGGGACTCTCCATTTTAAATGAGATGGAGTCTGAGATGGCAAAGAAGGGTGAGAAGGTACTCTCCGGCGAGAACGCGTTCAAGCTCTATGACACCTACGGCTTCCCGGTGGATCTGACCAAGGAGATTCTGGAGGAGAGAGACCTCTCCGTAGACGAGGAGGGCTTTGCTGCCTGCATGAAGAAGCAGAAGGATGCGGCCAGGGCAGCCAGAAAGACCACAAACTATATGGGAGCAGACGTGACGGTTTACCAGTCCATCGATCCGGCTGTCACCACAGAGTTTGTGGGGTACGACAGGCTGGTGCATGAGTCTGAGATCACCGTACTCACCACGGAGGACGAGCTGGTGGAGGCTCTGACGGACGGACAGAACGGAACGATTATTGTGAAGGAAACCCCCTTCTACGCCACCATGGGCGGACAGCAGGCAGATATCGGCGTGATTTCCACAGAGAACGGCACCTTTGAGGTAAAGGATACAATCAAGCTCCAGGGAGGCAAGGTAGGCCATGTGGGAACTGTCACAAAGGGAATGTTCAAGGTAGGCGATCAGGTGACGCTCACCGTGAATAAGGAGAACAGAGAGCTCACGGCCAGAAACCACTCTGCCACACACCTGCTTCACAAGGCCCTGCGCACGGTTCTCGGCACTCACGTAGAGCAGGCGGGCTCCCTTGTGACAAAAGACAGACTCCGTTTTGACTTTACCCATTTCTCCGCTATGACTCCTGATGAGATTGCGGCAGTTGAAAAAATGGTAAATGATGAGATTGCGGCTTCCCTTCCGGTTGTAACGGATATTATGAGCCTTGAGGAAGCGAAAAAGACAGGGGCTATGGCGCTGTTCGGAGAAAAGTACGGCGAGAGTGTGCGCGTGGTAAGGATGGGAGACTTCTCCACCGAGCTGTGCGGCGGAACTCATGTGCCGAACACCAGCACAATCTCTGCATTCAAGATCGTATCCGAGGCGGGGATTGCAGCCGGCGTAAGGCGTATTGAGGCGCTGACCAGCACAGGGCTTATGGATTACTATCATGAGATGGAGCAGGAGCTTCACGAGGCTGCCAAGCTTGTGAAGAGCACACCGGCCGCCCTTCACGACAAGCTGCAGGCGATGCTCGATGAGCTGAAGGCCCTTCACTCTGAGAACGAGAAGTTAAAGAGCAGGCTGGCCAATGACTCCCTCGGCGACGTTTTAAACCAGGTAAAGGAGATAAACGGCGTGAAGCTCCTGGCAGTCAGGGTGGACGGCGTTGACATGAACGGTCTGAGAAACCTGGGCGATCAGCTCAAGGAGAAGCTGGGCGAGGGCATGGTTGTCATTGCCTCCGTCCAGGACGGAAAGGTGAACCTGATGGCCTCCGCTACGGAGGGAGCCCAGAAGAAGGGCGCTCATGCAGGAAACCTGATCAAAGCCATCGCTTCTCTGGTGGGCGGTGGTGGCGGCGGACGCCCCAACATGGCTCAGGCCGGCGGAAAGAACCCGGCCGGCGTGGAGGATGCCCTCAGAAAGGCTGAGGAGGTAATCGCAGAGCAGGTGAAATAGCCGCTCTGCAGGAGATGCTTCTGGCGCCGAACCGACAAAATATAAATAAATTTTCAAATTTTGTAAAAATCCTGTTGACGAATACGGGATTTGTGGTATAATCATAACAGTGCTAAAAAAATGCCCAAACAGTTGTATTAATATGCACTTATTACACAACTGAAGGGAGGTTAGGTGTGAGCTATGTCAAATGTAATCGTTAAAGATAACGAAAGCTTAGACAGCGCTTTACGCAGATTCAAAAGAAACTGTGCAAAGGCTGGCATTCAGCAGGAGATTCGCAAGAGAGAGCATTACGAGAAACCAAGCGTTAGACGTAAGAAGAAATCCGAAGCTGCTAGAAAACGCAAATACAATTAATCAAGACAAAATTCCCGGCTGTCTATCGGCCGGGAATTTTTTATGGCAGGAAACTTTGTTTCCTGCTTCCCCTGTCTTTGAACCGGGTCAGGCATAAGAAGCCTGGCTTTTTTCATATATTGGGTATGAAGATCGGGAAAGGCGGCGTTTGCTTGTTTGACAGGCAGAAACGGGCTGTGGTGTCGGCGCTGAGCCTGCCGGAGGATGTCATGCTCGGCGACATGCTTCTGACCTTTACAGGCAGCAGAGGCGCTCTGGTAGAGAACTACAGGAGCATTATTCTGTATACAGATACGGTACTGAAGCTCCAGGGGAAAAACGGCCGCCTCACCATAGAGGGAAAGCGCCTTCGGATTACCTACTTTGACAGGGAGCAGCTTCTTCTGTCCGGGGCGATCCGGTCGGCAGTATTTGAACCGCTGTAAGGGAGGGAGCAGATGAATGCGTGGAGGCATTACCGGGAAGGGGCGGTGAAGGTGAGGCTGCAGGGGCTTTCGCCGGAGCGCTTTTTTAACCTCTGCGGCCAGGGAGAGGTGGAGATCTGGAAGATTTCATGCGCTGGCGCGGAATATTAATTTTATATGACTGTCAGGGGATTTTTCTCCTGCCGCCCCTTTGTGAGGAAGTCCGGTGTGAGGCTTAAAATCCTTGAAAAAACGGGACTTCCCTTTTTTTTATACAGAAACAGGAAAAGAGGGCTGTGGGCCCTTGGCTTTCTATTGTTTTTTCTGCTTCTCTATCTCCTCTCCCTGTTTGTGTGGGAGATTGATTTCCAGGGAAATCTGCGCCACTCGGACAATGAGCTGATGCACTATCTGGAAACAGAGGAGATCCGCTGCGGAATGCGAAAAAAACAGGTGGACTGCGAGTGGCTGGAAGGCCAGATTCGGAACAATTTTCCCGACATTACCTGGGTTTCTGCCCGGGTGGAGGGGACCAGGCTCTACATCCATGTGAAGGAAAACCAGGTGGTGCTGACGGTTCCAAAAAAAGATGAAACGCCCTGCGATCTGGTGGCAGATGCAGGGGGAGAGATTCTTTCCATGGTAGTGAGAAGCGGGACGCCTGCGGCAAGGCCCGGCGACGTGGTGGAACCGGGGCAGGTGCTTGTGAGCGGCAGGCTGTCCATCACCGACGACTCCGGACAGGTGGTATCGGAGCGGATGGTGCGGTCAGACGCTGATATTATTCTGAGAAGAGAGAGGACAGAGGAGAAGGAGATCTCCCTGTGGCATAAAAAACGGATATTTACCGGCAGACAGAGAAGGGGGCTGTTTGTCCAGGCGTTTGGGAAGGATTTTACGCTTCTGATGCCGGATTTTGAGGAGAGGGAATGGAGCTATACCGCCCAGACCTTTCAGGCCAGGATCGGGAAGAATTTTTACCTGCCGTTTTTTGGCGGGACGATCAGGGCAGATGAGCAGGTCAGCTACTGGACAAAATATACGGAGGAAGAGCTCTCGGCTATGGCCGAGGAATACAGGAGGGAGACGGAGGCAAAATTAATAGAAAAGGGGGTACAAATTATTGAAAATAATGTTACAATACTAGATAATGATTCAGCCTGTCTGTTTCGCCTGGAAATGATCACGGAGGAACCGGCAGGCAGTCCCGCGCCGATTGAGACGGGAATGGAACAGGAGCAGCCCTCAGAAGGGGAGTCTTAATAATCAGGCGGCCCTCTGCTTTCTGCTCTTCCTGCCCGGCGGGGGAAGGTGAAATATGGCTAAAGGAGAAGAGAGACAGAAAATGAGTGTGATGGAAACCATTATCGATATCCCCATGGAGCATGAGCGGAATGTCTGCGGACAGTTTGACGTATACCTGAAAAAAATAGAGCGTACCCTCCATGTGACGATGATAGCCAGGGACGGAGCCCTGAAGATCATCGGGCCGGAGCACGCCATCCGGCAGGCAAAGAGCGTGTTTAACAACCTGCTGGAGCTTTCAAGGCGGGGGAATGCGATCACAGAGCAGAATGTAGACTATGCACTCTCTCTGTCCTTTACGGAGAATGATGATAAAATTCTGGAAATTGATAAGGATATTATCTGCCGTACGATCAACGGAAAACCCGTAAAGCCAAAAACCCTGGGGCAGAAGCAGTATGTGGACCTGATTCGGAAGAAGATGATCGTATTCGGCATCGGCCCTGCCGGAACGGGAAAGACGTATCTGGCCATGGCTATGGCGATCCAGGCCTTTAAAAACGGGGAGGTAAACCGGATCATCCTGACCCGCCCTGCCATCGAGGCGGGAGAGCGGCTGGGATTTCTGCCGGGGGATCTGCAGAGCAAGATCGACCCGTACCTGCGCCCCCTTTACGACGCCCTGTATCAGATTATGGGAGCGGAAAGCTACATGCACAATTCAGAAAAGGGGCTCATTGAGGTGGCTCCCTTAGCCTACATGAGAGGCCGCACCCTGGATAATGCCTTTATTATCCTGGATGAGGCACAGAACACGACGCCGGCTCAGATGAAAATGTTTCTGACCCGTATTGGCTTTGGTTCCAAGGTCATTGTGACGGGAGATCAGTCCCAGAAGGATCTTCCGGCCGGGGCCGCGTCAGGTCTTGACACAGCGATCCGCGTCCTGAAGGGGATTGACGATATCGGCTTCTGCTACCTGACCAGCGGTGACGTGGTGCGCCATCCTCTGGTGCAGAAGATTGTGGAGGCCTATGATGCCTATGAGAAAAAAGAGCAGAGGGCTGACCGCCAGAAGGAAAAAGAGCGGGAGAAAAAGTCCGGCCGTCTTACCTTAAACAGGGGCAGGCTTGCCGAAGTGAAAAAAGGCAGAAAAAAGTAGGGGCGGATACGGACGAGGAAGAGAGGATATACCATGACGATTCAAATTGAGTACGAGGCAGAGAAAAAGCTGAACCTGCCATATGAGACGATTATCAGGGAGGTTGTGCTTGCCGCGCTGGACTATGAGGCCTGTCCCTATGAGGCGGAGGTCAATGTGCTCCTGACAGATGATGAGGAGATTCACCGGATCAACCGGGAGTTCAGGGGCATCGACCGGGCCACGGATGTGCTGTCGTTTCCCATGGCTGACTATGAACAGCCGGCAGAGTTTGAGAAGCTGGAAGAACGGCCGGAGGATTACTTCAACCCGGAAACGGGAGAGCTGCTTTTAGGCGATATTGTCATCTCAGTAGATAAGGTGGAGGAGCAGGCAGAAAAATACGGCCACTCAGAGGCCAGGGAGCTGGCCTTCCTGACTGCCCACAGCATGCTGCACCTGTTCGGGTATGATCACATGGAGGAGGAAGAGCGCCTGGTGATGGAGAAGAAGCAGGAAGCGATCCTCAGCCTTAAAGGCTACACGAGATAGGCGGGCCTGTTTATGAGAAGGAAAAACGCAGGGAAAAGGCAGAAAGATCACAGGCCGGAAAAGACCGTCCTCACAGTGGAGGATATTCAGGCTGTCCTCGAAAGCCAGTCTGGCAGCAGCCGGCAGAAAGTACAGCACAGCCGGCCGGAGCAGGGAACAGCTGCCCTTCGGGGAAACGGGGATATGCGGCGCCCCGGCTCAGGCGCCTATGGGACAGGCAGCTCCAGGGGAAGGAGAGAACCTCCGGGCGGTCCCATGCAGGAGAGGCGGCAGAAGGCCGGGCCGGCTACCAGGCAGAGGGAAGATGGCTTCTCCATGGAGGAGGGGCGAAGCCGCCTCTTTTCAGAGCCGCGCCGCAGCCGCGGAAAGGGCCAGGCCCACGCAGGGCGTCCGATGTCTTCAGAGGGCAGAAGTGAGCGGGAACTAAGGCCCTCTGAGCGGGCCAGGCAGGCAGAGGGCTTGCGAAGACGGCCGGAGACGGGAGAAAAGAGGGGGAGAGAAGCTTCCAGAATGGCGTCTGCCCGCCCGAAGTCCCGCACCGGAAGCTTTGTAGTTCAGGGAACTATTCTGGCAGCTGCCGGAATCATTGTGCGCCTGATCGGTCTTCTCTACCGGATCCCGATGACGAATATCATAGGCGATGAGGGAATGGGCTACTATTCCACTGCCTTTAATGTCTACAATATTGTGCTGATCCTGTCCTCCTACAGTCTTCCGTTAGCTGTCTCCAAGCTGGTGTCGGCGAGGCTTGCAAAGGGAGAGTTCAGGAATGCGTCAAGGGTACTCTGTGCCGCTCTGGTCTACGCCACCTGCGCCGGCGGTGTGGCCTGCGGCGTGGTCTGGCATTTCGGCAGCTTTTTTGCGGGTACAGTCTTTAAAACGCCGTTCTGCGTCTATGCCCTCAGGACGCTGGCCCCGACGATCTGGATTATGGCCTATCTGGGGGTTCTGAGGGGATATTTTCAGGGCCACGGCACTATGATTCCCACTGCTGTTTCCCAGATATTTGAGCAGATTGTAAACGCTGCTATCAGCGTGACAGCGGCAGGCGTACTCTTTAAGGTGGGCCTGGATTCCAACCGGGTATTTGAGACAACCGGCTACCCGGAGGCTTTCGGGGCTGCAGGAGGCACCATAGGAACCGGAGCAGGAGCCCTGACTGCGCTTTTGTTTATGCTGTTTCTCTTCGCCGTATACCGTCCCTTTATGAAGAAAAAGATCCGCAGGGACAGGCAGGGCAGCAGAGAATCCTACGGACATATTTCAGGTGTTTTTTTTATGACAGTGATGCCTGTTATTCTGAGCTCCGCCGTCTACAATATCAATGCGGTGCTGGACAACAGCATTATGGCTTACGGGATGGACGCCCTGGGAAGGGGAGAGGAGTTCCTGGCTCTCTGGGGCATCTACAACAACAAGTACCTTCTCCTGGTGCATGTGCCGTTAGCCATGGCAAATGCCCTGTCCTCCTCCCTGATTCCTTCTCTGGCGGCGGCAGTGGCCAGAAAGCAGAGGGGGGAAGCGGCCAGAAAGACGGGAATGGCTATCCGTTTTTCCATGGTGATTGCCATTCCGGCGGCTGTGGGCCTTACGGTACTGGCAGAGCCGGTAAACCGCCTGCTGTTTCACAGCGGTGATACGGCCGAGGCGGTGAGAATGATGGTGTGGGGGTCCTCCGCCATCGTCTTCCTGTCTCTCTCCACTGTGATGAATGCGATTCTGCAGGGACTGGGTCATATGAATCTTCCGGTCAGACATGCGGCAGCAGCCCTGGTGCTCCATGTGGCGGCCCTCTATGTGATGCTGATGGGCCTTCACTGGGGAATTTACAGCGTCCTTTTTGCCAATATTCTGTTTGCAGTGATTATCTGCCTGCTCAACTGGCTCTCCATCCGGAGGATTCTCCATTACCGCCAGGAGCTTAAGAGAACTTTCATCATTCCATTGGCCGCCTCTGCCGTCATGGGTGCTGCGGCCTATGGCTGCTACCAGGGGCTTTCCCGCCTTTTTGGAGGCAGTGGAATTGCAACTGTGGGAGCTGTTTTGGCGGGTGTCTTAGTCTACGGCATCCTGCTGTTGAAAATTGGCGGGGTGGATGCGCAGGAACTTCAGACAATGCCCGGAGGCACCAGGATTCTGAAAACCGCCAGGAAGCTCAGAATTCTCCAGTAAAATCAGGGACGTCTTATCTTCTTTTACTGTGAGAAAACAATTTTCCGGCATTTTTCACCTGCAGGCGTTTAAAAAAGTCCCTCTTGACGATACTATTCGTTAAGGAGGGACTTTTTCCATGAAACGGTATTATTATATAGCTGTAATTGCTGCTGCCGCGCTTCTCATCGGCGGAATCGGCGCGGGAGTGTTCCTGCTCTCTAAAAGGCCTGAGCCGGTCAGCCCGGTTCCCGGAGCAGTTCTGGAATCGGAAACTGTGACGCAGGAGCATGAGGCGGACAGCAGCGGGCGGGAGTCAGAAAAAGATCAGACAGGAGCCGGAAAGGCTTACGGGGACCAGTCCGGGGGCGGGATGGCAGCCGGACTGCCCGGAAGTCTTGTAAAGGCGCAGCAGGCAGAGGGCCGGATATCGGAAGACAGTTTAAGCCAGGCGGGGACGCCTGGAATGGAGAGGGAGACAGGAGAGGAATACTGTCTGGTGTCTGAAAATGGATTTCTCCTGGTATTTGCCAAGGACAGAAGCTCCGTCTTTCTGGATACCCATATGCCTCTGGCAGAATTTCCGCTGGCAGAGCAGGAGCGTCTTTTAGACGGAATCTGGTTCTCATCCATGATCGAGGTGCTCAACTACCTGGAATCTTTTACGAGCTAGGAGAATACAGCCGGCATGGGTTTTCAGAGCCTTGGCTGCCGATTTTGGTATGCAGCTGCGAGAGAACTGCGCCTGGTGCTCCGGGCGCGGTCTTTTCCGCATGCATGGGCGCTTGGGCCTGAAGGTTGAAGATTCTGAAGGTCCTGCCGGTGCCGTATGCGGCAGGGCAGATAGAGGAGGGAGGACAGGAGCACGAACAGAGAAGTCTGAACTGCCGGATTGCACTTTTTTACAGGTTCATGTATACTTAACCATTATCCCGCCACGGCCGGGCAGTTCCGGAGAGAAAAGCGGCCGGAGAAAGTTATCTCCGGTTTGGCGTTCCGGTTCTGCAGCTTTTAAGCCGGGAAGGGAAACAAGGACAGGAGAATTGTCATGAAGAAACACGTACTTATCATAGGCGGCGGAGCCTCCGGGATGGCGGCTGCGATTTTTGGGGCCAGGCAGGGCGCTGAGGTAACGATTCTGGAACACATGGATCGGGTTGGAAAGAAAATTCTTTCTACAGGCAATGGAAAATGCAATCTGACCAACCGCCGTATGGAACCTGGCTGCTATCGCTGCAGCGTGCCGGAATTTCCCATGGAGGTGCTCAGCCGGTTTGGAGAAGAGGACACGGAGGCATTTTTTGAAGATCTCGGCATTGTGCTGAAGGACAGAAACGGGTATCTCTATCCGGCTTCCGGACAGGCCTCGTCGGTGCTGGATGCCCTGAGGGCGGAACTTTCTCTTCGGAGTGTGGCTGTGGTCACAGAATGCGGACCCGTACATATCGAGGCGCCGAAAGGTCCGGCAGAAAAGTGGAGAGTGACCTGCGAGAGAGGGGCATTTTTTTCGGATGCCCTGATTCTTGCCGCCGGCTCTAAAGCGGCGCCGGCCACCGGATCAGACGGAAGCGGATATAAGCTGGCAAAAAAGCTGGGACACAGGATCCTCACTCCTCTGCCGGCACTGGTGCAGCTTCGGTGCAGGGAGCCGTTTTTTAAGCAGATAGCGGGGGTCAGAACCGACGTCCAGGTGAAAATTCTGGCAGAGGGGGAGGAGCTGGCCTCTGACTGCGGGGAGCTTCAGCTGACGGACTACGGAATTTCCGGAATCCCTGTGTTTCAGGTGAGCCGGTTCGCCGCCCGGGCGCTTTACGAAAAAAAGCAGGTTACGGCAGTGATCGATTTCTGTCCGGATATGGGAAAAAAAGAAACTGGCCGTTTCCTCAGGGAGAGGAGAGAGCTTCTGGCAGAGCGGAGCGGGGAAGGCTTTTTTAACGGATGGTTAAATAAGAAGCTGGCCCTTCTGTTTCTGCGCATGGCAGGTATCCGTCCTGAGCGCCAGACGGAGAGCTTTACGGAGCGGGAGCTTTCGGCTCTGGCCCGGCTTCTTAAAGAATTTGAAACAGAGGTTGTGTCCACCAATCCCTTTGAAAACGCCCAGGTGTGCTGCGGGGGAGTGGATGTACGGGACATAAACCCTTACACGATGGAATCAAAAATAAAGAAAGGCCTTTATCTGACAGGAGAGCTGTTGGATGTAGATGGTATCTGCGGAGGATATAATCTGCAATGGGCGTGGAGCACCGGTGCGGTGGCCGGAATCCACGCAGGGACAATGGGATGATACGGATCAATCAGCTAAAGCTGCCGGTGAATCACAAAAGACAGGATCTGCAGAAGAAAGCGGCAAAGCTGCTGCGTCAGCCGGAGACAAGGATTCGCTCTCTCCATATCCGGCGCCAGTCCATTGATGCGAGAAAGAAGGGAGAACTCCTCTATATCTACGCGGTGGACGTGGAGTTTGAGGGAGATGAGGAGTCTGCTGTGAGGCGGGCAAAAAATGTCAATATTGCCATATCAAAGGAGAAACGCTACCAGTTTCCGGAGGCGGGCAGGGAGGCACCGAGGCTGAAGGAGCGCCCGGTGATTATCGGCTGCGGCCCTGCGGGACTGTTCTGCGGCCTGATGCTTGCCAGGGCCGGCTACCGCCCTGTGATTTTAGAGAGGGGAGCCGACGTGGACACAAGGACGGCCCAGGTGAAACGGTTCTGGGAGGAGGGAATTCTCGACCCTGAATCCAACGTACAGTTTGGAGAGGGAGGAGCAGGAACATTTTCTGACGGAAAGCTGAATACTCTGGTAAAGGATGTTTCCGGCAGAAATGGGGAGGTGCTCAGAATTCTGACTGAGGCAGGGGCAGACCCTTCCATACTCTACTCCAGCAAGCCCCATGTGGGAACTGATGTGCTGGCCCGGGTGGTGAAGCATATCCGGACGGAGATCACATCCCTGGGAGGGGAGGTGCGCTTTCAGACGAAGGCAGCAGATCTTGGCATCCGCGGAGGAAAGGCTGCTTTCGTTGAGACAGAACATCCTGTGCGGGGAAGAGAGGTGATTCCGGCCGAGGCGGTTGTCCTGGCAGTGGGGCACAGCGCCCGTGACACCTTTGAGCTTCTGTATAAGAAGGGGATTGAGATGGAAGCCAAAGCCTTTGCTGTGGGACTTCGCATCCAGCACCCCCAAAAGCAGATCAATCTCGCCCAGTACGGCATGGAGGAGCCGGGAGAGCTCGGAGCCGCTCCCTACAAGGTGACGAGACAGACATCAAACGGCCGCGGCGTCTACTCCTTCTGTATGTGCCCCGGCGGCTATGTGGTCAACGCGTCCTCGGAGCCGGGAAGGCTTGCAGTCAACGGCATGAGCTATCACAGCAGGGAGGGAGTGAATGCAAACAGCGCTCTGATTGTGACCGTTACGGCGGATGATTTCCCGGAGGCCACGGCCATGGGGGGAATCGCCTTCCAGAGGCAGCTGGAAGAGGCGGCCTTCAGGGCCGGAGGCGGAAATATTCCGGTACAGCTTTACGGCGATTTCAGGGACGGCAGGGTAAGCCGATCTTTTGGGGATGTAGAGCCGGCCTTTATGGGAGGAACCGCCTTTGCAGACCTCAATCAGGTGCTTCCTGCCGCCCTCTGTGCCTCCTTCAGGGAGGGCATGGAGGCCTTCGGAAAAATGATCCGCGGCTTTGACCGGCCGGACGCTATTCTGGCAGGCGTAGAGAGCAGAACCTCCTCCCCGCTGCGCATCGGCAGAGGAGAAACTCTGGAGGGAAGCATTGGAGGGCTCTATCCCTGCGGGGAGGGGGCCGGATATGCGGGAGGCATCACTTCGGCGGCTATGGACGGAATTAAGGTGGCGGAAGCCATTGTCAGGCGCTTTCAGAGGCCGGAGAACTGATGAGCTCTGAAAAAGAATTTGACGAACCGCGCCGTTTGGTGTAAACTTTCAGAAAATGCTTCGGCATATTTCGAAACGCAGGATGGAGCAGCGCAGAAAGGGGATAAGAGGATGACGGCAGAGAGAGAAGCACTGAGAGAGAAAAAGAGGATTGTAATTAAGATTGGATCATCGTCTCTGACGCACCCGGAGACTGGAGATCTGAACCTTCAGAAAATTGAAAAGCTGGTTCGGGTAATCAGTGATCTGCGGGGACAGGGAAAGGAGGTAGTTCTGGTTTCCTCAGGTGCGATTGCAGCGGGACGGCAGGCCCTGGGTTTTACGGAGCGGCCAAGGAAGATTTCTGAAAAGCAGGCCTTTGCGGCTGTGGGTCAGGCCAGGCTGATGATGGTTTATCAGAAGCTCTTCGCCGAGTACAACCAGACGGCAGCTCAGATCCTTATGACGAAGAACACCATGACCAACGAGGAATCCCGCTTTAACGCGAGAAATACGTTTGACGAGCTTTTAAAGCTGGGGACTGTGCCGATTGTCAATGAGAATGACACGGTATCCACCTATGAGATTCAGTTCGGAGACAACGACCGCCTATCAGCCCTTGTTTCGGCGCTGATAGGAGCTGATGTTCTCCTTCTTCTGTCTGATATTGACGGACTTTACACAGACGATCCCAACAAGAACCCGAAGGCCCAGTTTATTCCGGTCGTGAGGGAGCTGACTCCGGAGCTCTTAGCCATGGGAAAGGGCGCGGGCAGCAGCGTAGGCACCGGAGGAATGTCCGCCAAGCTCATGGCAGCCCAGATTGCCATGGGAAGCGGTTCAGACATGGTGATTGCCAATGCGCAGCGCCTGGATGTGATCTATGAGATCCTGGGCGGAGAAGACAGGGGAACTCTGTTTGTAGAAAAAAAGGATGAAAATTTCAGCCTGAGTGACTACCTGGAAAACCGGTAACAGGCGGAAGAAAAAAGATAAAATGCAATAACAGCAGGAGATGACAAAGATGAATCAGGAAAAAATAGACAGGATTAATGCCCTCTACCACAAAAGCCAGTCTGTAGGGCTTTCACCGGAGGAGCAGGAGGAGCAGGCCGCTCTGAGAAAAGAGTATATAGAGGCGATTCGGAAAAATCTTCGCGGAACCTTAAACAGCATTCAGGTTAAGGAAAAGGACGGAAGCATCACCGATCTCGGCAGGAAATACGGAAATGTGGGAACGGTAAAGAGCTGAGAAAACGGGAAAAGAACACAGGGAAAGGCTATGGAAAGACGGAAACTATCTGTTCACCTGCCCGCTCTTTCAGGGCCTTCAAAGGGGGAACTGCGAAGCAGGATACTGTCTGCCCGGAAAGCACTGAACGGGGAGGAGCGCCTTGTCTGGGACAGCAGGATCCGGGAGCGCCTGTTGGCTCTGCCGGAGATTCTGGAGGCAGATACCGTATACTGCTATGCGGATGTAAGGAATGAAGCGGGCACTGAGCTTCTCATCAGAGACCTCCTTTCAAGGGGAGTCCGCGTGGCGCTTCCGAGAGTGGAAGGGAAGGAAATGTTCTTTTACTATATCGGGGGGCCTGATGATATAGAGCCTGGCTTTATGAATATCCCGGAACCGGGCCCTGCCTGCCGTCCGGCAGAGACGCAGACTGCGCCGGTTATTGTTCCGGGACTTGTTTTTGGAAGAAATTTTTTCAGGATTGGCTATGGCGGAGGCTTCTACGACCGGTTTTTCGAGAGGGAGCCTGTGCACTGGAAGGCAGCCATCTGCTATGAGTTTCAGCTGACAGATGCGGTTTTATCCGAGGAACACGATGTGAGGATGGACTGCATCGTCACACCGGACAGATGCCTGAAAAGAAAATAGGGGGACGGAAAGAGAAAGGAGAGGCAAAGGATGCTGATTGAAACTGGAAAGAAGGCAAAGGCGGCCGCGAGGCTTTTAAATAATCTGGGCTCAACGGAAAAAAACAGAGGACTTCTGGCGGCGGCCCAGTCTCTTTTGGAGGGAGAGGAGGAGATCCTTGCGGCCAACCAGGACGATGTGATCCGCGCGGCGGAAAACGGTATGAGCCAGGGCCTGATCGATCGTCTGGAACTGAATCCGGCCCGCCTGTCGGCTATGGTGGAGGGAATCCGCCAGATTGCAGGGCTGGAGGATCCAATCGGGGAGGTAATCTCCATGAAGCCCCGCCCAAACGGACTTTTAATCGGACAGAAGAGAGTTCCCCTGGGCGTTGTGGGAATCATCTATGAGGCGAGGCCGAATGTGACGGCCGATGCCTTCGGACTGTGCTTTAAGACGGGAAACGCTGTGATCCTCAAAGGCGGCAGTGATGCCCTCTGTTCCAACCAGGCCATCGTAAAATGGCTGAGAAAGGGACTTTCAGAGGCCGGACTTCCCGCGGACGCGGTTCAGCTTATCACAGACACCGACAGGGAGGTCACAAGGCAGTTTATGCGTCTGAATGAGTATGTGGACGTCCTGATTCCCAGAGGCGGGGCAGGATTAATACGGACTGTGGTGGAGAACAGCACGGTTCCTGTTATCGAGACCGGGACGGGCAACTGCCACATCTATGTGGATGAGAGTGCGGATCTTAATATGGCTCTGGATATTATTTTTAATGCAAAGACACAGCGGATCGGCGTGTGCAACGCCTGCGAGTCGCTGGTGGTACACAAGGGGATCGCAGAGGAGTTTCTGCCGAGGCTGAAGGAGAGGCTGGACAGGAAGCAGGTAGAAATCCGGGCAGACCGGGAGGCCAGGGCCATTATGCCGGAGTGGAAGGAGGCTGAGCCGGAGGACTGGGGCAGGGAGTATCTGGATTACATCCTCTCTCTGAAGCTGGTAGATTCCTTAGACGAGGCCATTGAACACATCAACACGTATAATACAGGACACTCTGAAGCGATTGTCACAAGGGACTATGAACATGCTCAGCGGTTTTTAAATGAGATCGATGCGGCGGCCGTGTATGTGAATGCCTCCACCCGGTTTACGGACGGCTTTGAATTCGGCTTTGGAGCAGAGATTGGAATCAGCACCCAGAAGCTCCACGCCAGAGGGCCCATGGGGCTTAAGGAACTTACGACGACAAAGTATATCATCTACGGGAACGGACAGATCAGGGAGTAGGAACAAAAAACGGGAGACAGACGATCAGAAATCGGAACAGTATTTGAAACGGCCGGAGCGCTTCTGCCTTTGCAAAAAAGGCAGAAAGGATTACCGGCCGTTTTGCTGTCTTTTTGCAAAGGAACAGCCGATCTGTTATAATTCTGTAAGAAATTAACAGATTTTTTGGTATTTCCATTGGCAGGCATTTATGTTATAATCTGTAGATGCTGGCCAGGTCTGGAGGAAAACGTCCATTCTGCTGCCAGGACGCCCCAGGATAAGGGGCGGAACTTTGATACGGAAAGGAACCTGTGAATGGATTTAAAAAATATAACATACACGGAGGGATGGAACCTTGCCCCGTCTGCGGAGCCGGAGCGCCAGAATTATTTTATGGAGCGCTGCCGGGAGGCTGTGGAAGCCTGGAAGGCGGAGGAGGGAAAGGAAGCTGTCACCTTCCACATTGAGACTTTCGGCTGCCAGATGAACGCTCACGATTCAGAAAAGCTGGAGGGGATTCTTCTGGAGGCGGGCTTTGTAAAGACAGATACGGAGGAGGCCGATCTGGTCCTCTATAATACCTGTACAGTCCGCGAAAATGCAAATCAGAGGGTATATGGCCGTCTGGGCTATCTGAACAGCCTGAAAAAGAAAAATCCCCGCATGCTCATCGGCCTTTGCGGCTGCATGATGCAGGAAGATCAGGTGGTTGAAAAAATCAAGAAGACGTACCGCTTTGTGGATGTGATTTTCGGAACCTACAATATCTACAAGCTGGCAGAGCTTCTGTTTGCCCGCCTGCACACGGGAAAGATGGTTATCGACATCTGGAAGGATACAGACAAGATTGTGGAGGATCTTCCCAGCGAGAGAAAATATCCGTTTAAATCGGGAGTCAACATCATGTTCGGCTGCAACAACTTCTGCAGCTACTGTATTGTTCCCTATGTGAGAGGCAGGGAGCGCAGCAGAAGGCCGGAGGATATCATAAAGGAGATTGAAGGCCTGGTGGCAGACGGCGTGGTGGAGGTGATGCTCCTTGGCCAGAATGTGAATTCCTACGGGAAGAATCTGCCGGAGCCCATTACCTTTGCAGAGCTTCTGCGCCGGGTGGAGCAGATCGAGGGGCTTGAGCGAATCCGCTTTATGACGTCCCATCCCAAGGATCTGTCAGATGAGCTGATAGAGGTGATGCGTGATTCCAAAAAGATCTGCCGCCACCTTCATCTGCCGCTTCAGTCGGGCAGCAGCCGGATCCTGGGACAGATGAACCGGCGATACACAAAGGAGCAGTATCTGGCGCTGGCAGAAAAGATTAAGACAGCTATCCCTGACATCTCCCTGACCACGGATATTATTGTGGGATTTCCCGGGGAAACGAAAGAGGACTTCGAGGAAACCCTGGATGTGGTGAGAAAGGTGCGCTATGACAGCGCCTTTACCTTCATCTACTCAAAGCGCACGGGAACTCCGGCGGCAGTGATGGAAAACCAGGTGCCGGAGGACGTGATTAAGGAGCGGTTTGACCGTCTGTTAAGTGAGGTGCAGAGAATCTCAAATGAGATCAGCGGAAGGGATGTCCACACCGTTCAGAAAGTTCTCGTGGAGGAGCCTGACACCCACGCGGAAGGGATGGTGACCGGAAGACTGTCCAACAACATTACTGTCCATTTTGAGGGCAGCAGGGAGCTGATTGGAAAAATCGTGGATGTCTATTTGGAAGAATCAAAGGGTTTTTATTATATGGGAAAATTATGTAACCGTTAAGGAGGATATACATATGAAAAAGCGAAACTTAAGAGCCGCCGCGCTTCTTCTGGCAGCAGCCATGACAGTAGGGGGAGGAAGCACAGCCTTTGCCGCAGAGGAGACTGCTACCGGTCCAGGACTGGAAATCGAGCAGAAAGAGCAGCAGAATCAGGGTGCGCCGTCGGGAGCAGAGGAAGGCGGCCAGAATGCCGGCGGACAGGGTGCAGAAACTCCTGCCGAACAGGGGCAGACGGGGACAGACGGGACGGCACCTTCCGATACGGGCCAAGAGACGCAGCAGGAGGAGCAGGCCTCCACAGCCCCCTATGTCAGCGTATCCTACACTCAGGGAGTGGGCACAGAGGTGACAAACCTGTCCATGACCCTCAATAACTACAACGGAATCGGCGGGGTATCCTACCGCCCATATGTAAACAACGGCGGATTTATCTGGTGGAATCACGACGGAGGCCCCTCCGGCGGCACAGAGGCTTCTACTTACGTGGAGGCCGTCGAGATTGTCCTCACCGGAGACGCAGAGAGAGACTATGATATTTACTACTGCGTTACTTCCAGCGGACAGGGAAAGATGGGCTGGGCCAAGAACGGGGAGATAGCGGGTACCAGCAATCTGGGCGAGCACCTGGTCAGCATTGAGGTGATGCTTGTGCCGAAGGGACAGCCGGGACCTGTCTCCGTTGCAGGCCGTTACTTAAATGAACTGACTAATTACATCAGGATTGCGCCTGAGGGCAGCACGATGACAAACCAGGACGGAACGCCGTACAATGGCTGGGTTTCCTACGACCATGAAAAGTTCTACTTTAAGGATGGAAAATCAGTTTCCGGCTGGCAGTATATCGACGGCCTGAAATTCTACTTTGAGCCGTCCGGCCGTCTGGTGCAGGATGTGGACAGCCTGATCGGCAAGCAGAGCAGCTATGTGATCAAGGTAAATAAAGCGCTCAACTGCTCTACCATCTATGCAAAGGATGGAGACAACGGCTATATTATCCCGGTTAAGGCTATGCTGACCTCTGTGGGCGATGACACGCCGCTTGGAACCTTCAAGACACCGGAGAAGTACAGATGGAGACTTATGGTAAATGACACCTACACTCAGTGGGCTACAAGAATTACCCAGGGCTTCCTGTTCCACTCCATCACCTATGCGGAGCCGGATATTTACAAGCTCAACACAGAAGGATACAATGGGCTGGGCGTTTCCCGTTCTCTGGGATGCGTGCGCCTGACCTGCGAAAATGCCAAGTGGGTGTATGACAACTGCGCACTTGGAACTACAGTTGAGATTTACGAGGATTCAAATGTGGCTTCTCCATTTGACAAGCCGGATCTGATTCCTATCTCAAACAGCCAGAACTGGGATCCGACGGACCCGTCCATTCAGCGCTAGCCCATCTGTGCGGAAGATTAGACAGAGAAACCATAAAGAGAATGAAATAAGAAAAGCTGCGGCCCGGCCTCCCTGTAAGGGACGGCCGGGCGGCGGCCGTTATACTATAGAGAAGATAGAAGAGAGGACAGACAGTGGCACAATTATCACCAATGATGACTCATTATCTGGAAACGAAAAAACAGTATCCCGACTGCATCCTTTTTTACAGGCTGGGCGATTTCTACGAGATGTTCTTCGAGGACGCCAAGACGGCCTCAAGGGAGCTTGAGATCACCCTGACCGGCAAGGAGTGCGGTCTGGAGGAGCGCGCCCCCATGTGCGGAGTTCCCTATCACGCGGTGGAAAGCTACCTGAACAAGCTGGTGCAGAAGGGGTATAAGGTGGCCATCGCCGAGCAGATGGAGGATCCAAAGACAGCCAAAGGCCTTGTAAAGCGGGAGGTTATCCGCGTGGTGACGCCCGGAACGATCACGAATTCCCAGGCCCTTGAGGAGTCAAAGAATAATTACCTGATGGGAATTGTGTATATGGACGGGATGTTCGGCATCTCATCTGTTGACATCAGTACAGGAGATTATCTGGTGACAGAGGTAAAGTCGGAGCGGACGCTTCTCGACGAGATATTCAAGTTTGCCCCGTCGGAGATTATCTGCAATGAAGCGTTTTATATGTCCGGTGTCGACCTGGAGGAGCTGAAGAACCGCCTGCATGTGGTGGTGACGGCCCTGGAAAACAGGTTCTTTTCTGATGATTCCTGCCGGAGACTCCTCAGAGAGCACTTCCATGTAAACCACCTGGACGGACTGGGGCTTTCCGAGTACGAGGCCGGGACTATCGCAGCCGGAGCCGTGCTCTCCTATCTCTATGAAACCCAGAAGAGCACCCTCGATCATCTGACTGCCATCACACCTTACACCACAGGGCAGTATATGATGCTTGACACCTCCACCAGAAGAAATCTGGAGCTGACGGAGACCCTCCGGGAGAAGCAGAAGAGAGGGACGCTGCTCTGGGTGCTGGATAAGACGAAGACGGCCATGGGGGCCAGGATGCTGCGCTCCTTCGTGGAGCAGCCGCTGATTGACAGGGAAGGAATCCTTGCAAGGCAGAATGCCATTGAGGAGCTGAATATGAATTATATTTCCAGGGAGGAGATGGCAGAGTACCTGAACGCCATTTACGACCTGGAACGGCTGATTGGCCGGATCAGCTACAAGACGGCCAACCCGAGGGACCTGATTGCCTTTAAAAATTCCCTTGCCATGCTGCCGCACATCAAGAAAATTTTAGGGGAGTTTGGAGCAGACCTGCTGCGGGAGGTGGATTCCGGCATGGACACCCTGGAGGAGCTGACGGCGCTGATTGAACATGCAATTGTGGACGATCCGCCGATCTCTGTCCGGGATGGAGGCATCATCAAGGACGGCTACAGCGAGGAGGCTGACCGCCTGCGCCATGCCAAGACAGAGGGGAAGGACTGGCTGGCTGCTCTGGAGGCCGAGGAGAGGGAGAAGACGGGAATTAAAAATCTGAAAATCAAGTTCAACAAGGTGTTCGGCTACTATTTCGAGGTGACGAACTCCTTTAAGGACCAGGTGCCTGACTACTTTGTGCGCCGGCAGACCCTCACCAATGCGGAGCGCTTTACCACAGACCGGCTGAAGGAGCTGGAAGGGACCATTCTGGGAGCGGAAGACAGGCTGTTTTCCCTGGAATACGATCTGTTCTGCCAGGTCAGGGACACGGCAGGAGCCCAGGTGGAAAAGATTCAGCAGACGGCCAAGGCCATCGCCCTTCTGGATGTGCTGATCTCTCTGTCCACAGTGGCCACCAGGCATAATTATGTGAAGCCAAAGATCAATGAGAGGGGAGTCATCCACATTAAGAACGGCCGCCATCCGGTGGTGGAGCAGATGATGCGGGATGACATGTTTGTGTCCAATGACACCTATCTGGACAACGGGAAGAACCGCATTTCCATTATCACCGGGCCGAATATGGCCGGAAAGTCCACCTATATGAGGCAGACTGCTCTGATCACACTGATGGCTCAGATTGGCAGCTTTGTGCCTGCAGACGAGGCCAACATCGGTCTCTGCGACCGGATTTTCACCAGAGTCGGAGCCTCAGACGATCTGGCTTCGGGACAGAGTACCTTTATGGTGGAGATGACGGAAGTGGCCAACATCCTCCGCAATGCCACGAGAAACAGCCTTCTGATCCTGGATGAGATCGGAAGGGGAACCAGCACCTTCGACGGCCTGTCCATCGCCTGGGCGGTGGTGGAGTATATCAGCAACACGAAGACGCTGGGTGCCAAGACACTGTTCGCCACCCACTACCATGAGCTGACGGAGCTGGAGGGCGCCATAAGCGGCGTCAACAATTACTGCATCGCAGTGAAGGAGCAGGGGGACAATATTGTGTTCCTGCGAAAGATCGTAAAGGGAGGGGCAGACAAGAGCTACGGCATCCAGGTGGCCAAGCTGGCCGGTGTTCCGGAACAGGTGATCACAAGGGCCAAGGAGCTGGTGGAGGAGCTGTCTGACGCGGATATTACGGCGAGGGCCAAGGAGATTGCGTCCGGCAGCCGTACCGTACAGCCGAAAAAGAGCGTGGAGAGGCCGGACGAAGTGGATCTTCAGCAGATGTCCATCTTTGACACCGTGCGGGAGGAGGATATCATCAGGGAGCTGATGGAGATCGATATCAGCCGCCTGTCTCCGGTGGAGGCTCTGGTGACTCTTGACAAGTTCCAGTCACGGCTTAAAAACCGATGGGAAGCAGATAAATAGGCAGGAGGCCGGCGGCCGGCCGTCTGTCAGTTGCGAGCAAGGAGGAAGAGGGATTGGCAAATATCAGGGTACTTGACCAGAATACGATCAACCAGATTGCGGCGGGAGAGGTGATTGAGCGGCCTGCCTCTGTGGTGAAGGAGCTTTTGGAAAACGCCATTGACGCCAGGGCTACGGCGGTGACCATTGAAATCAAGGAAGGGGGAATCGGCCTGATCCGGGTGACAGACAACGGCTGCGGCATTCCAAGGGAGGAGATTCCCACCGCCTTTCTGCGCCACGCCACCAGCAAAATCAGGACGGTGGAGGATCTGTTTACCGTGGCCTCCCTGGGCTTTCGGGGCGAGGCGCTGTCCAGCATCGCCTCCGTGGCTCAGGTGGAGCTGATCACGAAGACAGAGGACAGCATGTCCGGGACAAGGTACTGCATCGACGGAGGGGAGGAGAAGAGCATTGAGGAGGTGGGGGCACCGGAGGGAACAACCTTTTTGGTGAGAAACCTTTTCTACAATACGCCGGCCAGAAGGAAGTTTTTAAAAACGCCGGCCACGGAAGGGGCCCACATTGCGGATCTGGTGGAGAAGATTTCCCTCTCCCACCCGGAGGTTTCCATCCGTTTTATCCAGAACGGGCAGAGCCGCCTGCATACCTCGGGAAACCACAGCCTGAGAGACATTATCTATACCATCTACGGAAGGGAGATCGCCTCAAATCTACTCCCTGTGGATATGGGGGAGGATCCGGTGCGTGTGACAGGCTTTATCGGAAAGCCGCTGATTGCCAGGGGAAACAGAAATTTTGAAAATTATTTTATCAACGGCAGGTACATTAAGAGCAGCCTCATAAACAAGGCCATCGAGGATGCCTATAAGCCGTTTATGATGCAGCATAAGTATCCTTTTACCATGCTGCATTTTGCCATCGAGTCCTCCTTCCTGGATGTCAACGTACATCCGGCCAAAATGGAGCTTCGCTTCCGCGACGGGGAGATGATCTACAAAATGGTCTACCACACGGTGTCTATGGCCCTGGCAGGAAGGGAGCTGATCCCGGAGGTAGGGATTGGCTCTGAGAGGACAGAGAGGGGAGAGAACAGGTCGCAGGAGCTGTCCGGGAAGACCGGTTCAGGTCCGGCAGGATACGGAGAAAACCGTCCGGCTCTGAAGCCGGTGCGCTTTGACCGGCCGGAGCCCTTTGAGAGGAAGAGAAAGGCCCTTCTCTCTCCGGAAATTCCAATAGAAAGGGAAGCGCTCCGGCAGGACAGTCAGCCGGATAAAAACCCAGGGACAGAGTCTGGAGGGCCCGCAAGGGAAGATGTGCCCCAAAAGGATATGGAAAAAAATACGGAAAAGAATATGGAAAGGGATACAGAAAAGGCACGGCCCCTTCCGGGAAGCGGACTTCTCAGGGAAAATACTTCAGCATACGGTTCTCACCTTTCAGAGGCAGGAAAAGGCCCCGGGATGGGAATGATCCATGCTCCTGCAAAAGAGCAGGAATCGCTTGGGGTGCGTTCCCCGGGGGCTTCTGATGAGGATGAAAGCGGGAGAGCTGCCAGGGTGCAGGCTGCTAAGGCTAAGGGGCAGCAGGATGGGCAGGACGGCGGAGGGAATCCGGAAGTCTCAGGGCAGCCGGAGCAGCTCAGCCTGTTTGAGCCTAAGCTTCTGAGCCGGGAGGCCAGGGAGGAACACCGGATCATCGGCCAGCTGTTTGACACCTACTGGCTGGTAGAGTACAGGGACAGCCTGTATATTATCGACCAGCATGCGGCCCACGAGAAGGTTCTGTACGAAAAGACAGTGGCTTCTCTGAAGAGCCGGGAATACACCTCCCAGATGATTAACCCTCCTATCATTCTCACCCTGAACAGCAGTGAGAAACTCCTCTTAGAAAAATATATGGAGCATTTTACGGGAATCGGCTTTGAGATAGAACCCTTTGGCGGCAGGGAGTATGCAGTGCGGGCGGTCCCTGCAAACCTCTTTTCCATCGCCAAAAAGGAGCTTCTCATGGAGATGATAGACGGACTGTCTGACGAGATGGACAGGGGAAATTCCGATCTGCTCAATGAGAAGATCGCCAGCATGAGCTGCAAGGCGGCTGTCAAGGGAAACCACCGTTTATCTGAGGCGGAGGCCAGGGCCCTGATCGACGAGCTTCTGGAGCTGGAAAATCCCTATGCCTGCCCTCACGGCCGGCCCACGATCATCTCTATGAGCCGCTATGAGCTGGAAAAGAAATTTAAGCGGATAGTATAGGGTATTGAGTGAGACAGTGAATGAGCCTGCCTGCGGCGCAGGCGGGAAAGGAGATTTAAGACATGGAACAGAAACGTCCTCTTATTATTATCACAGGTCCTACGGCGTCGGGAAAGACGGCTCTCTCCATTGAGCTGGCCAAGAGAATCGGGGGAGAGATTATAAGCGCAGATTCCATGCAGGTCTACCGCCATATGGACATCGGATCCGCCAAAGTGACAGAGGAGGAGATGGATGGAGTTCCCCATCATCTGATCGATGTGCTGGAGCCGTCGGAGGACTTCAATGTAGTGAAGTTTCAGTCCATGGCGAAAAAGGCCATGGAAGAAATTTACAGCCGCGGGCATATTCCTATTGTGGCAGGAGGAACCGGATTTTACATTCAGGCTCTCCTCTATGACATCGACTTCACAGAGACAGACGAGAGCACAGAAATCAGGAGAGAGCTGGAGCAGACCGCCAGGGAGAAGGGACCCAGGGCTCTCCATGAACTGCTGCGGGAGGTGGATCCCGAGTCTGCAGATGCGATACATGAAAATAATGTAAAAAGGGTGATCCGGGCCATCGAATTTTATCGGCAGACCGGGCGGAAGATCTCGGAACACAACAGGGAAGAAAGGCAAAAGTTTTCGCCCTATGAGTTTTTATATTATGTAATTGACCTGCCCCGCCCAGTTCTCTACAGCCGGATCGACGAGCGGGTAAGCCGGATGCTTGAAGCAGGACTGGTGGAGGAAGTAAAAACTCTCAGAGACATGGGCTATACCAGGGATATGGTTTCCATGCAGGGACTGGGGTACAAGGAAATTCTGGACTATCTGAACGGAGAGTGCTCTCTTGACGAGGCCGTTTATATTATAAAGCGGGATACCCGCCACTTCGCCAAACGGCAGATTACCTGGTTTAAGAGAGAGAGAGACGTGAGATGGCTGAATCTGGAGGCCTTTGGAAACGACAGGGAGCGAATGCTTAAAGCGGTGCTTGACGACTGCCGCAGGACCTTTCCACACAGGCAGATCCGTTCTGCTGACAGGAAAAATGCTGACAGGAAAAATGAGGAAGGAACAGAGCAGGACAAGGGAAAGATAGAATAAGATAAGGCAGAAAGGAATACAAAATGGAATTAACGGGAATGTATGAAAAACTCGGAATCAGCAGAGAGGTGCTTGAGTTCGGAAAAAAGATAGAGGAGAGCTTAAGAGAGCGGTTCAGGGCGATCGACGAGAATGCGGAGTTTAACCAGCTCAAGGTAATTTCCGCCATGCAGGAGAACAGGCTGAGCGATATCCACTTTTCGGGAACTACGGGATACGGCTACAATGATCTGGGAAGGGAAACGCTGGAAAAGGTATACGCCAGCGTATTCCATACAGAGGATGCTCTGGTGCGCCCGCAGATTACCTGCGGAACCCATGCTCTTTACACTGCGCTGGCAGGAAACCTTCGCCCAGGCGATGAGCTGCTCTCCCCTGTGGGAAAGCCCTACGACACCCTGGAGGAAGTAATTGGGATCAGAAAATCCAACGGCTCTCTCCGGGAATACGGCATCACCTACAGACAGGTAGATCTCCTGCCGGACGGCAGCTTTGACTTTGAGGGCATCCGTGAGGCCATAAATGACAGGACGAAGCTGGTGACCATCCAGCGCTCCAAGGGATATGCGACCAGACCCACGCTGTCTGTAGCCCGCATCGGGGAGCTGATCTCTTTTGTGAAGAGCATAAAGCCGGATGTTATCTGTATGGTTGACAACTGCTATGGAGAGTTTGTGGAGACCATCGAGCCCAGTGATGTGGGAGCAGACATGGTGGTAGGCTCTCTGATCAAAAATCCAGGAGGCGGCCTGGCTCCTATCGGCGGCTATATTGCGGGTACGAAGGAGTGTGTTGAGAATGCCTCCTACCGTCTGGGGGCACCTGGACTTGGAAGAGAGGTTGGGGCCAGCCTCGGCGTGAACCAGTCTCTGTTCCAGGGACTCTTCCTGGCTCCGACTGTTACTGCAGGCGCTCTCAAGGGGGCAATTTTTGCTGCGGCCATCTACGAGAAGCTGGGCTTTGACGTGGTTCCAAACAGCACTGAGTCCCGTCATGACATTATCCAGGCAGTTACCTTCGGAAAGCCGGAGGGCGTGATCGCCTTCTGTGAGGGCATCCAGGCGGCAGCTCCTGTGGACAGCTTTGTGACGCCGGAGCCGTGGGATATGCCGGGATATGATTCCCAGGTAATTATGGCTGCCGGAGCCTTTATCCAGGGCTCTTCCATCGAACTTTCCGCAGACGGCCCCATTAAGCCGCCGTATTCCGTATTCTTCCAGGGCGGTCTGACCTGGTACCATGCAAAGCTGGGAATCCTCATGTCACTTCAGAGGCTGATTGACGCAGGAATTACGACAATTTAGCGGGAGAATCGGGAAAATTTTTCCACTTTTTTAAGAAATGTTTTAGAAAAAAATAGAAATTCTCATATATACACACCGCAGTGATTATGTTAAAATAGGTGGGATAGAGATGCTGTTTCGTCCGGCCGCTGTATCTGCGGTGTGTACGTGTGCAGGAGGCTTATCTATGGGCAGAGCGAAAAATTTTTGGATTCTTCTTTTACTTTTAATGGCGGGGATTGTGCTGGGAGGCTTTATCGGTGAGGTGGCGTCCGGCTTTCCTGCCCTTGCCTGGCTGAATTTCGGGGAATCCTTTGGAGTGAAGGAGCCGATTGTGCTGAACTTCGGCATCCTTGTCATCACCTTCGGCCTTACGATCCGCATTACCATGGCCAGCATCATTGGCGTAGCAGTCGCCATCATAGCCTACCGTCTGCTTTGACGGGAGGCATTCTGTCAGTCCCGTTGTACCTGGAGAGGCACGAGCAGAAAGGAGTGGCAGATATGGACTATCAAACCATGAAAGAAATTCCGGGGCCGGACAGGCCCTATGAGAGATGTGAGCGTCTGGGGCCTGAAGCTCTGACAGACGCGGAACTTCTCTCTATTATTATCCGCACAGGAGCCAGAGGAGAGCATTCCCTCTCTCTGGCCCAGAGAATTCTAGCCTTAAATGAACCCCAGGGGATTTTAGGGCTCCTGCACCTGACGCTGCCGGAGCTTACGGCGGTGAAGGGAATCGGCAGGGTGAAGGGGCTTCAGCTTCTGTGCATCGGCGAGCTTTCCAGGCGCATCTGGAAAACCCTTGCGCAGAAAGAAATCAAGTCTTTTGACGGCCCGGAATCCATCGCCGCCTTCTATATGGAAGATATGCGCCATATGGAACAGGAAGAGCTTCATCTTATGATGTTTAATACGAAAAATATGCTGATACGGGAATCGTGCCTGTTTCGCGGGACAGTCAATGCCTCTGTGGCCTCAGCCAGAGAAATTTTCATTGAGGCCCTGCGGTATCATGCTGTCCGTCTGGCCCTTGTCCACAATCATCCGAGCGGGGATCCGTCCCCCAGCGGGGAGGACATCAGACTGACACGCCAGGTGGCCCAGGCAGGGGAACTTCTGGGAGTTACCCTGCTTGATCATGTCATTATCGGGGACAATTCCTACTTCAGCTTTAAAGAACGGGGAATTATATAAAATATGAAGAACAGCAAGTATATTCTGGCGGGACTGTCTTTATTCTGTATTGTGCTGATCGCCGTCACATCCATCAACAACAGCATTCTGGCTCCTCTGAGAACCGGTGTGGGCTATGTGCTGGTTCCCTTCCAGTCGGGAGTCAACGCCGTCGGGACAAGCCTTTACAACGGTATCAGGGATCTTTCCACGCTGCGGGAGGCTCAGGCAGAAAATGAGGATCTGAAAAACCGCGTGGCAGAGCTTACAGAGGAAAACAACAGGCTCCAGGCTGAACAGTATGAGCTGGAAAGGCTGAGAGAGCTCTATGAGCTTGACCAGGACTATATGCAGTATGAAAAAGTAGCGGCCAGAGTAATCGCCAAGGATTCAGGAAACTGGTTTCAGATATTCCGGATTAACAAAGGAGCCGACGACGGGATCAGGGAGAATATGAATGTGATCGCCGGAGGCGGCCTGGTGGGCATTGTCACCGACGTTGGCGCCAATTACGCCACTGTCCGCTCTATCATTGATGATTCCAGCCGCGTCAGCTGCATGTCCATGCGCTCCGGAGACAACTGCATCGTCAGCGGAGATCTGACGCTTTATAAAGAAGGGCTTCTCGGTCTTGACCACGTAAAGAAGGAAGCTGATATTCAGGAGGGCGATAAAATTGTCACATCCAATATCAGCGATGTGTTCCTGCCGGGAATCCTGGTGGGCTACGCCAAGGAGCTTACCACTGATTCCAACAATGTGACAAAATCGGGAGAGATTGTACCGGTAGCCCAGTTCGACAATCTCCAGGAGGTGCTTGTCATCACACAGCTCAAGGACGGCGGTGAGGAGTAATATGAGCAGAAACAGCATAAGGAAAATTTTAATCAATATTATCCTTCTGATCCTGGCCTTTACCATCCAGATCTGTGTGTTCCCTCAGATTGGTTTTCTGTCGGCGGCGCCGAACCTGCTTCTGATTCTGGTATTTACCAATGGGTTTATTGACGGAAAGGGAGCCGGTATCTGCTATGGCCTGGTGGCAGGGCTGTTCATGGATCTGTTTTACAGCGGCCCCTTTGGCTTCTATACCCTGTTTTTCATCAATGTGGGATATATCAATGGAGTTTTTACAAAATACTACTACGAGGACTACATCACGCTGCCTCTTATTTTAAGCATTACCAATGATCTGGCCTACAACATGTACATCTACGTGTTCCGCTTCCTGATCAGGGCCAGACTGGATTTCCTCTATTATTTTAAGGAGATTATGATTCCCGAGATCATTTTTACCACTGTGACCACACTGCTGGTTTACCGGTTCTTCCTCTTTATAAGCAGAAAGCTGGAAGAGCGGATGCAAAGGAGAGATTCTACCATTGTTTAATGATTTACTTGAATATTTAAAGGAACTGGTAAAAAAGACAGTTACCTCCCGGCTTTTCGTCATCTCCCTGGTGTTCCTGCTGCTGTACGGAATACTGGTTGGGCGCCTGTTTGTGCTTCAGATTGTGCGGGGCGAAGAGTATCAGGCTGAATATATAGAGCTGACCGAAAAGGTAATCAAAACGGACAGCACAAGAGGTAATATCTACGACAGGAACGGCAATGTGCTGGCTTACAATGAGCTGGCCTACAACGTGACTGTGCAGGACATCGGCGCCCTGGAGGACAGCAATGCCTGGAACCTCATGCTCTGGGAGCTGGTGGAAATACTGAACGAACACGGAGAGACAGTGGAGGGCAGCCTGGAAATCGCCGTCGACGCAGAGGGAAATGTATCCTACACATCGGCGTCCGAGGCAGCCAGAAAGCGGTTTCTGCGGGATCTGTACGGACTGAGGAGCGTGGACGAGCTGGACGATCCGGAAGGAGAGCATCCATCGAGTGTCACGGCAGAAGAACTTTTGCGGGGACAGATAGAAACCTACGATCTCGATGAGGTGAAGGATGAAGACGGAAATCCCGTGGAGATTCCTCTCAGCACGGCTGTCCAGATAGTAAACATCCGATACACCATGAGGTTTACCAGCTATCAGAAGTACAATGCGACGACAGTGGCAGAGAATATCAGCGATGAAACCATGGCTGACATCATGGAGCACAAGGCCGATTTGCCAGGCGTGGACATTGAGGAGTCTACCATCCGCGTTTACAATGACGCCATCTACTTTGCCCCTGTCATAGGATACACAGGAAAGGTTACGTCTGACGGCCTGGAGGAACTGAAAAAACAGAGCGACGACTATGAGCTGAATGACGTGGCCGGACGTACGGGAATTGAGGCGTCCATGGAACTGGATCTGAAGGGAAAGAAAGGCTCTCAGACGATCTATGTGGATAACCTGGGAAAGGTAATTGAAACGGCCAATGTGGTGGAGCCGACTGCCGGAAACGATGTCTGGCTGTCCCTTGACCGGGACCTCCAGAAGGGTATCTACCATATTATCGAAAAGCAGCTTGCCGGTATCCTCACGAATGTTATCGTGAACCAGGAGCCGGATCAGATCAACAATGTGGATGCCTCCGAGATCAAGCTGCCTGTCAAGGATGCCTATTTCCAGCTGATAAACAACAATGTGCTCTCCTTTCATGCGTTTGCCTCCGAGGAGGCCTCCGATACAGAGCGGCAGATAAACGCCAAGTTCGAGAGCGCGAAGGCGAGGATAGAAAACGAGCTGAGAAATGAGCTGACCAGCAGTTCGGCAGCTCCCATGAATGCACTGACAGAAGAGATGCAGTCGTATATGCAGTATATCTACACGCTCCTCTCCTCCGACTCAGAGGGGATCATCATGACCTCTGAGATTGACACAAAGAGCGAGGAGTATGAATCCTGGAGAGCAGGAAATATGAGCCTTCGGGATTACCTGTACTATGGAATTGCCAGCAACTGGATTGATACCACAAAGCTCGATATAGAGAGCCGGTATTCCAGCGCGGACGATGTGTACAGTGTTCTGGTGGAGCGCATCTTCGAGCTTCTCCAGGACAACGACGCTTTCTCCAAGAGGATTTACCGGTACCTGATCTACAATGATGTGGTGACAGGAAAAGAGCTCTGCCTTGCCCTCTACGACCAGGGGGTGCTGGCCTACGATGAGGCCCAGGTGGCGGCCCTCAGACAGGGGGATTCCAATTACACCTATTCCTTTATGATGGAAAAAATCAGGAATATTGAGCTCACTCCGGCACAGCTGGCTCTGGATCCCTGCACTGCGTCCTGCGTGGTGACAGATGTTCACACGGGAAAGGTGCTGTCCCTTGTCACCTACCCGGGCTATGACAACAACCGGATTAACAATGTGGATTATTTCGCCCAGGTAAACAGCGATCTCTCAGGTCCGCTGAGAAACAACGCCACCACAACGCTGAAGGCGCCAGGCTCCACCTTTAAGCCGATCACCGCCATTGCGGGGCTTGAGGAGAAAACGATCAATCTTTCTGACATCATTGTGTGTGACGGTGTATACAAGGAAATCAGTATTCCCCTTAAGTGTACAGGCCACCACGGACCTTTGAATGTGGTGGGAGGCATTGCCAACTCCTGCAACGTATTTTTCGGAGAGCTGGCTCACAGGCTTTCCACAGATGCTGCCGGAAATTACAGGCCGGAACAGGGGCTGGAGATTCTGAAAAAATATGCATCCATGTTTGGCCTGGACCATACCTCCGGAATCGAGATTTTCGAGTCAGAGCCTCAGATCAGCGATATGGATCCGGAGCGTTCTGCCATTGGACAGGGCACCCATGCCTTTGCCAATGTACAGCTTGCCCGCTATGTGACAGCCCTTGCCAACAGGGGAAACGTGTTTGAGCTGAGCCTTCTGTCCAAGGAGACAAGCTCAAATGGGGATCTGGTGAAGGAATTTGCGCCTGAAGTCTATCAGCAGTTAGATATTTCCCAGGAAACCTGGGACGCAGTATTCCAGGGAATGAGAGGAGTGGTGACGAGAAGCGCCAGGTTCCAGGATCTTCCTGTGAATATTGCAGGCAAGACAGGTACAGCTCAGGAGGTAAAGACAAGGGGAAACCACGCGTTCTTCATTTCCTTCGGGCCTTATGAGAACCCGGAGATCAGTGTGGCTGTAAACATTCCAAACGGATATACCTCAGCCAACGCAGCCCTTCTTGCCAAGTATGTGTACCGCTATTATTACGGATACATGAGTCTTGACGAGATTATGAGCTCCGGAGCGCTGAATGCTTCCATGGAGAAGATTAACGGAGAATAGGATAAAATGGCGGCGGTTCAGCCAGACGATGGATGCGGAAGGCTGGACCGCTGTACATCTGACAGGATGTCTGCTGCCAGACGAGAAGCTGCTGCAATCAGACAAAACAGATGGGAGATGACGCGGAGGATGCACAGCACAGTAGTGATTAAGGGAAGCCAGGCCGGAATGACGGTTATTTTGGATCCTGACGTTCCGTTTGAAAAACTGTTGGAGGATATTGCAAAAAAATTTAAGGACAGCGCCAGATTCTGGGGAGCTGTCCAGATTACTCTGACTCTGGAAGGCAGAAGGCTTACTCCACGGGAGGAGCTCGCAGTGGTGCAGGCTATCACTGACAATTCCCAGATCGAGATCCTCTGCCTTCTCGATACAGACGCCAACCGGATTGCCCGCTGTGAAAAGGCTCTGACTGAGCGTCTGATGGAGCTGTCCTCCCAGACAGGCCAGTTTTACAAGGGAGACTTGAAGCGGGGAGATGTATTGGAGTCAGAGGCGAGCATTGTGGTGATCGGGGATGTAAATCACGGGGCCAGGGTGATCGCAAAAGGGAATATTGTCATCCTGGGTTCCCTGCACGGAAGTGCCTACGCCGGAGCTGCCGGAAATGCTTCTGCAGTAGTTATGGCTATGGAGATGGTTCCGATGCAGGTGAGGATCGCCGATTTTTCCACCCTCCCGGAAGATAAGGGAAAGAAGCTGGGAAAGGGGCCGGTCATAGCCTCTGCCCAGGATGACAGTATCATTGTCAGACCAATTAGAAAAAGTTTCTTAAATTACTTAAATTTTATTTAATGCTGGAAACTTTGGCAATTTTGGGGTAAAATATAGATGTAAACTGAATACAGGAGGATATAAAGCCATGAGTGAAGTCATTGTGATTACCTCGGGAAAAGGCGGTGTAGGCAAGACGACCACCTCCGCAAATGTGGGAACAGGCCTTGCCATGCTGGGAAAGCGGGTAGTGCTGATTGATACAGATATCGGCCTTCGCAACCTGGACGTGGTGATGGGACTGGAAAACCGCATTGTCTACAATCTCGTAGACGTGGTGGAGGGAAACTGTCGGATGAAGCAGGCACTGATAAAAGACAAAAGATATCCTAACCTGTTTTTACTGCCGTCTGCCCAGACGCGGGACAAGTCGTCCGTGAATCCTGGACAGATGGTAAAGCTGGTCAGCTCCCTGAGAGGAGAGTTTGACTACATACTGCTTGACTGCCCGGCCGGCATTGAACAGGGCTTTAAAAATGCCGTTGCAGGTGCAGACAGGGCCATCGTGGTGACAACACCCGAGGTGTCCGCTATCCGTGACGCAGACCGGATTATCGGTCTTCTGGAGGCGGACGAGATGAAACGCATCGATCTGGTTATCAACCGAATACGCATGGACATGGTGCGCAGAGGCGATATGATGTCAGTGGACGATGTGATGGACATTCTCTCGGTGCCTGTAATCGGAACCATCCCGGACGACGAGGACATTGTGATTTCCACCAATCAGGGGGAACCTTTGGCCGGGACGAACAGCTTCGCCGGACAGGCATATTTAAACATCTGCAAGAGAATACTGGGAGAATCGGTACCATTCCTGAACTTCGACAACAGCCGGAATCTCTGGTCCAAAATTACCTGCCTGCTTAAGCGGGCGTAAGGAGGGCTGACTGGATGATCATTTTCAGGCTGCTTGGCAGAAGCAATTCAGGTGAAATAGCGAGAAAGCGTCTGAAGCTTCTTCTGGTGTCTGACCGGGCAGGCTGCTCTCCCGAAATTTTGGAGATGATACGCACAGACCTGCTCCATGCTGTATCCAGATACATGGAAGTGAAGGAGGAGGACGTCACTGTACAGATGATGAGAACCTTGCCGGACGGTAGGAATGTTCCGGCGCTCTGCGCTACCATACCGGTTCATGACATTAATCAGAACAAGGAAACCTTTACAGCATGATATTCAACTACAATCTGAGAAATTACAACTTCCGCATCGTGCTCTACATGCTTTTTCTGAGCATTGCGGGAATTCTGGTGTTAAGAAGCGCCAGCGGCGGAGATTCATCGGTAGTCGGAAAGCAGATTATGGGCGTGGCGCTTTCGTTCACAGCCTCCATTATCATTTCGTTTATTGACTACCACAAAATCTTCCGGTTCAACATTTTAATCTATGTGGGCTGTGTTGTCCTGTTAATCGCAGTTTTGATTGCAGGCCACAATTCTCACGGAGCAACACGATGGCTGAACATTTTCGGATTTACCGTTCAGCCATCGGAATTTTTGAAAGTAGGACTGATTATTGTTCTCTCCTGGTATGCAGCCAAAAACCAGGAGAGAATCAATAAGCCGTCTGTGCTGGGCACGGCGGTGCTGCTTGTGGCATTTCCCGTGGGACTCGTTCTGGCTCAGCCAAACCTGTCCACCAGCATTGTAATTACGATACCGCTTATTTTTATAATTTACGCTGCAGGATTGAGCTACAAATGGATCGGCGGGGTACTGGCGGTGGGAATTCCTGCCGGCGGGCTGTTCCTTTATCTGGCTCAGTACGGCATTGTACCATTCCTTCATCAGTATCAGGCTCAGCGAATTCTGGCCAAGATTTTCCATGGCAGCGCCCAGTATGTGGACGCAAACAGCCAGCAGGACAAATCCATCATGGCCATCGGCTCCGGACAGCTCTGGGGCAAGGGCCTTAACAATGTGGGCGTCGGTTCTGTAAAAAGCGGAAACTTTGTGGCAGAGGATCAGACAGACTTTATTTTTGCCGTTATCGGTGAGGAGCTGGGATTTGTGGGAAGCATGGTGATTATATCTGTGCTGGCCCTTCTGGTCTTTGAATGCCTGCTTACTGCAAGCCGTGCAAAAGACATGGGCGGACGCCTGGTCTGCATTGGAATTGCGGTTCTCATCGGCTTTCAGGGCTTTGCCAATATTGCCGTAGCCACGGGAATTTTTCCCAACACGGGACTTCCGCTTCCCTTTATCAGTTCCGGCATCAGTTCGCTTTTAAGCATATTTATCGGTATGGGAATTGTACTAAATATTGGACTTCAGAGAAAAAGCAACAATAATTAAGGAGGTAGCTCAGTATGAATATAGGGTTGGTAGCGCATGATTCCAAAAAAAAGCTGATGCAGAATTTCTGTATCGCTTACAGAGGTATTTTAAGCAGGCATTCCCTTTACGCTACAGGAACAACGGGAAGGCTGATTGAGGAGGTTACAAATTTAAACGTATACAAGTATCTTCCGGGACATCTGGGAGGCACCCAGCAGTTAAGCTCACAGATCGAGCACGATCAGATGGATCTCGTAATTTTCCTTCGCGATCCGTCCACGGCCAAATCCCATGAGCCGGATGTAAACAACGTGGTTATGATCTGTGATATGTACAACATTCCCGTTGCCACAAATCTGGCCACAGCGGAGCTCCTGATCAAATCTCTTGAGAGAGGTGATCTGGAATGGCGCGAGATGTACAGATAATTTTTTACAGCAGACAGGTTTTTGCCAGAGCAGGAGTGTAATGACTTGAAGCACTTATTAAAGTCCGATTATAGAAAAAAAAGAGTTAGCCGTCTGTTTGCCCTTATCCTCATCTGCAGTGCCGCAGTTCTCCTTTCAGGCTGTTCAGGCAGCTCGCTGGAGGAGCCGTACTCTTTTGCCGACAGGTCGGGGAATATGGGGGTATCGGAGGGCTCAGCCTCACTGGCCCCGCTATTTGCCTCTGCTCTCTGTGTCGTTGACGGGGAGACAAAAGATGCAGGTACAGAGCTGACTGCTGAGGCTGGAGCGCTGTTTAATATTACAGACGGAACGGTCCTCTACAGCAAAAATGTCTTTGAGGAACTGTATCCTGCCAGTATTACGAAGGTGATGACTGCCATCTTGGCCATTGAAGAAGGAGAGCTTTCCGATGAAGTGACTGTAACCCAGGATGCCGTGATCACAGAAGCTGGGGCTTCTCTTGCAGGGATCAAGCCAGGGGATACGCTGACGATGGAGCAGCTCCTGTATGGTCTTATGATCCCCTCGGGAAATGATGCGGCAAATGCCATAGCAGTACATATGTCAGGCAGCTTGGAATCCTTTGCTGAGCGCATGAATGAGAAGGCCAGGGAGCTGGGAGCCACCCACACTCATTTTAAAAATCCCAATGGACTCACCGATCCGGAGCACTACACCACGGCCTATGATCTCTATCTGATTTTTAACGAGGCTCTCAAATTGCCGAAATTCAGGGAGGTTATCGGAGCGGATTCCTACACGGCATCCTATAGGGATGCAGACGGGAATACGGTTTCAAAGACCTGGAAAGTGGGAAACTGGTATCAGAATGGGGAAGAGAAGGCTCCTCAGGGGGTTACCGTCTTGGGAGGAAAAACAGGAACCACTCAGGCCGCCGGCTACTGTCTGATCATGGCCGAGAGGGACGAAAGCGGCAGGGAATATATATCCGTTGTGCTGAAAGCTGAGAACCGTCAGGGACTTTACGATAACATGACAAATATAATTACTAAAATTGTCGATTAGTGATTGCGTTTTTTAGACATTTATACTATAATTGGAGATATAATAAAAGAGTTTTTATACAAATTAAATAAAGTCCAAGGAGGAGATTTGATATGGTTCAGATTATTGCGGGAAACAAGGGAAAAGGCAAAACAAAATACCTGCTTGATATGGCTAACACAGCAGTAAAGGAATCTACAGGTTCCATCGTCTATCTTGACAAAAGCTCCAAGCATATGTATGAGCTGAACAACAAAATCCGTTTAATCAATGTGAATGAGTACCCCATCACTTCAAGTGAGGGCTTCATCGGCTTCATCTGCGGTATCATTTCACAGGATCATGACTTAGAGCAGATGTACTTTGACAGCTTTCTGAAGCTGGCTTCCTTAGAGGGGGAGAGTATCGAAGAAACCTTTAAGACTTTGCAGGACATCAGCGAAAAATATCATCTTACATTTGTGCTCAGCGTATCTGTTGATGCGGATCATCTGCCGGAGTGCGCAAAATCAAGTGTAGTTGTTTCATTATAAAACATAATAATCAGAAAACAATTTGATAGCATAATTTTTGCTAATTTAGCTCAGAAAAGAAAGTACATGTCATCCGGACAATCCGGGAATATTACAGAATACAGGGTACAAAGGAAAAGGGAGTGCTGCATCGGCAGCACTCCCTTTAGTTGGAATCTGAGGACGTCCGGAGTAAGCATGAATATTCATGTACAGGGACAGGCGGATAATCTGGTCTGAGCCTCAGAGCAGGAGTCTGAGCTGTTGCGGGACAGAGGCTTATTTCCTGAATTGTCTTGAACTTTTTTCCGATTCCTTTTATAATACATAGGGAAAGGAGCACGGTTCATATCATGGCCAAGACAAAAAAGGTAGTACCGTACAGACGACCAAGAAATAACTTTAATATAGGCACATTGATCTTTCTCCTCATATTTATCTACATGGCTTATTCTGTCATCAAATATGTAGGCAGGGATAAGATTCAGTTTTATGAGGTAGTGGAGGGGAGCATTGTCAATGATAAAACATATACGGGTCTGATACTGAGAGATGAAGCGGTGAAAACCGCGGAGCAGTCCGGATATGTCAATTACTACATACGGGAGGGCAAGCGGGCCGCTGCAGGTTCCCGAATCTACTCGCTGGATGAAACGGGAGAGCTGGAGAAATACCTGGAAGAGAGTCAGGAAGAGGGACAGGCTTTTTCAGACGAAAATCTGTCTTCCATCAAGAAGCGGCTCAGTTCTCTGTGCCTGTCTTATGATGATTCCGATTTTTCCTCCGTCTATGATGAAAAATATTCTCTTGATGCCTCTGTGGCAGAGCTTGTAAATTTCAATGCGCTGGAAGATCTGGACGCTGAGCTTCAGGCCAGAGGAATCAACTTTAAACAGATATACAGCGATCAGGCAGGAATCATCTCCTACGCCATTGACTCCTATGAGGGGATGGCGCCCACAGATGTGACGTCCGACTCTTTCAAGAAGGAGAACTATAAAAAGGCAGTGGGGCAGGCCGGACAGCTTGTGGAGGCCGGAACGCCGATTTACAAGATTGTCACCTCGGAGAACTGGTCCCTTCTGTTTCCGCTGAGCGAGGAGGACAAGGCGGAGTATGCGGACAAGGAGACTCTGAAGGTCAAGTTTACCGGAAACGGCCTGACACTGTCGGGCAGCTACACCCAGATTACCGGATCTGACGGCGGGTCCTACGGAAAACTCGATTTTAGCAAATTTATGGTTCAGTTTGTGTCTGACCGTTTTGTGGATTTCGAGGTAATTTCGGAGGAGGAGGACGGGCTCAAGATTCCGGCGACAGCCGTAACTACGAAAGACTTTTTTACAATTCCTGTGGACTTTATTGCCGCCGGAGGCGACGGCGATGTGACGCAGACCGGCTTTTACAGGGAAGTATATTCTGACAGCGGCGAGGCTTCTATTGTATTTACACCGGCGGAGATTTACTATGCTACGGACGAATACTACTACGTGAATTCCGGCGAGGAAGGGGAATTTAAAAACGGAGATTACATCGTAAAGCAGGATTCCAGTGAGCGATACCAGATCGGCGCTACAGCTCCTCTGGAGGGTGTCTACAATATAAATAAGGGCTATGCAGTGTTTAAGAGGATTGAAAAGCTGTCCGGAAACGGAGAGTATTTCACCATTGCAAAGGGAACAGACTACGGCCTTTCTGTCTATGATCACATTGTTCTGGATGCCTCCATGGTTAATGAGGGCATGATCATCTATGAATAGAAAGAATTCATAAAATTCTGAATAAACATTTGGGAGATGAGTGTATGATAAGAGAAAATCTGGAAGAGGTAAGAGAGAGAATACGGCTTGCCTGTGAGAGAAGCGGCAGGAGAGTGGAGGATGTGACTCTGATCTCTGTGAGCAAGACAAAGCCGGTGGAAATGCTTCAGGAGGCCTATGAGGCCGGATCCAGGGACTTTGGAGAGAACCATGTCCAGGAGATCCTTGAAAAGCACGGACAGATGCCCGAGGACGTCAGGTGGCACATGATTGGACACCTCCAGAAAAACAAGGTACGCCAGGTCATTGACAAGGTAGTTCTGATCCACTCTGTGGATACGGTAGGGCTTGCAGAGCAGATCGAGAAGGAGGCTGCCAAGAGGGATCTCGACATCGATATCCTCCTGGAGGTCAATGTGGCCGGAGAGGAGAGCAAATTCGGATTCTGCCCGGAGGAGGTAGAGGAGGCTGTCAGAAAAATCTCCCTGCTGCCCCATGTCCATATTAAGGGGCTTATGACAATTGCTCCATTTGTAGTGAATTCGGAGGATAATCGGGAAGTATTTAAAAAATTATACAATTTATATGTTGACATAAGGGGGAAAAACATTGATAATGTTAGTATGAGTGTGCTGTCCATGGGAATGACTGGCGACTATGAGGTTGCCATCGAGGAGGGCGCAACCATGATTAGAGTCGGCACCGGAATTTTCGGAGCCAGGACAAGGAATGGAGAGAGCAGAGCATGAGTATTTTGAACAAGATTATGGATACGATGCGATTAAATGAACCAGATACCGATGAGGATGACGGATACTTCGACGAGGAATACGAGGAGGAGAAGCCGGCCCGCAGACGTATATTTAATAAACAGCACAGCGAAGACTATGCTTACGAGGAGGAGCCGGAGCAGAAGCCGAGATTTCTTTCAAGGCCTTCCTCCAACAACAAGGTGGTGCCCATGCGCCGGGGAATGGAAGTATCTCTGATCAAGCCGGTTTCCATGGAGGATTCCCACGAGATTTGCGACTGCCTGCTGGAAGGAAAGGCTGTAGTCCTGAACATGGAAGGCATACATATGGAAGTCGCACAGAGGATCATTGATTTTACCTGCGGGGCAACTTATTCCATGAACGGAAACCTTCAGAAGATTTCCAACTATATTTTTATTGCCACACCAGAAACTGTAGAGCTGTCCGGTGACTTTCGCGAGCTCCTCTCAGGGACGTCGACAGGCGGAAATATGAACATTGCCGGACTTAATTTTCACTTATAAGGAACATGGATAAAGAAGAGCAGTTACTGAAAAAAAGGATTATGGAGCTGGCAGCTCTCTGTTACCAGCGAGATATTCCGTCATATACCGATTTTCTGAATCTGAATGAACAGACAGTTTTTCACTCCATCGAGCGGAGCCTGCCGCCTGTGCGTTATCTCATGACAGGCGGCTATGAACCGGCAGAGCGGAAGATTGTCTGTTTTCTGCCGTCCTATGAGGAGGATGCAACAAACCTGCCGATCAGTATCCTGAAGGTGGAGCCGGTCAATGCCCGGTTTGCCGAGGGGCTTACTCACAGAGATTACCTGGGAGCTTTAATGAACCTGGGAATCGAGCGTGGTATGGTGGGGGACATTGTGATCAATGAGGACGGCTGTTTTATTTTCTGCCTGGAGCGGATGGCAGAGTATATATCCGGAGAACTCAGACAGGTCAGGCGTACCAGCGTTTCATGCACAGCGGTTCCTGCTTTCTCCTGCAGAGTAGAACAGAAATTTGAGGAGATCCGGGGAAGCATCGCATCGCCGAGACTTGACAACGTGCTTTCTCTGGTTTATCACACATCCAGGACAAAGATCCTTCCCTACATTCAGGGAGAGAAAGTATTTGTAGACGGAAAGCTGGCCGTCTCTCCTTCCATGCAGCTAAAGGGAGGAGAAATTGTGTCTGTGCGCGGCCTGGGCAAATTTCTGTTCACGGGAACAGAGAATGAGACACGAAAGGGAAGGATCTTTGCAGCCGTCAGAAGATACTGCTGACCAGAGGAGAACCTTACAAAGCAGACGGCATAAGCAGGCAGAGGGACAGTGGACAGAAATAATTTAGCGATTGTTCAGTCAAAAATACAGAAAGGGCTGGCCAGCTCCAGGGGAAGAGAAGCAAGGAATTTGCTTTCCCGCTAAGGGCTGCCGGTAATGGAACAGTGAAGAAATGGCAAACAGAATGACAGTACAAATGAATGGAAACCCGGTTTATGATATTGTTCTGGAACAGGATTTTCAAGCCCTGCCGGCAGAGCTTGAAAAGCTGAATCTGCAGTCCAGAAAAATCTGCATTGTGACAGATTCCAATGTCGCCCCCCTCTATCTGGAGGAGGTGAAGCGTCTGATGGAACCCTGCTGCCGCCAGGTCATTTCCTTCGTCTTTCCTGCAGGGGAGGAAAACAAAAATCTGGATATGGTGAGAAACCTCTATGAAACGCTGATTCTTGGAAAGTTTGACAGGAATGACATGCTGGCGGCCCTGGGCGGCGGCGTAGTGGGAGATCTCTGCGGATTTGCCGCTGCAACCTATCTCAGAGGAGTCTCTTTCATTCAGCTTCCTACTACGCTGCTCTCTCAGGTAGACAGCAGCATTGGCGGAAAGACAGGGGTTGACTTTGACGCATATAAAAATATGGTTGGAGCCTTCCACATGCCGCGTCTGGTCTATGAAAATATCGGAAGCCTTAAAACCCTTCCGGCAGAGCAGTTTTCCGCCGGCATGGGCGAGGTAATCAAGCATGGCCTGATCCAGTCCAGAGCCTACTATGAGTGGATCCTTTCCCACAGAGAAGAAATCCGCAGCATGGAGATGGGGACGCTGGAAGAGCTGGTAGTGGAGAGCAACCACATTAAGCGCCGCGTGGTAGAACGTGATCCGGAGGAGAAAGGTGACCGGATGCTTTTAAACTTCGGCCACACTCTGGGCCATGCCATAGAAAAGCTGAAAAATTTTGAGCTTCTTCACGGGGAATGTGTTGCGCTGGGCTCCATCGCAGGTATGTACATCTCAGCGAAAAGAGGCCTTCTCCCAACGGAGGAGATTGACCGCTTTTGCGATGCCCTTTCCTGGTTTGGCCTTAAAACATCCACAGACGGCCTTGACCGGGATGAGGTGATCGCTGCAACAGCCAATGACAAAAAGATGGATTCAGGCGTGATCCGCTTTATTCTTCTGAGAGAGATTGGACAGGCATTTGTGGACCGCACGGTGACGCGGGAGGATATGGCTGAGGCCCTTGAGTTGATCTTAAGGTAAAATTCATCTTAAGGCAAAACGCAGAGCGGCGGCGTCTATGATAAATATACAGGGAGATTATAATTATGAATCAGAAAGCCAGACAGCTTATCTTTTTTGTAGCCGGCCTTATTGTGAGCATAGGCTTCGACCAGTGGACGAAGGCTCTGGCAGTTGCAAAGCTGAAGGGAAAAGAGCCTTTTGTGCTGATTGATGGAGTGTTTGAATTTTTTTATTCTGAAAACAGGGGAGCTGCATTCGGGATTATGCAGGGAAAACAGATTCTGTTTTTTATTATTACAGCTGCAGTGCTTCTTGTGGTCATTTTGGCGCTGGTGAGGATGCCGGCTTCCAGGAGGTATCTTCCTCTGACAGCCTGCCTTTTCCTGCTGGCTTCAGGTGCAGTCGGCAATATGATTGACCGTGTCATCCAGGGCTATGTGGTGGATTTCCTCTACTTTAAGCTCATCGATTTTCCGATTTTCAATGTGGCTGACTGCTATGTGGTGATCGCTACGTTTCTGCTGATCATCCTGGCATTTTTTGTCTATTCGGAGGAGGAGCTTTCCTTCCTGTCATCGAAGAAGGGAAGGGCAGACTCTGTTTAAGGAGCCTGCGGCTGCCGCAGGGGCCGTTAAAAGGCCAGGAACCGAACGGGCCGGGAAGAGAAGGCCAGGAAAAAACTATGAGAAAGAGGCCGCAGCAAAAGTCGGTGCAGGGCAGGCTGCAGAAGACAGCATACAGGCCGCTGCCTCTGAGAGGAGGAAAACAGCTTGAGACAGAGCTATGTGGTGCCGGCTGAGGCTCAGGGAGTGAGAATTGATAAATTTCTGTCAGAAGCCTGTGACGGGCTGTCCCGGTCATATCTGCAGAAGCTGCTGAAATCAGAGCTTGTGGAGGTGGACAAACGGACGGTCAAAAACAGCTATAAACTGTCTGCCGGAGAGAAGATTGAATTTGAGGTGCCGGAGGCGGCAGAGCCGGAAATTAAGGCGGAGGATATCCCCCTTGACATTATCTATGAGGATTCAGACATTATCCTGGTCAATAAGCCCAAGGGAATGGTCGTCCATCCGGCTGCGGGTCACTACAGCCAGACTCTGGTAAACGGGCTGATGTATCACTGCCGGAACGGGCTTTCCGGGATCAACGGCGTTTTGAGGCCAGGTATCGTCCATCGGATTGATATGGACACCACAGGCGTCCTGATTGTCTGCAAGAATGATTTTGCCCACAATGCAATAGCAGAACAGCTCAAAGTGCACTCCATCACCAGAAAATATTTTGCCATTGTCCACGGGGTAATCCAGGAGGACGAGGGGACGGTAGACGCCCCCATAGGACGGCATCCGGTGGATCGGAAAAAAATGAGTATTAACCGGAAAAACGGAAAAGAGGCTGTCACCCACTACCGGGTGCTGGAACGGTTCCGCCAGTTTACCTACGTGGAATGTCAGCTCGAAACAGGGAGGACACACCAGATCCGCGTCCATATGGCAAGCATCGGGCATCCTCTCTTAGGGGACAGCGTCTACGGCCCGTCCAAGAGCCCTTTTAAGCTGCAGGGTCAGACACTCCACGCAGGAGTGCTCGGCATTGTCCATCCGAGAACCGGAAACTATATGGAATTTTCAGCCCCTCTTCCGGAATATTTTTCCGAGCTTTTGGATAAGCTCAGAAAAATCGGATAAGCTCAGTCAGAAAAATCTAATCTTCCTTCTGGTTCCGACAGAGCTTTTATGTGCACAATTTATGAAAATTTGTCTAATAGCACATAAATATTTTTTATATGCAAAAAAAGGATGACTTTTCGGAAAATTTGCGTTATACTATCAGTATAAATAGCATAATTATAGTAGTCGGGCAGAAGGGAGTGTGTTATTATGAAACATAATCTTGTGATTACAATAGGACGTGAAAGCGGAAGTGCAGGCCGCCATATCGGCCAGCTGCTGGCCAATGACCTGGGTGTTAAGTGCTATGACAAGGAGCTGCTGACACTTGCGGCAAAGCACAGCGGACTCTGCGAAGAGCTTTTTAAATCACACGATGAAAAGCCTACAAACAGCTTTCTCTATTCTCTGATTATGGATTCCTATTCCGTCGGATATTCGGGAGGCGGTTATCTTGATATGCCTTTAAATCAGAAGGTTTTTCTGGCCCAGTTCGATGCGATTAAGAAGCTGGCCGAGGAAGAATCCTGCGTGATCGTGGGCCGCTGCGCTGACTATGCGCTTGCCGACTATCCGGGAATGGTTTCTGTGTTTATCTGCGAAAATGAGGAAGATAAAATCCGCCATCTGATGGAGCGGCACAATATAGAGCGCTCAAAGGCAAAAGAAATTATGATTAAGACGGATAAAAGGCGTTCCAGCTATTACAATTACTATTCCAGCAAGCGCTGGGGAGACTGCAAGAGCTATGATCTGTGCATCAACAGCAGTGCCGTTGGCTATGAAGGGGCAGTGAAGATTATTAAGGCATTTGCAGAGACAAAGATGGAGTATCGGAAAAATAAACCGTCAGAGAAATAAAACAGCTAAATCAAATAACAGCTAAATAAAACAGCTTTATAACCGCCGTTAAGAAGAGCCGCAGGCTGAGCATTGTTTCAATTGTTTCAATGATTTTCAGCCTGCGGCTCTTTGCTGTGTACGATAAAAGTATGGGCTGGCTTGGCCGTTTTACGAATGGAGCGCATTCAAAGTTCTGCCTATATCGCCTTCAATGCAAATGGCCTGCCTCTGAATCTCTTTCGGGCAGTAGGCTTCTGAAAGATTTACACAGGCATAGGCGGCCTTTGGATTCTGACAGGTCATCCTCCAAAAAGGATATTTGATGATAGACGGCGTGTTCCCGCCTACGCCCAATTCCAAATAGAGAATATGCATTCTTTCATGGCGGCGAAGAAAATCTTCATAGCGCTGAGCGGCCCTGTGCCAGCCTTCATCTTCGACAAAAGTCATATCTGCCCGCAGATTCATAGACATAGGCGCTCCGCATACGGGGCAGTGGGGCACTAATTCACCGGGCACTTTCATGTCCTTTTGTTCGGTCAGCATCCTTTTGACAACGGCTTCGTTGTCGTAGGTCTTCTGGCTGCAGGGTCTGGAACACTGCCAAAGGCCATAATCGCCCTGTATGTAGAACAGCCTGTGCTTATCAAATCCGGCCTTCTGGAAACAGTGGTCTACATTGGTAGTCAGCACGAAATAGTCCTTGTCCCGCACCAGCCTCAGAAGATCGCCGTATACAGGTTTTGGCGCGTCCAGATAGCGGTTGATGTAGATATACCGGCTCCAGTATGCCCAGTGTTCCTCTAAAGTTTCAAAGGGATAGAAGCCGCCGGAATACATATCGCGGAAACCATACTTTTGAATGAAGTCCCCAAAATATTTTTCAAAGCGTTCTCCTGTATAAGTAAAGCCGGCAGAGGTGGAAAGTCCAGCACCGGCGCCGATGATAACTGCATCTGCAGTATCCAGTTGGTGTTTCAGCCGCGATATTTTATCATAACAGACGTTTGTAGATTTCATAGTCGCTGTCTTTGAAAACATTGAAGATCACCTCGATTCTGTTTGAATTCTGCTGCTGCCATGTCCTGACTGTCTGTATGGCAATCTCTGCCGCCAGTTCATTTGGAAAATGAAATTCGCCAGTGGATATACAGCAAAATGCCACGCTCTTCAAACCGTAAGCTGCCGCTAATTTTAAACAAGAGCGATAGCAGCCTGCCAGCAGTTCACAGTCTGTCTTTGTGACGGTTCCGTAGATGATGGGCCCCACGGTGTGCAGCACATAGCGGCAAGGCAGATTGTAGGCTTTCGTGATTTTTGCCTTGCCTGTGGCTTCTTCTTTCCTCTGTCCAGCCATAATGCGGGCACACTCCATACGGAGCTGTATGCCTGCGTAAGTGTGAATAGCGTTGTCAATGCAGCCGTGACAGGGAACAAAACAGCCCAGCATCCGGCTGTTCGCCGCATTTACAATGGCGTCAGCGGCAAGGGTGGTGATATCGCCCTGCCAGAGATATATCCCCGGCTGTACCGGCGTTAGATTCTCCGGTTCTGTAACGCCCCGCTCTGCAAGCCGTTCCTGCAGATAGGCGTCCTGCACTTTCAAAAATTCTTCACTGGCTGGTACAGGCGGCCGCACATTCATCAGGCTTCGCAAAAGGCGACGCTTATCCGGCTGTCCGGCAGGAATCTCTCTATTTTTATATTCCTCGTTTTCGTTCAGCAAGCAGCGGATAAGGAAGTCAAGCCGCTGTCCCTGGGTAATTGGCTGTGTCATGGGGACTGCCTCCTTTCGACTGCCCCTGCGGGACAAATTTCAAAGCAGTTCCCGCAGTGCAGGCAGTGTTCCTGTTCAATCGCGACGGGCTTTTGCGTAATATCAATGCATTTCTGCGGACATTTCGAGTAGCACAGTTTGCAGCCGATACATTTATCTGTCACAAAGTAGCCAGTTTCCTTTGCCTGTGCGCCCCCGAAAGAAAAACTGGCCCGGTCTATGGGCCGTTTAGAAAGGTCGAACCATTCGCCAGCCCCCTCGTAGATTTTGAACACAGTGAGAGCGCTGCGGGAGGGTATATCGGGATAGATTTTCTCCATGTACAGATTTTTACGGAACAAGTCAGGCAATTTATCCGGACCGATTTCTTTTGCCTTGCCCTGCACTGATACGGCCACGCAGGAAAGGGTATCTTCTCCCTTCATGGCAGTAAAGGCGATATTTTCATTAGCTTTCAAGCGGTCATAAAAGTTCTTCCCTTTTGCGGTCAGAAAATAGAGGCCGCTTTCATCATAGTCCATGATGTCGATGGCGCAGGTGACGGGCCGCCCCTGGCTGTCCACAGTGGCAAATGCGGAAGAATGGATTTCTTCCGCGATATATTTCAGATAATTTCTTGTCTGCATGATGAACCTCCTTTCTGTCTGCCCTTTAATATCGGGGCAAGCCGTTTATAAAGCGGTATAGTGGCAAGGCTGATACCGATTCCTTTCAGTAAACTGAACGGAAACGCGCTGAACAGCACAACATCGAGTTTCGTCCTGATGAAGGGAATAAACTGGCCAAAAGAAGCAATCAGCTGGTCCAACGGCATGAATGCTTCAAATAGGGGGAGCAGAATAAAATTCAAAAAAGGCAGACACAAAAGAAATAGCAGAGAGCACGGCACTCACTGCGAGCATACGCACATTCTGAATCGACGTTCTTTTTTGCGCGGCAATCGTTTTCATGATTCTCCTATTGAGATATGATTTAGATTAGGAACAATCCCCACAAGGTTTGATTCCTGCGGGGCTGCTCCTGTCATATTTTCTCTCATCCGGACTATTACCGTCGGCAACGGGATTTCACCGTTTCGGCTGCTGATGCAGTTCGCAGACTATCACTGCCGGTCAGGGATTCCACCTTGCCCCGAAGATAGTTGGAAAGCTCTTCTTACAGGTCATACTCCTTAGGCGGATTGCCGGAGAAGTCGGCAATCACAGCGTGAGCGTTCTTCAGATAGAGCACCTCGAAGATCGGGTTGGCCGCCTCACCATACTGTCCCTTGACAATGGGGTTCCGGATGCACATCTCTTTGGCGGCCATGTTGTTCTCGAAAACGGCCTCGCCGTTCAGACGGATCCACGCATAAGCCGGACTGGAAACAGAAATCTCAATATTGGGATTGGCCTGCATATCCTTGTAGACTTCCTTGGTGCTGTTGGTGCAGAACCACAGCCTGCCATCCAGCTCACCGGCAAACATGAAGGGGCGGCACTTGGCCTTTCCGTCACGGCCTACGGTAGCCAGATACTGTACGGGATTTTCCTGTAAAAATTTAACAACTTCGTTCATGATGAATACCTCCTGTGTTTTCTTATGAGCTTATTGTAATCTCCTTTGTGCGGACTGTGAAGTACGCACAATATTGTGGCATAGTTACCTGTTTGCAACCATGAAAGCCTGACGTTCTGATTCAAAAATTTTGTGATTTGTGATTGATATGGAAAGAGCGTTCGTGATATGTTATTAGTACAGGTTATTTTCAGTTAAGTTTTACAGATGGGAGACAGGCGAAACGCCGAAATACAGATATGACCAATCAGCTCAGAACATACATAGCAGCTGCCGCTGCCCTGGCGGCGGCCTCGATTTTGCCAGTTAAAATTTCACAATATACGGACATCAGCGGACTTGCCGCTTTTGAGGAAAATGAAGGCGGAGAGGATGAGAAAAAAAATTTAAAAGAGGAGGCTGTAGTGAGAAAGGCAGGTGCTGAAGCCGACCTCAGAATAGATGGAAGGAATACGAAAGTGTTCACAGACACAGGTGCCAAAGAAACGGGTGTTCTAAAGAAGGCTGCCTGGTACTGTCAGGAGTTTCTGGAACACTTGATTATTTCACGCCAAGGGATCCGGGTCTGAGCTTTGCTCAGACCCACTGATTT